>Ga0101943_1000273_pt1 | contig 107195 bp, 111 predicted proteins | sample DewCreD2012metaG_5_FD_75244 | JGI IMG/M metagenome (GOLD analysis project Ga0101943, IMG submission 75244) | Hot spring sediment bacterial and archeal communities from British Columbia, Canada, to study Microbial Dark Matter (Phase II) - Dewar... ... | reverse complement strand
CTCTCTTGAGTCTGTATCTTCTGAAGATATGCCATGATTGTATGGATGGGTCAATAAGTAATTGGGCTAATGTAAGAACTTTTGTATTGGTTATGTAGGAGAGTATAAAGATGGCTGCTATATGGATGTCTGTGAGTTTAGGCTTTCTGCCTGCTTTTGGTTTTGGCACATTAAGGAATGGAAAGGCATTTTCAAGGTCTTTGAGGATTTGTTGGTAGATGCGTAGGTAAGGTGGTATAATTTCCATGATAAAAACCTCCGATGATTTTTAGGGCTACTATTATAGTAGCCCTGCTGTCTTTTTATTGATATGGAAAGTTTGGCTTAAAGGGAATTTCTCACCCAGCGTATGGTGTTTAATTATAACATTAACCATTTCACTCCACACTAAACTTTACCGGCCTTCCCTCCTGGTCTCTTACTTCAAAAAGCAAACCACAGCTTTCTCTATCTTCTCCTACCCTGCCCAAGGGCTGGCTTTTCTTTACCCTTTCCCCCCTTTTTACCAATATACTACCTGCCTTTGCATAAACGTAGACAAGGCCCTCATCGCCTTCCACCATAACCACCCAGCCGTAGTTTTTAATATCGTTTCCCGCATAAAGGACCCTTCCCTCGCCCACAGACCTAAAGTACTCTCCGCAGGCTGTGTTTATATAGTAGCCCCTATCTGTAGGCGTAGCCTTTCCTTTTACCGGCAAAGGAATCTTAAGGGCTTCCGCTGGTGGCTGATAGGTTTTGGGTGGTGCTTCTGTACTTCTTTGCGGCTTTTGCACCTCCCTTTTTGGCGTTTTGTCCCTTATCTCTATATGCAATATGCCACAGCCACTAAGGAATATAAGAGATAAAGCTATCACAGGCTTCATTTTCAATAAGATTATAAGCCTCTGGAACAGCTTCCACAAGGTCAAGGGCCCTAAGGCTCTCTCTGTGCCTTTTCCTTTCCGCTATCTCTCCAGCCAGGCCGTGCAGAAAGACACCAAGCTTTAGGGCTTCTTCTGCAGGCATGCCCCTGCCAAGGAGGGCCACAAGTATGCCAGATAGCACATCACCCACTCCCCCCTTTGCCATGGCTGGCGTGCCTCTGATGGAAAGGTAGGCCCTTCCCTCCGGCGTGGCTATGACAGTCCTTGAAGACTTTAGCACAAGGTAGCATCCGTATTTTACCGCAAAGTCTTGGGCCACATCTATTAGATTTTCCACTATGTGATCCTTCCTTAGCCCGCTTAGCCTTTCAAACTCTCCCACATGGGGCGTCAAAACGGTGATCCCCTTCCTCTCTTTTAGCACTTCCACGCCAAGGTCCGCAAGGTTGTTAAGGCCGTCTGCGTCTATAAGAAGGGGCCTCTCAAGGCCAAGCAAAAGCTCCCTTATTATAAGTCTTCCCTCTTGGTATCTGTCCATGCCCATGCCAACGGCCACTGCGGAAAACCTGTTTTGGACTTCAAGCACCTTTTTTACGGCCTCCACCAAAAGCCTTCCCTTGCCCCCTAATGGTATGCTCATCTCCTCCACAAGGCTTGATTCAAAGATGGGGTTCAAATCCTCTGGTATGCCAACGCTTACAAGCCCAGCACCGGTCCTTGTGGAGGCCCTTGCGCTCATAACTACTGCCCCAGTCTTTCCAGTGCTTCCTCCCAATATAAGCACATGGCCCATAAGGCCCTTATGCACATCGGGTTCCCTTTTGGGTGGATCTACCTTCAAAAGCACTTCCCTTTTTATATCCTGCGCAAGCCATGTGGGTATGCCTATGTTTGCCACATAAAGCCTTCCACACCTTTTGGCAGAAGGGTACAAAAGGTGGCACACTTTGGGAAACTGGAAGGTAACGGTTATGTTTGCCTTTACAGAGGGATCATATTCTTTTGCGCTGTCTGCGGAGAGGCCAGAGGGTATGTCTACGGAGACCACGGGAAGGTGGGAGTTGTTTATAAGTTCAATCCATCGGAGGGCCTCTCCCTTTACGGGTGGTTCAAAGCCTGTGCCAAAGAGGGCATCCACCACAAGGTCAAAGTCTTTAAAATCCACCTCTCTTAGAGGCTCAAGACCAAGGCTTTTTAGGATTTTTAGCTGTAGACCTGCATCTCCCTTTAAATCCTCTCCCAGGGCAAGCACATAGCCCACCTTGTAGCCCAAAAGGTGTAGGTGCCTTGCCACCACAAGCCCATCACCGCCGTTGTTGCCCTTGCCAGCCACCACAAGCACCCTTTTTACATGCGGAAACACCCGCCTTATGGCCTCCACTACCGAAAGCCCAGCCTTTTCCATAAGTAAAATAGAAGGCATACCAAGGCCCTCTATGGTCCTTTGGTCCAAAAGTTGCATCTCTTTGGCCTTTAGGATCTTCATCAGACCTTTATGGGAAGTCTGTTTACCTTTATGCCATAGGCCCAAAGCAAGGCATTGGCTACCGCCGGGGCTATGGGTGGGAGGCCTGGCTCTCCCACGCCACCCATTTCACGCTTAGAGTTTAGTATATACACCTCCACCTTGGGAGCCTCATCCATCCTCAGTATTTCATACCCGTTAAAGTTGGTGTTTGCCACACCACCACCTTTAAAGCTTACTCCCTCCTTTAGAGCCATGCTAAGGCCCATCATTATGGCTCCTTCCACTTGAGATTTAATCAGGTCCGGATGGACCGTTATGGGACCCACATCTATGACCGCCACCACCCTATGGACCTTTACCTTTCCCTTTTCAAGGGACACCTCCGCCACATGGCAGGCATGACTTCCGAAAGAATAGTGGTAGGCTATGCCAAGGTTTCTTTTCTTGCCCCAGCCCGACTTTTCCATGGCTGTTTGGACCACCCTGTAGGCCACAGGGTTATGTTTTAAAAGCCTTAGCCTAAGCTCAGCAGGGTCTTGCCTTATCTGGTAGGCTATACGGTCAATCATGGTTTCAAGGCTAAAGGCGTTATGGGTGGAGCCCACAGACCTCCAAAACCAAACGCTCACCGGAAGCTCCATGTCTATCCTTTCCACATGTAGGTTTGGTATCTGATAGGGTGTGTTTGCCACACCCTCCACGGAAGCATTGCCACCTAGTAAAGGCTGAACCGCTATCTTGAAGGTCAAAGAGTTCAAGTTTCCATTTTTGTCCGCTGAGGCTTTAATGTGGGTTATGCTGTAGGGCCTAAAGTAGCCAGACCTTATATCGTCCTCCCTTGTGTATATGAGCTTTACTGGCCTTTTTAGCCTTTTGGATATCTCAAGGGCTTCCGCCACAAACTCCACGTTTGCCTTCCTACCAAAGCCACCACCCAGATAGGTGGTAATTATCTTTATCTTGCTCTCCGGAAGCCCGCTTATCCTCTTGGCAGCCTCTAAAGCCCATGTTTGGGACTGAATAGGCGCATAGACTATGCACTCATCTTCCTTCACCCAGGCAAGGCAGGCCATAGGCTCCATGGTAGCATGGTATAGGTAGGGCTGTATGTAGGTCTCTTCCACCTTTATGGGTGATTCTTCAAAAACCTTTTGCGGGCTTCCATTTACCTTTACCACTTCCCCCTTATCCTTTAGCTTCTGCAAAAAGTACCTTTCAAAGTCCTTGTCTTCCCAGCCCTTTACAAAGCTTTCGCTCCACTCTACTCTTAAGCTCTGCCTTGCCTTCTGGCATGCCCAAAAGGACTCTCCGCATACTGCCACACCTGTGGAAATTGGAAAGACATCTATCACTTCCGGCAGTCTCTTTGCGGGTGAGGCGTCTATCTTTAAAGGCCTTGCGCCAAAGTAGGGAGGCCTTTCCACTACCGCATAGACCATGCCCTCCAAAAAGCTGTCTATGCCGAATACGGCACTTCCTTCCACCTTTTCTGGCACGTCAACCCTTGACACAGACTTTCCTATGTATATAAACTCCTTAGGCTCCTTTAGCCTTGGCTTGGGTGGTATAGGCTCTTTTATGGCAAGGTCTGCAAAGTCTCCGTAAGGATAGCTTTTCCCCTCCACCATTATAAAACCGTTTTTTGCCTTTATCTTTTCTCTTGGGACTTTTAGGCTTTTGCTGGCAGAGGCAACTATCATCTCCCTCATGCTTGCGCCAGCAAGCCTTAGCACCTCATACATGTTCCTCACGCTTGTGCTTCCACCAGTTAGCTGTATGCCCATCTTTGGGTCCACATAGGCCCTTCCCGCCGGCGCAGGCCTAACTCTTACCCTCTCCCAAGGAAAGTCCAGCTCTTCTGCCACAAGCATGGCAAGGCCCGTATAAACACCCTGCCCCATTTCAGACTTGTTTACATAGACCGTAAGGTAGTTGTCCCTTGATATATTTATCCATAGGTTGGGTGCATACCTCTTGGGAAGCTCCTGGGCCTTTAAAACTTTATAGCCCTCAGGAGTTAGCATTACACAAAGGGTCAAGCCACCAGCCTTTATAACATCCCTCCTTGTAATCATGTTTTACCTCCCTTCACCGCTTTTTCTACTGCGCCTATTATCCTGTTGTAAGTCCCGCACCTGCAAATATGGGAAGAGAGCCTTTGGACTATCTGGTCCCTTGTGGGCCTTGGGTTTTCAAGAAGCAGAGCATAAGCCTCCATTATCTGTCCTGGCTGGCAGTAGCCACACTGTGGCACCTGAAGCTCTATCCAAGCCCGTTTTAGAGGATGGTTTGAGGGGATGCCATCTATGGTTATTATCTCCTTTCCCACAGCGGAAGACACTGGCACAAGGCAAGACCTTTGGGCCCTTTTGTCTATCAGCACCGTGCAAGCACCGCACAGGCCCATGCCACAGCCAAACTTGGTGCCTGTGAGCCTCAGCCTCTCCCTTATGACCCAAAGAAGAGGCTCATCCTCGTAAGCTTTTACTTTGTATAGCTTGCCGTTTATCTTTAGCTCAAAATTCTTCACCATGGAAACTTACCTCCAAAGCTTCTTACATGTTCTATAAGCTCCCCCCTTCCATCGTAAAGGACTACCACATACTGGGCAAGCCTCTCACCAAGCCTCATACAGGCTTCCCTTTCTTCCTCCGTCCTTGGCTCTCCAGCCACCACTGCTCCATAATGCAAGGTGAACTTTTTACCCACATAGTCTGTGAGGCCAAAAACCAAAAAGCCGTAGTTTATGAGCATATAGAGGACAGAAAGACAGGCCACTTCATTGCCACCGCCCCAACCGCCGGAGGAGGAGAAGGCACAGCCTATTTTGCCGTCAATGGTGCCCCAAAGGTCTCCCATCACATCATCAAAAAACCTCTTTAGCCTCCATGAGACTATGCCCATGTGGGTTGGCGTCCCCACCGCAAGACCATGACACCAAAGGATATCTTCCTTTGTGGCCTCCTCCACGTACTTTAATCTCACCTCTGTACCTTCCACCCTTTTTGCTCCTTCAGCCACAAGCTCGGCCATCTTTTTGGTATTTCCCGTCCTGCTATCGTAGATGATTAGCACGTTGCTCATGCTTAACCTCCTCGTACTAAATATACTATGAAGTGGTTATCCATATGGATGATCTTTTTCAGCACTTTTTTACATTTTGCAACTTTTTGGTCTACTGGGTTTAAAAGCTATAAACTGCAAGCGCACATAGTCCAATATCCATTTACCTTCTAAGTTCTGTAGTCCTCCCTTGCAATGGGTAACAACCTCTTCTAAAAAGTTTTCACGTTCAAACTCGGGCACAGCATCCAAGAATCTCCTGGCAAATACTTTTAGCCAATTCACAAGTTGCGTATTTAGCCTTGTAGGCCTAGGAATAAGCTCACACAGGCGGACATCCATTGAATGAGCTTCAAGCCGTGCTCTATACTCCTCGGCTGTAGGAAAGTACCATGGGTTTATCTTATCAAAATCTATACCATACTTGGGTAAGGCTTTACGTAAAGCCCTGATTACTGTTTCAATGTTTCCATACCCTCCGAACTCGCCCACAAACCTCCCCCCTGGTTTCAAAGCGCGCTGCACCCCGGAGATGACAGCATCTGGGTGGGTCATCCAGTGAAGTGCTGCATTAGAAAATACTGCATCAAATTCCTCATAAAAGGCAAGCTCTTGCCCATCACCGACGCGTGCATCCACACCTAGCTCTACAGCCGCCTTTACCATATCAGGGCTAGAGTCAATACCTATAACAACACAACCCATATCCATAAGTTTTCGGCTTAAAACGCCATCACCACATCCTAAGTCAAGAATACGCTCACCTGGACGGGGATTCAGCAGTTCTATTACTGGTGTGGCTAATTCCGAGACAAAGCTCGCATCTCTTACATATGCATGTGGATCCCAATATTGGTTCATAGTGTATTTAATTTAAACACTTAAAACCACGCTGGGTTAGAAATTTTCTTTTTGTATTAGCAGGATGCAACATGTTTACAGTGGCATGTTTCAACCTGTTTCATTAAAATTTAGGCATGTCTTGGATCCGTACATAATTGATTTTTTTTGTAGGTAAGTGCCAACATGCACCTACATTTAATTGTCTCATGTATTTTTAGCGGTAAAAGACTAGAAACGGCCATACATAATTAATTTTTCAGCCGACGTATAATGATTAAATACTTATTGTAGATTAATCGTTTGTGGAGACAGGTTCAGAATTTGCTACGTTCATTAAAATTTAGAGTAGTTCAACCCTGTCCATATAAAAACGTTTAAATTTAATGATGATTCTGGCATTTTGTATTTGTTTTTGTAGTGTGCCTATTGCAGGTATCCTATTGAACGTAAAGGTAAGTCCTCTAATTTGTAAAATCAATTTTGTGGAAGCCTCAACCTTTAATTTATAATTGGACCGTATAATTTATTACATTAGTGGCCCTAAGTTATCAAGCGTTAGGAAAAGGCTTTTATACATTTATCAGTTAATAAAGCAGGTGTTAAGTGTTGCTAAGGCTAAATGTCCAATTCGGAACAATAAGTACCTTTATACAGGAAATTATCTAACCTTAAAGAAGGCTTTCATAAACTTTATCGCTTCCGAATCTTCCTTATCCTCTTCAAGGCCAAGCCTTATTATATAGTCTGGTGGGTCCGTTTCTTTCAAAAGTCCAAGCTTGTAGGCAGTTTGTAGCTTTTCTATCACACTTTCAGAAATATGTATCATGGTTTGGTCAAATTCAAACTTTTGGTAAAGGCCAAACCTTTCCTTTTCCCCCTTTTTCATTATATTCTTGCAAAAGGCGCATATCCTTCTCCAAGTATGCAGTGTTCTTTCCCAATCATCCCTTGGAAGGTTTTCCAGCTCAAGCTTTATTAGGTCTATGAGGGAGCTCTTAATATAGCCTTTAAAGCCTTCTGGCGTCCAGCTTTGACTATCTTCCTTTTTTAAAAGATCGCTCAAATCAATTTTCATGTTATTCTAATATATACACTCTTTGGAGGTTAGGCATGCACAAAATTCTTATAACGGACCCTATCTCCGAAAAAGGCATTGAACTGCTAAAACGTGAGCCAGATTTTGAAGTGGACAACGAACCTGACATATCCTATGAGGAGCTTCTTGAGGTGGTAGAAAACTACCACTGCATAATCACAAGGAGTAGAACGCCAGTGACGGCAGAGCTTATAGAAAGGGCAAAAAACCTCAAAGTTATAGGAAGGGCAGGTGTGGGTGTGGACAACGTGGATATAGAATCGGCCTCTATGAAGGGCATACTTGTAATAAACACACCCGGCGCCAACACCATAGGAGCCACCGAGCTAACCCTTGCACATATGTTAAACGTGATAAGGAACGCCCATGTGGCCCACAACAGTATGGTGGAGGGAAGGTGGGACAGGAAGAAGTTTATGGGTAGGGAGCTATACGGTAAGACCCTTGGCATAATAGGCCTTGGAAACATAGGTTCTCAGGTGGCCATAAGGGCAAAGGCCTTTGGTATGACCGTATACGCTTATGATCCATACATACCCAAAGAAAAGGCAGACAGGCTGGGTGTAAAACTTTTTGACAACCTTTACCATATGTTAAAGCAGGTGGACATCCTTACCATCCATGCACCCTTAACTCATGAGACCAAGCATATGATAACGAGGAAAGAGTTTGAAATAATGAAAGATGGTGCCATACTTATAAACTGCGCCAGAGGCGGAATAGTAAAGGATGAGGATTTAATATGGGCTTTGGAGAGCGGCAAGCTTTATGGAGTAGGCCTTGATGTATTTTCTGTGGAACCCCCTCCAAAGGAGTTTATAGATAGAATATCCAAGTTTCCCAATGTGTCCCTTTCTCCCCACATAGGCGCCAACACTTACGAGTCTCAGGAGAATGTGGCGGTAATTATTGCTCAGCAGGTTATAAAGGCCCTAAGGGGTCAAACGGTGGAGTATGTGGTAAATGCTCCCTTCCCAGACTTGTCTGTCATTACCCTTATAAAACCTCATCTTGACCTTGCGGAGAAGATGGGAAGGTTTTTGGTCCAGTGGGCAGATGAAGGCATAAGGGAGGTGCATATTGAGGTAAGGGGAGATATATCCCAACACTTTCATCCCATAGCCTCAGCCGTGCTTATGGGTATTCTAAAAGAGATAGTGGACTTTCCAGTAAACATCATAAACGCCGGCTATGTGGCAAAGGACAGAGGCATAAAGGTAGAGGAGCTAACCTCCGAAGAGAGTGAGGATTTCAAGCACTATATAAGGGTGGTGGCAAAGGGGAACGGTATGGAAAGGGTGGTGGCTGGCTCTGTGCTTGAAGGACACATTCCAAGGATATTCCAGATTGATTCCTACAGGGTGGATGTGGAGCCTGAGGGCATAATGCTTGTTTTTGAAAACAGGGATGTGCCGGGTGTGATAGGAAGGATAGGCAGCCTTTTGGGTAATGCGGGGGTCAATATAGCTGGCTTTAGGCTTGGAAGAGAAAAGAAGGGTGGCATAGCCCTCGGCATCCTAAACCTTGATGATCCAGTGCCACAGGAGGTGCTTGAAGAGCTAAGAAAACTACCTCACATCATCTTTGTAAAGCAGGTGATAATATAAATATTTAAAACATCGGGTGGGTCTGGGGCCCGCCCCTACATTGCTTGTCTCATTTATTTTTTGCAAGGGTAGAGCAGTGGTAAGCCATTCTTTAATTAATTCCTCACCTACCCATTTGCTTCAATTATTTTCAAAATATTTGAAACGATCCTCTCCCCAGCCTCCAGCTTGTTCTGTGCCTTTATTTCCACTAACTTGCCATCTTTGAAAACCATTAGGCCCTCATAGGCCTTAGACCCCATACTTTCCAAAGGATTGGCTATTACTATGTCAAGGTTTTTCTCCCTTAGCTTTCTTATGGCTTCCTCCTTTAACCTTTCCCTTTCCTCAAGGGCAAAGCCCACAAGGACCTTGTGATCTTTTGTCTTTCCAAGCTCCTTAAGTATATCTGGATTTTTTACAAGCTCAAGGCTTATCCTCTCCTGCTTTTTCATCTTTCCCTCATAGACCTCCAGAGGCCTGTAATCGGCCACTGCAGCGTTCATAACTATGATGTCTGCCCAGTCTTTGAAGTCTATAACCTTTTTGAACATGTCCTCTGCAGAGACAACCCTTATTATTTCCACCTCCGGTGGCTCTTTTGCCGTTGTAAAGCCTGCTATTACCTTGACCTCTGCACCATACCATCGGAAGAGCCTTGCCAAGGAAAAGCCCATAAGACCGCTTGAAAAATTGGATATGAATCTTACCCTGTCTATAAACTCCCTTGTGGCACCTACGGTAATAAGAACCTTTTTTCCCTCTAGCGGCTTTGGCCTTATGCCATACTCTACCCAGTCAAGCAGTCTCTCTATGCTTGCCAGCTTGCCTTGTCCTTCCTCTTCACAAAGTAGCCTTCCCTCCTCCGGCTCTATCACTATTACACCCCTCTCTTTTAACCTTCTTATGTTCTCCTGCACTGCAGGATTTTTATACATCTCCACATTTCCGGCTGGAGCTATCATAAGCGTTCCCTTATGAGATAAAGCGCATGTGGTCAAAAGGTTATCGCCTATGCCAAGGGCCACCTTTGAGAGGGTGTTTATGCTACAGGGAGCGATGAGGAAAAGGTCCGACCATCTTGGTAGATTTATGTGCAAAAGTGGGTCATCCTCCCAATCCACATAGGCCTTGTGGCCCGAAAGGGCCCAAAAGGTAAGCCTGCTTATAAACCTTTCAGAAAAGGGAGAAAGGACCACCCTTACCTCATGGCCAGCCTTCTTTAGCTCCCTTATGAGCTCACAGGCCTTGTATATGGCTATGCTTGAGCTAACTCCTAAAAGTATCTTAGCCATCCTTCAAAGCCCAATAAAGCACAGCCATCCTGACATATAGGCCCATCTCCACCTGCTTTAGAACCAAAGACTTTTCCGAGTATAGCACTTCTGCGTCAATATCCACATAGAGGTTTACAGGCCCAGGGTGCATAAAGTAGCCCTTTAAAGCCTTATACCTTTCTTTTGTTAGGCCAAATTGCAAAAAGTAGCTTTCCTTGCTGGCTATGTAGTTTTCTTTGAACCTCTCTTCTTGAAGCCTTAGCCATACGCAAAGGTCTGCCCATTCTATGGCATCCTCTACCCTGTCAAAGACCTCCTCCACGCCAAAGGGAGAAAGGTCGGAAGGGATAAGGGTCCTTGGGCCACACACCCCAAGCCTTGCGTCAAAGAGCTTAAAAAGGTAAGCTGAGGACCTAAAGACCCTGCTGTGGAGTATATCACCGATGAAGACCACCTTTAAGTTTTCCACCTTTCCGTAGGTCTCAAGGGCGGTAAAAAGGTCTATAAGGCCCTGTGTGGGATGCTGATGGGTTCCATCTCCAGCGTTTATAAGGCTTATGCTTTCTTTTAGATAATTCTCATAGGGGAAAAGCACAAAGGGGACTCTGAATATAAGGGCCCTAAAGCCAAGGGCAGAAAGGGTCTTTACCGTGTCAAAAAAGCTTTCTCCCTTTTCTATGGAGCTTTCCCTGTTTCCCACATAGTAGGTCCTAAGTCCCAAAAGCCTGCAAGCCTTTTCAAAGGAGAGGCGTGTCCTTGTGGAGCTCTCTAAGAAGAAAAGGGCCACATCACCCTCAAGGCTTTCCCTTCTTCCCCTTTTGAAATCTTCACAGAGATTTTTTAACTCTTGTATATCTTCCTTTTTAAGGTCCCTCACAGATATAAGGTGCTTTGCCATACTGGGAGTATAATTTTAACACAGGGAGGTTATACTTCTTTTCTCAAGTCTCTTGTCATAGCTTCTTCGTATGTGTAGGGACACTTCTTAGGTAAGTCTCTTTTAGAAAGATTTAGATTATTATCCCTTGCCCATTTTAGGATTTTTGGTATGGCAAAGGTCCAAGCTTTATCCATTTCCTTTGGTATTTTTTTTCTCAAACTTGGATAGACTTCAAAAAGTGCTTCTATTTCATCCCTTGCATTTTCTATGCTTTTTATCCATCCCATACCGCCCGTCTCTTCTCCGCCAGTGGTTAGCCTTCTAAAGTGGTCCCACTTGTATAGGTGTTCCAAGATAACCGCCAAATAGCTTATGCAACTTTCAAGGTGTCTTAGTCCAATATCCTCTATTTCCTCCAAGAGCTTCTCCCAGTCTACCAAGTCGTAGGCCTTTTCTCTAAGGAGTTCTAAGTTTTTCTCCACCCAAAGAGGAAAGTCCTTATCGTAAAGTTCTTTTAATTCCTCCTTGCTTATGGTCCTCATAAGGATAAATATAGGAGGTGTTTATTTTTACACAACCTCATGATTGGTTGTAAACAGACAGTTATTGCTTTTTTTACTATCCTTTTCCTCTTTCAGGATTATAATTTTAACATGGACAGAAAGGAACAAATAGTGGAGCTAATAGCTCAAGGCTATAGGAATGTAAAGTCCTTGGCACAATACCTTGGTGTTTCCCTTATGACCATATACAGGGATGTGAGGGAGCTTGAGAAGGAAGGAAGGATTGTAAGAAAGCATGGAGAACTTCTTTTAAGAGAAGAGGCGGGAGATCTTGTAGAGGAATCTCTTCCCACATGTGCTTATTGCACCAAGCCTATAGAAAAGAGGCTTGAGTTTACATATAGACTAAAGAAGGGAAGGATTGTAAGGGCATGCTGTGCCCACTGTGGCCTGCTTCTTTACAAAAATATAAAAGAAGAAGATATAGAGTCCTGCATGACTTGGGATTTTATAAACTGTAAGCCTCTTAGCTGTTTTTATGCTTGGTACGTGGTTGGGTCTTCTGCTTTACCTTGCTGTTCTCCCTCTGCTATTGCCTTTTCTAGCAAAGAGGAGGCGGAAAGGTTTGCAAAGGGCTTTGGGGGAGTGGTTTTAGACTTTGAAAAGGCGGTGGAGGGTATTGAGCAACTAATGAAAAGAGGAGCACCAGTTAAAATGAACCTATAAGGAGGTAAAGATGGAAAAGGTAAAGATATACGTGGATGGAATAGAATACGAGGTGGAAAAGAACAAGCCCTTGCTACAGAGCCTTCTTGACCTTGGCATACAAGTGCCTTACTTTTGCTACCATCCTCGCCTCAAAATAATAGGCGCCTGCAGGATGTGTATAGTCTTTAACGAAAAGACTGGAAGGCTTATGACCTCTTGCAATGCCTACCCAGAGGAAGGCATGTCCATATCAACCAAGCATCCCCTTGTGGTGGAAAACCAAAAGTATCTTTTGCAGGCTTTTATGACAAGGCATCCCCTTGACTGTCCCATATGCGATAAGGCTGGAGAGTGCGATCTACAAAACTACGGAGCCCTCTTTGGACCACAAAGGCAGATAGTCCCCGTCTCTGCCCTTGAAAAGGAAAGGCACCAGCTTGATTGGGAAAGCGATTTTCTTGAGTATTACTCCAACAGATGTGTAGTTTGTTATAGATGCACAAGGGCCTGCGATGATGTGGTGGGAGCCCATGCCTTGTATGTGGAAGAGAGGGGCTTTCAGGCCAACATAGCACCCACCATAAGGCCTATGGATACCTCCACCTGCGAGATGTGCGGTATATGCGTCCATGTGTGCCCTGTTGGTGCCATAATCTCCAAGCCCTTTAAGTATTGGACAAGAAGCTGGCTATTAAAGAAGGGGAAAACTATATGCAATCTCTGCCCTGTGGGCTGTGAGGTCCAGATTGAATACGGAGTGGGAGACTGGAAGTCAAAGGATAAGGTTTATAGAACAAAGCCCACCGACGAATTAAACGTATGCGCCAAGGCCTTCTTTGGCTACGATGTACTAAACTACGAAAGGCTTAGAACTCCAAAGATGTTTGGAAAGGAGGAAACGAGGGGCAACTTGGCCAACTACCTCTCCATGTTGTTAAAGAGAGACCCAGAGAACACACTCCTTGTGCTATCCTCCTATATGAGCAACGAAGACTACAGCCTTATAAAAGAGGTAGTTAAAAGGACTGGCGCAATGGTAAGCACTCCCTTGAGCCTTGACCTTTTGCCCTTCCTATCTTCTTACGGAGAGTATGAAGGCCTAAGCATAAAGGACTTGGAAGATGCAGACTTTTACGTGTTTATAGGCGAGGACATCACCTCCACTGCGCCCGTTCTTTCTTACTACACAAAGAAGAAGGTCTATAAGATAGGAAAGGTGCAAAGAGACTCAAAGCTAAAGCCTGTGATGATTGAAAAAGAGGAGCTTTCCAAGCTGGAAGGCAAAGGTGTAATAGTCTTCAATGCGGTGGGAATGAAGGCCGAAGAGGCAAGCCAATGGGGGAAGTATCTAAAGGACCTTTGCAAGGAAAAGGGCTTTGGGCTTGTGCTTCTTCACGATGGCAACTTTATGGGCCTAATAAGGCATATACCCATAGATTGGATCTCCAGCCTGCCAGAGGCATTAAATAGGGTAAAGAACCTTATTATCTTTGGAGAGGACCTACTGGACTACATTAGCATAGAAGAGGTAGAAAAGCTGTTTGAAAAGGCTGAACACACGGTGGTCTTTTCTCCCTTTGAGGATGGCATAGCCCAGCTGGCGCACATAAGGGTGCCCATGGACCTCTTTGGTGAGATAGAAGGCACCTACCATACCCTTATGGGTGAAAAGAAGGCAAACAGAGTTCTGCACAAGTTCTTTGACCACACGGACCTTTTAAGGAGCATCCTTGAAAGCTTGCCGACTGAAGAGAAGACTCCTGCGGTCCTGAAGGGTGGGTCCTTTGAAGGCAAAAGGTTTGTACATCTTTATAGGAGCAACTGGATAACCAAGAGAAGCGAAAACCTCACAAGGCTTTATGAGAAGAATACAGCTCTTGAGGAGGCCATAAGATTGGGAAGCTTATAAGGTTCATAATAGCCTGCGCCCTGTGCGTAGGCTTGGCTTTTCTTGTTTATCTGCTTTTGAGTAGAATATAAAGCAAAAGGCTGGCTAATAGATTTATCTTTTGTAGTAGCGTGATGTTTCGTGACTGCAGTTGCAGGTAAAAACCTGCTAGCTGTAAAAGACTGGATTTTGGGTAGGTACGCATCAACGTGCCTATTTATTGATTGCTTCATTTATTTTCTGTAAAGAGTAGCCTACCCACTCTAGAATAAATTTCTCAAAGTGTTTTTTTGAGTAAAATATAAAGCAAGGTCTTAAAAGGTATGTGGCATTTTACACCACCAGCTTCAATCTTTTTCAAAATATTTGAAACAGTGCAAAGGCGCTGGACTACTTAACAAGCCCAAAAAGCCTTGCTATGAATTCCAAAGCATCCTTGTTTAAAAAGATTATGGCAAATATAAGGATTAAAAACAGGATGGTAAATTTTCTGTCAAGCTTGAGAATCTCCTTTTCTATCTTTGCCTCAAGCTCCACTCTTAAGAGCTGTAAATCCGCCTTCGTTGCCAGCCCCTTTGTAAGTTCATCCTTTAACTCAAGCCTTTTATGTATGACTACTTCCTTGGCTTCTTCCTTTCCAAGCTTCTCTTCCATTGATAAACTATCACTTTTGTCTCAAAAAGCTTTTGCACGCGATAGCTATCCTACCTTTACCTTATAAAAATCCCACCCTTTACAAACTCCAAAATCCTCTCCTTTATACCCTTTGCATCTATTCCCACAAGGTTCCTCAAAAGGTTTTGGTTTCCATGTTCTATAAACCTGTCTGGGATGCCAAGGTTCAAAACTCTTTTGGTGTAGCCTCTTTTGGCAAGCCACTCAAGCACGCCAGAGCCAAAGCCCCCCATTATTACGTTATCTTCCACTGTGATAAAAAGCTCATAGCTTTGGGCAAGCCTCTCAAGAAGCTTCTCATCCATTGGCTTTACAAACCTTGCGTTTACCACGGCAAAGTCCAAGCCTTCCTTTAAAAGCTCTTGAGAAGCTTCCATAGCTTGGTAGACTGTATAACCCACAGCCAATATAACACCATCCTTCCCATCCTTTAGCATCTCCCAGCTTCCCACCTTTAGAAGCCTAAAGCCTTCTGTGGGTACGCCGTAGGCTGGGCCCCTTGGATACCTTATGGCAAAGGGTCCGTTGTGCTGTAAGGCAGTATAAAGAAGGTCCCTTAGCTCCTGCTCATCCTTTGGAGCGCTTACCACCATGTTGGGAATGCACCTAAGGTAAGATAGGTCAAAAACTCCATGGTGGGTTGGTCCATCATCACCCACCAAGCCACCCCTATCTATGGCAAAGACCACAGGAAGGTTCTGAAGGGCTATATCGTGTATAACTTGGTCGTAGGCCCTTTGGAGGAAGGTAGAGTAGTAGCATGCCACAGGCTTTAGGCCTCCTGCCGCAAGGCCACCGGCAAAGGTGCATGCATGCTGCTCTGCAATGCCCACATCAAAGAACCTATGGGGAAACTTTTGACTGAACTCCACAAGGCCTGATCCTTCCTTCATGGCGGGGGTTATAACAACCACATGGGGATCCATCTCTGCCAATTCCACTATGGCCTTTCCAAGGACAGAGGTCCATGTGGGTGGAGAGGGCTTTTTTATAAACTCTCCCGACTCTCTCTTATAGGGAGCCACGCCGTGCCATGTGACAGGATCGTTTTCTGCCGGCTTGTAGCCCTTGCCCTTTTTTGTGTATATGTGTAAAAGCACCGGTCCTTTTACATGCTTTAGGTTTTCAAGGGTTTTTTCTAAGGCGGGGAGGTCGTGGCCATCTATGGGGCCTATGTAGTTAAATCCAAGCTCTTCAAAGAGGACGCCAGGAGAAAGAAGCCCCTTTAAAAACTCCTCTGTGAGCTTCATAACCCTCAGAGCTGGGCTTCCAAGATGTTCAAGAAGCCTTTTGACCCTCTGCCTTGTCTCCTGAACAAAATGGCCGCTTAGTATTTTACCAAGGTATGTGGAAATGGCTCCTACGTTGGGCGATATGGACATTTCATTATCGTTGAGTATCACTATAAACCTATCTGGCCTTAAGTGTCCTGCGTTGTTTAGGGCCTCAAAGGCCATGCCAGCCGTCATGGCACCATCGCCTATAACGGCCACCACATACCTCTCTTGGTCTCCCATAAGGTCAAGGGCCTTTCTAAAGCCAAGGGCTGCTGATATGGAAGTGGAGCTATGGCCTGCGCCAAAGGCATCAAAGGGACTCTCCTCCCTTCTCAAAAAGCCCGATATGCCACCAAACTGCCTGAGGGTTGGAAATGTGTCCTTCCTATCTGTTAGGATCTTCCAAGGGTATGCCTGATGGCCTATATCCCAGACTACTATGTCCTTTGGCGGGTCAAAAACCCTCAATAGGGCTATGGTAAGCTCTACGGCGCCAAGGCTTGGTGCCACATGGCCACCTCTTTGGGCTGTAACCTCTATTATATAATCCCTAACCTCTTCTGCAAGCCTTTGTAGCTTTTCATAATCATACTCTTTAAGGTAAGCAGGCCCCTCATATTCTCTTAAAAGTTCATACCTTTCCAACATAGTCTATAAAGCTATGCTTATTATGAGAAAAAGACAAGCCTTAGCATCCAGCCAGTAAAGAGTTGGAAGAGTGTAATCAAAAGGCCTATGGCTGGAAGTAGTACCATTTTCCTACCTACTCCTTCTCCTTTGAACCAAAAGACTATGAAGTTAAGCACGGAAAATATGAAAAGCAGTATTCCATTCCATTTATGTGGAAAGCCCCAAATAAAGGGCACCTTTGACTGCACCAAAGGAACGTTGGAAACGCCAAAGCCAAAAACCACAGAAAGTAGGGCAAACACTATAAGTAGTCCGTTTAAGTAAAGTGCGTACCTTATAGCGCTTCTTGACTTAAGAATTGAAACTATCTGCAGGCCAAAGACTACCAAGGCAAGTATAAGGGTGGGATAAGCAAAAAGTGGGTGTAATACCATCACACCACCTCCAATTTTTTATCAACTTCTATTATATCTCTATAGAGATTTATAAGTATATCAACATAGTCCTCTGCACCAACCTCCACCTTATCCATTAACTCCTCAAGCCTTTTGGTAAATTCCTCCTTAAGAAAATGGTGGATCTCCTCCCTGCTATTAAGATAGCTATAGACCTCTTTCCCCAAGGTGGTAGGGATAAGAAAACCCTTGTTTTCTATCACATAGCCCCTTTCTATAAGCTTTTCCACTATGCTGGCATAGGTTGATGGTCTTCCTATGCCTCTTCTTTTCATCTCTTGAACAAGCTCACCATGGGTGTAAAGATAAGCCTTTGGCCTTGAGAGCATATTTTTCCTTTGAGACACATCCATGTTGCCAAGCAAGGGCTTATAAACCTCCACAGGCAAAAGCCTGTTAAAACCATCTTGCAATATTTGCACTGGCACTTCCACTTCTTGGCTTTTATCCACAGCCTTAACTCTTAACTTGAAAACCTTTAATCTTACACTCCTCATCTGGCTTGCCATAAAGCGGTTAAAGATAAGTCCATAAAGCAAAAGATGTTCCCTCGTTAGACCTTCTATTTGACCGCTCAAAACCAAAGCCCTTAGCTCTTCTGGCTCTATGGCCTTTGTGGGCCTAATACATTCATGGGCTCCTCCTTCTCCCCACACTCTCGCATGGAAATACTCCTCTCCAAACTCCTCCTTTATGTATTCTTTGGCTACTCCTATACCGTAGTCTGAGACCCTTGTGGAGTCTGTCCTGTGGTAGGTTATATAACCAAGCTCAAAGAGGGTTTGGGCGAGGCTCATGGTCTTTGGCAAAGACCACCTATAAGCATCGCTTGCGGCTTTTAGCATAGCATCTGTACTAAAGGGTGGTGGAGGGTTTCTATCCTCTTCCCTCTCTTCCAAAAGCTCCACTTGCACCTTAGAAAGCCCTTCATAAAAGCTTTGGGCAGACTCTTTATCTTCAAAGACCCACTCTACCCTCAAGCTTCCCTCTTCATCTATAGGAAAGACCACCTTATATATCTTCTGCCTGTATTCCTTCTCCCTTTGAATGATCCATCCCAAAACGGGCGTTTGAACTCTACCTGCGGAGAGCCAATGTTTGCCAAAGGCGTGTTGCAAAATCTTTGAGAATTCAAAGCCCACCCACCTGTCAGCCACCCTTCTTAGAACTTGAGCCTTAACCAAGTTATAGTCAAAGTCCCTTGTTTCTTTTATGGCCTTGGCTATGGCCTTTCTGGTAACCTCGTGGAATTCCATCCTCTTTATGTTTGGATTGTAGGGCTTTAATAGTTCTGACAGATCCCATGCTATCTTTTCTCCTTCCGTGTCTGGGTCTGTGGCTATAAGCACCTCCTGTGCTTCAATAGCCATACGCCTTAGGCTTTCCACAATCCTGTCTTTGCCTTCAATAACTTCATACACAGGCACGGGCTTGCCGTTTACATAAACACCGTGAAAGCCCTCTTCCTTGTTTAGGTCCAAAACGTGGCCAAAGCTTGATGTAATCATAATGTACCTGTCGCTGGCAGAGGTCTCCATAAGCTCATGGTCTCCCACCCTTCTCCTTACAGCCTTGCCAAAGAAATTAGCTATGGTCTTTGCCTTGTTTGGAGACTCTACCACTATGAGCACAGGCTTTAGAACCTCTTTGTTTTGTGGTGCCTCTTCTCCTTCTAAAAAGGCTCTAATCTTTTGTCTATCTCTTTCCACCTCTATTAGAAGCTCTTCAAGGTCCACCTCTTCCAAGCCTTTAAAGTTTATGTCTTCATTGAACCACTTTACCTTCCTTATAAGGTGCTTAAAGGCCCTTCTGTCATCAACGAGCAACAGGCTAAGGCCTTTGCTTATACCTCCGGCGAACATGCGCGAGGTCCTACCGCTTGCCTGCAAATAGCCCGTGGCGTCCGATACTACCATCTGGTAGCCCTCTTCCGTTTTCCTTAGGGTTATCTCCTCCGAACTCATGAGGAGGTCAATCACCTCTTGGGAGGTTAAAAAGCTTCCCACCTCTTCCTTTAGCCTTTCTATCCTTTCCACAAGCTCTGGTTTATCCCGTAGGAATTCTTCGCTCAAATACTGGTACCTTTTTAGGCTTTCAAGCCACCGGTCTATATCTCTTAGCCTTTGCGGTAGCCTTTTGGCCACAAGGCTCCTTAAAGACATAAGGGCCCACAAGAGGTGAGAAAGGTTGTTTTCAAACCTCAAAGAGATGACTATCTTCGGAACTCCGTAAAAGATGGCATACCTTATCACATGGGGCAGGTCTATGCCTCTGGCAAGGGGGTTCCTGTAAGAGGATATGCCCACAAGTATGTCTATTTTCCCTTTCTCATAGCTTTTTAGCACCTCATCGTCAAGCTTCTCATAGGAGACAGCCCTTATGCCCTTCTCCTGAAGGTAAGAGACCACCTCATCCACAAACTCCTTCTTTTTATCTGAAGGTATAAAAAGCAATCCGCCTTTGCCAAGGAGTCTAATCCAATCCTCTAAAGGCCTTTTGTTTATATCCTCATACAGGTCTACCACATTCCTAAGGTAGAAGGTGGGTGTGCCCACCTCAAAACCAAGGAGTTCTCTAAAGAGCTTTATCCTGCTTGACCTTGGGTTGGAGGTGGCGGAAGATACCACAAGCACACCTCTCCTTTTTTTAGGAACCTCCTTTACTTTATCAGCAAGCTCCTTTAGCCCCTCCCAATCTTCTTCATCCTTGTTCCTCTTTTCCTTTAGCCTTATGAGCCTCATGGCAAGCTCTATATCTTCCATATCAAAGCCAAGAAGAAGGAGAAGCTTGTCTATGTTCTTTGCCGTCTTTAGGAAGGAGTCCACATCATCCACAAAGATAAAGTCAAAGTTTTTGGGTATGATTTCCTGATTTTTGTATAAAAACATGGAGGTGCTAACAAGCACCTTAAAGTCCCCCTCTTGCAGTCTTGCCTTCTTTATCTCCTTCTGCCTTGTGCTATCATCGGAAAAGTAAAGTATATCCTCTTCTTTCAGGCCAAAGCCTTTTAGCTTTTGGACTGTCAAATCCACCAATACTTTTGTGGGAAGTATTATGTAAGACTTTTTGCCCTTCTTTGCCAGATAGCTTGCCATAGATACGCCAAAGGAGGTTTTACCCACGCCGGTGGGTGCCAAAAGACCAAAGGAATTTCCAAGGAATACCCTCTTTGCCCAGCTTTCCTGAAGGCTCCAAGGCTTGGACCTAAGATGCCTTTCAAAGTGCTTTTCCCACCTTTTTAGCTCCTCCTCCATGTGGCAAACCTTGCTAAGCTCTCCCTCCCTCAACATGTGCCTACAATAATCCCTTTCTACCTTTGGCATACACCTCTCGCAAGGAAGACCTAAACTAAGCCTTTCTGCGCTAATGTCTCCTCCACAGTTGGGACAAAGCTTTTTAAACAGGCTTTCTATCATGGTTTTTAATTTTAATAGTTTTTCCAAACGCCGGGTGAGAAGTTAAAGCCGTAAGCTTCCTGTCAGCTGATTTTCTAATGTAGTGGCACGCTGACTCGTATCCGACAAAAATAATTCACAATGTAAGGGCGGATTTAGAACCGGCCACTACGGGCACGGTGCGCCGTGCCTCTACAAAAAGGAGTTTCTCACTAGGCATATAATCCTTTGCTTAATACTATCTATGTATCTATTTAACTACCCTTCTTCTTCCCTTCCCTTTAAAATAAGCCTCAAGGGTGCGTAATTAATCTTAAGGTGTTCCCTTAGCCTTCTTTGGAAGAACCTAAGGTAGTCCTTTCTCCAAAGCTCTGGGTCGTTGGTAAATACCACCACCGTAGGTGGCCTTGTGCTTTCCTGAAAGGCATAATATACCTTTACCTCCTTGCCCTTTTGAGAGGGTGGATGCTTTTCTCTCAACACCTTTTCCACAGCCCTGTTTATAAAGGAAGTCTTATGCTGTATGTTGTAATCTTCCCACACAAGCTCACAAGCCCTTAGTATGTCTTCCACCCCTTGGCCCTTTATGGCAGAGGTAAGCACTATGGGTGCATAATCAAGGAAAGATAGCTCCCTTCTAAGATAGGCCTCTACTTCCCTTCTATTGGCCTTTATAAGGTCCATCTTATTACCCACTATCACACAGCCCTTATATCTCCTCTCTATAAGCCCACCTATCCTTTTGTCTTGGTCAACCACGCCTTCCGAAAGGTCTATTACAAGACAGCATATATCCGAAAGCTCTATTGCCTTTATGGACCTACCAACGGAGAAAAACTCCACACCATACTCTACCTTGCTTCTCCTCCTTATGCCCGCCGTATCTACAAGGATAAAGTCCTTTCCCTCAAAGGAAAAGGGAACTTCTATAGCATCTCTGGTGGTGCCCGGTATGGGAGAAACTATAACCCTCTCCTCTTTAAGCAAGGCATTTACAAGGGAGGACTTTCCCACATTGGGCCTTCCCAAAAAGGCTATTTTTATGCCTTCCAAAGGCCTTTCCTCTTCCTCTGGAAGTATTTCCACAAGCTTGTCAAGGAGTTCATCCACGCCCCTTCCATGCTGGGCAGATATGGGGAAAAGCCTTTCAAAGCCAAGAGAATAGAACTCATAAACTCTATCCTCAAGCTTCTGTGAATCAATCTTATTAACCGCCACAAAGACCTTGTCCTTGTATGGATATATGAGCCTTGCCAAATACTCATCCCCGGCCGTTAGCCCCTCCCTACCATCCACAACAAATATTATGGCCTTTGCCCCCTCAAGAACCTTTTGAACCTGTCTCTTTATAGCCTCCGTTATCTCATCCCCTCTCTCCAACACACCACCCGTATCTGCCACGCTAAAGCTTTTGCCCCTCCAGTGAGCTATGCCCTCCACCATATCCCTTGTAACACCGGGTAGGTCATGTACTATGCTTTTCCGCCTCTTTATAAGCCTGTTAAAAAGGGTAGACTTTCCTACGTTTGGTCTTCCAACTATTAGAACATCCGCCATAGAGAAAAGAGTTTACGACATAAATAGGCTTTTGTCAAAGGGTTTGTCTTTTTCTAACGGCCTTATTCATTATTATTTCTTCTATTTTTTTGTCTAAGCCTTTCTCCTCCGAATGCAATCTTGCCTCCAAAATTATTAACCTTATCTTGTTCCTTAGTCTTCTTTTTGCTTCTGTGTGGCCAAAGGTGAAAAATATTCCATCAAGCAGAGCATCCGCTAAAAGCTCCTTGTAGTCTCCACCGCCTACCAAGGCTACAATTTCCTCATGCACTTTTTCAAAATCAATCTTTGCTCGTTTAAACAAAGGCTCCAACACTTTAAGAGCTTGCTCTGGGTCAGAGAATTTCAAACTCTCATAATTTTCCTTCACCTTATCCAAATACTCCGCCTTTTCTGAGTATAGGCTTTCTAATCTCCTTAACCTGCTGTATACTTGCTCATATTCCCTTTCCTTCTTTTCCCTCTCCTCTCCAGAAAGATTATCCTTAGATAATATATGGTCCAAAGTTATAAGCCTAAGCCTCGCTTTTATCAACTCATCCCGTATCTCTTCAAACTCATTCTTTTCAAGCACTTTTTCTTTTCTCTTATATGTGTTTGATATTTTTTGGCTGTCTTCCGTTTTTGCATTTCTCATATACTCAGCCTTTAACTTTTCCAGTGTTTGGGACAACTCTTTATATTCTTTTTCTATGCTTTCTTTTTCTTCTGGAGAAAGCTTGTTCGCAATTGATAAAAGATTACTTAGCTTGAATAGTCTTATGCTGATTTTTAATATGGCTTTTTGTAGGTCTTTAAGGTTGTCCATATAAACACCTCCTAGTATTTTAAGATTTCCTTGTGAATTTTGGCCTTAACGCTTATATCTCCCCGCATTAAACATTAAAATCATTATATTGTCCTATATTATACCATATTTTCAACAATTTGTCAAGTACTTTTTAATTTTTGGTTGTATATTGAACAACTTTGTGAAAAATCAAACTATGTGGCTTTGTGGCTACAACAACAAAGCATTTGCTGTATAATATTCTCCATGAAGGAATTACATCATCCACATAATGATAATGCCTTTGAAGTGTTGAAAAGTGCCAAGGTAGTGGCAGTTATTGGCATATCTCCAGATAAGGAGAGGCCTTCCTATTATGTAAGTGAGAGGGTCCTTTCCAAAGGTCTTCATAAGGTCTACTTTATAAACCCCAAGTATGCAGGTCAAGAAATACTCGGTATAAAAGTTCTTTCCTCCCTTGAAGAAGTGCCGGAACCTGTGGATATAGTCAATGTATTTAGAAACCCTGCCCATATAGAACCCATCTTTGAAGAGGCTCTTAAAATAGGTGCCAAGTGTGTGTGGCTACAACCCGGTTGTGAAAATATGGAAGTTATAGAAAAGTATAAGGATAAGATAGGCGTAGTTTGGAATGCTTGTATAGGTGTAGAGGCGAGATATCTTTAAAAAACCACCAGCTTGTCCGCATGTATGACCTCTTCAAGGTTTGTTTTTAGCTTTCTTTTTACCTCTTCCCCTTTACTTCCTAAGATGTTTCTTATTTCTTCAGAGGAGAAATTGCTCTTTCCCTTCCCTACCAAAAAGCCCATGGGATTGTAAAGCACCACCACATCACCCTTATGGAAGACTCCTTCCACTCTAAAGATACCTGCGGGTAAAAGGCTTTTACCCTGTTTTATGGCTCTGTATGCACCATCGTCTATGTACAGCGCTCCCTTAGGCTCTTCAAACATGGCAAGCACCTTCTTCCCTTCTCTCAAAGGCTTTGAAGAAGCTTTAAAGTAAGTCCCTTTAGTTTTTCCTTTAACTATCTCAAAGAGACTGTCTTCTTTACCCGTTATTACCACCGGAATGCCCAGCTTTGTGGCTATACGTGTGGCTGTAATTTTGCTAAGCATACCACCCGTCCCAAACTCTGAGTTTACCCCCTTAACCAAAGGTATAACATTGTCTATATCCTCCACCAATGGCACTATCCTTTCCTTTTCATCCAAAAGGCCACCGGCGGTGGAGAATATAACTATAAGGCTTGCCTCCATCATGTATGCGGTATAAACAGCCAAGAAGTCGTTATCACCAAAGAGAAGCTCCGATATGGCCACAGTATCGTTCTCATTTATAACGGGTACTATACCAAGAGAGATCATACTACTAAGAGCGTTTTTTGTGTTTTGAAATTTTTCCTTATCTCGGAATATGTCTGCTGTTAGCAAGGCTTGGCCAACGGTTAGCCCATAATTGGAAAAAACCATATCATAAAGGTGCATAAGGTAGGCCTGGCCCACACCGGCCACTGCCTGTTTAAGATTTAACTCCTTTGGTCTTTCTTTTAGCCCAAGCTTTTTTACTCCACACAGTACAGCACCAGAAGAGACCAACAACACATTTATCCCCTCCTCCCTCAAGGCTTTTATCTCTCCAGCAAGCTTGGAAAGAAAGGCAAGGTCTATGTCGCCTCTTGAAGTCTGTATAAGGTTAGATCCTAACTTTACTACTAATAGCATAAGATGTTATATTTTAAAGCATGCTTATAATAGCTGGACCATGTGTTATAGAGGAAGAAAGTGTAGTTTTTGAAGTTGCGGAGCATCTCAAAAAGCTCTCGGAAGAGTTTTCAGAGTTTGATTTTGTTTTTAAAAGCTCCTTTGATAAGGCAAACAGAAGCTCCCATAAATCCTTTAGAGGGCCGGGTTTGGAAGAGGGGCTAAAGGTTCTTCAAAAGGTAAAAGAAGAGTTTGGCCTGAGGATAACTACGGACGTGCATGAAACATGGCAGGTAAAACCCACCGCAGAAGTGGTAGATATAATACAGATTCCAGCCTTCCTTTGTAGGCAAACAGACCTCCTACTTGAGGCAGGAAGGAGCGGAAAGCCTGTAAACGTAAAAAAAGGCCAGTTTTTGGCCCCTTGGGATGCGAAAAATATTGTGGAAAAGTTAAGGTTTGCAGGCGCTGTGGATTATTACCTAACAGAGAGGGGAGCGAGCTTTGGTTACAACAACTTGGTGGTGGATTTTAGAAGCCTTGTGATAATGAGAAGCTTTAGCAAAGTTATCTTTGATGCCACTCATAGCGTTCAACTTCCCGGGGGTGGTGGAGACAGGTCCTCTGGACAGAGGGAGTTTGTCCTTCCTCTTATACGTGCTGCGGTGGCTGTGGGAGTGGATGGCCTCTTTATGGAAACGCACCCAGATCCAGACAGGGCCCTCTCAGATGGTCCCAACATGATACCCTTAAAGGACCTAAGGGCTGTTTTAGAAACAGTTCAGCGCATCTTAAATGCTATATCCTCTACCTCAATTGGGTAATTATCGCTAAAACAGGCATCACAAAAGTCTTGAGGACTTTCCACTATGGACCTCAGGCCCTCAAGGGACAGATATTTAAGAGAGTCCGCTCCTATGAACTTCCTTATATCTTCTATACTCATCCTATTGGCTATAAGCTCATCCCTTGTGGGTGTGTCTATACCAAAGTAGCAAGGCCCTATAACGGGTGGTGAAGCTATGCGCATATGAACCTCTTTTGCGCCAGCCCTTTTTAGCATATTTACTATCTTCTTTGAGGTGGTTCCCCTTACCAAAGAATCATCAATGACTATAACACTTTTGCCTTCCAGAACGGCCTTGTTGGAATTTAGCTTCATAAGAACCTTTATATCCCTTAGCTCCTGTGTTGGTTCTATAAAGCTTCTTCCTACATAGTGGTTTCTTATAAGCCCAAGCTCAAGGGGAAGTCCCTTTGCCTGAGAATACCCTATGGCAGGCACAAGGCCGGAGTCTGGTACTGGTACCACAAGGTCCGCAGAAATGTCATCCTCATAGGCCAAAAGCTCTCCCATGCGCTTGCGCACTTTATAAACCCAGTTGTTAAATACAAAGCTCTCAGGCTTTGAGAAATACACAAGCTCAAAGATGCACATAGCTCTCCTTTCGGACTTAAAAGGAAAGTAGCTTCTTATGCCTTGCTTGTCTACCACAAGCACCTCTCCAGGTTTTACCTCCCTCCAAAGCTCTGCCTGAAGGATATCAAAGGCACAGCTCTCCGAGGCGAAAAGAATAGCATCCTTTAACCTTCCCATAAGCAAAGGTCTAAAGCCCATTGGGTCTCTAACTGCTATAAGCCTATCCTTAAAGAGGTACAGAAGGCTGTAGGCACCTTTTACCTTTGAAAGTGCATAAAAAACCCTTGGAAGTATGTCCCTATCCAAGGGGTGAAGGTCTATGTCTTGTGGCAAAAGCTCACCCTCTTCAAGCAAAGCCAAGAAAAGCTCCGTATCCGATGTATGCGTAAGCTTTATGCCCTTTGATTCAAGCTCATACCTTAATATAAGATGGTTTACCAAGTTGCCGTTATGCACCACTGCCACCCTTCCAAATGTGGTATCTTTTACAATAGGTTGGGAGTTTATACCACCCGGGTCGCCCGCCGTTGAATACCTCACATGGGCAATGGCACCGTATCCAAATATGCCTTCAAGGTCTTCTTTTCGGATAGCTTCCAGAACAAGGCCTGGCTTTTTGACTATCTTTATGTCTTCAAAATCTGATACTGCAATGCCTACGCTTTCTTGTCCCCTGTGTTGAAGGGCATATATACCATAAAAAGCATACCTTTCCGCATGCTCTGCGTTGAAAACTCCAAAAATTCCGCACATGAGAATATAATAATCCCTTTGAGCCTATTGGGTGGGAAATTAAGTATATGAACCTTCCTTTTGGTATAAACCGCCCTTGCTTAAATATACTTGTGCTAAAAAAATAAATTAGACAGCTGATAAAAGGCCATCCACAGGACTGCTTCAAATATTTTGAAAAAATTGAAACAAAGCCCCCATAAGGGGGCTATAGCCTTTTATGAGGTTATGGGTTTAAAGACCAAATTGCCTTCTTCCGATAGGTCCACCAACACCCTTTGGCCATCCTTTATCTCGCCCTTTATGATGAGGTTTGCAAGTGGAGTTTCAAGGTGTTTTTGGAGCGTTCTCTTTAGTTGTCTTGCGCCGTAGGCTGGGTCATAGCCAAGCCTTACAAGGTGTTCTTTTGCCCTCTCTGTTAGCTCTATGCTTATGTTCCTCTCCGCCAACCTTTTGTTTATTCCTGCCACCAAAAGGTCTATGATTTGGAAAAGTTCTCTCATGGTAAGAGGTTTAAAGACTATGACCTCATCTATACGGTTCAAAAACTCAGGCCTAAAGTGGTAACGAAGCTCCTCAAGGACCCTCTCCTTTGCCTTCTCAAACTCCCTTTGAACCTTTTCTTCATCCCCATCCACGGAGATGCTAAGCAGATATTGTGAGCCTATGTTAGAAGTCATGATAATAACCGTATTTCTAAAGTCCACCGTCCTGCCATGGGAGTCTGTTAGCCTTCCGTCGTCAAGCACCTGCAAGAAGAGGTCAAAGACCCTAGGGTGGGCCTTTTCTACCTCATCAAGGAGTATGACAGAGTAGGGCTTTCTTCTTACGGCCTCTGTTAACTTTCCACCTTCCTCGTAGCCCACATAGCCGGGTGGTGCGCCTATGAGCTTTGCTACGCTATGCTCTTCCTTGAATTCGGACATATCAAACCTTATTAGGGCATCCTCATCGCCAAAGAGTAGCTCGGCCAAAGCCTTTGAAAGCTCCGTTTTACCTACGCCGGTGGGACCAAGGAATAGGAAGCTTGCTATGGGCCTTTTTGGATCTTTTAGGCCAGCCCTTGCCCTCCTTATGGCTTCGGAGACTGCCACAACCGCATGCTCTTGGTCTATCACCCTCTTGTGAAGTTCTTCTTCCAGCTTTAGCAGTTTTTCTACTTCTTCTTCCCTTAGCTTGGACACTGGTATGCCAGTCCATTCGGAGACCACTTGGGCCACGTCATCCCATGTTACCACCAACTCCTGGGCCTTTTTGGACTCAAGCTCCTTTAATTCCTTTTCCAGCTTTACCTTTTCAATCTTTAGGTTTGCCTCCTTTTCATAGTCTCCCTTTTCGGAAGCCTTAATTATCTCCTGGTCAAGCTCCTCCATCCTCCTTTTTATTTCTGCTATCCTAGCATCCACACCACCAGCCTTAGAAAGTAAGGCTTGCTTTTCCTTTTCCAACTGAACCTTCTTTATCTTTAGCTGTGCCTCCTTCTCGTAGTTGCCTTCAAGGTAAGCCTTCTGGATCTCTTCCTCAAGGCTCTTTAGCTTCCTTTCTATCTCTTGAACCTCTGGAGGGACGGCCACCGCTGAGAGCTTTCTCCTTGCGGAAGCTTGGTCAAGGGCGTCTATGGCCTTGTCTGGAAGTTTTCTAAAGGTCACATACCTTTTGGTAAGCTTTACTGCCCCTTCAAGGGCATCATCGGATATCTTTACCTTGTGGTGTTTTTCAAGCTTTGGCCTAAGACCCTTGAGTATTTCAAGGGTTTCCTCCTCTGTGGGCTCTTCCACATATATGGGCTGAAACCTTCTTTCAAGGGCTGGGTCCTTCTCTATATACTTTCTGTATTCGTCCACCGTGGTGGCGCCTATTACCCTTATCTCACCCCTTGCCAAGGGTGGCTTTAGCATGTTGCCTGCATCCACCGCACCTTCCGCCTTTCCTGCACCTACTACCGTGTGTATTTCATCTATAAAGAGTATTACATTGCCCCTTTGCTTTGCCTCTTCCAAAAGGCTTTTAAACCTCTCTTCAAACTCTCCTCTATATTTAGACCCAGCTATTATGGAGCCCATATCTACCGCTATGATGGACTTGTCCTGAAGCTCTACAGGCACTTCCTTGTTTACTATCCTTTGGGCAAGCCCTTCCACTATGGCCGTCTTTCCTACGCCTGGGTCTCCAACGAGAACTGGGTTGTTCTTCGTCCTCCTTAAAAGCACCTCAACAACCTGGTTTATCTCCCTTTCCCTGCCTATCACAGGGTCAAGCTTGCCCTCCCTTGCCATCTGGGTTAGGTCCACCCCAAACCTCTCAAGGGCGGACTTCCCTTCCTCTCTTAATTCTTGTGCCACGTCTTTCATCTTTTCACCTCCTGCTATATCTTCTAAAATCTTACCTGCTATGGTGTCTTTTGCCTCCAAAAGGCTTGCTACTATATGGTAGGGCTCCACTTGAGAAAGCCCTTCGGCCACAGCCTTGTCTTGAGCCCTTTCAAGGACTTTGGTAAGGTTTTCCGAATAGTCAAAGGCTGGCTCCTTACCAAAGACTATTTTCCCAACCGCATCCTTTACCCTTTCGGGCGATAGACCTATCTCTTTGGCTTGTTCTACAAGGCTTGAAGCTTCAAGGGCCCTCTTTATAAGGCCGTCTATGCTTAATTTATTTTCAAGGAAGGCCCTAACATCTTCCTGTTTAAAAACTGTGGAGAGACTCCTTTCTACGCTTTCTAGCTGGCTTCTTATCTGGCTTTCCAGCCTTTCAAGCCTTGTAAGCTCTATCTGGAGTTCTTGTAGGCTCCAATAGTCTCCATAGCGCTTTGCCTTTTCTATTTCCTCTCTTATCCTCTCCTTTGCCCTCTTGACCTTATCAAACTCAATCTGTAGCTGTCCTATGTCCGACTTTACTTGCATTATCTTGCTTCTTAAGTCTATAAGGTGCTTGGCTTCTTGATCTACAGCTTTGTTTATTTGAGAAGATAGCTTATCAAGGTATTCGGAAACCTTTCCATAAAGGCCTTTTACATCTATACCCCTCTTTTCAAGATATTTTGCCAAGGCAGATTTTTCATCGGAAAGCAAAGCCATAAGAAGGTGGTCTGTATCCACCTTGCTATCTCCCTTCTTTTTTGCCAGCTCCTTTGCCCTGCTTATGTATTCAAGAGCTTTTGCCGACAGCAGGTTCTCGCTAAACATCATCTTACCTCCAAACTTTATATTAGTTGTTATAATATGCTTTAGTCTACTTTTGTCAAGTTTGTATGTATAAAAATATAACCCCTTATCCTTCCCTTTTTTATGGTGTAAAATTCTAAGGTATGGTAGCCTATAGGGTTTATGTAAGCGGTATAGTGCAAGGGGTAGGCTACAGAGCCTTTACAAAAAGGCTTGCTCATAGCTATGGGCTTACTGGGTGGGTGAAGAACCTACCCGATGGTAGGGTAGAGGCTTTTGTGCAGGGGGATGAAGACGTAGTGTGGGCTTTTTTAAAAGAACTTTTAAAGGGTCCTCCAGCGGGTAGAGTTGACCGCATGGAGATCCTAAAGGAGGTGCCAAAAGATGAGGAAAGGGATTTTACTATTAAGTATTAGCTTTAGCTTTGCCTTTGCCTTTGAATGTAAGGATTATACGGTAAGGAAGGGGGATAGCTTAGAACAGATAGCCAAAAGGGAAGGCGTAAGCCTTGAAAGCCTAAAAAAAGCTAACAAAAACATAGATGAAAGGCAGCTAAAAGTGGGTCAAAGACTATGTATACCTGTCAAAAGTGCAAAAAGGGCTACATCAGAAAAGTATGCCATATATGAGGTTAAAAAGGGGGATACTCTTCAAAAGATAGCGGAGAGCTTTGGAGTGGATGTGGAGACTCTAAAGGAGTTTAACAGTTTAAAGGATGAAAGGCTTGTGGAAGGCCAAAAGATAAAGATACCTGCTCCAAAAGCTATATCAAAAAAGAAGGGAGAAGATAAAGACCTTGAACTTTACACAATTAAGCGTGGCGGTAGGTTAAAGGATGTGGCAAAGGCCACTGGAGTGCCTTTGAAGGAACTTGAAAAACTAAATCCTGAACTAAAAGGCAAGTTTTTGTCTGCTGGTACAAAGGTGAAGATACCAAAAGACGCCACCCAAGCGAGGAAAGAAGAAAGCAAAAGAGAAGAAGATTACCAGTTTTACACGGTTAAAAGAGGGGCAAAGCTAAAGGATGTGGCAAAAGCCACTGGAATATCTTTAAAGGAGCTTGAGAAGTTAAACCCAGAATTGAAAGATAAATGGCTTAAAGCTGGAACTAAAGTAAAAATACCAAAAAGTTCAATAGAAGCAAAATCGGATGAAAGCACAAAGGAAGAAAACTATACCTTTTACAGGGTTAAGAGAGGAGCAAAGCTTGAACATGTGGCAAAGGCCACGGGTACATCTTTAAAAGAGCTTGAAAGGCTAAACCCGGAACTTAAAGACAAATGGCTTTCGCCAGGAAGCAAGGTAAAAATACCCATCAAAGAATCAAAAAAGACAAGAGAGGAAGGTAATTATGAGTTTTACACAGTTAAACGCAGTGGAAGGCTAAAGGATGTGGCAAAGGCTACTGGAGTACCATTGAGAGAACTTGAGATGCTAAACCCCAAACTAAAGGGTAAATGGCTCAAGGCTGGAACTAAAGTAAAAATACCAAAGCAGGAAGTAGCATCCAAGCCTAGGCAAGAAGAGGAAATTAGTAGAAAAGAGGAAAAATCTATTATGAAAGACATAGAAAAGGAAAACACTAAAACAAGCATTCAGCCATTGAAGAACCTTAATATAAATCCTCCAGTGGAAGGTAAAATATCAAAGGTTCCAAAGGGTGTGGAAATACATGCTTCATGCTCTGCACCAGTAAAAGCGGTGGAGGATGGAAGAGTGATATACAGCGGTGGAGACCTGCAAGCTTATGGAAACATGGTTATAGTTGAGCATGATACTTTTATATCTTTGTACGCTTACAATGAAACAAATCTTGTTAAAAGGGGAGAAAAGGTAAGCAAAGGGCAAACCATAGCAAAGGTGGGCAAAAAGAACAACTCTGATGAATGTATGTTAAGGTTTGAAATAAGGAACAAGGAAGGCATTCCTTTGGACCCAACGGAGTATATTAAGGATATTCACTAAAAAGCCTGTCGCCCATATCCCCTACGCCCGGCACTATGTAGCCCTTTTGGTTTAATTCTCTGTCTACGCTTACAACAAACAGGTTCACATCTTGATGTAAAAAAAGCACCCTTTCTATACCTTCTGGAGAAGCAACCAAGTGCAAAGAGAATATCCTTTCCGGCCTCCCAGTCTTTATCTCTTCTAAGGCCATCTTTAATGTACCACCAGTTGCCAGCATAGGGTCAAGCACCACTACCCATTTGTCCTTTATGTTTGGAATCCTTCTGTAATACAGTGTAGGCTTTAGGCTTTCTTCATCCCTCCTTATGGCCAAAAAGCCTGCTTTTGCCTTTGGAAGAGCCCTTAAGGCTCCGTTTAGCATGGGCACGCCAGCCCTCAGTATGCACAAAAGCACAATCTTATCTTCTTCAATAAACTCAAAAATACCCTCTTCCAAAGGTGTTTCTATCCTTTCCCTCCTAATAGGTGCATCTTCCATCAAGTAGGGTATACACATTAGAGTTAGCTCTTCCACAAGGCCTCTTAGCCTTTCTGGCGAAGTTCTTTTGTCTCTTATTGCGTTAAGCTTGTGTTTCAAAAGCGGATTATCAAGCACCTTCAACGGCATCTTTGAACTCTCCTATGCGTACTATAGTACATTGCTGGCCTTTTATAACCCTCTTTATGGTTCTTACTTCATAAATCTGACTATCGTTTTTTATAACTCCCCCCTTCTCCAAAATATCCCAAAGGCTTTTTAGCATGTTGTCTATATCCCTTCTCCTGTGGTTAGGAAGTACAAGCTCTACATAAACGGAGAGCTTACTAACAAGTGGCTCGCCCTTATACTGTTCCTTTATTTCCCATAGGGCCCTTACCTCCCAGTTTTTTACTCTGGGTGGCTTAAAGACCTTTCCACCCTTTTTTCTTATGTATCTGTTGCTCTTTGGAACAGGGAGCAAAGAGAGTCTTAGTTCTATCATCTTCTCATCAAGGTTATGCATATAACCAAAACCAAGAAAAGGCTAATAAGGTTCACTCCCATGGAAATGCCATGCCATTTCATAAAGGCGTTGTAATCTACAGGCTTTAGGGCATGGGCTGTGGGAAGTATATAAAAGATATGGATAGCATTAAGCAAAAGAGTTAAAAGGGCCATAAGAGCTATAAGCCTTCCAAGCTTAAGGCCTAAGATAAGGGTTATAAAGGAAACCACCAAACCAATACTGAAATAAACTGGAAAGACCCTTTCTACAACTGCTCCAGCTTGTTCCTTTTGAAGTACCCTAAAAAGGGTGGGAGCCACAAATAAGCTAAAGAAGGAACCAAGCCCAAGGTAGGCTGAGTTTAAAAACAGGAGAAATTTACCCATCCCTAACCACTGGGAGGTTGTAAGCCCTTAACACCTGAAGTAGCTTTTTCTCATTTTCCGGTTTCATAGGGCACATAGGCAATCTAAACTCCTTTTCACACATGCCAATTGCCCAGCAGGCTGTTTTTACAGGAATGGGGTTGGTTTCTATGAAAAGTATCTTAAAAAGGTCAAAAAGGTAGTAGTGCATCTCCCTTGCTTTTTGGAAGTCGCCCTTTAGGGCATGGTCTACCATGGCCTTTACTTCCCTTGGCATTATGTTGTTTGCCACAGATATAACACCCTTGGCACCCAAAGCTATCATAGGCAATGTAAGTGAGTCATCTCCAGAGAGTATGGTAAAGTTTTCTCCCAAAAGCCTCCTTAGTTCTGATATTCTGTCCATGTTTGGTGTAGATTCCTTAGATCCTATTATATTTGGGCAATCTTTTACAAGCCTGTATATGGTTTCCGGTGCTATCTCCACACCCGTCCTTGAAGGTATGTTATAAAGGATGATGGGAATATCTACCTCATCCGCTACCGTTTTGAAGTGCTGATAAAGACCCTCTTGTGTAGGCTTGTTGTAGTAAGGCACCACCAAAAGACAAGCATCCACACCCACCTTTTTGGCGTGTGTGGTTAATTCTATGGCTTCGTGCGTGGCGTTGGCCCCTGTTCCCGCTATTACCTTTATCCTGCCTTTGGCATAGTTTACCGCATGCTCTATAACCTTTTCATGTTCTTCAAAGGTCAAGGTGGGCGATTCGCCAGTTGTTCCGCACACAAGTATGGCATCTGTATGGTTGTTAATATGAAAATCTATAAGGTTCTCAAGGGCTTTAAAATCCACCTCTCCATCTTTGAAGGGTGTTATGAGAGCTACTATTGATCCATAAAACATGAAATAGATTATAACATTAAAGGGCAAGGCTTGGTAGAAGATTAAGGATTATAGTCTTCCCTTTGTTTCCTATACACTGGCAAGGGTATTTGTGCTACCTGAGCAATTTATGTTCCTGGTATTTTTTTACGGCACATTTCCTAATACTTCTACACAAGGAGCTTCATTTAAAAGTATGTGATTCACCAACTTGTAAAACCACATTGTTGAAAGTATTGAACTTTTTAATAATTATATGGAATATGGAATAGGTTAAAGTATCAAAGGGCTGGCTTTCTTGTAAACAACTTGCAGCTTAAGACACCTATAATAACCCCCACAAGCACATCCATAGGAAAATGCACACCCAAATACATCCTCCCGTAGGCTATCAAAAAGGCATAAACAAAGAGAAGTATTTTTATAGGGGTTGAAGCCCCCTGAGAGAAAAAGCAGGCAAGGAGAAAGGCCATGGCTGTATCACCAGATGGAAAGGACTTATGATATAAGGGTTCAAGTAGATAAACATCCTTTAGCATGCTTGCTGGCCTTGGGGCCTTAAAGGCAAACTTGAGAATATGCACTAAAGCGCTTTCCAAGGCAAGGGCAAGTATAAAGGGCTTTAATTTTTCTCTTTTTAAAAAAGCCAAATAAAGGACAATAGGAATAAGTATGTAGCCCTTTCCAAACACATAGAAATATCTGAAAAACTCGTCAAGCAAAGGATGTCTTGTGTGATTTATTAAATAAAAAAGCTCTATATTAAGGCTAAAGTTCTCTACGTTCATTAAGAGAATAGAAATTTAAACAAAGCCTTTTGGGCATGTAGTCTATTCTCGGCCTGTGTGAATATAAAGTCCGCATGCGCTTCAAAGACTTCCTCTGTTATCTCCTCTCCCTTTTTGGCCGGAAGGCAATGCATGACCTTAACCTCTGGCCTTGCATGAGAAAGTAGGCTGGAATTTACCTGATAAGGCATTAAAGCTTGGATCTTTTCCTCATTCCTATCTTGGTTCATGCTTACCCAAACATCCGTGTATACCACATGGGCTTCCTTTACCGCCTCAATGGGGTTTGTGGTAAGGTATATGCTTCCGCCGGTTATCTTACAAAGGTCTTCCCCCGCCTGATAGTATAGACTGCTTGGCTCATAACCCTCTGGCGTAGCCACAAAAAGGTTTAGGCCAAAAAGGCCTGCACCCACAAGCCATGTGTTGCATACGTTGTTTCCATCTCCCACGTAGGCTATTTTTATGTTTTTGATATCTTCTCCAAAGGCCTCATACAGGGTAAAAATATCGCTCAATATCTGACAAGGATGGGACATATCGGTTAGAGCGTTTATAACAGGAATGTCTGCATACTTGGCAAACTCTTCCAGCTTTTTATGAGAATCGGTCCTTATTATTATGCCGTCCAAGTATCTTGAAAGGGTTCTGGCAGTATCTTTTAGGTCTTCTCCTCTTGCCACCTGTAGGTTTCCTTCCTGTAAAAAGATGGCATGGCCTCCAAGCTGGTTTATAGCTACCTCAAAGGATACCCTTGTCCTTGTGGAAGGCTTGGTAAAGTACAGTGCTAAATTTTTGTCCTGTAGGTATTTTTCTTTATCTATACCCTCTTTTATAGCCTTTGCCCATCTTATTATTTCCCACCCTTCCTCTGGGCTTATGTCCCACAGGTCCACAAAGTTCCTTTTCATCTTATTTATTTTAACATAGTGTAATACTTTTTGTAATTTCTAAACACACTTTCCACATAGTCACCATAGCCCTTGGCTTTGTTTCCCTTGTTATAGCAATCTACCGCTACGGCTATGTTTGGGCTTTGGTCTAAGCATTTCCTTAACACCATGGCCCCAAAATGTATGTTGTAGCAGGGTTCAAATATCCACTCCTTTGGTATTTTGTACCTTTCAAGCCAGTAGGAGTTTATCTGCATAATGCCATAGTCCTTTGTGCCGTTTTTGTTTGTGTTTATGGCCTTTGGGTTAAAGTTGCTCTCGCTTTTGGCGATGGCTATGAGAAGCACAGGGTCCACCTTGTACCTTTCCCCCGCCTCAAAAAAGCAATGATAAAAAGAAAAGGCATGAGAGGTAAGCAAAAGCAGTAAGATTAAAAATATCATATAATAATCATATCTTTTCTTTGGAGGTTCAAGATGGAGAAAAATTGGAATGTGGGCACCGTATATCTTAACGATAGGACAAGGATCATAGTAATGGGTATTACAGGAAGGGAAGCATCCCAGGTGGTGGCAGAGTCGGAAGCTCTATATCCAGGCTTTATAGTGGCTGGTGTAACACCCGGTAAGGGTGGTTCTGAAGTGGCGGGAAAGCCAGTGTATAACACGGTAAGAGAAGCCCTTGAAAAGCATCCAGAGATAAACACGGGAATAGTGTATGTGCCTCCGGCCTCTGTGAAGGATGCGGTCATTGAACTTGTAGATGCGGGTATAAAGCTCATATACATAATCACCGAGCATGTGCCTATAAGGGACACAGTTTATTTCTACCACTATGCAAAGGAAAGGGGAGTTATCATAGTGGGCCCCACATCCCTTGGTTGCATGATGCCTTGGGTGCCAGCAAGGATAGGAGCCATAGGCGGAAAGAACCCATCCATAGCCTACGAAAAGGGTGGTCTTGTAATCCTTTCCAAGTCTGGAGGTCTTACAACTACCACTGCGGAGATGTTCAAAAGAAGGGGTTGGGGTGTTTATATGGCCCTTGCCTTGGGCGGTGACGTGATCTCTTGCACCACCTTTGCTGATGCCTTGGAAAACATTGCAGATGACCCAAATGTAAAGGGTGTGATAATACAAGGTGAGGTGGGCGGGTCCTACGAGGAGAAGGCTGCGGAGACCATCTTAAGGCTTTGGAAGGAAGGAAAGTGGAACAAGCCAGTGGCTGCCTTTGTGGCCGGAAGGTTCCAAGAGAAGCTTGAGGGTGTGTCCTTTGGACATGCGGGTGCCATAGTGGAAAGAGGTAAAGGAAAGGCCACAGACAAGATAAAGGCCTTTAACGAAGTTGGAAAGATTACAGGCCTTGTAAAGGTGGCCGAGTTCTACCACGACCTTGTGCATTGCATTGAGGAACTTGGAGTTCCAAGGGACTTTGAGGACACCACACCAGAAGGAAGGGTAAAGCCCCTATACTCCACCATTGACGAAGAGACCTGCCAGTTTAAAGGCTAATAAAAAATAAGGGCTGGGTTTTCCCCAGCCCAAAAGTTTTAAAACTCAAAGCCAGCTTCTACAAAAGGCCCTTGCAGCTTAACCTTGGATTTTACATCCGAAACGTCTATTTTAAGCTCCTGATACCTGTAGCCACCAGCCAAAAAGACATGCTTAACAGGCTTTACCTTTAGCCTGCCGATTAGGTCATAATAGTGGTTGGAATTGTAGGCCACACCCCTTAGCTCACCCTCTATGCTGAGTAGATTTACAGGTCTTATCTGCAAGCCTGTGTATAGCATAGGAATTGGAACGGTCACGCTTTTTGATTCTGATGTGCCATTTTGTTCTACTTTGGCATAAAGGTCCATAATTCTTACATTTATGCCAAGTTCTGCAGAAAGTACTCCATTTGTTAGCTTCTTTAGGCCGGGTATTCCATAGTAGAGGGCTATATCGTAGTGGTCAAGCCTTGTTTTGGAGTAGAATGGCACATTAGCATTATAAGTTCTACCACCAAAGGTAAAGCTTGCATCCTTTTGGCCTATTGCCTCAAACCTGCTGGGTGTTGCCATAAGGTATATGTTGGGCAAGATGGAAGGCATATCAATCTTTAGCCTGCCCATGGGCCTTGTCTTTTTGCCATACCTTAGGTTGCTGTCTACGTCAATCTGGTCTCCTTTATAGCTTATGTAGCCACTTGGATCCTGATTCCACGCTCCAATGCTGCCTTCCACACCGATGGCAAAGCTAAAGGTAGGCAAAAGGACGGCTGAAGTTAAGATGAGTTTTTTTCATGGAACATACCCCATAAAATTTTTCTCACTTAAATATTATATCAAAGCCTCTAAATCAACAGCCAAAAAGCTCAATCCTTAACCTCCCCTTCTTAAATCTATAAGCAATTGGATAATCGTATCTACCCTTTGGTTAAGCTGGTCTATCCTTTGGTTTACTTGAAAGATCTCCTGCCTTAATTGCCCTATCTCTTGCCTGAGCTGGCCTATCTCCTCCCTAACCTGTGCTATTTGAGTGTCTATTTTTTGATTAAGCTGTGTAGCTGTATTATCCATCTTTTGATTTAAAAACCTGAAATCCTCTTCTTGTCTTTTTTTGATCTCTCCAATCTCTTCAAGGATGGCCTTTGTTCTTTCATCAACAACTTCGTATACGATCTCAAGGGTTACCTTTTTTACAGTTTTTAGCAGGATTTCCCTCATGTAAATTCTCCTTGGAGAATAATTTAGTATAATTGGGTTAATTTGACAACATTAATTTAGCCTCAATTGTAAAAGATCTTACTTCTTATCCACCTAAAAGCCAACCCACTCAAAAAGACCACGGTTATCAAGCCTATGAAGGCCAATATGAGTATATACTTCACAGTTCTATCTCTGCGTGCCTGCTGGCGTGGCACTGAATATTAACGGCCACAGGCAAGGAAGCTATGTGGCAAGGGTATAGCTCCACCTTTACATCCACAGCGGTCACAGTCCCTCCAAAGCCCATGGGACCCCAGCCTATCTTGTTTATCTCCTCTATTAGCTCCTCCTCTATTCTCCTTGCCACTGGGTCTTGGCTCCTTTCTCCCACAGGCCTCAAGAGGGCCATTTTGGCAAGAAGGGCGCAGTATTCAAAGTTTCCACCTATGCCCACACCCACCGTAAAAGGTGGGCAGGCATTGGGACCTGCCAGTTTTACCGTCTCAAGTATAAATTTCTTTACACCTTCCCAACCGTCTGCGGGCTTTAGCATGGCAAGGCGTGATGTGTTTTCTGAACCTGCACCCTTTGGTGCAAAGACAAGCCTTAGCTTGTCTCCCGGCACAACCCTGTAGTGAATAACGGCGGGCGTGTTATCCTTTGTATTCTTCCTCTCAAAGACTGGGTCATAGACCATAGAAGCCCTAAGGTAGCCCTCCGTGTATGCCCTTCTAACACCTTCGTTTATAGCATCCTCTAAGGAACCACCTACCACATGCACATCTTGGCCTATATCCACAAATACCACAGCCACACCCGTATCTTGACAGTAGGCCATCTGCTCCTCTCTTGCTGCCCTAATATTCAAAAGGATCTGTTGTAAGACTTCCCTTCCAATCTCAGACTCTTCCCTTTTTAAGGCACCTTGATAGGCTAGCTCCACGTCCTCCGGAATTTCATAGTTTGCCTTTATGGCTATCTTTTTGACAGCCTCTACTATTTGTTCATACTGTATTTCTCGCATTTAAAAGCTCCTCCACAAGGGCTATGTTTTTCCTTACAGATTCTACAGACCTTTTCCACATCTGGCGTTCCTCTTCTATCATGGGTATTTTAATTATCTCTTCCACGCCACAGTTGCCAAGCTTTACTGGCACGCCCACACAAAGGCCCTCCGCCTCGTAGTATTGACCTACCTCTCCTTCTAGATAAACTGAGCATGGAAGTATCCTTTTGTTGTCTGTCACTATGGCCTCTACCATCTGCACTATGGAAGCGGCTGGAGCATGGTAGGCCGATGTGCCCATAAGGTCCACTATCTCTCCACCACCAAACTGGGTCCTCTTTATAAGCTCCTGTATCTTCTCTCTTGGTAGCATATCCTTTAAAGGTATGCCTCCCACGTTAGAAATGGATATGAGCGGGACCATCTCATCACCATGCCCACCTATCACATAGGCGTGTATATCCATGGGTGATATCTTTATCTCCCTTGATATAAAGGTTTTAAAACGGGCTGAGTCCAACACGCCAGCCATGCCCATAACTTTGTTCTTTTCAAAGCCCAAAATTCTATAGACCGCATAGGTCATAAGATCCACAGGGTTTGTGACCACTATAACTATAGCCTCTGGCGCATATTCTTTTATCTTGCTTGCTATAAGGGAAAGGATAGAAATGTTTTTATCCAAAAGGTCCTCTCTGGACATGCCCGGCCTTCTTGGAAAGCCAGCAGTTATAACCACTATATCGCTACCCTTTAGGCCTTCGTAGCCTTCTCCCTCCGGGCTGACCGTATAGCCTTCCACCTTTCCATCTATGTTAAGGGCTGAAAGCATCTGTTGAATATCAAGAGCTTTGCCTTTTACTGGTTCAATGAGTTTTTCGCCATCCTTTTTGGGAAGGTCAAACATACGCACATCCACAAGGCCCCTCAAGGCCAAAAGGCTTGCCGTATGCTCCCCCACATTACCCGCACCTATAACAGAAACCACTTTGCGCATCTTCATAGTTTATACCTCCACCTTTTGCTTCTTCTTTATCCAGTTCAAAAGCCCACCAGCAAAAAGGACGGATACCTGCTTAGGAGTAAGGTTATACTTGCAAACTATCTCCTCTCCTGTGGTCTTGTTTATCACCACTATTTCCTTTCCAGCCTTTAACCTTTCTATAATATCCGGTATCTCTATCTCGTCACTTAAAGAGAATTTGTTGTAATCTTCCTTATCCACGAACTCAAGGGGCACTATGCCAAAGTTTACAAGGTTAGCATGGTGAATACGTGCAAAGGACTTGGCGATTACTGCACGCACACCAAGGAACCTTGGAGCCAAGGCCGCATGCTCCCTTGAAGAACCTTGTCCATAGTTTTCACCACCTATGATGATGTTGGCTTTGCCCTTTTCGTCCCTTATACTTTTGGCCCTTGGGACAAACTCTGGGTCCACGTAGTGATAAACGTATTCGCTTATGGCATAGATGTTGGACCTAAGGGGTAGGATTTTGGCCCCAGCAGGCATTATATGGTCTGTGGTGATGTTATCGCCCACTATTAGGCTAACTTCTCCAGAAATGTTCTCTGGCATCTCGTCAAACTCTGGCAGTGGCCTTATGTTGGGTCCTCTGTATATTTCCACCTCTTTTGCCTCTTCCTCTGGTAGTGGTGGTATAAAGGCCTCATCGCCGTAGGGGAACTTTTCGGGCATCTCCACCTTTATCCACTTTATTCCTTCCCTCTCTGCCAGCTTTCTTGGGTCTATGATCTCTCCCGCTATGGCGCAAGCCACACAGACTTCTGGAGAAGCCAAATAGACCTTGGCGTCTGGCGTTCCAGACCTTCCTTCAAAGTTCCTGTTAAAGCTACGTATGGACACTCCACCGCTTGGTGGTGCATAGCCCATGCCTATGCAAGGCCCACAGGCGCTTTCAAGAATTCTGGCTCCAGCCTTCAAAAAGTCAAGCAAAACACCGTTCTGAGTTATAAGTTCCAAGGCTTGCTTTGAGCCGGGGGCTACCGCAAAGACTACGTCCGGATGCACCTTTTTGCCTCTTAGTAAGGCGCCAGCACGTATTAGGTCCACAAAGGAAGAGTTGGTGCAAGAGCCTATTACCACTTGGTCCACCTTTATACCTTCCACTTCTCTCACAGGCACCACGTTGTCTGGAGAGTGGGGGCAGGCAATCAAAGGCTCAAGCTCTGATAGGTTTATTTCAATGACCTCATCGTACTCTGCATCCGAGTCTGGCAATAGCTCTATCCAGTCCTCCTCCCTTCCTTGTGCCTTTAGATAGGCCCTTGTTATCTCGTCGGAAGGGAAGATAGAAGTTGTAGCTCCAAGCTCTGCACCCATGTTGGTTATGGTGGCCCTTTCAGGCACAGAGAGCTCCTTTATACCCTCTCCAAAGTATTCAAATATCTTTCCCACACCACCCTTTACCGTTAGCCTTCTTAAAAGCTCAAGGATTATGTCCTTTGCACTCACCCATGGTGGAAGCTTGCCCGTTAGCTTTACACCCACTATCTTTGGCATCTTAAGGTAGAAAGGCTCTCCAGCCATGGCTGCGGCCACATCAAGACCACCAGCTCCTATGGCTATCATACCCACACCACCAGATGTGGGAGTATGTGAATCGGAACCCAAAAGGGTCTTTCCGGGCTTTGCAAACCTCTCCACATGTACCTGGTGGCATATGCCATTGCCAGGCTTGGAAAGCCAAATGCCATACCTTTTGGCTATGCTCATAAGGTATTTATGGTCATCGGGATTTCTAAAGTCCGTTTGAAGCATATTGTGGTCTATATAACTAACGGAAAGCTCCGTCTTTACCCTATCTACGCCCATAGCCTCAAACTGCAAATAGGCCATGGTTCCGGTAGCGTCCTGTGTAAGGGTTTGGTCTATCTTTATGGCTATCTCCTCTCCTGGCACAAGCCTTCCGCTAACAAGGTGGTCTTTTAGTATTTTGTAAGCCACAGTGCCTTTTGCCATGCGTGCCTCCTTTCAAAAAGTTATGATTTATATTATAGCTCTTTAATAATAAAAACCCACAGTGGTATGGTTAAAAAGCTAAGGAGCATACCAACACCCGCACTGGCAAAGGCCAAATGGTGGTTTAGACCATACTTTAACATCAGAAGGCTTGCAGTTATCATGGTGGGCATGGCAGACTCAAGCACAGAAACCTTGTAGGCCAATGGGCTAAGGGGTAAGAGCTTAAACAAAGCTACGGCAAGAAGGGGAGAAAGGAACATCTTTATACCCAAGGTTACAATCAAAAGCCTCAGACCCTTACCCGCATGGGAAAGTTCAAAGGAAAGGCCCAAGGAAAAAAGAACCACGGGCAACAAGGAAGCTACGGAAAAATCTACAAACTTCCACACATATTCGGGAAGGCTAAAGCCTCTCAAGAGAAAGCCAAACACAAGGCCCAAAAAGGGTGGGAAGAAAAGCACAGACCTTAAGTTTAGCCCTCCCTTTATTATGAGAAAGCCCAGAGAAGAGACTGCAAGAAAGGACCCCATGCTATCATATATGACTGCATACCTTAGGCCCTCACTACCAAAGTAAGAAAAGGTGTAAGGATAGCCCAAAAAGGCAGTATTGCCAAAGGCAGAAACCACCATAAGGCTCCTCAAGTTTTGTTTATTCAGTTTTATAAGCCTACCTATTAGGTAGGCACAAGCTATGGAAGAGATTATTACCATCCAAGCACCAAGGCTAACAAAAGCCACTTCCTTTGAAAAGCCAAGGTTGTAAGCTGTTTTAAAGCTAAGCTGGGGTAGGGCAAAGTATAGTACATAGTTTACCAAAACCTTTGAATGTTCGGAAGAAAACAGACCAAACCTCTTAAATAGGTATGCTATGCCTACAGTAAGGAATATCTCAAGCATATAAGGAGCTTTCTATCTGCCTTCTTATTATGCCATAGGCGCCAAGGTGAGACCTTAAAAACTTCTCAAGCCTTCCTATGGGCAGAAGGTTTTGTGGAGACCTCCTATCTTGAAAGGATGTGCTGGCAAAAAGGGGCAAAAGACCGGCAGATAGGTCCGCAAGCCTTTTTACTTCTTCAAAATCCTTCTGCGGAAAGACCTCCACCCTAGCAATGCCATGAAGGCCCTCATGGTTGGAAAGTTTTACATACCAAGTAAACTTATCCACCCTTTCTTTCTCTTCCTGCTTTTGTTGGTAGTGGACCTTTATGATGGGGCTTCTTTGGCCGGGCTTAAGAGAATACAAAAGGTTTAGGTACTTTTTATCAAAGTAGAGCCTTTTTATACTTTTTACAAAGCCTAGGGCAGGCGTATTTTTAAGCTTATAACTTAGAGTTCCATCACAAATTATTAGATCCTTAGGGAACTTTTTAAAAGCCTGTAAGGCAATATTAGCTTCTAGTTCATCTCTCATATATCTATTAACTTCCACAGAAAGCTCTACGCTTACAGGAAAGGCTTTGAAATTGAGGATGTTCTGAAGTAGGTAGTTTCCCTTAAAAGCCATTATTCTCTCCACAGTGCTCAAAACAAGAGATTCCTTGACAAGGTTTAACTTTCCATATTCCACCCTAAGGGCGCCAGCACCCAAGGATACAAAAGCACCCTCCGAGCTTTCACCCGTTTCTTCATCTTTTATGTATGCAAGGCATTCTGTCCTTCTCACACCGTCCACAAAGACTAAGTTAAGGCCCTCTTCGGGCCTATGGCCTTCATATACTCTTGGCTCTTCCGCAAAGTCCAAAAACTGCTTCGACTCTTCCACTTCAGCCGGCTCTATCTCCACTGGCTGTTGGGGGCTTAGGGATATGCTGTACCTTCCCAAAAGCTTCATCCTTTATCTCCTTCACTTTTTCTACTATAAGGTATTTTAGTCTATCAAGGTTTTCGCCAGTAATGGCGGATATGGCTATAAAGGTGTATCCTCTTTTGCCAAACTCCTTTTCCAAAACCTCAATATAGGACCTGTCCGAAAGAGCGTCCAGCTTGGTACCAACCACTATTTGTGGCTTTTTCATAAGGTCTTGACTGTAGCTTTCCATCTCCCTATTTACTACCTCAAAGGCCTCTATGGGGTCTTGACTTCTTGTATCGGATATATCTATAAGATGTAAAAGAAGCTTTGTCCTTTCTATGTGTCTTAAAAATTCATGGCCAAGGCCCTTGCCTTGACTGGCACCCTCTATAAGCCCAGGTATGTCTGCAAGTACAATTTGGGTCTCATCGTCCACTTCCATTACACCCAGCACAGGGGAAAGTGTGGTAAAGGGATAGTCTGCAATCTTTGGCCTTGCCTTGGTTAGCTTGGAGATAAGGGTGGATTTGCCCGCATTAGGAAGGCCTATCAGGCCCACATCCGCTATAAGCTTTAGCTCAAGGATAAGCCATCTTTCCTCTCCCTTTTCTCCCTTTTCTGCATACCTTGGGCTTTGGTTTGTAGGCGTGGCAAAACGGGCATTGCCTCTTCCACCTCTTCCACCCCTTGCCACCACACACCTTTGACCATCTTCCACAAGGTCGCACAACACTTTTCCGCTTTCTGCATCTATAACCACAGTGCCAACCGGCACGTATATTATTAGGTCCTCTCCATCCTTTCCATGTTGATTTTTACCCTTTCCATGCTCTCCCCTCTGTGCCTTAAAGTGGGCTTGGAACTTAAAATCATAAAGAGTATGCTTACGGATAGTTGCCACCAAAATAACATCTCCACCTTTCCCACCATCCCCACCAGCAGGACCACCAAAAGGCCTATACTTTTCCCTTAAAAAGGCCACAGCACCATTCCCGCCATCTCCGGCCTTAACGTGTATCTTTACCCTATCAACAAACATAAGGAAAAGTATAATCTCATACCCAGCTTGTCTTCACAACGTTTGAAATAATACTTAGTTAAGACACTTGGTGATAAACGAAAACTTTGAAAGTTTGTTAAGTCTAATGTCTGTACATTTAATCTGTGGTGGGGCTTTTGTTACTATCCAATTAGGTAGGGACAAGTATCATTAAAAATTAATGCTTGGACGGGCGGGGGGATAGTTTTATAAAGTGTCGTTGTGTGAGGATGGGTTGGAAGCTTGTGGGATGCTGACGGAAAAAGATGACTGGTTTTTAGGTTACACCCATGACTATATCAACATGGAACCTGGCATAAGTTTTTTAGTTCCATGCTGGAAGGTATTGCATTATGGGTGTTTGTGGTCTGGATATTATATTAACAATAAACTACTGGGCCTTTTTAAGCCTTTTTATTTCTTCAAGGAGGTCTACAAGGAGTTTTTCTTTTTCAAGCATTTTATAAATATCGTCAAGCTTCTCCTCAGGCATCTCAAGGACTAGCTTGATAATGGCAAGCCTGCGGGGGTCTAATTGTTCTTTTGGTTCTTCTCGGAAGGGTTTGCCTTTTCCTGTGATAAGCCAGTGCAGGTCGCAATTGGTAGCGTTGGCCATTTTTTGTAGGTTTTCTATTGTAGGTTCTCTTACGCCAAGAGTGTAGTTTTGAAGAGTTCTATAAGGTATGCCACTTATTTCCGCAAATTCTTTTAGGTTGATGCCTAGAAGCTTCATCAACAATTTTAATCTATCTTTGATGATACTCATGTTTACATATCCTCCCTTAACAATACACTCACCTAGGTATATAAATTTACTATGGTGGAGGTCAACATGTTAAGAAGTATAAGGCAACAAGTCCTGTTACATTAAAAAATCAAAAGTCTGGAAGCATACCACCAGGCGTGCATTTAAAATTAAAATAATACTTAATGAGGGTTCTATCTCCTGCCAAGTTGAACTTAGGTTTATGGCTTTTGGGCAAAAGGTCAGATGGATATCATGAAATATTTACCATATATCATGCAATAGACCTTTTTGATGAGATACTTATAGAGGATGGACCTCTTTCCATAGAGACAAGCACGGGCATACCAATGGAAGAAAACCTTGTTTATAAGGCCATAAAACTTATGGAAAATAGGCTTGGGGAAGAGATAAACTTTCGCATATACATACAAAAGAACATACCAGAGGGTGCAGGGCTTGGTGGTGGTTCTTCCAATGTGGCATCCGTTCTAAAAGCTATAAACGAACTTCTTGGAAATCCACTGGACCTTGAAGACCTAAAAAGCATAGCCTCCCAAGTCTCTTCCGATGCTCCCTTCTTTCTATTTGGTGGTTCTGCCATTGGAAGGGGTAGGGGAGAAGTGCTTGAAAAGATAGAACTACCTAAAAGGGTCTTTACCCTCATATATCCAAGGGTGAAGTGTTCTACCGCCTATGTGTATTCTATGGTAAAAGAAAATATGTTGACAGGAAACTTATCAAGTGATAAAATAATAGATTGCTTAAGGGCTGGAGACTTTAGTCCCTTGGAGAATAGGCTGGGTGAGCTTGCTGGAGAGCTTTACCCAGAAGTTGGCGAGGTGCTTAGGTTTTTGAGGAGCTTAGGGCTTAAGGCTCTAGTTAGTGGTAGTGGTTCAAGCCTTTTCTACGTGGGTGAGCCACTGCCAGAGGTGGAGCTTGCCTGCAAGCTCAGGAATTGGATGCTTTACAAAGTGGAAAGTTATGGGGTGTAGCTCAACTGGCAGAGCACCGGACTTTGGATCCGGGGGCTCCTGGTTCGAATCCAGGCACCCCAGCTTTCCACATAATAAAGAAGAGGTGCAAAATGTTTGGATCTATAAAGCTTCTTACGGGTACTAGTAATCCGAAGTTAGCTCAAGAGGTCTCCGAACATCTCGGTATACCTTTGTCAGATGCTATAGTAGGTAGGTTTAGTGATGGTGAGGTAAGGGTTAAGATAAACGAGTCTATGAGAGGGGAGGATGTTTTTGTCATACAGTCCCTTGGTTACCCAGTAAATGACAACATAATGGAACTTCTACTTATACTTGACGCTCTCAAAAGGGCTTCTGCAGGTAGGATCACGGCCGTTATACCCTACTATGCCTATGCAAGGCAGGATAGAAAGGACAAGCCAAGGGTGCCTATAAGTGCAAGGCTTTTGGCAGACCTTATAACCGTTGCAGGAGCCCAAAGGCTCATAGTGGTGGACCTTCACTCTCCCCAAATCCAGGGCTTTTTTAATATACCAGTGGATAACCTTTATGCCCTAAATGTGCTTTATGAATATATAAAGGAAAGAATAGATGGAGAGCTTGTGGTGGTCTCTCCAGATGCTGGCGGTGTTGAAAGGGCAAGGCTTTTGGCCAATAAATTGGGATGTAGCATTGCTATCATTTATAAGAGAAGACCAGAGCCTAATGTGGCTGAAGTGCTTGACTTAATAGGGGATGTAAAAGGTAAAAAGGCTATTATAGTTGATGATATTATAGATACGGCTGGCACAGTGGTAGCAGCCACCAACATGCTTCTTTCAAAAGGCGCCAAAAGCGTATATGTGTCCGCTACTCATGGAATATTCTCCGGTCCTGCCATAGACAGGTTAAGAGAATCACCCGTAGAAGAGGTTATAGTAACTAACACCTTACAGGTAGAAAATAAGGGACTTGAAAAGTTAAGGGTGGTTTCCATAGCGCCTCTTATAGCGGAGGCCATCAAGAGAGCCCATGAGGGTGAATCTATAAGTTCATTGTTCATATAAAGGAGGTTAAGCATGCGTAAGGTTCAGGTTAAGCTTCTACCAAGAAGCCTTGGAAGAAAAAGTGAAATAAAAAGGTTTAGAAGGGAAGGTTATGTGCCAGTGGAGATCTATGGAAAGGGAGTGGAAAACAAGCATGCCTATATGAGCCTTAAGGACCTTAACTCCTTTCCACATGGTGAAACATTCTTGATTGAGGCGGAAGTGGATGGTGAAAAGAGATTGTGCCTTTTGAGGGATGTGCAGATGGGCTGGCTTGGGGACAACCCCATACATGTAGACCTTCAGGACATAAGCCATGTGCAAGAAATTGAAGTGGAGGTACCTATAGAGTTTGTTGGAACTCCTGCAGGTGTTGGCCTTGGAGGAACCTTTGAGCCTCTAATGCACAGTTTAACGGTAAAGGCAAAGATTGACAAGCTGCCAGAAAAGATAACCATTGACGTAAGCTCTCTTGGATTGGGTGATGCTCTACACGTTAGGGATATAGTACCGCCAGAAGGTTGTATAATAATGGACTCTCCAGAGGAGACTGTGGCCGTTGTGCTTGAGCCAGAAGTGGAGGAAACTGCACCTACTGAATGATAAAGCTCCTTGTAGGTCTTGGCAACCCAGGGAAAAAATACGAGAGGACACGCCACAATGTGGGCTTTATGATAGTAGATGAACTTGCTAGAAGGCTAAAAGCCCCAAAGCCCACTGAAGAATGTCTATCCCTTGTGTATAAGGTAAGCGCAAATGGTAAAGGGGTCATCTTGGCAAAGCCTCAAACCTACATGAATAACTCTGGGCTTGCCGTGATAAACCTGTTGGAAGAGTATGATATAAAGCCAGAGGAGATGCTGGTGGTTTATGATGATCTTGACTTGCCTCTTGGAAAGCTAAGGCTTAGGCTGGAGGGAAGTAGTGGAGGGCATCACGGCGTAGAATCTATAATAAGAGAGATAAAAACGGAAAAGTTCCCAAGATTAAAGATAGGTATAGGAAGACCCAAGGACAGGAACAAGGTGGTAGATTATGTATTGTCCCCCTTTAGTAAGGAGGAGGAAGAGGTACTATACAGAGTTATAAATAGGGCTAGTGAGTGTCTTTTAAGGTGTGTAGAGTTTGGCGTGGAAGAAAGCATGAACTTTTGCAACGTGCAAGTGTAAAATAAAATCTGGAGGTAGAAGATGGACCTAAGGAAAATACCACCTGGGAAAAACCCACCAGAGGATATTTATGTGGTAATTGAAATACCGCAGGACAGCCCTATTAAGTATGAGCTTGACAAGGAAAGTGGTGCCGTATTTGTGGATAGGTTCCTCTTTACCGCCATGCATTATCCCTTTAACTATGGCTTTATACCCCAGACTTTGGCAGATGATGGCGACCCTGTGGATGTTTTGGTAATATCGAGGTATGCTGTGGCACCAGGTAGCGTTATAAGGTGCAGGCCCATAGGTGCCCTTCAGATGAGGGATGAAGAGGGCGTAGATACAAAGCTTTTGGCTGTGCCACACAGCAAAATAGACCCCACCTATGAGGATATAAAGTCTTACCAAGACTTGCCAAAGGCCCTTTTGGATAGGATAAAACACTTTTTTGAACACTACAAAGAGCTTGAACCTGGTAAGTGGGTAAAGGTGGAAGAGTTTAAGGGAGTAGACTTTGCATACGAGGAGATAAATAAGGGCATAAGCAACTATAAAAAGTGATGGAAGATGTGCTGCAAAAGGCAAAAAGGGTTTTTGATATAGAGATAGAATCGCTAAAAAGGCTTAGGGATAGCCTGGATGAAAACTTTATAAAAGCTATAGGACTTATAAGGAATTGTAAGGGCAAGGTTATAACCACGGGCGTAGGAAAATCGGGACACATAGCAAGAAAGGTGGCCTCTACCCTTGCCAGCACAGGCACACCAGCCCACTATTTGCACCCTGCAGAGGCCCTTCACGGAGACCTTGGTGTAATAGACACGGGCGATGTGGTCATTGCCTTCTCCAACAGTGGAGAATCTCCAGAGGTTATCTCCCTCCTACCCTATATAAAGCTTTTGGGAACGCCTCTTATAGCCATCACCAATAATCCACAATCCACTTTAGCAAAGCATGCTGACGTGCATATATTTTTGGCGGTGGAAAGAGAAGCTTGTCCATTACAGCTGGCACCTACAAGCTCTTCTACTGCCTCCCTTGTGCTTGGAGATGCCCTTGCTATGGTGCTTCTTGAACTAAACGGCTTTACAGAAAAGGACTTTGCCCTTAGGCATCCTGCTGGATCCCTTGGAAGAAAGCTTAGACGTGTTGCAGACCTTTGCCATACGGGTGAGGAGGTACCAGTTGTTAAAGAGAATACACCCATGAGGGAAGTGATAATAGAGATGTCCAGTAAGGGCTTTGGTGCTACTGCTGTGGTGGATGAAGATGGTAGGCTGGTGGGGATTATAACGGACGGAGACCTAAGAAGGTTTGCCAACAGAGGTGGAAAGTTTGACGAAAGCTTGGCAAGGGATGTTATGACTAAAAATCCAAAGACAGCACGTATGGATGAGCTGGCCGTAGAAGCCCTAAGGAGGATGGAGGATTATAAGATCACTGTCCTTTTGGTAGTGGATGGAGAAAATAGACCCGTGGGTATAATTCATATGCATGATATTTTGAGGGCTGGTGTGGTATGAGGAGGCTTGGAATACTGGGCTCTACAGGCTCTGTAGGAAGTCAAACCTTGGATATTGTAAGGGTAAATAGGGAAGATTTTGAACTAATAGGCCTATTGGCCAAAAGGGCCTCCGATAAGCTTTTGCTTCAGGCAAAGGAGTTTAAACCCAAGTATATATCCTGTTATGAAGACCCTCCCAAGGATTGGCTGGATAGCCTTCCAGATGGAACCAAGTTTTTAAAGGGAGAAGAGGGCCTGCATGCCATAGTGGAAGAGTCGGATATGCTTATGAATTCCATATCTGGAACCGATGGCATTTTCCCCACCTACCTTGTGCTTGAGAAAAACAAAAGGCTTCTGGCCTCCAACAAGGAATCCCTTATATGCCTTGGAAGGCTTGTAAAAGAAAAAAGAGAAATTATAGTGCCAGTGGATAGCGAACACAACGCCCTCTTTCAACTGCTTTCTATGGTAAGTGAGCAAGAGATAAAGAAGGTCTATTTGACAGCCTCTGGGGGTCCTTTTAGGAACAAAAGCATTGAAGAGCTAAAAAATGTATCTGTAGAAGAGGCGCTGAACCATCCCACTTGGAGGATGGGAGCAAAGATAACAGTAGATTCGGCCACTCTTATGAACAAGGGTATGGAGCTTTTAGAGGCCATAAACCTCTTTGACTTGCCAGTGGAAAGCTTGGACGTTTTAATACACCCCCAAAGCGTAGTCCATGGCATAGTGGAGCTAATAGATGGTAGCTTTCTCTTCCATGCCTCTCAAACGGATATGAAAATCCCTATTCTATACAGCCTATATTATCCAGAAAGAAGGCCCTATCCCTTTGAAAAGAAAAGCCTTTTTGACCTTTCCCCTATACACTTTGAAAAGGTTGATACGGAAAAGTTCAAGAGTATCCCACTTTGCAAATGGGTTGCCCTTATGGGAGATGTTTACCCCATTGTGTTGGTGGGTGCAGACCAAGTGGCCGTTGAGCTTTTCCTTGATGGCAAAATTGGCTTTTTGGATATAGTTAGCCTGGTGGAGGAAATATTAAGCTCGGTCAATTTTAAAGAACCAGAAAGCATTGAAGGAATTCTCAATGCTATACAATGGGCTTATGAAAAGGGTAAGGAGCTTGCGGGAGTAAAAGGATGAGGTCCTTTTTGGGTGCTTTACTTTTTTGTATTCTTTCCTTTCTTCCCTTTTATCTTTCCTCTTCACCAAAGGGTGGTAATGTGTCCTTTGTAAAGTTAAGCCCTCAAAGCTTTGAAGTTAAAGAAGGAAAGGAAGGAGGACAGATAAGGTTTATACTTAGCTCCGACCCAAAAACCCTAAATCCTGCTTTGGCTCAAGAGACCTCCTCTACAGCAGTTCTTTCGGACCTCTTTACTGGGCTTACAAAAACAGACCTGAAAAGCATGAAGGTGGTGTCAGACTTGGCAGAAAGGTGGGAAGAAAAGGATGGTGGCAAAGTTTATATCTTCCATCTTAGAAAGGGTATACATTGGAGCGATGGCGCACCTTTTAGTGCGGATGATGTGGTCTTTACATACAAGGATATATACCTAAACCCACAAATTCCAAACTCTACGGGCGATATGTTTAAGGGAATACTCAAAAGCCAGGAGGATGTAAAAAACTTTGTGAGAAAAATAGACCAATATACAGTGGAGTTTAGACTTCCCAGCCCATTTGCACCCTTTTTAAATGCCCTTTCTGCCCCCATTTTGCCAAAGCATAAGCTGGAAAAATATGTAAAAGAAGGCACCTTTATGACTGCGTGGAATGTAAACACGGACCCAAAGGAGATAGTGGGAACAGGCCCTTATGTAATTAAAAGGTATATAAAGGGCGTGCTAGTAGAATACACTGCAAACCCCTATTATTATGAATACGACCAAAAGGGTATAAGGCTTCCCTACATAAAAAGCAAAATAGGCTACATAGTCCAAGACCCAGACACATCCCTTTTAAAGTATTCCCTCGGAGAGATAGACTATATGGGTGTAAGACCCCAAGATGTGCTTTTTATGAGTAAGATGAAAGAAACCACCCTTTTTGACATGGGCCCCACACCCTCCACCACCTTTTTGGCTTTTAACATGAACCCAAGGGCGGACATTCCAAAGTATAAACTTAAATGGTTTCAAAACAGGGAATTTAGAAGGGCCATATCCCATGCCATAGACAGGATTGGCATGTGCTATTTGGTCTACAACGGGCTCGCAGAGCCCCTTTACGGACCAATAACTCCAGCAAACAGACCCTATTATGAGGATGGCCTATTTCCTGTCTATGACTACAACTTAAAAAAGGCAAAGGCGATTTTAGAAAACATAGGCTTTAGGGACATAGATGGTGATGGGTGGTTGGAGGACCAAGAGGGTCATAAGGTGGAGATAGTGCTTCTTACCAATGCGGGCAATAAGGAAAGGGAAGCCATGGGAAACATGATAAAGGAAGACCTTGAAAAGATAGGCATAAAGGTCATCTTTAGGCCCATAGATTTTAACACACTCGTTGGCAGGCTTACCTCTCCGCCCTATAGCTGGGAGGCGGTCATAATAGGCCTTACGGGTTCTATGGACCCACATTTTGGTAGGAATGTATGGCATTCCTCTGGTACCCTTCATATGTGGAACCCAAGACAGGAAAAACCCTTAACGGAGTGGGAAAAGAGAATAGATGAACTCTTTGATAAGGGAGCCATAGAAACAGACCAAGAGAAAAGGATTATGTTTTACAGAGAAGCCTACAGAATGATAGCAGAAGAACAACCTATAATATTCTTGACCACACCAAAAAGTATGCTTGCAGCAAGAGATAAGTTTGGTAACCTTTTCCCCACAGTTTGGGGATGGTACAAGGAGGAAGCCCTATTTATTAAGTGATTATTTCTCTAAGCCTTTCCTTTAGAACCTTGTAGGCTTCTTCTCTAACTATCTGTGCTATATCTATCTTTGAAAGCACCTCGTTTATCTGTGCCCTCAATATGTCTTCCATCTTTCTTTCAATCAACCCAGATATATGAACTTTTAGATCTTCATACTTTATAGCTTGAGAGATTATAGAATAAAGTTTGTCTTGAGAGAGCTGCTCTCTTATAACATTTTTTATGGCTACAGCAAAGCTATCTGCAAGGGATTCTAATGGCATAGGTTCCGTAATTTCCTGTTCTTTTACTTGTTCTTGGGGTGGTATATATTCTTGTATTTCCTCCATAGGATAGGCGGTTTTTTCCTCTTCAACCTCTTCCTCAACCCCACTAGCACCAGACCCTACTATTTCTTCAAGCAGGCTCATTATATCTTTTTCCTCTTCCTCTTGCATAATTGGAGCAGGAAGTTCTGGTATTGCTTCTTGATCCTCTGGTATAACTTCTGTTTCTTGTGGCACTTCCACGGTTTGTTCCACAGGTGCGCTTTCTATAATTTCAAGAACCTTTTGTATTGCTTTGCTAAGCTCTGCCTCTCTTGCAAAAGTATACTTTTCTGGAAGGGGTATACTTTCCACATCTATGGTAAACAGCTCATCAATCAAAAGCACATATGGTTTCTGCCTTAACTCTTCATCTTTAGACATATCCATTAGTGTCCTATAGGCAAGCATACCCGATATAGTATCAAAAAGTATTATGTCTGTTTCTTTTACCTTTTCCATAGCTTCTCTTATATTCTTTGCTTCCACCACTTCCACTGTTGAAGCAAGCGCATCTTTTACCTTGTTAATAATTTCAGTATCAAAAGACACCACAAGGAGCTTCTTTCCTTTTAAAGGAACTGGAGTTTCTTGTTTTCCTTTTACCTCTTCTAATGGGAATTTATCAAGTATTAAGCTCTCTTCTTGAATAGCTTCGCTTGCTGGCTCCTCCATAATATCGCCTAAAAGCTGTTCCAATCCTTCTATGGTGGGTGTATACGATTCTTCCAATGGGGCTTGTACATTAAAGGCTTCCTCAGCTTGTGTCTCATAGGCTACACCTGGTTCTTGCATTATGGCATCCATTATCTTTTCTGCAGCTTCCTCTCTCATAAGCTTTATCTTCCTAGGCGGCATTATGTTATTCATATCCACAGGGAATAGATCATCCACCAAAACAATGTATTTTGAATCTTTAAATTTGTGCTTGTACATACTGTTTATATCCTCTTCCGATATGGAACCAGAAACGGCATCGTATATAACTATGTCTATAAAGGAAGACACAGTGTTTATTGCCTCTTCCCCGTTTTTTACGTCAATTACGTTGTACTCTTTAAGCGCATCCCTAAGCTTCTTAACCAAACTTTTGTCAAAGGAAACTATAAGTATATTCATTTTTCACCCTCCATTCTCTTTATTATATCCTCCACTATCTTTTTTGCCTCCTGTAGGCTTTCACGGGGAATAAGCTCCCCCATAGCCAAAGAGACCCTTAAGGCTTTTAACCTCTTTATCAAGTTTTCATCTGGCATACTAACCACTTTTTCAACTTTGCTAATGCCCGTATTCCTTAGTATCAGGAATAAGCCAAAGAGAAATAGTATTAAACCAGAGAGAGAAACACCAAGTGTTAAAGGCTTATCTACTAAAAGGCTTAGATAATCATTTATATTTATCTTTTTAGCATACACATATATGTAATTACCTTCTTTGCTTCGTTCGGCAAAGGTAAAATCATCTATACTTAGTGGCCCCACCGTATTATTTGTGGTTATAACCTTCCCGTCTTTTGCACGTATTAGGAAAATATTTTCTGAAGAATTGGGCAGTTTTATTAAACTTTCTCCAAAATATAAACCATAAGTAAACTGAGCTACATTTTGACTCATTTTTGTAAGCTTACTGTTTACATATATTTCAAAAGCCATCCATTGACCTATGGAAAATAAAACCACTCCTAAAACTAGAAGAAAGACGCTAACAACTTTAAGCATATTAGCCTCCCACCGTAATATTTTCTATATATAAAGAAGGTGATCCAACATTGCCATAAAATTTTAAATCGGCTCCTACCTCCACCACCGAACTCCAAAGCTCTTTTATATTTCCTCCTATCACCACACCTCTCACACTCTTCTTTTTCTTCCCTCCTTCGTATATTATACCAGATGCACCCAAGGAGAAATCACCCGATATGGGGTCTACTGTGTGCAACCCCATAAGGTCTGTTATAAGAAAAACTTCTCCTTGGAGCATATCTTCAAGGCTGGTTTTTCCAGGTTGAATGTATAGATTTGTTATACCTGAAACTGGCAGGCTTCTAAAGCTATCCCTTATTGAGTTGCCAGTAGGTGCCTCTCCAGACTTTATGGCTGTATAAGTGCTATGAAGAAAACCTTTGAATACACCGCCTTCTACTATAGGTTTTCTTTGCGTTGTGTGCCCTTCAGCATCCACAGGCAAACTCATAAAACCCCCCTTAAGAGTACCATCGTCAATAATGGTAAGTTTTTTAGAAAATACCTCTGACCCTTCCTTACCCTTTAAAAAGGTCCTATCCTTTACCAAAGAATCACCGAGGAAGATGGGGCTAAAAGCTTCTAATATCATCGCAGAAGCATCTTTGTATAAAACTGCTGACATTTTCTTAGTTTCAAAAGGGGAAGGTTTAAGAGTGGCAGTAGCCTTAAAAACCGCTTCTTCCACCATGCTTTGCAAGGGAAGTTCTTGTAAGCTTCTTGCACCAACAAAGTCGTAGGATATGGATTGGTCTACACCCTCTTCTGCCAACACAGCCATCATGGACGTATACCATGTCCCTTTGTAGTTGTATGATAATCCACAGGAATTAAAGCAAAACACTTCAAGGTCCAATTCTTTTATGCTCACCTTCCTAACGCCTTTTACCCTACTATCCAAGGCCTTGGCCCTTTTTTCAAGGTCAATAACCAAAGCTATTTTGTCTTCTAAAGGCGTATTTATTCCATCTTCATCATAATGGGTCTGTAAATCTCCAAAGTTTTGACAGCTTCCCAAGGCAAAGCCCTCATCCTTTGGCGTCAATTGGCATATCTGCATGGCAACCCTTACACATTCCTTTACAGAAGATTGGTCCAAATCCGTTGTGTAGGCAAAACCCATGCTTTTATCTTTAAAAACCCTTATACCTATGCCAACCTCTTGGGACCTTATAAGGTTTTCAAGCTTTTCATCAGAGCTTTCTATGGTAGTTTTACGCTTGCGTTCCAAATACACTTCATACTCGTAGCCACCCTTTAAAACTTCTTCAACCCATGCCTTTATGTTCATGCTTAAAATTTTAAGAGAAAAAGATAAATAGGAGCCGTAAAAATAAGCGAATCAAATCTGTCTGTAAAACCGCCGTGTTCACCAAGCACGTTGGAGAAGTCCTTAATACCCACGCTTCTCTTTATGTAGCTTTTAAAAAGGTCTCCAAGCAAGGCGAAGGCTACCATAAGGGGAGACCATAAGAGACCCTTTGGTCCATAAAAGACTGCTAAAAGTATAGTACCCGCCAAAAAGCCACCCATAAGACCTTCCCACGTTTTTTTGGGAGAAAGCCTGGGAGCAAGGGGAGTCTTTCCAAATTTCTTTCCTGTATAGTAAGAAAAAACGTCCACTGCCCATACAAAGAAGATTAGTTTCACAATGGCGTAGTTATCTATGGCCTTTATGTTCAGCAAGTATGTGAGAAGATAGCCAGCGTATATGGATATAAGAAAAGACTTTAGGAAATATTCAAAGTCCCAACTTTTCCATCCTGCATAGAAAGATATAAGCAGTACACACAAAATACCAAGCTCGGAAGATATGGAACCAAAGATAAAGGTTAAAGGTGCGGCATAAAAAAGTACCGATCCAATAGCTTTTGAAACCTCATAACCTATAAGAAAAGAAAGAACTAAAAGTGCAATATAAAATATTTCATAAGGCGATAAACTAAGGACTAATGTCAAAACACCTATTAATATGCCTATGCTTTCCCTATTTTTATAAGACAGCACCGAACTTCCTCGTCCTTTTTGAATAATCTTCTATGGCTTTGAGAAGCTCCTCCTTGGTAAAATCTGGCCAATAAACATCTGTAAAGTAAAGCTCTGTATATGCCAAGTGCCATAAAAGGAAATTGGATATTCTTTTTTCCCCGCCAGTTCTTATAAGAAGGTCTGGGTCTGGTGCATTGCCAAGGTCGGAAAAGCTTTTAAAACTTTCCTCCTTTATATCCATACCAGCTTCCGAGAGCCTTTTGACAGTTCTTATTATCTCATCCCTTCCGCCATAATCAACGGCAAGGAATACATGGAGTCTTTCAGGCTCTGGTCTTAAACTTTCCACCCTTTGCATCTCCTTCAAAAGACTTTTGGGAAGCCTATCCCTTCTACCTATAAAGGAAACGCTTATACCCTTTTCCGTTAGCTTATGGGAGTTTTCCCTTAGATAACCTTCCAAAAGTCTCATAAGGGCCCTTACTTCACTCTCTGGCCTTTTCCAATTTTCTGTAGAGAAGGTAAAAAGGGTTAGCCATTTTATACCAAGTTCCAAACATGCATCCACCAAATCCTCTGCCCTTTTTACCCCTTCGTAATGTCCTGCTATCCTTGGTAGCCCTCTCTCCATAGCCCATCTTCCATTGCCGTCCATTATAACAGCCAAGTGTTTAGGTATTCTCATATTATCTACCAAGCTTTGTTTTTGCTATGCTTGCCTCCTCTGATAGTGGATAATCTTTTAATATAGCCTCATAAAACTCCTTTGCCTTCTTTTCATCCCCTCTTTGTTCATATAGCCTTGCTAACTGCAATAAAGCGGATGGAGTCTTATTACAATCCACCATCTCTTTCTTTTGGCATCTTTCTACTAAGGTAAGCCATACGGCTTCCGCTTTGTTTGTTTCGCCAAGGTCCCTGTATATTACCCCAAGCCACAAATAGGCGTTATCGGTTAAGGGTGTTTTGGGATGTTTTTTTATAAACTCTATAAATTTATCTCTTGCCTGGTTGAGTTGCTTAAGGTTATATAGCCTAAAGGCCTCATCGTAGTCCTTTTGATATTCCTCTTGAGCTTGAGTTGCAGGCTTAACATCCTGCGGTATTTGTGCCTTTGGCTGTTCCTTTTGTGTGGGATTGTCCTCCTTTTTAGGCTCTGGCAATTTTGTGGGTGTAGCTTGTGGTGGGCTAACTCTGCCCATTTTTAATCTTTCTATCTCCAGCCTTATGTTTGCTATGTTTTCCGAAAGGGTATCCACCCTGCTTTCTGTTTTTAAGTTTCTTTCTTCTAAAACCCTTTGCCTATCTTCCAGTTGAGCAATCTTGCTTTCCAAGCTGTACATCCTCTTGTCAAACTCTTCCTTTGTTATACTGCCACAGGAAGATATTAGAGCTGCAAACATGGACGCCGTAAAGAACACCCTTTTTCTCATAGGGTTTATTATAACACTGCAGGCTGGTTGAAAAATTTCCTTAAACATACCCATAATTATCATTTACCGCCTTGTACTTAATTAATCCCTAAATATGAGTATGTATTCTCCATCTTTTTGCATCTGCATGTATCTTCTGGCAAACTTCTCTTTAAAATGCTCTGGATGTTCTTTTACTAGTTTTAAAAGCTGTTCCATCTTTTCATTTTCTGCTCTGTATTGGCCTATTTGAACTTGAAGGTTTTTAGATGACTTTTTTAATTCAAAAACCTTAAAAAGATTGTATTGGCTCATAAAAAAGTTGTAAAAAGTGTATATAAACATCAAGAAAAAAAAGCTTTTTATTAACCAATCAGGCTTTAAACTTAGAAAATTCCTCTTTTCCCCCAAACTCCGCCTCATTGCCTAGCTCCTCCTCTATCCTTAAAAGCTCGTTGTATTTGGCTATCCTGTCTGTCCTAGAAGCCGAACCCGTCTTTATCTGACCTGCATTCGTGCCTACAGCAAGATGGGATATAAAAGTATCTTCTGTTTCGCCAGACCTGTGAGAGATTATAGCCCCATAGCCATGCCTTTGTGCAAGGTCTATTGTTTTAAGTGTTTCTGTCAAGGTGCCTATCTGGTTTAACTTTATAAGTATAGCGTTGGCCAGCCCTTCCTTTATTCCTTCCTCAAATATGCTTGGATTGGTTACAAAAAGGTCATCACCCACAAGCTGTACCTTTGAACCAAGTTCTTTTGTGATCAATCTCCACCCCTCCACATCATCCTCAGCCATGGGGTCCTCTATAGAAACTATCGTATATTTTTCCAAAAGTTTAGAATAAAACTGACAAAGTTCTTCCGAGTTTAGCCTTTTACCTTCTATATGGTACAGCTCATCTTCATAATAAAGCTCAGAAGATGCACAGTCTAAGGCCAAAAACACATCCTCACCAGGCTTATAACCAGCCTTTTCTATGGCAAGCATCAACATATCAAGGGCTTTTTCTGTGCTTTCTATGTTTGGTGCAAAACCTCCTTCGTCCCCCACATTTGTAGAATAACCCTTTTCCTTTAGTATGGCCTTTAAGGTATGGAAAACTTCTACACCACACCTAAGGGCTTCAGAAAACTTTTCACCATATACAGGCACTATCATAAACTCTTGAATGTCTAAGGGATTGTCTGCATGCACTCCACCGTTTATAACGTTCATTAAAGGAACTGGCAGCTTTTTAGCCCTTATACCGCCTATATATCTATAAAGGCTTATGCCGAGCTCCTCGGCCATCGCTCTGGCTACGGCCATACTCACTCCAAGGACGGCATTGGCTCCAAGCCTGCTTTTATTAGGCGTGCCATCAAGTTCTATCAATACTTTGTCTATCAATGCCTGATTTTCTGCGGGTAATCCCACCAGTTCTTTAGCTATTATTGAGTTCACATTATCCACAGCCTTTAGCACACCTTTACCTAGGTATCTTTTGGGGTCATGGTCTCTTAGTTCAAGGGCTTCCTTCTCTCCTGTGGAAGCACCGCTTGGCACAATGGCTCTTCCTTTTGATCCAGAAGATAGTATAACCTCTACTTCAACTGTCGGATTTCCACGAGAATCAAGCACCTCTCTGGCCTTTATCTTTTCTATGCTTGACATGGGGTTAAAATTATATCACAAGTATGGCACATTAACTCTTACGGTGGTAGATAATGAAACATGACATTGATCACCTCATTTATGTTAAACGAAAGACCTTTTAATAGATTTCCTTTTATGAAGGTGTGTGGTTAAGTATTGTTTGTGCATAAAAATTAAAAGCACGGGTCTATAAGGCAGTGCAAGGTAAATTTCAATTTTTATAAGCTACTAGGTTTAACGTATATTATATTAAGTCATGCTAGTGTTTTTATTGACCATCTTTTTTTCCTTTGCCTTTTCTGAAGGCTTGTGTATCAAGGAAGTACACAATCCATATTCGGAAGTGTATCTAAGCTATGTGTTTAGAAAGAATGTGGAAAAGCTTGTTTTGGAAAGTGGATATAAAATCTATTGCGGTGAGGGTTCAAAAGAGATAAAGCCAGAGGTGGAGCTATTTAAAGAGCATCCTATAGCCTATACACCACAACAAAGGGTTAGTGCCTATAATTTGGAGCTTAGGGTGAGCCTCACTTTGGATGGTAAAAAGAAAAGTTTTAGCGTTTTTGTGCCTTATACACAGCAAGGTGGCATGGTAGGCGACCTACCAAGGAGGAAGGCTATAGAGGAGGCATTTAGAATAATATACATAGATATGCTTGAATTTATAAAGATGAGGTGAGTTAAATGAAATGCCCAAGGTGTGTAGATATGGACCTTTTGGAAGTAAACAAGTATGGCGTGCTGGTGGATGTTTGCCCGTCTTGCGGCGGTATATGGCTTGATAAAGGAGAACTGTCAAAAATAATAGAAGCAATACGCAGGGCAGAAAATAGCTTGGATGAAGAGATAAGGGTTATATCAAAGGACCATCCCGAGGTATATAGAAAGTACGAAGAGTACAAACACAAAAAGAAGAAAAAGTCTATCTTTGGCGAGCTTTTTGATATATTTGACTGATGAGTGACGTTGAGTTTATGAAAAGAGCCCTTGACCTTGCCAAGGAGCGCAAGGGACTTACACACCCAAATCCAACTGTAGGTTGCGTGATAGTGAAGGATGGACAGATAGTGGGAGAGGGCTATCATGAAAGGGCTGGCATGCCCCATGCAGAGGTGGTGGCCCTACAGCAAGCTGGAGAAAGGGCCAGAGGAGCTACCCTTTATGTTACCCTTGAGCCTTGCACTCACTTTGGTAGAACTCCACCTTGCACCGATGCCATAATAAGAGCTGGGTTAAAGAGGGTGGTTATTGCCACATTGGACCCCAACCCCCTTGTTTCTGGCAAAGGTGTAGAAAGGCTAAAAAGGGCTGGCATTGAGGTATCTGTGGGTGTGTTAGAAGAAGAGGCAAAAAGACTAAACGAAGACTTTTTTACCTACATAACGCAAAAAAGGCCTTACATAACCCTAAAGTGGGCTCAGAGCATAGATGGGTCTATGGCTACAAAAACGGGAGATAGCAAATGGATAACTTCTCAAGAGTCAAGGGCATTTGCTCACAGGCTAAGGGCGGAGGCCACCGCCGTGCTTGTGGGTATAAACACAGCTTTGAGAGATGACCCTGAGCTAACCATAAGGGCCTTCCCTTGGGAAAGACAGCCTATAAGGATAGTCCTTGACCCACAGCTCAGGATAAGGGAAGACTTAAAACTGATAAGGGATGGCAAGGCACCTACCATAATAATAACGGCCAGTGAAAACAGGGAAAAGATACAAAGGTTGGAAGAGATGGGTGTAATGGTCCTTTTGGCACCTTCAAAGGATGGAAGGTTGGATCTGAAGGAAGTTTTAAGGGAGCTTTACTTTATGGAGGTTATGCACCTTTTGGTGGAAGGGGGTTCTATTACCCATACCACTTTTATAAAAGAGGGGCTTTTTGACAGGCTTTGGGTCTTTGTGGCACCCCTTTTGATAGGAGAAGGCAAAAGGATAGGAGAACTTAATGTAGAAGCTCTGCAAGAGGCCAAAAGGCTACGCCTTAGGGAAATAAAAAGGTTTGGAGAAGATGTGGCCTTAGAATATGTTAATCTTTGAGCATCCTTATCGCCTTTTCATAGCCTACCTTTTCAAGCCAGTCCTCAAAAGTAAGTCCCTTCTTTATAGCAGTCAGAATGGAGCTTTCTAACTCTGTTAGGTCCTTTGGCACAAGGTTTGGCCTTAGCCTTAAGGTCCTCTCTACGGAATGCCAAAGCTCCCAAAGCCTTATAAGCTGGTGGTTTCCAGAGAGGAGTATATCCGGCACCCTCATTCCCCTAAAGTCCGGGGGCCTTGTATAAACTGGAGAGCCAAGCCATCTTCTGAAAGAATCTCTTTTTATACTTTCTGGCTCACTCAAAACGCCGGGCAAAAGCCTTGCAATACCTTCCAAAAGCACAAGGGCAAAAAGCTCTCCTCCTGCCAAAACAAAGTCTCCCAAAGAGAGCTCCTCATCGGCAAGGGTGCTTACCCTCTCGTCCAAACCCTCATACCTTCCACATATTACAGCTATACTTTCAAGCTTTGAAAGCCTATCTAGGTCTTCCTGTTCTATCCTTTTGCCCCATGGTTGTGGAATTATGGTATATGGCCTTCCATGTGTTTTTAACAACTCTTCGTATGCCAAGAAGACGGGTTCAGGCTTTATGACCATACCGGGATGGCCGCCGTAGGCCGTATCGTCCACCTGTCCCTTGTGGGCATACCTCCTTATGTCTATAGCATGAAGCTCAAGCAATCCTTTCTTTATGGCTTGCTTTACTATGCCATACTCTGCATAGCAATTTATTACTTGGGGGAAAAGTGTAAGAACAAAGAACTTCATCTAAGAAAGCTCTTTACAAGGTTTTTAGCCCTGTCTTGGCTAAACCTATAGTATATGTCTATGGTTGTCTTTACATTAGAATGGCCGGCGAACTCTTTTACCACTTCTGCTGGAAAACCTGCATTCACAAGGTTCGTTATATAGGTGTGCCGGAAGCTGTGGACAGAGAAAGGAATACCAAGCTTTTGAGATAGCCTGTTTGTGAAAACCTGCAAGGATCCAGCCTTTACCTTTATGTATCTTTCATAATCTTCAAGCCAAAGGTCAAGTTTTTGGCTTATCTCCAAGCTTTCTTCCTTTGTGGGGCCAATCAGAGGTACTACCCTTTCCTTCTTCCTTTTGGTGATTTCTGCAGGAAGTCTCAACCAGTATATACCTTCCGGATCTTTGCGGAAGAACTCACCACTAAGTTTGGCATACTCGGATAGCCTAATACCACTATACAAGAAGAGTGTATAAACACGTTCATATCTCGTGTTCCTTACAGATTGAAATATTCTTTGGAGTTCTTCCTTTGTGAGAGCCCTTGGGCTCTTTTGTAACCTAGAAGTAGAAAATTCATCCCTAATATCTTCTATCACAGACTCCAGGTCCGAATAGCGTTCCTTATCAAGCCAACCCCTTCTAAAGGCAAACCTGTAAAAGTGCTTTATAGCGGACAGGTGTGTAAATATAGAAGACACAGAAAGGTCTGTGGAGTCTATGTAAGAGTATATATCTCCTTGTTCCACATCAAGCAGGCTTTTACCCTCTCCCAAATGCTTCTGAAAGGTGCTAAGGCACGTTTTGTAAGTTATTATGGTCCTCTGGCTTTTTGCCCTGCTTAGACTTTTAAGCCACAGGTCCAAAAGCCTATCCATACTTAAAATTTTATTCCTTCTTTTTCCTTTTCTCTAGTTCCATCCGAAGGGCGGATAATTCCATCTCTTTACTCAAAAGCTCCTTATCCTTATCCAACATTACCCTTTGAATCTCAAGTTCCTTTTGGTTAAGTATATAATCCTTTTCCCTTAAGGCTTCTTCAAGCTCCCTTATCTTCCTTTCCTTTTCCTCAATACCTTCTTTTAGCTTTTCACATTCCCTTTCTTTCTCCAAACACCTTTCTTTTACGTTTGCTAATTCCTTTACAAGAAACTCCATCTCCTTTTCCCTTATGGCAAGTAGGGTGTAAAGGCTAGAAAGCTCATGCAGGAGTTGTTCCTTTTGTTGTTCCTTTTGCATAAGCGCTGACATGTAGGTGGCGATAAGGCTTCCTTCCAAGGTAGATTTGAGACCTTCAAGGTTTGACTGTAGATTTTTATCCTTTTCCTCCTGGACTTCCTTTAAACCTCTTAGGTGATCCAATTCTTCCTGAGTGAGATAAACATACCATATACCGTCTTCCTCCTTACCACCCTTTAACACACCGGCCCTTATGCGGTTCTTAACTGTGTTGAGGGATAGGTCTGTTAGCATAGCGTACTCGGATGCCTTCACTTTGACAACATCTTTGCCACTTTCCATGATAGCCTCCTTTCAAGCTTTTGACAGTATTTTATATCATCTACTATTAAGTGTCAATGACTGTCAAAGGATAGGGGAAGTAGGTGTTAATATAATAGCAATTATATTAACATTCTTGCATTTAAGACCCTTCATAGGTATCTTTGTACCTTAAAGTGTTTAATACCCCTGGTGTATGGGCCCAGAGTTAGTGTTAAACCTTGCATACAGGTGTAAAAAATTTACCCTTCTGTGGGTGTGACTCATCAGCTTAAAGTCTAGGCTTTTCAATGGGGTGTTCTTTAACCGTTTGTAAGGACAGGCTGTTTACTTGAACCACAAAAATTTACATTTTCATAGATCCAAAGGCCATGTAGAGGTGTATAAATTACTTTATGCCTTGTGGAAACATATATATACAAAAAGAAAGCTTTCACCTAACTTGTTAAAAATTAGTGTCAAACTTGATGTGGTTAATTTCAAGCCTGTTTATTTATAAGTTTTTTGCCCCACCTTCTGAATTTCAATCCAAAGATTTGATCTTTTCCTTGTAATAGTCCACCACCACCCTTCTTAGCCTTTCTAAGAGTTCCTTATCCTCTACTTCCACTATCGCCCTTTTTGTCTCCTGGTTAAACTCAGGCATAACTATAAAAAGCCCTCCGTTTTTGGCTTCATATAGCCTTATGCCCCTTATAAGTATTTTGCCATCAAGCCTTACATCCGCATAAGCCAATATTCTTGGCCTCTTTGAAGATACTTCAAAGGGATAAAAATTAACCAGTTCTACTTTCACCTTTGTTTTTGAAGCTTGGCGTACTTTTCAAGGGCCAAACGCCTTCTTAAACCATTTACCCTATCTATAAAGGTTATACCTTCTAAATGGTCCATCTCATGCTGGAAAACTATGGCTGGGAAGCCTTCCAGATGGTATATATGCTCTTCTCCATGCTCGTTAAGGGCTTTTACTTTCACACTCTTATACCTTTCCACCTCCACTACCAAGCCTGGAAAGGAAAGACAACCTTCTTTGTACTTTGTACTACCTTGAGCTTCTATAACTTCTGGATTTATCAGAACTAACTTTAAGGGTGGGCTTTCTTTCTTTGGCGTGGTGTCTATAACCATAATACTAAGGCTAACACCTATCTGGTTTGCGGCAAGGCCAACGCCTTCTGCGTGATACATGGTTTCAAACATATCCCTGATAAGCTCTTTTATTTCCTTATCTATAACATCCACTCTTTGTGTGGGTGTTTTGAGTACAGGGTGTGGAAACCTTACTATATCCCTTACCATAAGAATAAAAGTTTATACTTTTACCTTAACCTTTCAAGTATTTTAATGGTTGCAACACTGTTGCAACATACAACACTAATACCACAACCCATATGGTCAAAAAAACATTAATTAAAGCCAATTTTAAAGGCATGTGTAGATTGGCATATATCTTGCACATCTAAAAGTGAAAACCTTTAAAGGAGGTGTAGCGATGGCCACACTTAGCAAGCTAAAAGAGCTTATGTCCATACCAGGGGCGATTGCCGCAGGAGAGTTTTCCGATGATGGCAGGCTTCTTGCCTACTATGGCAACATTGATGAGAAGTCTGCAGAGATAGCCGCTATGATGTGTGCGGCCAACAAGCTTATGGGTAGTATGCAGGCAAAGGGCTGGAGCGCATATACGGGACAGGGTGGTTTTTATCCTGTTTGTGGCTTTGCTGTAGCGGGTGGCAAGTATGCTGCTTGCATAATGGGCAATGTGGGAGTCTTTGTAGAAATGGCTAAGGCGGACTTTGACAAGACCTTTGAAGTTCTTTCCAAATACATCTAAAAGGAGGTAAAAGCCATGGCAAACCTTGACAGGCTAATGAAGATTAAAGGTGTTTGGGCTGCAGGTGAGTTTACCGATGACGGTAAGCTTGTAGCATATAAGGGCAACATTTCGGAAGAACAAGCTGCAATGGCAGCCGAAATGTGTGCGGCCAACAACGCTATGGCAAAGATGCAGTGCGACGGATATACGGCCTTTTCTGGTCAAGAGTGGACACCACTGCATGGATGGGCTCTTACTGGTCCCAAGTACTCTGTGTGTGTTATGGGTAATGTGGGTGTGTTTGTAAATAACGATGAGGTATCTTTTAACGAAGTATTTAAGGCCTTGAGGGAAGAGGCAGGGAGGTAGGCCGTAGGGGGGAAGGCTCCAAGCCTTCCCTTTTTTTATTACTTTTTAGGAGGCAGGTATGTATAAATTTCTTTCAGAAGATTGGATAAGGGCTTACGCGGAAGAATGGAACAAAAACGAAAAATTAAAATCAGACCTTAAGGACTTTTCTGCAAGTATAAAGTACTACGTGGAGGGAAAGGAAGGAGAAGCTGTAGAACTCATTGTAGATAAGGGTGTGGCCAAATCTGCAGGAAAGGCCAACTCTCACAGTTATGATTTTGAACTTTGGGCAAGTCCAGAAAATTGGAAAAAGCTAGCCACTGGAGAAATGGGGCCACGTGCCGCCATGCTAACCAAAAGGTTAAAGTTTAAAGGATCCATGATAACCGCTATGAGATATATGTCTGCCTTTGAAGAAAGCCTTAAGATGATGTCTAAAGTGCCAACATTATGGTAGTTAGTTCATGCTTAATAGTGGCGGGGTGTTTCCTCCATTCCTTCAATCCTTTAGGGTATTTACGTTTGGTGATAAATTCACCTTTGAAAATCTTATAGGCATGGTATACAAATTCAATCTTGTAGGTGCATACTTTACAGGTATCCGTCTGGGCAAGCCCTGCCACTACATGAAGAACATAAAGTGATTTTTAACTTTACATACACGCTGGGTGAGAAGTTAGTTAAGTAACTGGTGTGTCGCTATCAATTTTTGCTAAAAAATAAATGAGACAAATAACGTAGGTGTACGCTGATACGTGCCTATAAAAAATCCAAAATGTAGAGAATTTCAACAGAGGCACGGTATACCGTACTCCTACAAAGGACGAATCTTACACTAGGAGTATAAAGTACCTAAAATAATTTCTAACTCTACGTGCCTTCCTCAATCATTAAGGTATTTGGCAACTTCTTGCTTTAAAGATGGACTTATACCAAGCTTTTTTAAACTTTGGTCGTCCGCCTTTATAAATTCATACAGATTTTCAAAGTTCCTGTATATTAGCCTCTTTTTTACCTCGCCTATGCCCTTTATCTTATCCAACACATCTTGCATACTTTCTTTTAGTCTAAGCTTTCTGTTATATGTCAAAGCAAACCTGTGAGCTTCATCCCTTATGAGGCCAAAAATCCTGTAGAGGATGGGATGTTTTTTAAGCTCTATCTCTTTCCCATCCTCACATATTAGAATCTCTTCCTCCTTTGCAAGTGCAAGCACCTTTATGGGTAGAGAAAACTTGTCCCTTACCCTTAATGCCACATTAAGCTGCCCATAGCCACCATCTATGAGCCAAAGGTCTGGCATCTTCTCTTCACCTTCTTTTAGCCTTTTTGCTCTGCGGGAAAGCACTTCCTCAAGGGCTCTATAATCATCTACGCCTTTAAATGTTTTTATCTTATACCTTCTGTAAGCCTTTTTATTCATATCTCCCATTTCCCACACTACACAAGACCCAACGGTATAATCTCCATAGAAATGGGATATGTCAAAGCCTTCAATCCTTTCTGGCAAGCCCATATTCAAAAGCCTGTTAAACTCTCCCCTTAAAAGTTCTGGGTCCAGCTGGTGTCCCAAGTTTTCCCTTATTAACTCCTCCAGATCTCTATCTATTTCCTTTATAAGGTTAAAGCTCCCTCTTTGTCTTAGCCACCAAAGGGCCTCTTCTGATATTTCAAAATTTACCATAAGATTCTTTGGCAATGGGCTAGTGTAATAAAATCCCAAAAGAAACTCTTCCAACTCCTCTTCCTTATCAAGGGTTATTACCTGCTTGTCCACAAGCCTTCCAGACCTTATAAGGAATAGACCGACAAGCCTTCCCATCTGGTAGATTATGTCCGCATTGGAATACTCAAGTCCCGAGACCCTTTGACCCCTTGATAGGTTTTCCAATGCTTGTATTTGATCCCTAAGCATGGCACATCTTTCAAAGCTTAGGTTTTGCATCTCTACTTCAATCCTTGAATACAACTCCTCCAACACCTGGCTAACATCTCCAGAAAGAAGTGCTATTGCAGACTTTACAGAAAGATTATAAGAATCCTTATCTACGAGACCACAGCAGGGTGCAGAACATAGACCCAAATGGTAATCCATGCAGGGTTCCTTTCTTATAGGCATCGGGTCGCAGGTGCGAAGCTTAAAAACTTTATGAATTAACCTTTTTACCCTTCTTGCCTTGGATGTGCTGAAGAAGGGACCAAAGAGCTGTCCCTTGTGGTCTGTGCCTCTTACTACCTTTATGGTAGGGAAGGTTTCATTGGTTATAAGCAATAAGGGATAGCCTCCACCGTACTTATGAAGCACATTGTAGCGTGGTTTGTGAAGTTGTATTAGGTCCACTTCAAGGGTTAGGGCTTCGTAAGTGTTGCGTGTTATTATCCACTCCACATCCGTTGAGTTGTTTATTATGGCTCTCTCTTTGCCATCCTTTTCTGCTAGCTTATAGTGTTGCAAAAGTCTATCCCTTAAGCTTTTTGCTTTGCCTATGTATAAAGCCTTTTTACCCTTTTTAAAGATATACACGCCAGGCTTGTCTGGTGCTTTTTGAAGCACATCAAGGCTTATCATAGAGAATAATATAGGCTAACTGAAAAATCAAAAGCCTGCTTTATTACATAGTATTTTTAGAGTTCAGGCATCGTCCTAGGCCCTATACAGTTTAGTTCAATGCCCTATTTACTAAGCTTATCAATCAATTAACCACTCCTACAGTGGCTGTGTGGATGTAAAGATAAAACTAATAAGGATAGATTTACTTACCTATTGACAAAATGATAAAATAGGCTTATATTGAGTAAAGTGATTTAAATCATCAAAGGAGGTCAGCTATGGGAGACCTAACCCGAAGGGATGTCCTAAAAATAGGTGGTCTATCACTGGCAGCTCTTGCCAGTCCATCCTTTGCCTTCAGAGTTATGGAGCCTGTGGTAAAAGTAGAAAACCCCATGCTCCACTATCCCAACAGAGACTGGGAGAGGTTTTACAGGGACATATTCAAGTCAGAGAGTACCTTTACCTTTTTGTGCGCTCCAAATGACACCCATAACTGTCTTTTGACAGCCCATGTTAAGAATGGGGTGATGACAAGGATTGAGCCCACATATAAGTTTGGAGAGGCGACGGATATATACGGCCTTAAAGCATCTCACCGATGGGACCCAAGATGTTGTAATAAGGGCCTTGCTCTTATGAGAAGGTTTTATGGGGACAGAAGGGTTAAGGGGCCTATGGTTAGAACGGGTTTTTACCAATGGTATAAGGATGGCTTTCCAAGAGACCCAAAGACGGGCAAACCGCCAGAAAAGTATTTCCAAAGGGGTAAGGAGAAGTTCATAAAGGTAACCTGGGATGAAGTGGCGGATATAATAGCAAAAACGCTTATAAATATAGCAACCACTTATACAGGCGAAGAAGGAAGAAAAAGACTTGAAGCACAAGGTTATTCCAAGTCTATGCTTGATGCCATGGAAGGGGCTGGGACAAGGGTATTAAAGTTTAGGGGTTCTATGCCTTTCCTTGCAGTTGTTAGATACACATCTCCCTACAGAATGGCAAACATGATGGCCCTTTTGGACAGCCATATAAGGGAAGTGGGTCCAGACAAAGCCCTTGGAGGAAGAGGCTGGGACAATTATGCTTTCCATACAGACCTTGCGCCAGGCCATCCTATGGTAAGCGGTCAGCAGAACGTGGAGTTTGACCTATGTATGTGGGAGCACTCAAAGCTTATCATCCTTTGGGGAATGAACCCATTTACTACCAAAATGCCAGACTCTCATTGGCTAACGGAGGCGAGGATAAAAGGTTCCAAGGTGATAGTTATATCCAACGACTATTCTCCTACTGCAAGGTCTGCGGATGAGGTAATCATAGTAAGAACTGGAACGGACACCGCTTTAGCCCTTTCCATAGCTTACGTGATAATGAAGGAAAAACTATATCAAGAAAGGTATGTGAAGAGCTTTACCGATATGCCACTCCTTGTAAGGATGGACAACGGCAAGGTCCTAAGGGCAAGAGACATAATACCCAACTATCAACCCAAAGAGCTCAAGAAGGCAATTGTTTTCAAGCCAGGCACAACCCTACCACCCTTCTTTAAACAAGAAAAGCAATATATACCAGAGCCTATAAGAAAAGAAGATATGGATGACTTTGTGGTGTGGGACAAAAAGAGCAACTCTCCAAAGGTGATAACAAGGGATGATGTGGGGGAGGACTTTTGGAAGCTTGGTATAGACCCAGCACTTGAGGGAACTTATAAGGTAAAGACTGTGGACGGAAAAGAAGTAGAGGTAAAGCCCCTTTTCCAAGTTTACCTTGAATTCTTTGAAAAAAGCTACACACCAAAGCAGGCGGAGATAATAACGGGAGTGCCAGCCAAGAAGATAGAGAGGTTGGCAAGGGAGATAGCATCACATCCAAGGAATATGAAGCTGGCGCAAGGCATGGGTGTAAATCAATACCAGCATGCAGACCTAAAGGACAGAGCCATGTATATGATATGCGCCCTAACAGACAATATAGGCCATGCCACAGGAAACATAGGATCCTACGCTGGAAACTTTAGGCTTGCACTCTTTAATGGCGCACCTCAATATTTGGCAGAAGACCCCTTCAACGTGGAACTGGATCCAAACAAGCCTGCGAAAGTTAGGTTTTATTGGAGGCCAGAGTCTGCCCACTACTATTCTCATGACGACCATCCCCAATATATGGGAGAAGAGCTCATTACTGGAAAGACCCACATGCCCACTCCTACCAAGTTTATATGGTTTGTGGATGCCAATTCTGCCCTTGGCAACGCCAAGTGGAAGTACAACATAGTTATGAACACCCTTCCAAAGATTGAGTGTATAGTCACCAACGAGTGGTGGTGGTCTATGACCTGCGAGTACTCAGACATAGTGCTTGGAGTGGATGCATGGAACGAGAACAAATACTGGGATATTGCAGGGTCGGTTACTAACCCCTTTGTGTATGTATGGCCAAAGACTGGACACAGAAGGCTATATGACACAAAGAACGATGCGGAAACCTTTGCCCTTGTGGCAAACAGGCTTACAGAGCTTACGGGGGATGAACGATTTAGGAACTACTGGAAGTTTGTACTTGAGGGGAAGCAAGACGTGGTCTATGTGCAAAGAGTTATAAACGCCTCTTCAAACTTAAGGGGCTACAAGCTTGAAGAGATAGCGAAGAAGGCCCATGAGGGCATACCATCCCTCATAATGACAAGAACCTATCCCAAGTATGTGGGGAAAGACCAAACGGAGGAGAGTATGCCATGGTATACAAAAAGTGGAAGGCTTGAGTTTTATAGGGAAGAGCCAGAGTTCATAAACGCAGGAGAAAACCTGCCAGTTTATAGAGAACCAATAGATTCAACCCATTATGAGCCAAACGTAATAGTAGCCAAGCCACATCCACTCCTTAGGCCCAAAAAACCAGAGGACTACAAGGTTAAAAGCGAAGATGCCCTTTTAAACACAGAGTGGAGACAGGCAAGGAACGTTTTAGTATCTCCTGAGAAACTTCCTAAGACAAAGCATCCCCTTAAAGTCACCTTTGGAGCTACGCATATAGTCCATACACCTAAGTATAGACACTCAGCCCATACCACAACGGGAGATACGGATATTACTACCCTTCTCTTTGGTCCTTTTGGAGACATATATAGGCACGATAAGAGAATGCCCTTCATTTCAGAAGCTTACATAGATATAAATCCAAAGGATTTGGAAAAGCTGGGTATAAAGGATGGGGACTACGTGTGGGTGGATGCAGACCCTCAGGATAGACCCTTTGTGGGATGGAAAAACAGACCAGAAGACTATGAGGTGGCAAGACTTCTTCTAAGGGCCAGGGCATCCAACAACACACCACCGGGCTGTGCCAAGATATGGTTTAACATGTATGGTTCAACTCATGGAACCGTTAGAGGAACAAAGGAAAACCCCAACGGACTTGCTAAGAATCCTTACACCAACTATCAATCCCTTTACAGGAGGGGGAGCCACCAAAGCATTACAAGGTCTTGGCTAAAGCCTACCTATCAAACAGATACGTTGATAAGGAAGAACCTTATGGGACAGATAATAGGCAAGGGTTTTGAGCTTGATGTACATGGCCCGATAGGTGCACCTAGGGAAGGTTTTTCCAAGATAATAAAGGCTGAGGATGGCGGAATAGGTGGAAAAGGATTGTGGAGGCCACTAAAGCTTGGCTTTAGACCCATGAATCCAAACGAGATGCTAAAGAAGTATGTAAGAGCTGAATACATAAAGTGAGGAGGTGAGCCATGAAAGCTTATAACTGGCAACTAAAAAGGGAAATCAACTATCCCTACGAGGTCAAAAGGCCAAAAAGGCAGTTTGCAGTAGTCATGGACCTAAACAAATGTATAGCCTGTCAGACATGTACTGTAGCTTGTAAGACCACATGGACTCCCGGAAGAGGCCAGGAGTACATGCTTTGGAACAACGTGGAAACAAAGCCTTACGGCTTTTATCCCCTTGGCTGGGATGTGAGGCTCCTTGAGCTTTTGGAAGGCAATAAAAAGACTGTCTTTGATGCGCCGGAGGGTGAAAGGGTGTTGGGCTGGAAACCGGAGGATATGGATTGGATGTATCCAAACATAGGAGAGGATGAGGTAAACGAGCCCGTGGACATAGGCACTGTGCTTGAATCCTTGCCGCACCCCATATGGATGTTCTACCTACCAAGGATATGCAATCACTGTACTTACCCCGCCTGCGTTGCCGCCTGCCCAAGGCAGGCCATATACAAAAGGGAAGAGGATGGCATAGTCCTTATAGACCCAGAAAGATGCGAAGGCTACCAGGAATGTGTAAAAGCCTGTCCCTACAAGAAGACCATGTTTAATTTTGTAGCGAGGATATCTCAAAAGTGCATAGGTTGTTTCCCAAGGGTGGAAGAAGGGCTTCAGCCCCAATGCGTTATAACCTGCATAGGTAAGATAAGGCTTATGGGCTTTATAAGCCCACCGGAGGAGGCAATGCCAGACAATCCTATAGACTTTTTGGTGCATATAAAGAAGGTTGCCCTCCCCCTATATCCTCAAAGCGGGCTTGAGCCTAACGTCTATTACATACCACCCATAAATGTTCCTATTAAGTTTCTCAAGCAAATGTTTGGTGATGGTGCGGAGCATGCGGTAAAGACCTACATGGCCATGAGAGAAGGCAAAGAGCCGGAGCTTCAAGCCCTTTTACACCTCTTTGGTTCCACGCCAAGGATACCATACTCCTTTGCAGTGGGGCCAAAGGAAGTTATAGCCTACGATGAGAAGGGTAAGGAAATAGTGAGGGTACCCCTTGTGGAGCCTCTTCAGAGCAGGCCTCATAAGGATGAAAGGCTTGAGGTTGTGAGACAAGATATACCTTGAAGGAGGTGAGCCATGATAGTTATAAAGTTTTTGGCTTTTGGCTTGCTTTTACTTAGCCTTTCTTTTGCACAGGAACTCATATCCAAAAGGGTTTCAAAAACTACCCTAGACCCCTTTGACAAGGTATGGGATCAGGCAAAGGAGGTGGAGGTTCCCCTTTCAGGTCAAGCTGTCACCACACCAATGAAGCTAAAACCTACAGTAAACGCTATAAGGGTAAAGAGTGTAAACGATGGCAAGTACATAGCCTTCTTGTTAGTGTGGGAGGACAAAACCCAGGACAGGTTTCATCTTGTAGATGCCTTTCCTGATGCGGTAGCCATTCAAATACCTTACAAGCCTTCAAGCGATGTACCAGTTACAATGGGTGATAAGGGACAGAGGGTTTTAATACTCCATTGGACAGCATCAAGGGAGGAAAACTTAGAACATGGCTATGCGGACGTTTCCAAAATATATCCCAATGCAGTCTACGACTGGTACCCCCATGCCACACCACCTCATAAATATCCCGAGGACTGGGCAAACCAATATGCCCTTAGCTACATAGGAGGTGAAAAGGTCTTTAGAAAGAACACGCTAAAGACCCCTGTTAGAGAGATAGTGGCTGAGGGTTTTGGTTCTACCACATGGAAGGATATACAGGGAGCGGAAGGAAAGGGTGTTTACAAGGATGGAAAATGGTATGTGGTTATAAGGAGGGCCTTCGTGGAAGAGAATACGAGCAATCCCGACTGGGGACCCGGTAAGGCAACCTTTATAACCTTTGCAGTCTGGGATGGTTCTGCTGGCGATGTGGGTGCAAGGAAGGTGCTAAGCTATTCATGGATAACCCTAAAGGTGGAGTGATATGAGTGTATATAAGGCTTATGTTTATAGCTTTCTTTCGGTGGCCTTTTCTTACCCTTCGGAGGAACTCCTGGAAGAACTGTGGGGAGGTCTTGATGACCTCTCCCTCTCTTTAAAGGAGCTCGGCATTGAGTTTGATGTGGAAGCCTTGCGCAGGGTTATAGAGGAGAGCAAAAGAAGGGTACTTGACCTCAAGGGAGAATGGACTTCTCTTTTCTCCACTTCTTTAAAAGCTCCTGCCAATGAGACAGCCTATGAGATGGATAAGGCAGCAAGGAGGGCTTGGGAGCTTGCAGACATAGAGGGCTTTTACAAAGCCTTTGGGCTTGATGTAAAGCCACCTATGGAGCCAGACAGCCTTGTGGCGGAGCTTGAGTTTATGGCCTATCTGATAAAGAAGGAGATGTACGCAAAGGAAAGAGGAATGGAAGAAGAGGCAAAGATAACAAAGGAGGCTTATACTAACTTTTTCAGGGACCATCTGGGAAGATGGTATAGGATATTCACAGACCTTGTGAAGGAAAACACGGAGGAAGAGTACTACAAGCTTATGGCTACCCTTTTAAGGCTTTTCTTAGACAGCCAAAGGGAAGGTATAGAAGGTATAAAGGATATAGAAGAATACAGAAAGGAAGTGCTGGAAGGCTCCACCTGGAGGTGTGGCTTTTAACATAGGTTCTTTATAAGGAAATTCTATTTTTGTAGTTGCATAGTGTTTGTATGGAGCAAGTTTAACGTAATGCAAAAATTATTTTAGACAAAATACGCCAAAATGGAACAGATTAGAAGCCAGAAACTACCCAAAATTTAGATTAGGTTAGTAATGCAGACTATCTTCTATGGCATAGGGTATAAGAAACCAATTCTTAATTTTTCACTTAATGTAGTCCTTTATAATTTTCTCCATGAGCCAGACACTGGCGGAGAAGTTCTATTACTTTATGAAGCTTGGGAGGGAGTTTGAGGTAAGGTGTAAGGAAGAGTATTTGAAAGGGAACATATCGGGCTTTTTGCACCTTGCCATAGGGGAGGAGGCGGTGCATGTGGGTGCGGTGGTGGGCTTTGGCAAGGGAGACCTTTTCTGTCCTTACAGGGAGCATGTTTTAGCTTTGGCAAGGGGCATAGACCCAAAGCTCATAATGGCTGAGCTCTTTGGAAAGGCCACGGGCGTTTCAAAGGGTAAGGGTGGTTCTATGCACCTTTATGAGCCCAAGATGGATTTTTATGGTGGCAACGCCATAGTGGCGGCACATATTCCCCATGCGGTAGGCGCAGCCTATGCCAGAAAGCTCATGGGCGAAAAGGCAGGTGTTTTGTGTATATTTGGAGATGGGGCTACCAACAACGGTACCTTCTTTGAAGCTATAAACATGTCTTCCCTTTGGGAGGCGCCAGTTTTGTTCCTCTGTGAAAACAACTACTACGCCATAGGCACTCATATATCAAGGTCTTCAGCCCTTAAAGAGCTCCATCTAAAGGCAAGGGATTACATGCCCACAGAGGTAGTGGACGGCATGGGTGTCTTTGCCGTCTATGAGGCGGTTCTTAGGGCAAAGGCCTACATAGAAGAGTATGGAAAGCCATACTTTATAGAGGCCATTACCTACAGGTTTGAGGGCCACTCTATGGCAGACAAGGGAGATTACAGGTCTCCAAGGGAGATTGAAATGTTCAAAAAGAGGGACCCAATAAAGCTTCTTGTGGAAAGGTCCTTAAAGGAAGGGTGGCTCACAGAAGAACAGATAAGGATCATAGACCAAAAGGTGGAGGCAATAGTGGAAGAATCTGTCCAGTTCGCCCTAAGCTCTCCAGAGCCCTCTGAGGAGGAGCTATACACGGATATATACTGCGGAGTGTGTTCTGATGTTATACCGTGATGCCCTAAACCTTGCCCTTGACCATGCCATGGAGCATGACAGCAGGGTGGTCATACTGGGTGAGGATGTGGGCTTTTACGGTGGCAACTACAAGGTGACCGATGGCCTCTATGTGAAGTATGGGCCAAAGAGGGTCATAGACACGCCCATAGCGGAAAACTCCATAGTGGGCACTGCCATAGGTATGGCCATGATGGGCCTTCGCCCTGTGGCTGAGATAATGACGGTAAACTTTGCCATGCTGGCCATGGACCAGTTTGTAAACCAGATGGCAAAGCTAAGATACATGAGCGGTGGGAAGATCTTTCTACCCCTTGTAGTAAGGATGCCACAAGGTGTGGCAAAACAGCTTGCAGCACAGCACTCTCAAAGCCTTGAGCATATGTTTGCCAGCATACCGGGCCTTTATGTCTTCTGCGCCTCCGACTCTATTAGCGCCTACCATGGTCTTTTGTATGCCATAAGGATGGATGACCCTGTGGTCTTTTTGGAGCATACCCTCCTTTACGGCATGGACTTTCCCTTTGAGTATGTTAAAGACTTTGACCCCTTTAGGGCAAGGGTGCTAAAGGAGGGGAAGGACATAACGGTGGTCTCCTACCTTAAGATGGTCCATGATGTGCTAAAGGCATGCCAGTGGCTTGAGGAAAGGGATGGCATATCCTGCGAGGTCATAGACCTTGTCTCTTTGAGGCCCATAGACTTTGAAACCATATACCAGTCTGTCAAAAAGACGAAGAGGCTTGTTGTAGTATATGAGGCTCCCAAAAGCCTTGGGCTTGGTGCGGAGATAAGCGCAAGGGTATCAGAAGAACTCTTTTACTTCCTTGATGCTCCACCGCTTAGGATAGCGGGGGAGGAGGTACCCATACCTTACAACAGGAAGCTTGAGCTTTTGGCCATACCCACTCCGGAGAAGATATACAGCCAAATACTAAGCTGGAGCAAAAGGCATGGACTATGAGGTTTTGATGCCACAGTTTTCAGACACTATGGAGAGGGGGAAGGTGGTAAGGTGGCTAAAAAAGGAGGGGGACTTTGTAGAAAAGGGGGAGGTGATAGCGGAGATTGAGGCCGAAAAGGCTGTGATGGAGCTTCAAAGCTTCAAAAGGGGTGTTCTAAAAAGGATACTGGTAAAGGAAGGGGAAGAGGTGCCTGTGGGCAAGCCCATAGCCATCATGGAGCTGGGAGAAAAGGTAAAAGAGACTCCTAAAGTGGAAGAGGTGAAAAAGGAAGAGGAGAAAAAACCTCAGGAGCTTCCAAAGGTAAAGGTGGAAGCGCAGGAGAAAGTGGAGCTTCCTCCCGGCTTTGCCTCTCCTTATGCTAGGCTTTTGGCAAAGGAGAAGGGTATAGACCTTCAAGAGCTACAAAAGGAGGAAAGGCTTGCCTCCCCAGCCCATGCCAAGGACATAGAGGAGTTTTTAAAGGAAAGGCACTTCACACCAAAGGCCCTTGAGCTTTTAAAGGAGTATGATCTAAGCGTAGAGGAGCTTCTGAAGGACCTTCCAGACAGGAAGATTGACGAGGACCTGCTTTTGGCCTACGTAGAAGAGAAGAACATACCAAAAAAGGTGCCCATCTCCTTTGCTCAAAAAAGCCTAATTTCCAACCTTTCAAAGAGCTTTGTGGTCCCACACTACCACATATACGAGGTCTTTGACCTCTCTCTCATACCTTGGGACAAGGAGATCACACTCACCCATTGGCTCATAAAGATTGTGGGCGATGCCATGCAATACTTTGAAAGGCTAAGGGCTGTATATAAAGAGGACCACTATCTTATATACCCTTCCTCCAATGTGGGTGTGGCTATAGCTGTAGGTGATGAGCTTTATGCCCCCGTGGTAAAGGATGTGCAAAGGAAGAGCCTGAGGGAGATAGCCCAGGAGGTAAGAGAGTTAAGGAAAAAGGCGGAAGAGGGAAGGCTCAGCCTTGAGGACATAAGCGGTGCCACCCTCACCATATCCAACCTTGGCATGTTTGGCATAAGGGCCTTTGATGCGGTCATCCCTTACGGTCAAGTATGTATAATGGCCGTAGGCATGCAGGACCAAGAGGGCAAAGCCCATATTACCTTCACCTTTGACCACAGGGTGGTAAACGGCTTTCACGCAGCCCTATTTGTAAAGCACCTCAAGGAGAAGGTCTTAGACAAAAACTACATAAAGATGCTACGGAGATAAGCTATGGATTATGATGTGATCCTTTTGGGAGGAGGGCTTGCCTACACGGGCGCAGAGCTTTTGAGGAATGCGGGCCTAAAGGTGGCCATAGTAGAAAAGGACCCTTCCCACCTTGGCGGTGTTTGCCTTCATAGGGGCTGTGTTCCCACCAAGCTCTACCTCTTTGAAGCAAGAAAAGCCCATGACCTAAAAAACTCTTCTCTTCTCTCTATAAAGGAATATGATTTTGACCTCAAGAGTCTAAAAGAGAAGAAGGAAAGGCTTACAAAAAGCCTAAGGGACCAGATAGAAAGGCTTTTAAAGGGTGTGGATTTTATCTACGGCTACGGTGAGCTGGTAGAGCCACATGTGGTAGAGGTGGAGGGGAAAAGGATAAGCGCCAAGCACATCATCATAAACACGGGAAAGTCCTACCCTTTAGAGCCCAACGGAGACCACCTTTTAGCATTGGAAGAAGTTCCAGAAAGTTTAAAGATAGCGGGGGATGACCCTCTTGCCCTTGAGTTTGCCTGCATGTTTGCCCTCATGAATTGTAAGGTGGAGCTTTACTTTGAAGAGGAAAGCCTTGACTTTATGCATACTTCCATAAGGGGAAGGCTGTTAAAGATGCTAAAGGATATGAATATAAGTCTTATGCCTTTATCTGAAGCACCAAAGGAAAACGTCTATTGGATAAAAAGGAGGGTGCCAAACACTAAATGTATAAAGGTAGAAATATCCATGGATGCCCTTGGCCATATAGTTGTGGACAAAAACTATGAGACCTCTTTGAAGGATCACTATGCGGTGGGCGATGTAAACGGTATAGCGGAGCTTGCCCACGCCAGCAGAGTTCAAGCCCTCTCTGTGGCAAAAAGGATAATAAAGGGCCAGGGCTTTTTCACTCCACCCTACAAAATCCCTTACGTTCTATACACCCAGCCTCTATCTTACGCAAAGGTGGGCTTTACTAAAAAAGAGCTTGAAAAGAAGGGAGTAGAGTTTAGCGAAAAAAGCGTAAGCCTTAGGTCCTTTGCGGTAGGAAGTATATACCACACGGAGGAAGGTATGGCCTTTTTGTACTTTGATAAGAAGGGCTTTTTGCTCGGTGCGGAGGTCCTCTCAAGGGATGCGGGAGAGGTTATAGGGAGTCTTACAGTTAGTCTTTTCTCCGAGCTAAACCTTGATATGCTTTCAAGGCTCTGCCTTCCGCATCCAACTCTGGGAGAGGTGCTTTTTATGAGGATTTGAGAAATGCTAAAAGATGTAGCTATACAAAAGAAGCTGGAGTTAAAAGATGAACTGACAAAATATTTGGCTACAAAGGCGGATATTTTGCTTTTGAAGGCTGAAATTGAGGCAAAGTTGGAAAAGGAAGTTTTGAGGGTAGAAAAAGAAGTTATGAACTTAGAAATAAGAATATTGGAGCTTGAAGCCAAGGCCCTAAAACTTGATAAAAAATTCACTATAATGTCTTTGATTTTACTTTTTGCAATAGTCTTTCTAAACAGGGAAGCCTTAGAATTTCTGGCAAAACTTTTAGGTCTTATAAGGTAGTTGTATAATTATACATTAAGGTGAGAAAGCTTCTTTTCATTGCTATAATATCCTTTGGCTTTTTGGTCCTTCTGGGCTTTATAATAGTAACCCTTCTTTCTATAGGCCTTCCATCGGTGGAAACACTAAAAGACTGGAAGCCACCTGTTGCCACAGTGGTCTATGATGCCAAGGACAGGCCCTTTGGTGATGTGGCATTGCAAAGAAGGTATTATGTGGAGCTCAAAGATATACCCCTCCATGTAAGACAGGCCTTTATAGCTGCAGAGGATAAAAACTTTTACAAACACCCAGGTGTTGACCCCATAGCCATACTGAGGGCCATAGTTGCCAACATAAGGCATGGGGAAGTTAGACAGGGAGCATCCACCATAACACAGCAGGTAGCCAGGAACCTTTTCCTCACGCCAGACAGAAGTGTAAAAAGAAAGATAAGGGAAGCCATTCTAGCTTTAAAAATTGAAAGGCATTTTACAAAGGACCAGATATTGGAGATGTATCTTAACTACATATACCTGGGCCAAGGCGCCTACGGCGTGGAAGCCGCCTCAAGGATATACTTTGGAAAGTCGGTAAAAGACTTAACTATAGATGAGGCCGCCATCCTTGCTGGCCTTCCAAAGGCACCTACCAGATACAACCCTTTTAGAAGTCCAGAAAGAGTCAAAGAAAGAAGGGACTACGTGCTTACGCGTATGTATGAGGATGGGTATTTAAATGAAGAAGACTATAAAAGGCTTATTGAAAAGCCTATAAAGGTAAGGCTTGAAAACAGATACTATGGGATGGACTACTTCCTTGACTTTGTTAAGGAATATTTGATTGAAAAGTATGGTGAGGTGGTTCTTGCGGGTGGGTATAAGGTATATACCACTGTGGACAAAGACCTACAAGACCATGCAAGACAAGCTCTAAAGCGAGGAATAGAAAGGGTTGCAAAGGCCAATGGTATACCCTTTTTGCCAGAGGACCCCTATGAGATAGAAAGAAGGTACAAAGAACAAAAGGTTGAAGAAAAGCCTGGTAGGGTTTATATTGGCAAGGTTCTGAATGTGGGAAGCGATAGTCTTCTTGTTGAACTAAATGAAAAACAATACGAGATAGACAGGTCAAGCCTTCCTGTAGAAAAGGGAGATTATGTATTGGTAAGGTTTTACAGGAGTAAAAAGGGCCTAAAGGTGGAGGTGCTTCCAGACCTTCAGGGTGCTTTGGTAAGCATTGACGCAAAAACTGGAGCCATGAAGGCTATGGTAGGAGGTTATTCCTATCTTAGAAGCACCTTTAACAGAGCTGTATATGCCAAGCGTCAGCCAGGTTCTGCCATAAAGCCCATTATCTACCTTGCTGCACTTATGAAGGGTTATACGCAAGCTACTCTTATAGATGCAACCCCAAGAAGTTTTTATGACCCTTCCACGGGTAAGGAGTGGACGCCAGATAACTACGAAGGTGCAGAATACGGCAAGATTACCTTAAGGACGGCCCTAGCCAAAAGTATAAACACAGCTACAGTAAACCTTCTTGCAGATATAGGCTTTGACACACCTATAGAAATTGGAAAACTTTTAGGAATTGAATTAAAACCTTATTATTCCATGGCCCTTGGTAGCATAGAGGTTACACCCCTCCAGCTTACCTCATCATTTCAGGCTTTTACCAATCTTGGCACTTTTTGTAAGCCCTATTTTATAAGAAAGATAGTAGGTCCAGACGGGTCCATACTGGAAGAGAATTCTCCCCAATGTCAGCAAGTCCTTCCGCCCCAAGAGACGAGGGTTTTGGTTGATATGCTAAGAGCTGTAGTTCTTGAAGGCACGGCAGTGGCTGCAAGCTCCTTGCAAAGGGTAGTGGCTGGAAAGACTGGCACAACAAACGATTATATGGACGCATGGTTTGTGGGCTTTTCTCCCGATATTGTGGCGGGTGTTTGGGTAGGCTTTGATATAAAGAGAAGTATGGGCAAAGGTATGGCTGGCGCAAGGGTGGCCTTGCCCATATGGATAGATTACATGTCCGTAGCAAGTTATATGTATCCATATAGCGATTTTCCCATCCCCGATGGTGTGGTGGTGGTAAACTGTCCACAACCTATGCTCTTTGTGGCAGGCACAGAAGGTGCGTGTAAGGGAGAAGAACCTAATCAAAGCAATGAGCTTGAAGGTATAGTGGACCCAAAGTATATGAAGAAGGAAGAGGGTCCTAAGGTAAAGGAGATACCTTAATGAAAGAAATTCTCCTTGAAAGCACCTTTGTCAGCATAGACATAGAAGCTACAGGTTTTGACCCATCAAAGTCCGACATTATTGAAATAGCCTGTGTAAGGGTAGAAGGGGGTATAATCACGGAGAGGTTTTCCACCCTTGTAAACCCTGGCTATCCCTTACCCCAAAGAATAACAGAGCTTACGGGCATTACTAACGCCATGCTTGTAGGAAAGCCAAAGATAGAAGAGGTCCTTCCTAAGTTTTTAAAATTTATTGGAGACAGCATTTTGGTAGCCCATAGAGTAGAAAAGGACATAGCTTTTATTGACAAGTATTACAGAAGGCTTTATGGCAAGAGGTTTAGACCTCCCCATATATGCACGCTAAGCCTGGCCAAAAACGTGCTTCCAAACCTAAAAAGGTATTCCCTCAAGGACCTCGCAGACCAGTTTGGCATAGAGTATAGGAGGATCCATAGAGCGATGGACGATGCCCAGATAACGGCACTGGTATTCCTTGAGCTTCTAAAAATACTTTGGCACAGGCTTGGCATAGGAGACTACCTTGAGGTCAAAAGGCTTTCAAAGGGTTGAGATAATATCTTTTATTAGTGATCTCAAGCCAGCTGTGTTAACAAAGAAATTCTTCTTGTTCCTTTTTAAGGCTACTTCAATGTCTTTTCTTTGTTTTTTAACCTTTTTGCCAACACTCTCTATGAACTTATTGAAGTATAAACCATCCATAAAAGATAGATAATGGACGTATTCTTTTCTTTCTTGCTGTTTTATAAAATCTATTAATTCAGCCACCTGCTTATCTTGCGCACCTCCAGACTCTTTAATATGCTTTGCTTCTATCACAATATACCGTTCGCTTATTTTTACAACCAAATCTGGCTTTTTCCCTTGATGTTTTTGACCAAATTCATACTTAATTTCCATAACTTTGCAAAATTCATTAAACAACACTTCATCGCCCTGATCTGGTAAAAAATAAGCTACTAAATTCTTTCTTAAATCTTCTAAATTACCAACCCTGCTTACTTCCTTCCCAATACATTCTTCTAACAGTCTTATAACCTTGTTTATACCACCTATACCCTTCTTCCTAGATGCACCACTATCGTACAAAGCTTGAGCTACTATATCTGTGTATCCAAGTTTATCGTATAGTTTGCGTCTTTTTTCACAGTAGCTATCCAATAGATGTTTTAAAGTTTCTTTACGTACCTCATCTGGCATGCTCTTAAATATTGAATAAGACATATCAAGAACTTTCCAAAAGGCTACAAACTCTGTATATTGAATTTTATCCGTGGAAGTTAGGATATTGTATATATCCTCTATGAGGGATTCATCCAATTTATCCTTTTCTTTAAGCACACAATAGCATACTATAAGGTCCCGCAGTTGCCATATTTTATTAATCAAATTCTTATCTTCAACTATTATCTCATCGGATATGTAGAGAGGATCTATCAAAGGCTCTGGATTTTTCAAAGACTCTTCCCAATAATAAAGGTTTTCCTTTATACCCATAATACCTTTTTCCTTTTCCTGTTTTTTATATATGACACTAAACCCTCTCCATCTTTTTTTGATATAAGGTCCTTAAGCGTCAATTTTTCCTCATCATTCATTTCCAAAATAGGAAAGGTTTGAATTAAGGCCTTTGCCTGAGAAAGACCAAGATATTTGCGTGTATATTCACTATCGGAGTATTTATAGGTGGTCATGAACTCACTGTCCGTTATTTCCCTAAAATATTCAAGAACAAGGTTAAAGTAATCTCTTAAGAGAATTTGGTCTTCTATGCTTAATGTAGGATGAAGAAACACTTGTATTGGATGAGTTCTATACTTTTCCTTAGAAACCAAAATCCCGTCCGCTTCAAAAAAATCCCTTATTCTGTATAAGCCAGCCCTGCCTTTTGCCGTGCCAGTATCTAAGGTTTTTATAAAAAGGATATTTGACCTTATTTTCTGCGCCAACTTTTCGTTTACATATATTTTTTTCTTTTTATACTTTCCACCTTCAAAATCATTAACATCTATAACTTCCACTTCAATCTGGCCTTCATTCTTCTTTACATCGTCAAGCAACAGATAAAATTGAACTTCTAAGGGTTTATCCGCTTTGGCAGATTTTACAAACTCTTCAAACTCAAGGCCAGCACGGTAATTATTTTTAGGGTCAAGCACATATATACGCTTTTTTTTATCATGATTTATCTTTAGACCTTCAAAAACTATCCTTTCATGACCATAGACATTTTTCCGTTCAAAGAAACAGATTACTACGTTTGTACCCGTAAAATCAAATATAGGTCTTTCAAAAATTATTGCCTTTTTAATTGTATAGTAAGCTAAAAAATCCTTTCTTATTTTATTTGAAACAGAAGCACCGAATAAAAAGTTTGACGGAATTATGTAAATCATCTTTCTAATACCATGCCTTAGGTCGTTAATAAGCGCAAGTTGATACAGGTCTTGGTATCCTTCCTTCTCACCTTTAAAGTATTTCAAATACTTCCGTGTTTCCTCATGCTTCATTATATAGCCAAGATATAAATACGGTGGATTAGTTATATGAAAAACTGGATAATCCATCCTTAGCAAAAATTCAGGATAATCCTCAATAGTATCTCTTACCTGAATGTTCCTTTCTGCAACTTCTTTCGGAATGCCGTATTCCATTGCCTTCTCAATAGCCTTCTTTACCATATTCTCTTGAATGTCAAACAGAAAGATGTGTTTTTCAAAAAATTCTATCCTCCTTTCCTCTGGTATGGCCTCCAACATTGGAAGAATTAGATTTCCCTCTCCAGAAAACATATCAACCCAAAGATAATCATACAGATGCGCCTTAATTTCCGGAAAAATATACTCCATAAAGACCTCTGTAGGAGTAGGATAGTATCCTAAGAACCTTCTTTTAAGATTTGTGTTCATCACTTAAAAATTTTAAGGTAATACCTTTTATCCTTTCAATAAATCCCTTTTCCACATACACCCCTTCATCCTTCAACTCTTTTGCCATTTTTTCCAAAAGGCTTCTTAAGTTACCGCTTACATTCTTTGGCACCTCTATACGAAAGCTTATTATGAGGTTGCCCGCACCTCCTTGCGTGGGAAAGCCCTTCCCCAGTATAGTCTTTGTGGACCCACATTCTGTCCCAGGCTGGACAAAAACTTCTATTTCTTCTCCGTCAAGGCCTTTTACCTTAAAAGTGCCACCCAGCACGGCCATAGGAAAGGAGATAAGCTTTTCCATATAAAGGTCCTTTCCAACCTTTCTAAAAACATCATGAGGCTTTAGGCTTACTCTAAGGTATAGGTCTCCCGGTTCCCCTCCTCTTTCTCCCGTATGCCCAAGGCCAGATACCTTTAGAACTTCCCCTTCGTCCGTTCCGGGTGGTATGCTTACCCTCACTTTGCTCCTCTTTGCCACCCTTCCCCTTCCACCGCAGGTTGGACAAAGATTCTTTATTATGTAACCCCTGCCCTTACAAACGGAACAGGGCCTGGGAAAGTTAAATATACCACTTACCCTCCTTCCAGTGCCTTCGCAGGCTTGGCATGTTATCCTTTCCATCTCCCCTCTGTAGCCCTTACCCTCACAGTCTGGACAGTCTATCCACCTTTCATACTCTATCTCCTTTTCCGCTCCAAAGCCCGCCTCCTCAAGGGTTAGCTCCAGCTTTAGCCTTATATCCTGGCCCCTTTTAGGCTTTGGAGCCCTTCTCATACCTTGCCATATGCTTTCAAGAAAGTCCTGAATATACTCCATAAAATCTCTGTATCTTTTCTCATCTCCACTCTGCAATATGCGGTCATACTCCTGCCTTTTTTGCTCATCAGACAGAATGTGATAGGCTTCGTTTATCTCTCTAAAGCGTTCTTTGGCCTGTGGCTCTGGGTTTATATCTGGATGCCACTCCTTGGCAAGCCTTCTGTATGCCTTTTTTATCTCCTCCTTTGTGGCATTCCTGCTTACTCCAAGTATGTGATAGTAGTCCTTTATGGGCATGGATTAAAAGTATATGTTAAAATTAAAATCATGCCATTTATAATCCTAATACTGCTTTTAATGCCCCTTATATCCACCGCAAAGGAGCTTTTGCTTACTTCCACCTATCCCATATACTACCCTTTGAAGTATATAGTAGGCAATAGGTTTGAGGCAGATGTGCTAATAAAGGGCCAGTCGGATCCACACCACTATGAATTAAAGCCAGGAGACATAAAAAGACTTCAAAGGGCTAAGGCCTTTTTCTACCTTGGAGTGGAAAGCTGGGAGAAAAGGTTGGCAAACAGGCTTCCAAAGGGAAGGTCATACTCACTTGAGAAGGATATAGACTTCATAAAAATGGGCAACAGCCTTGACCCACACCTCTGGCTTTCGCCGAGAGCCTATTCCCAGCTTGTGGAGAATATAAAAAAGGCTCTGATTAGCATTGACCCTTCTGGTGCAGAAGAGTACAAAAAAAGGTCTGAGGAGTTCCTAAAAGGCCTAAAGGCCATTGATGAAGAGTATAAGAAAACACTTTCTAAGTGTCAGAGTAGAGTGATAGTTATTACGCACCTATCGGCCTTATACCTTGGAAGGGATTACAACCTTGAGGTGGTAGGTCTAAGGGGCTTGCATGCGGAAGAGGAGCCCAAGCCATCGGAGATAAGGATAATGATGGAAAGAATAAAGAAAAGCAAAGCCAAAACACTCTTTCATGAGCTGGGCTATGATGAAGCCTTGGCAAAAAGGATAGCACAAGAGGTGGGTGCCAAGATAGTTCCCTTTAACACTTCCCTCTTTCCAGAAAAGGCACAGGATGATTACTTTTCTATAATGAGAAGGAATTTGGAAAGACTTTCCGAGGGTCTAAGTTGTCCGACAAGGTAATAGAGGTAATAAACCTTAGCTTTAGATACAAAAAGGATGAGCCTCTCATAGAGGATCTAAACTTTGAAGTAAGAAGAGGAGAGTTCTTTGGCATCCTTGGGCCTAATGGCGCTGGCAAAAGCACACTCCTTAGGCTTATCCTTGGCTTTTTAAAACCACAAAGTGGTGAGATCAGGCTCTTTGGTCAAGGGCTTGACAGCTTTTCTCAATGGAAAAGGGTAGGTTACGTGCCCCAAAGGTTTGCGGTGGAGAAAGCCTTTACAGGTAATGTAGAGGAATTGCTTAGAGCTTCTGCACCAAAGGAGAAGGTAGGGTGGATCATCGCCTTCCTACACCTTGAAAACGTGCTCAAAAGGTCCTTTACAAAGCTCTCCGGTGGAGAACAGCAGAAGGTTTTGCTTGCCATGGCCCTTGCCACAAACCCAGACCTCATCATCTTGGATGAACCAATGACAGGGCTGGATATACATGCCCAAGAGCATATAGAGTATGTGCTCAAAGAGGTAGCCAAGGACAGGACGGTGGTAGTGGTATCCCACGATATTGGCTTTGTTTTGAGAAATGCCAGCAGGGTTTTGTGCCTTGGTATGCCCTTCTGCAAAGTAATAAAGCCCCAAGAGTTTGAAAGTTTGATTAGAGAACTTTACAGGTTGCATTAAAATATAATCTCCATGATAAAGTTTTTAATCCTTATTTTCCTTATCTTCTCCTGCCAGCCCCTGCCTAAGGATGTACCATTGGAAAAGTACAGAAACCAGTTTATAGAAGGACAAGTACTTTTTGATGATAGTCTAAAAGGTAAAGTGCCCAAGGGTGATTACTTCCTTATAATCTCTGTAAGGGACTTGGAGAACCCTATGCCCATAGCGGTTTTAAGGGTGAAAAAACCCAAGTTTCCATACCACTTTAAGATAACTGGGAGGCACAAACTAAACCATGATAGGATAATGGAAGGTCAAGTGTTGCTTACAGCACGCATAAGCGTTTCCGATAAGGCAGAGATCCAAAAGGGAGACCTTATGGGTTCCACCAACGCCTTGGTTGGGACAAGAGGTGTAAAGATAATAATAAATACAGAGGTGAAGTGATGGAGAGGTTGGTAAGATTCTTTGTGGAAAGAGGCAAGGCTATAGCCATACTTCCTGCCTTTAGCCTTTTTATAAGTGCTGTTTTCCTAGGCTTTTATGGTGTTTACCTCTCCTTTGAGATACTTTATAAGGTTTTTACAGAGCCAGAATACCTTGATACGGCCATACTTTCCACCAAGTTTATAGCCGTAATGGACATACACCTACTTTCCGTTATCCTATACATATTTGCCGTAGGCCTTTACGAACTCTTTGTGGGTAAGCTAAACGTGCCAGACTGGCTAAAGATTGAGAGCATAGACCAGCTAAAGGCCAAGCTAGCAAGCGTGGTCATACTCATCCTTGCCATAACCTTTACCAAGAACGTGGTAAAGTGGAAAGAGCCTTTTGAAACTCTCCTTTTTGGCGTGGCCATTGCTGTGGTAATAGGAGTGCTTATCTTTTATTATAAGGTGAAAGAAGAGCACTGATGGAAAGGAGTTTAAACCTAAGAGAGCTTACCATAATAAACGAAGTTGCCAAAATACTCAGTAAGGGCTTTGAGTTTACCAAAAGCTTGGAAGAGCTTTTGAAGGTTTTATACTCCTTTTGGGATGTAAGGTATAGCTATGTGGCCCTATATTCGCCAGAGATAAGAGCCCTAAAGATAGTTAAAGCCTTTGGGCTAACGGAGGAGGAAGTAGAGAGAGGCATCTTTAGAAGGGGTGAGGGAGTGGTAGGAAAGGTCTATAAGGATGGTGTGCCTATCTTCCTTTCCGATATAAGGGTAAATGCATACCTTAACAAAACGGGCTTGAGGGAAAGGCTTCAGGGGGGTGAGAGCTTTGTGGCAGTGCCTATTAGATTAGGTGGGGAGCCATTGGGCGTGCTTGCAGTGTTCAAAGACTTTGGTGAGGAGAGCGTAGAAAGGGGTGTGGAGCTCCTTATGATAGTGGGGACTATGATAGGTATGCTGTATAAGTTGGATGAGAAGATGAATCAGGAGAGGCAAGAATGGGAGGAGGAAAGAAGGCTATTAACAAAGGCTTTGAGCGAAAGGTATAATGTGGAGGGTATAGTTGGCAAAAGCCTTGCCATAAGGAAGCTACTTGACCTTATAGAGAGAGTGGCGCAGACGGATGTTAACGTGCTTATAACTGGCGAGAGCGGAACGGGCAAAAGCCTTGTGGCAAAGGCCATACACTTTATGAGCAAAAGAAAGGAAAAGCCCTTTATAACCATAAACTGTAGCGCCATACCCGAGACCTTACTTGAGGCGGAGCTCTTTGGCTATGAAAAGGGCTCCTTTACAGGAGCTTATACTTCAAAGAAGGGTAAGTTTGAACTGGCTAACGGTGGAACCATCTTTTTGGATGAGATAGGGGATATGCCCCTTGCCCTACAACCCAAAATACTTAGAGTTATACAGGACAAGGAGATAGAGAGGCTTGGCAGTGAAAAGACCATAAAGGTGGATGTGCGCATAATATCCGCCACAAACAAGGATCTAAGGGAGCTTGTATCTCAAGGGCAGTTTAGAGAAGACCTTTATTACAGGCTAAACGTGCTACCCATACACATACCACCCCTTAGAGAAAGAAAGGAGGATATTCCCATACTTGTAGACCACTTTCTTGAGGTCTTTAACCAAAGGTACAACAAAAAGGTTAGATTCCATCCAAAGGTGATTGAGATCTTTATGGAATACCCTTGGTATGGAAATGTTAGAGAGCTTGAGAATGCGGTGGAAAGGTTGGTTATATTGAGGGATGGCCTAATTAGAGAATCGGACCTGCCACCCTACTTCTTTACGAGGCTTGACACTTCTGAGCCAAGGAACATACCGCAGGTTATAGAAAGCACAGAAAGGGAAGAGATACTAAAGGCCCTTGAAAAGACAGGCTATGTAAAATCAAGGGCTGCAAGGCTTCTTGGATATACCCTAAGACAGCTTGACTATAGAATAAGAAAGTACAAGATTGAAATAAAGAGGTATTGAGGTGAAGGTAAAGATAAAAAGAGAAATTCCCGCAAGGGAGGAGTTTGATATAGATATAGAAAAGGACCTTACCCTTCTTGAGATCCTATACAGAATAAAGGAGACAGACCCCACACTTTCCTTCAGAAACATGTGTAGGGCTGGCATATGCGGAACTTGCGCAGTAAAGCTAAATGGGAAACCCGTGCTTGCCTGCTCCACAAGGGTATCACCTTCGGAGGAAGAGATTTTTATAGAACCTATAGACGGCTTTAGAGTCATAAAGGACCTTGTGGTAGATCACGAAGATATGTACCTGAAGCTAAAAAGGTCAAAGGTTTGGCTCTATCCATCCGAATCAAAGGTTAACATTGATGAAAGGATAAATCTTAAAAGCTCAAGAAGTTGGGAGTGTATCCTTTGTGGTATATGCGACAGCGTTTGCCCTGTGCTTTCCACATCGCCCCTTTTTGGAGGGCCCATAATCTTGACAAGGCTTTATAAACATCTCATAGACCCAAGGAATGCAAGTCAAGAGGTTACAGTAAAAACCTTACATTCCCTTAAGCCAGACCTTTGCACCCATTGTATGAACTGTTCTTATGCATGTCCCAAAAGGCTTATGCCAGAGGGCCTTATAAGAGAAGAAGAAAATCTTTTGGTAGAGAAAGGACTTATACAAAAGCAGGCGGGCTTTGACTTTTTGAGTTTTTAAAGGAGGAAAGGATGAAAGAGTTTTCGGACCTTAAACTTTCAGATTTGGGAGTGGGCACATATCTTGGAGAGCTTGATCAAAAGACTTCCAATGGCTATAAGGAAGTTATCAGGCTTGCCGTCAGGGAAGGAGTGAACGTGATAGACACGGCCATAGTTTACAGGTATATGAAAAGCGAGAGGGATATAGGGGAGGTACTTGGAGAGGTAGGAAGGGAAAGGGTAATTCTTTCTACAAAGGGTGGATACATTCCCTACGATATAGACTCTGGCGTGGACCCAAAGGACTACTTTTACGAGAACTTTATAAACACGGGCATAGTAGACCTACAGGAGATGACGCCACAGGGCCATTACCTTTCCGCAAGGTTTATAAACTGGTGCTTGGAAAAGAGCCTTGAGAATATGAAGACTTCTTATGTAGACGTGTATTTTCTCCACAACCCAGAAGAACAGTTAAACTTCATAAGCAGGGAGGCCTTCAACAGGAAGATAAGGGAGTGCTTTGAATACCTTGAGGAGGAAGTAAAAAGAGGTAGAGTAAAATACTATGGCCTTGCCACATGGTCTGGCTTTAGGGTGTCGCCTGCCAGCAGGCAATACCTTAATTTAAAAGAGCTTGTAAGCATAGCCAAAGAAGTGGCGGGTGAAGATCACCACTTTAGGTTTATACAGCTTCCTTACAACCTTGGCATGCCAGAGGCCTATACTATGAAAAACCAAGAGATAGGTGGAGAAAAACTTTCTACTATTGAGGCCTGCCAAAGGCTTGGCCTTTATGTATATACGAGCGCCAGCATATACCAAGGTAGGGTAATAGGCAGGGTGCCAAATGAACTAAAGGAAAAGCTTAAAGTAGACAGCGATGTGCTGGCAAGCCTTCAGTTTGTGCTTAGTACGCCTGGCGTGGGCACAGCCCTTGTGGGTATGAGTAGGGTGGAACACTTGGGAGAAAATCTTAAGATAGTGCATACTCCTAGGCTAAGCCCCGCAGAGTTTATAAGCCTTTTTAAATAGACACAAAGTAGGCCTTATTTAGGTCAAGCAACGGCAAAGCCTTGTCCTATAAAGTTTTCTTGGTTTGGATGTCCATAACTTTTAGCCTTACTATTTATAAAACCCATTAAGGGTCAAAAAAGGTCATAAAAAAGTACTCATAAAGATTGAGCCATGAGGGATTTTTTACTTTTTTTAGAAAACAGGGATAGGTTTGCGGTAGGGCTCTTCAGGCAGTTTAACATTGAAGAGACTCCAAGCAAGGTTATCATAATTACGCCCACCCTTGAGCACAAAAGGTGGGTACTGGAATATATAAGGTCGAGGCTTTCTGACTACGGCAAGGAGATATTTGTAAAGTCAAAAGAGGAAGAGAAAAAGGAAGATGTAAAAGATGGTCTTCAGCCCAAGTTTAGCTTTGAAAACTTTGTGGTGGGTAAGTCTAACGAGCTTGCCTATAAGGTATGTTTTGAAGTTTCTTCAAACCCAGGCAGCTACAGCCCGCTATTTATCTATGGTGGTGTGGGTCTTGGGAAAACCCATCTTCTTCACGCCATAGGAAACAGATCCAAAGCCTTGGGTTATAAGGTAGTGTACAGACAGGCCAGCGACTTTTCAGAGGAGATGATAAAAAACCTAAGACAGGACAAAATGGAAGATTTTAGAAAGCTATACTCCAGTGTAGACCTTTTGCTTTTGGATGATGTGCAGTTTCTTTCGGGTAAAGAAAGGACGCAGGTGGAGCTTTTTAGGATATTTGAAAGCCTTCAGGCTAAGGAAAAGCAGATAGTCTTTGTAAGCGATAGGCATCCAAGGGATATAAAGGATGTTTCCGAGAGGCTTCTCAGCAGGTTTGCCAGTGGTCTCATACTAGAAATAGGCCTGGATGAGGATACCAAGCTTTCCATAGTCAAAAACAAACTTTTGCTCTTTGGGCTTCCTTTGGACAAAAGGTACATAGACTATGTAATGGAAAATACGGGTTTTAGCGTAAGAGAGATAGAGGGGTTTATAAAAACTATTAAGCTTACTGGTATAAAAGAAGAACCAAAGAAAAGCTCAAGAAGGGAAGAGGAACTTTTGTTGCTTATAGCAAAACATTTTATGTTAAGAGTGGAAGACTTAAAAAGGGATACAAAGGAAAGGAAAATAATTAGAGCCAGGCAGGTAGCCATGTACTTTTGTAAAGTGTTGCTACGAATGAGCTACTCAGAAATAAGCAAACTCTTTGGTAAGGCGGATCACACTGCGGCCCTTTATGCAATAAAAAAGGTGGAAGAAAAAAGGCACATGGATAAAAAGTTTGACTATATGCTTCAAGTTCTGGAAAAGAACTTAAGAAGATTTATAAAAGAGTAGGTTTTTAGACCCAATATTGCATTTATTAGCAAGCTGGACTTACGCCTTGCCCTTTTGTCCAAAATAGTTTTTACAATGTGATTACAAATAACATTTTGAAATGTGGCAACTGTAATGCTATCATATAAATTTTATATTCATGCTGGTTAGGCTAAACCTTGAAAACTTCTTTCTTATAAAAGGTGAAGAGCTTTACTTTGATAAAGGGCTAAACGTGATAACTGGTGAGACGGGGACTGGTAAGTCTTTAACCCTATCTTCTCTCCTGTTCCTTATGGGTGAGGAGGGTGATTATGCAGAGGGAACATGTGTGGAAGCAGAGCTCTTCTCCGAAGGTGAGAGCGTGGTTTTAAGAAGGGAGATAGTAAAAGGGAGAAGTAGGTATTACCTTAACGGTAGGGGCAGCAACAAAAGGGTGGTAGAGGAAATACTTTCTTCTCAGGTGCTTCTTCAAGGGCAGAACGATAGGACAAAGATAACACGCTTAGACTTTCAGAGAGATGTTTATGACAGGTTTGTGAAGGCCCTTGAGATAAGAAGTAGGGTAGAGAAGGCTTATGAAGAAGTTGGGGACCTAAGGGAAAGGTTAAAGAATTTAAGGGAGAAGAGGATTGAAAGGGAGATAAGGAAGAGGCTCCTTGAGGAAGAGATAAAGGAAATAGACAGTATAGGCCTTTCTCCAGAGTCTTATGGCCAAGTCAAAAAAAGGCTTGAAGAGATAAACCTTGCGGAAAAGATAAACAGACTTGTGCTTTCGGCCCTTTCTGGCCTTGAGGCAGGCTCAGAAGGTCTAAAGGTGGTCAGCAAGGCCCTAAAAGAGCTTTTAAGCTTCAAAGATGTAAAGGATCAATTGGACAGCCTTGAGCCAATAAGGGAGACGCTTTTTGAGATAGAGAGATCTCTAAAAGGCATGCTAGTTTCCTATAGTCAGGAAGAGCTTGATAGCTTGAATGAGAAGGTTTTTAAGGTTCAAAGGCTTGAAAGAAAGTATGGTATGAGCTATAGAGAGTTATGGGATCATCTGCAAAAACTAAAGGAGGAGCTCAAAAGGTTTGAAGAGGAAGAAAATCCAGAGGGCCTTGAGGAAGAACTGAAGAGGAAGGAGGAAGAGCTTGAAAGGCTATACCATGAGCTAAGCGAAATAAGGCAGAGGGGGAAGGAGGAATTTGAAAGGAAAGTTTTGGAATATCTAAAGGATATGGGGCTTGAGAAGGCAAGCTTTAAGGTGCATTTTGAGGAAAGGGTGGGAAGGTATGGAAGGGAGCAGGTGAAGTTTCTCTTCTCTTCTTATGGTAGAGATGAGAGAGAAATTTCCGATGTGGCTTCTGGTGGTGAGGTTTCAAGGCTTTCCCTTGCCCTTTTTATGCTTTCGCCACCAGCCCAAACCTATGTTTTGGATGAAGTGGATACAGGTATAAGCGGTATTACTTCCATAAGGCTTGCAAGACTTTTGAGGGAGCTTTCAAAAAACACCCAGCTTATAGTTATAACTCACCAGCCAGCAGTGGCCTGTGCTGGGAGCAAACACTTTACCACAAGGAAGGAATACATGGAGGATATGCCGCTCATTAAAGTGGTTGAACTTGGGGAAGAAGAACGCCTTGAAGAGATAGCAAGGCTTATGGGAAAGGTGAACGAAAATACAATAAAAGGTGCAAGAGATCTTATAAAGGAGGTTTGCGGTGTTTGAGGAGATATTAAACATAAAGGAACAAGTAAAACCCTATGTGGATAAAAGGATATCTGAGTTTAAAGAATTGGGGCAAAAGGGAAAAACAACTTTTGATTTTAGACCCTTTGCGGATTATGTGTATGAGGCGGACATTTTTTCCGAGCTGTGCTTTTGTATTCTAACAGCAAATTCTTCTGTACTAACTGGCATAAAATTGCAAAAGGCTATAGGTATAGAGGGTTTTAAGAATATGAGCTTAGAAGAGATTGAAAAAGCCATATCTTCAATAGGTCACAGGTTTGTTCGCCAAAGAGCAGAAAGGATAGTTAAGGCAAGGGAAAACTTTGATAAAGTTATGGAGCTTTTGAAAAATTCCAAGGATGCCAAAGAGATAAGAGAACTTTTGAGTGATACCTGTTCCAAGTATAAGGTAGAGGGTTTTGGTCTCAAGGAGGCTTCCCATTTCCTTAGAAACATAGGCTATGAAAACATTGCCATAGTGGATAGGCATGTATTCCGCTACCTTAAAGAGAAGGGCCTTATACCAGACTATAAAACCATTACAAGAAAAATCTACCTTGAGGCAGAAAAAAGGCTTGAGGAGATGTGCGAAAAGCTTGGCATGACCCAAGCAGAGCTTGACCTTTACGTTTTTTACTATAAGACAGGAAAGGTGTTAAAGTAGGCTTTTCCATTATATTTCTTACTTAACAACAGGTTAATATATTTTTAATAACTCTACGCAGGGTTGGAAATTAATTAAGCAACTGGTATGCTCCTTCTTGCCAAAAATAAATGATACAAACAGTGTTACGCTAATGCGTGCCCTAAAAAATCCAGAAATGTGGAAAATTTTAACTAGGACATGGTATACAGTGCCCCTACAAAGAATGAATTTCTCACCCAGCGTGTATGTAATAATACATTAAAGGATGAAGGAAGAATGGCTAAAAAAGTATGTTGATTTTAAAAGGGGTGGTATATCCTACTATGACCTTGCTTTTGTGCTTCTTGAACTTTCCATGCTTTTGGAATCCGGTCTAAGTCTTATAAAAGCTCTTGAGGTGGCAGTTTCTCAGTCTAGGCATGGTAGGATAAGAGATGCTCTTATGAAAGTTAAACACGCTATAGAAGGCGGTGAGACCTTACATATAGCCTTTTCAAAGGCTGGGATCTTTCCGGAGTTTTTCCTAGAGATGCTAAAGGTGGCAGAAAGGGGAGAAAACCTTGAAAAGATACTGCGTATAGCGGGAGAGTACCTTCAAAAGACAGAGGAGAATAAAATGAAGGTGCTTACTGCCCTTGCCTATCCTTCCTTTGTTATAGCTGCAAGCCTGCTTGCCCTTTTTGTATCGGTAAAGTTTGTAGTTCCCAAGATAGCAAGCGTTCTTCAAGGCCTTGGCAAGGACCTACCTCTTATCACAAAAGCTCTTCTTTTCTTTTCTTACCTTCTTTCCTATGCAATTTACCTTTTGCCAGTTTTTATAATGCTTTACCTTTTTAGGCATAGGCTAATAAACAAAGAGCTGTGGGACAAGTATTTTCTTATGCTTCCTATCTTTGGCAAGGTCTCCTTCTACTATAACCTTTCGCGCCTTGCTGGAACTTTGCTGATGGCTTTATCTTCCGGCATTCCACTAACTAGGGCCATGAGCCTCAGCCTTGGAAGCCTAAGTAGTGCCTACCTCAGATCCTCCCTCTCTGGTGTGGACAAGGAAGTCTCTAAGGGAAGGAGCCTTAGCTTGGCCCTAAAAGAAAGAAGGGTGCTTCCAGATACCTTTATAAACCTTTTGGCCCTTGGTGAAAAGAGCGGTGAGCTGGAAAGAAGTCTTAAGATGCTTCAGGATATGTATGAAAGGCAGGCAGAAAGGATCATAGCCTTTTGGCTTAGGTTTGCAGAGCCTATGGCCATGCTTGTGGTGGGCCTTTTGGTAGCCCTTATAGTCCTAAGCGTGGTTTTACCACTTAGTGAGATATCCACAGGAATAAAAAGGTAAGCTTTATAATTTTCCTATGAGGCAAAAGGGCTTTACACTTATAGAGCTTTTGGTGGTTATCATCATCCTTGGCATACTGGCTGCCATAGTGGTTCCAAGGATAACGGGAAGGGTGGATGAGGCAAGGATAGAGGCTACCAAGGTCCAAATGAAGGCCATAAAGGATGCCTTGGAGCAGTATAAGCTAGACAACGGCTTTTATCCCAACACTGAACAAGGACTAAAGGCCCTTGTGGAAAAGCCCACCACACCACCCATACCCCAAAGGTGGAGGCAGTATTTGGACAAGCTTCCAAAGGATGCTTGGGACAGGGATTTTGTATATATGTCACCAGGGGTGGGAAGGCCCTTTGAGCTAAGGTCTATGGGGCCAGATGGAAAGGAAGGCACAGAAGACGATATAGATGTGTGGCAATAGGGGCTTTACCCTTCTTGAGCTTTTGGTGGCCCTTGTGGTGCTTGCCGTAGGCTTTTCTGTAGTCTTTGAAGTTTTATCCTTTGCAAGGCTTGAATACTCAAGCGCTTATGAACTTTCCGGGGACATAATAAAGCTCAATAACGCTCTAGTGGAGGGAAAAACAGAAGGCTTGGAGGTGGAAAAGAAAAGCCTTGAGGATTATCCACAGCTGGAAGAAGTAAGCTACAGGCTTGGGTCTGCGGAAGTGTTTATCTATAAATTAAAAGATGAAAAGGGCCTTTACCCTCATTGAAGTGCTTTTAGCTTTGACCCTAATGGGTCTCTTTTTTGGCTTGCTTTCCTATAGCTTTTACTCCTCTTTGCGTAGCTCTTACCTTCTCTCCCAGTCTTCACAGCTCACAAAGGAAGAGATATTGCTCTTTTGGGACCTTCAAAGAAAACTAATAGGCGCCACAGATTTGTACCTAAAAAAGGATGCTATCTTTATGACCACTACTTCCGGGGATTACTATCAAGGCATAGTAAAGTGTGCATACGTATACAAAGATGGCTGGCTTTATTACTATGAGTTTCCCTACCCTTACGGGGATATAGCCTTTTATGAGGAGGACAAGCTTATCAAGCTGGGAAGGTTTAAGGACCTTTCCTTTAGGGCCTTTTCCAATGGAAGCTACTATGAAGAGTTTAAAGGGCTTCCTCAATGGGTTGAACTGTCTTTTGAGGGGAGGCTTTTAAGGATAGGTTTACAATAATTAATTATGCTTGTGTTTTACCCTTTAATTCTTCTGCCCTTTTTTGTGCTTATGCTATTGTATATCTGGATAGCAAAAGATATTAAAATTGTGCCGCCGGATTTAAAAAAGGAAAGTATTCAAGTTTCAAGCCTTTTTCCAAAGTTTGAAAGCCTCTATCCAAAAAAAGAGGAAAAGCCCACATCCATTAAATTGCTTGCCACAGCCACTGGCTCTGTGCGCCTTGCCCTCATTGAAGTGGATGGCTCTACTCAAACTGTAAGGATAGGCTCGGGGGTGAAGGGCTACAGAGTAGTGGATATAGAAAGGAACTATATAGTCTTGTCAAGGGATAAGAATAGGCTTGCCGTAGGCTTTGGCTTTAAATCTGGAGAGCCTCCTATGCAAGCTTCAAAAATCCTATCCCCCACGCCACAAGCCACAAATAGCCTCCAAGCCAGCGTATCAAAGGAAGAACTCCAGCGCATTACCGCAGACCCGGGCGTAATGTTTAGGCAGATAAGGCTTGTGCCTTTTGTGCAGGAAGGAAGGACAAAGGGCTTTCTCTTTGAGTGGATAGAGCCTGGAAGCATCTTTGAAAGGGCTGGTATAAAACCAGGAGATGTGCTACTCTCTATAAACAATCAAGAGATAAAAAGCGGTGAGGATGCCTTTAGAATACTGCAGGTGCTAAGAAACGAAAACAGTATAAAATTGAACTTGCAGAGGGGTAATGAGCTTATAGAATTGCTTTTGAGGGTGGAAGGATGAAAAAGATTGTTGTTTTTCTTTTGCTTTTCTTCCTATTTGTGCCAGCTTGGTCTCAGGATGCGGAGGCTATTCAAAAGCAAGCCCAAGAGCAAAGAAGGACGGGAAAGGTCTTCCTCAACTTCCAAAATGCGGACATTTCTTTAGTGGTAAAGTTCATGTCGGAGCTTACAGGCAAAAACATAGTGCTTGACCCCAACGTGAAGGGAACTATAACCATAAGCTCTGCCAAGCCTGTAAGCATTAAACAAACCTGGGACCTTTTTGTCATGTCACTTACCCTTCAGGGCTACGGTGTGGTAGAAGACAAAAACTTTGTGCGCATTCTACCCATAGCCCAAGCTGTGCCTTTGGCGGAGCCCAAAAAACCTGCCACCAGTGCAGATGTGATCCTTTACCTTTATACCGCAGAGAACACACAAGCCCAACAGCTCCAGCAAGCCATACAGCCTTTTCTCTCTCCCTTTGCCAAGGTGGGAGTCCACTCTCAGTCCAATACTCTCATAGTGGCAGACATTGCCAAAAACATAGAAAAGATAAAGGATATACTCAAGGAGCTTGACTCTCCTCAAAGGAGTCTCAAGGTAAAGCTCTATCCTCTCCAAAAGGCAAAGGCGGAAAATGTTTTGCAAAGCCTTCAGGGTGTGCTAAGCACACTACAACAGCAAACTGGCGCGCCAAGCGTAGCCACCATAAGCAAGGATGCCAACGCCATAGTGGTGGTAGCAAGGGAAGACATTCAAGCCATAGTAGAAGAGATAATAAAGACCATAGACCAATCCACGCAGACTACAGAAGACAGAAGCTTTTATGTAATTCCCTTAAAGTTCATATCGGCTGAGGAACTCCACAAAAGCCTTCAAAGCCTTCTTACTGGTGTTGCCTCTACTGTGGCCCAGCCCACTCCTCAATACCAAGTGCAACCGGTGGATATAAAAGGACTTGAAACGCCCTTGCAAAAGCCCAAGCAACTAACGCCACAGCCCCAGCCCATACCATCCATACAAACAAAGGAAGGCATGCGCATAGGCTTTGATAGAGGAACCAACTCGGTGCTTATATACGCCACCCCCCAAGAGTTTGAAAACCTAAAGGCCCTTATAGAAAAGCTTGATGTGAGAAGAAGGCAAGTGCTAATAGCTGCCTCTGTGGTGGAGATGTCCACAAGTAAAGCCTTGGATATTGGAGTACGGTGGCAAGCTTTTGGTTCAAAGGGAGGCGCTGGCTTTGGTGTGGGAAGCCTTCAGGACATATACAGTTCAATGCTTACTGGCAACTTTGTCCTTGGCTTTATAAACAACGTAGGGAAAACCATCACCATAGGCGGTGTTAACCTCTTTTTCCCAGACTTGGTACTTCTCTTTTCCCTCTTGGAAAAGGGCACGGGCTTTAACCTTATCTCAAACCCAAAGGTGCTAACCCTTGACAACCAACCTGCGGAAATAAAAGTGGGCCAAGTAATACCCTACGCCTCCGGCGTAAAGTTTGATATAAACGGACAGCCCGTTATAACCTACGACTATAAGGAGGTGGGCCTGGACCTAAAAATTACACCCACCATAGCGGAGAACAACCTAAGGCTCACCATAAACCTACAGGTGCAGGAGATAGTGGACTTTATAAGGCCTCAAGTGGGACAGCTAAGCTATGCGGTGCCTATAACTTCTAACAGACAGGTCAACTCTGACGTGGTGGTGGAGAACGGACAGACCATCATAATAGGCGGGCTTATAAACAATAGGACCATAAGCACGGTGGAGGGTGTGCCGGGCCTAAAGGATATTCCACTTTTGGGAAGGCTTTTTAGAAGAGATACCAAAACGGAGGATAAGGTTTCCCTCTTTATATTCTTAACTCCCTACGTGATAGAAAAGCCAGAGGACCTAAGCAAGATAACCCAAGAACATCAAAAACTGGCAGATGAATTAAGAAAACTTTTAGAAAAGCAGGAAAAGAATGAGAAAGCTAAGCCTTAAATTTCTGTTTTTATACATCTTTTTGAGTCTTTTACTTTTCTTTGTGCTTCTTTTTTTAACACTTCCCAAGTTTTTGGTCCTTGATAAGATGCTTTTGAAGAACGGTTTATACCTGACGGCGCAAAAAGTGGAAGAGGGACTTACCTATGTGAAGTTAAAGGGTGTGGTCCTTTATGACCAGAACTCCAAGCTCGTGCGCTTTGATTCTTTTAACATAAGCCTTTCTCCCTTTGGGCTTAGCCTTTCTGGTTTATGCGATGGGAAGAGCCTTTATGTGGAGTGGTCCTTGGGTGAAAAAAGATTAAAGGCTAAAGACTTTACCTGCCTTGGAGATGTGGAAAGCTTATCGGGAGATATACTTATCAAAGATGGCCTTTATGGCAAGCTGGAGATAAAGGGATTGAAGGCTCAAGAGCTAAAGCTGGAAGAACTAAGCCTTGACCTCAAAGGTAGGGTCTTTACGGCAAAAGGAAGGGCCATGGGCCTTAACTTAGTAGGCGATGGACAGATAGTTTTTAACCCTTCAAACCCCATAAAATCCACCATAAACGGCCAAGTCTCCGGTGGTGGTATGAGGCTTGTTATAAGCGGTAGGCTTGAAAGGCTTGAAGTAAAGAGGTAAAATTTTCTCAATGGACGCCAAAATTCTGGTAAACGGTAAAGAGGTAAGGCTAAAGGACTATCCCAAAAGGGTGCTTTATAACCTACTTGTGGGTTATGTAAAGAGCCTAAACCTTGAGGAAGAGCCAAGAGAGATTGAGGTGTATGTCAAGCTCAAAGAAGAGGATTGTAGAAAGTCTTAGCTTTGAGGTTCAAGAAGAGCATGAGGGCCTGAGGCTTGACCAGTTTTTGGCAAAGGTCTATCCAGACTTTTCAAGGAGCTACCATCAAAGGCTCATTGAAGAGGGCTATGTGTACTTGGACGGAAAAGTTTTAGACAAGCCGAGCAAAAGGCTAAAAGTTGGCCAGCGTGTGGAGCTTTTGGTGCCAGAGCCAGAGCCTTTGGAGGTCCTACCAGAAAACATACCACTGGATATAATCTACGAGGATGAACATATACTTGTGCTTATAAAGCCTTGCGGCCTTGTGGTCCATCCCTCCCCAGGCTACACCTCTGGAACCCTTGTCAATGCACTTTTATACCATGTTAAAAACCTCTCCTCCATAGGCGGTGTGGAAAGGCCCGGCATAGTGCATAGGCTTGACAAAAACACCATGGGCCTTATGGTGGTGGCAAAGACGGACATAGCCCACAGAGGCCTCTCAGAGCAGCTCAAAGAAAGGAAAGTAGAAAAGCTCTATAGGGCCCTTGTTAAGGGCCTGCCAGAAAGGGATTACTACATAATAGAGGCACCCATAGGGAGGCACCAGACAGACAGAAAAAAGTTTGCCATAAGGGAGGAGGGAAAGCCTGCCAAAAGTGAGGTTTGGGTGTTGGAGAGATTTTACCGCCAGGGCATAAGCCTTTTGAAGGTAAAGATACACACGGGCAGGACACACCAGATAAGGGTCCATCTCTCTTCTCTTGGCTTTCCCATCCTTGGAGATACCACCTATGGCTTCAAGAGAAGCTCGGTAGACAAAAGGGTCCTTGAAAAAATAGGAGATTGCCACATGCTTTTGAGCTATTATCTTGCCTTTGAACATCCTATAGAAAAAAGGTGGATGAGCTTTCAGATAGAGGACCCAAAACCCTTCAGAGATGTTTTAGAACTCATAAAGTATTTGGAGGAAGAGGGCTCTTAGCCTCTCAATGGCACCTTTCCCACCAAGGGCCTCCCTTAGCCTTTTAAAATCCTCCCTCATAGACTCTCTTAGCTTTTCATCTTCCAAAAGGCTTTTTACCTTTATGCACAGCTCCTCCGGACTCCTTTGTATGAACTCTGGCACCACTTCCCTTTGTAGTATGAGGTTTGTGAGGGCCACATAGTTTACCTTTACCAAAAGCCTTCCCCAAAGGTAGGTGATGGGATTGACCCTGTAGAAGACCACATGGGGAGAGCCAAGCATGCTTGCCTCCAACTCTGCGGTCCCGCTGGCAAGCAATGTAAAATGTGCATAGGCCATAAGATTGTAGGAAGGGCTTTCCATATCCCTTGGAGTAAATACCTTTACCGGAAAGCCTTTTAGTCCCTCTTGCACGTAGTCTTTAAAGCTTTCAAAGGTGGGGACAAGTAGGGGCATATTAGGCCTCAAGCATTCAAGCACAGACCTAAGGTAGGGCACATGTCTTTTTATCTCACTCCACCTGCTTCCGGGAAGGAGGGCCATATACCTTTCTGAGCCCGCAAGCCTTTTTACTTCTTCTTCACCCATGGTTGGCTTTGCCAAATCTACCAAGGGATGGCCTACAAAATGAACCCTAAAGCCCTCCCTTGCATACCTTTTGTAAAACTCCACCTCAAAGGGGAGGATGACTATAAGATGGTCTACAAGCTCTGAGATAACTTTGGCCCTTCCCTCCTTCCATGCCCAAACCTGAGGGGATATAAAGTAGATGAGCTTTTTGACCTTTCCCTTTGCCCTCTTGAGAAGGGGCAAGTTAAAGGCTGGGGCATCGCACAGCACCAAGGCGTCCATCTCTGGCAGAAGCTCCTCTATCCTCTTCCAAAGCCTGTAGACATAGGGCACCTTTGGAAGGGCTTCTATGAGGCCCACTACTGATAGGTCCTCTATCCTTGCCACGCTTTTAAAGCCTATGGATTCAAGCCTCTCATCCGTTATACCATAAAGGTCTATCCCTTTTATATCTTTAAAGATGTTATATACGTAGTTGCTGGCAGACCGTTCTCCCAGAGAGACAAAAATTTTCATTGGGCCTTGGCAAAGAGGCTAAAAAGCCCCTCTCCAACCCTTTCAACCCTTATGCTTACACCATCAAGCCTTAAAAACAGGGCATGCCCTATCTCCACCCTCCCAGAGCTTCTTATACTCACATACCTTTCCGCATAGCATTCTTCAAGGCTATTCCTAAAGGTGGTCTTAAGGTAGGCTCCATCGTGGTGCTCCATTATCTCGGTAAAGACCACCTCCATATAGTTGTTCTCCTCCACAGCCCTCTTCCAAGGTTCCTCAAGTTCCGGGCTTTTTAGCTCAAGCTTTACGCCAAATTCTAGGTCTTCTGTATCCGTCTCTTCCAAAAGACCTGTTACCTTTGGGCTAAGGCTTTGGCATAGGTCTTTTAGTTTAGACAGGGCTTCTTGCCTGTAGCTTTCCTGTATGGGCATGAGAATATTATAATTGGCCAAAGACCTTTAGTTCAAGCCTTTGAATCCTTGTGAGCACATCCTCAATAACTTCCTTCTGAGATAGGGCCCTGTTTAGGTCCCCTCTTATGTGAGAAAGTTGAATATACAGTTCGTCAATCCTTTTATTTGTATCGTCAAGCCTTCTGCTAAGTTCATCAAACCTCCTGTTTAGCTCATCAATCCTCAAGGTATTTTGCATTATCTCCTCTTTTAGCTCCGCCCTCATTTGGTCAATCCGCTGGTTGGTCTCGTCTATCCTTTTATTCACCTCGTCTATCCTTTTGTTGGTCTCATCAATTCTCTGGTTTGTTTCATCTATCCTTTGGTTGGTGTATTCAATATACCTTCTTATGTCTCTTAGCTCTGCCTCAAGACTGCTTTGCCTTTCCTCAAGGGCGGAAAGCCTTTTGTTCATAGACTCAATGGCAAGCCTAAAGCCAGCAAGCTCACCCGATACAGAGGACCTAAACTCTTTAAACTCCTCCTTTAAGCCCCCCACTATAAGATCCTTTAACTTTTCTGCCAGTTTTTCAACGTCCATAGCTTCCCTCCTTTTAGAATTTATCCAACTTTTACCATTATTCCACCCTAAGCACCACCTTCCCAAAATGCCTTGACTTTTCCAAGTATGTGTGTGCCTCTTGGGCCTTCTCCAAAGGAAAGACTCTATCCACCACAGGCTTTAAAAGGCCCCTTTCAAATAGATCCGTTATCTTAAAGAGGTCTGCCCTTGGGCCCATATAAACGCCCAAAAGTTCAATTTCTCTTACAAAGATGTACCTTATGTCTATCTTGGCCTCAGAGCCAGTGGTAGTTCCAAAAAAGACAAACCTTCCACCACGTCTCAAACACTCCACGCTCTTCCAAAAGGTCTGGCTTCCCACATGGTCCATCACTATATCCACACCCTCCTTAAAAAGCCCCCTCACCCTTTGGACCACATCCTCCTTGTAGTGGTCTATTACCATATCTGCGCCCAGCTCCTTGCACCTTTTTGCCTTCTCTTCCGACCCTGCAGTGGCTATCACAAAGGCTCCAAAAAGCTTGGCAATCTGGATGCCAGCCACGCCCACGCCGGAGGAGCCTCCCCATATGAGAACTCTGTGGTAGGGCCTGATATTTGCCTTATTGACAAGGGCATTCCAAACGGTTAAAAAGGTCAAAGGATAGGAACTTGCCTCCTCAAAGCTAAGGTTGGATGGCTTTTTTATTACATTCCTTGCTGGCACCTTTACATACTCTGCATAACCACCCTTTGACCTAAGGCCCAGAATATCGTAGTGTCTGCAGTGGTTGTCATGACCGCTCTGACACTCATAGCAAACACCGCAAGAGAGGCCCGGCGCCACCACCACCTCATCTCCCTCTTTTATATCCTCCTTCACCAAGCTTCCCACCCTTTCCACCACACCGCTTATGTCCGCACCCAATATGTGAGGAAGCTCTGGCCTTACCGCAAGGGCCCCCATCCTAACCCATATGTCAAGGTGGTTTAGGGCCACAGCCTTTACCCTTATGAGGACCTCATCCTCCCTTATCTCTGGCTTTGGAAAGTCTTCCACAAACCTTAGCTTTTCCACACCACCAAAGCCTTCAAGCAAAACTGCACGCATGAGGTAGTATTATATTAGAGATACGCTGGGTGAGAAATTAGACCTCAAGTTCACCCCTCCTGTAATAACTATATCCAATAGCATAAGCATATACATACACAAGCACACAAGTTAAAGTCCTCCACCCACTACCAGCATTGAAAAGCTTTATCTGACTTATAACACCTTCCACCACCTGCCTTTTTGCCCTCATCTCCCTACTATCACACACAATAACACCTTCACAGCCCCTATAACCCCTATCACCATACACCACACAATTCTCCACAAGCTCCCTAAACCATACACCCCTTTTCTTCCTTTCTCTGAATGCCCTAACTTCATGCACGCTTCCAAAAGTTATCCACACATCATAAACTCTCCCCTCCCTATCACATAACACCATCATCAACATGCCATATTTGACCTCCTCAAACTCCACTACCTTCCCATTGTCTCTCCGAACTATCTTCCTTCTCCTCTTTGCCCACCATACCTTCCCTCTTACCCTCCTTATCTTCTGTGTCCTCGCCCTGTTTACATT
>Ga0101943_1000271_pt1 | contig 107604 bp, 101 predicted proteins | sample DewCreD2012metaG_5_FD_75244 | JGI IMG/M metagenome (GOLD analysis project Ga0101943, IMG submission 75244) | Hot spring sediment bacterial and archeal communities from British Columbia, Canada, to study Microbial Dark Matter (Phase II) - Dewar... ... | reverse complement strand
CTGGCCAGTGCGAATAGTGTTGTGCTGGAATGTTATGCCCAACACTGTCTAAACGACGCAGAAAACTGTCGAGCTGAGACGATTAACGAGTTGATAGAGCTGTTCAAGGACGCTTGTTAGGACGTTTGCTCGAAGGTAGTGGCAGGTGCGACCCTCTGGATCGCACCTGCCATTTGTTTATCTCTGCCACGACGGCGTTAGCCAGACAAACTGATACGGCTGTAGAGTCAGTGCTGTTGTGGCCGATACCGGCTGTTCCTGGATCAGGTCGAAGAGTTCAAGACCAGGGCCGTACATACGCAGCAGGTTCCCGGCTATTGACTGAGGATATTCCGAGAAATTGGCCAGTACCAGTACTCGCTGCGATCCGGTTTGGCGCACATAGGCCAGCACGTGGCGGTTATCGCTGCGCACAACCTCCATCATGCCATCGCGCAGTGCCGGCAGGGAGGTTCGTAGATGGATCAGTCGGGTTAACGTACTGAAGATCCGACCAGGTATCGTTGTCGGGTCGTGGCGTTGATCCATCGCGACCTGATTGCGCAACGGACGATGCACCCAGCGACTATCGTCAGCCTTCGCCGGGTCGCTTACGTACCCGTAATCATTGAGCGTGCCAACCTCATCGCCAAGGTAGATCAACGGAATACCACCGATACTCAGCACAATGCTGTGAAGCAGGATAATCCGGCGAATTGCTATGTCAATGGCCTGGGGGTCGCCGCCAGCCAGTGCCTGTTCGAGACCTGCCAGCGATGCCAGCGTACCGGACACGCGCGCATCACCGGTATCGGGGTTTTCTTGAAATGGCAACCCACGGGCAAACGAACCGGGAAAGCGTCCGGTGTAGAAGGCATTCAGAAACTGGCGATGCCCCCAGGGATCGATCCCCACCGCACGGGCATCGTTATCATCAAATGTCCAGCCAATATCATCGTGTGAGCGCAGGTAATTGATCCAGGCACATCCGGGCGGTAGACGGAAGCGATGGCTGAGGGAATGTGCCAGTAGCTTGACTTCCCGCGTCGCCAGCGTCTCCCAGAGCAATGCCATCAGCAGTGGATTGTACGAGAGCTGACACTCCTGTGGACTGACGTAACTTAGCACGTCATCGGGATGGACAATCGCCTCCGATTTGAAGAGCAGAGCTGGCGCTGTGATCCGCGCAATCGCGTTGAAGGCTTGAATAATCCGGTGGGCTTCTGGTTGATTCTCGCAATTTGTTCCCATTCGCTTCCAGATGAAGGGGACAGCATCGAGGCGCAACACAGCCACGCCGAGATTGGCCAGGAAGAGCATCTCGGCAGCCATTGCCCGAAACACTGCCGGATTGGCGTAATTGAGATCCCACTGAAAACTGTTAAAGGTTGTCCAAACCCAGCGCTGCATATCGGGCCGCCACGTGAAGCTCCCGCGTCGCACGGTTGGAAAAATTTCGCGCAATGTCCGCTCATAGGCATCAGGCATGGTTCGATCCGGGAAGAGGAAGTAAAACTCTTGATAATCGGGGTCACCGGCCTGCGCCCGTCGCGCCCACTCATGCTCGTCAGATGTGTGGTTAAACACAAAATCGAGCACAAGACTAATCCCAGCAGTATCAAGCTCACGAGCCAGATCGGCCAGTTCGGCAGTTGTCCCGATATGTGGATTAACCCGTCGGTAACTACTTACCGCATAGCCACCATCGTTGTTGCCCTCCGGCGCTTCAAACAGGGGCATGAGGTGAAGGTAGGTTAATCCCAGCTCGCGAAAATATGGAATAAACTCGCGCAAACGGGCAAGTGTCCCGCAGAAACGATCAACGTAGAGGACACCCCCCATCATGCGTTCCGATTGAAACCACTCGGTATCAGCTTCACGCAACGCATCACGCTGTTTGAGCCAATCCGGTCGTTTCAACCAGCTCTGCGCCATTGCCAGCAACAATTGTTCAAGGTGGTAGAAGAAGTCATATTGCGTACCGTAGAGACCGAATAGCAATTCAAAGAGGCGCGGCCACTCTCGCCGCAGGCGTTGCTCAAATACATTCCATTCCCCCGCAGCGCCACCGGCTTCGGCAAATGCCTGCGCAACCCGCGGTAATAGTCTGGTCAATGACCGTGCTGCTTCCCGTTGAATTCGTTCCCAATCGTGCATGTCTGAACCTCGCCAATACACCGCCCGGTCGGGCAATAGTTTCCAGAGCACAAGTATCGCTGAAAAGCATGAATCTGGCAACAGATGGTCGAAAAACACAGCAGTCCTGCACATACGGTACTGCCAACCAGACAACTACCGGCAGAACTGACCAGTACGATGGAACATTATGTCAAAATCGAGAAGAAGGGTGAGCACCGCGACGAGGGTGTAGATTTCGCTTCTCTATTTCCACCTCATGACCAATGTATGGTAAGATATGGCGCTATGGTTAAGACCACACCGCACAACCTGTTTCGCCGCCTGGGACCAGCACTGTTGCTCGGTGTTGCCCTCGTGATTGGGCTAGAGTGGGGACTGCCGGCTGCCGGTATTCCGGCTTACCTGCTCCCAACCCCATCGCGCGTAATAAACGCTGCACTTCAGCCTGAAGTGCGGCTGATATACCATACCGGTGCTACCGCCAGCGCCGCGCTCCTTGGGCTGGCAATCGGTATTTGTATCGCGCTTACCCTGGCCATCGCCTTCATCTTTGTCCGTCCGCTGGAAGATGCCCTCTACCCGTGGATTCTGCTCGGACAAAGCCTGCCTTCGGTTGCGCTGGCCCCACTGCTTACCATCTGGTTGGGTGACGGCATTGCCCCTCGTGCTGCGATGGCAGCACTCTTTGCCAGCTTCCCGTTGCTTATTGCCACCATCAGCGGTCTGCGGCGTCCGGCACCCGAACAACTGGCCATGATGCAGGCTTATGGCGCTTCACAATGGCAAATCTTGCGGATGCTTCGTTTGCCGGCAGCGCTTCCATTCATCTTCAGTGGATTGCGCGTCGCCGGTGCGCTGGCCGTTATTGGGGCGCTGGTTGGTGAACTGGCCGGTGCAGGGCGAGGTCTAGGCTACCTGATTACGACCTCTACCTACCGGCTAGCCACAGATCGAGCCTTTGCTGCTGTCGCGGCAGCCGCCGGCTTAGCACTGGTATTACACGGTATTTTTCTTCTACTTGAACGGATCATTGTGTTCTGGGAACGGGAACGGTAAGTGCGGCGTGGACCAGGTTGAACAAAGAGGATCGCATATGTCACACCGTACCTTACTACCATTACTCCTGCTTGTGGTGTTGCTTGTCGTTACCGGTTGTACGAACACAGCCCCAACCAGCACGTCGCCGGAAGTGACGAAGGTCACGATGCGATTGCAATGGCTGCCCCAGTTTCAGTTTGCCGGCTATCTGGTTGCCGAAGCACGCGGCTACTACCGCGATGCCGGCCTGGATGTGACCATCTTGCCCGGTGGACCTGATGCCATACCGCTGCCGCTGGTTGCGACCGGGGCCGACACCTTCGGTAGCACCGGGGCCGATACGATTCTGATCAGTCGCGAACAAGGCATCGAGGTTGTCGCACTGGCAACCTGGTTTCAGGCCAGCCCGGTCGCGTTTATGGTGCATCGTGACAGCGGTATTCGCTCACCGCAAGACTTCGTTGGGCGTCGGGTCGGTATGTTCTACGGCGACAATGTTGAAACCGAATATCGGGCATTGCTGGCAGCTACCGGTGTGGATCCGGCCAGCGTCATCGAAATACCAGGCGATTACAGCCTGGCCCCCTTTCTCGAACGGCGCGCCGATGTCTGGCCGGTGTATGCAACCGACCAGCCGTATACGGCCCGTGCTGCCGGCGCTGATATTGATCTGATCCTTGCCCGTGATTACGGTGTTGAGCTGATGGGTGATGTGCTCTTTACCACAGCCGAGTTTGCCCGCAACAATCCGAATACAGTACGTGCGTTTGTGCAGGCTACGTTACGCGGCTGGCAAGAGGCATTGAATGATCCGGCAGCCGCTATCGAAATCATACTGGCCCGCAGCCCTGACTTCGACCGCGGTCATCTGGAGTTTGAAGCCGCCGAAACGATCAAGCTGCTCCGCTACGGGATCGGCGAGCGCTGTGTTGGCGCCAGTGATCGTGCAGTGTGGCAGAAAGAGGCGCAACTGCTGCGCTCGTTAGGTGTGCTGAAGAGCGATATCGATCCCGAAACTGTTTTACTCACCGACGCGGTTGATGAGTACTACCGCTCACAAGGCATTGAATGCCGATAAGGTTCTGTAGGGGCGGGTTTAGAACCCGCCCCTACAGATGGTGCATGTACCCAATCACGCGATGAACGAGGGGGCCGAAAGGATCCATTTTGAATCGCGTGCCGGACATTGTATGTTGCAGATGTGACATGAGCGCTGGCGTTAGCGATCTGGCGGTTATAGCGATACAGCTACGTGCTGCGATAACATGTTGGGGCGACAGCTTATCTTCTGTCGCCCCACATAACGCTCAGAATACTGCCATCGTCTAGCGAGACGGAGCTGTCTGACCAACAGATGATGGCAATCCCCGACCAAACAGCGTCAGATACATCAACCGATACACGTCAGTATTGTCGAACCGTCCGCTAAACGTGCGCGACATCTCAATTGCGTTCAAACCCTGCGCACGAGAGATAATGCCACCCGACACATCAGGCGTGCCAACCCAGCTTACGGCGAATGCCATACGATTGCCGTAAGCGTCAGGCTCACTCAGGAATGGAGGCGAGTTGCGGCCATAGCGGCCATCAAGCGGTGATCGCACATTCTGCGCACTGTTGCCTGTGGGATTGTTATTGTAATCGCTGACGTTGCGGGTTGGATCCCAGGCCCCAACTTGCATACCACCAGCATCGCTGTCGGCTGCGGTCAGAATCAGCGTTCGTCGATGCCGCTGTTGGAAGTTTTGCGTAACCTGGATCAGGTCGTTGGCATGCTTCAGACCGGTCAGCGTACCAATCGCGTTGTCGTTGTTCCCAAAGTTATCGACACTCTCCACCTCGGCAACCATAATGAAGGGCTTACCGGCCTGCCGGGCACAGCGTTGTATGATCGTAAGCGCCAGATCGGCCATCTCGGCAACAGTCGGCGGATTGTACCCTAATGTACCGGGAGCGCTGCCGAAAAGGATGAGATTGGTCCGCTTATCATTGACGTCAATCGCAGGATCGACCAGACCGGCGGCAATCAGACGCTCTTCCGGCACATCGTTAAAGATGTCGTCGGCAGCGAAGAGACCCAACACGTATGGTGCGTAGCGACGATCACTGTTGACCCGCTCACGCAGGGCTTCAAACTCGGCACGAGTACGGACGATCACGTAGCCCTTTGCTTCAAACTCACGCAACAGATTCCGACCATCGGTACGAGCAGGCCCGGCACCGGTGATCGGATCGGTGTGAACGTAGCAATCCAGATTAATGTTGTCGGGCGTGCAGGGTGGCGTACCTTGCGGTAAGAAGAAGCGTTCACCACCGGCCAGAATGATGTGTGGCGGATGCTCACCCTCAAAACCGGGCCGGCCATCAATTATCTGGCCAACAATCTCGTTGTCCTCGTTACGGTTACCGACTTCAGAAACAAACGCACCAGTACCTGGTTCGGCTATATCGCCGTCGTTGACCAGGGCAACAGGATGGCCATTGTTAATAGCCTCACGTACAATGCTACCCGGGTAGCCAGAGAGGGCAAGAATACTGCGGGCGCTATCACCATCACCATCTTTACCGAAAGAACCAAGTCCTTCAACCTTGTAACCAAAGGCGTGCGTGGTAGCGCCACCGTTCGATGTCCCGGTCAAAATATCCGCCATGTGACCGCGGTAGGCGGCCATTTGCGGCAGCGTATCCCACGGGCTGAGGGCGTCAGGACCGTACCAGTAGATACGTGCAGCCGCCCAGTGATTCAAACCCGCCCCATCGGGGTGAAGGAAGATCACATTACCGGTCGGTGAGGAACGGCGTAATTCGGGAATTCCCGTTCCGGCAACAGTCACTGAAACCGTTGCCACCAGTAGGGCGAGGGTGACAATCAGGCCGAGGACTCGTTTCTTGTTCAACATGCGTCTCTACTCCTTCTGAGCCTCAACGAAACATCCCCGCCAGGAAAACACCGCACGATGAACAGGATTTGCAGATTGTAGTCAGGCATCAAGACTGGCAGTCGAAGACGGAGTAGAGATGAAAGCGCGAGCAAGGCGTGACGGTAGAAGCCAAAACTCTTGCAAGCCGACCTCTTGCAAACCCGTATCTGATTTTGCAGGTGTTATCCATGGCTTGAAAGGAGTATAGAGAAGTATTTTTAAGTCTATGTAAAGATCATGTAAAACGATAATTATTCTCAATTCAAAAATTGTCTTATCACCGAAAATTGCAGCACCGCGAAGGATATATTCCACACCAGTCAGGGAATTTTTTCTCGGTATACCCTTGCGCTTTTAGGCAAAATTGATGCATACTACTTAATAGTGATCAGGCTATCACGTTGCGCCAATGTCGGCGCGATATTTCCCAAACGTATCACCATCTGTAAGGAGTGCCCTCCATGGAGCTGCTACTGCAACTACTGGTTGCGGGAGTCTGGACGTTAGCGCTTGTTAATAGCCTGCGTCGACTGGTACGCCTGGCCCGCGTTTCTCATCTGCAACGTTGGGACAGCAATATTCGGGTGCGATCTGGACTGAACCGAATCTGGTGGTGGCTGGGCCGGGAAGAGTTCTGGCACCCGGCACGCTATGATGTTGCGTATGCACTCCAGATTTCACTCCTGGTGTTTCTGTTCGTCTGGCATATGGCGAATTAAGGAACTTTCCCGCATCGTCCTCGATGCCGGCAAAGCCGGGCTGTACAGATCGAATATTCCAGACGTGCTGAAGGCTTATCGCCGTACCAGAATGTAGCTACAGAGAGGCAGCGGCGAGACGACCGGCTAATTGCCAAATCTCACTGTGACCGGAAGCCAGTGCTGGTATGAGGGGCGACGCATGCGTCGCCTCTACGACGCTGACGATAACCCATCAGCGACGCGCTGGTGGCGCACCCGGTAACATTTTAGCACGAGGATCACACCTTTACGATGCAGATTGTTGTGCAAGATTTGGTATCACTCCGGCAGTGTTCTCTTGCAACCCCTTCAGATAGCTTTCACATCTCTGTAGATCGTAATATATCGCACACACACCATAAACACGGCAATACTTGCAACCCCTTCAGATAGCTTTCACATCTCTGTAGATCACCCTGTCAAGACTCCTCACCTGGTCAAGCCTTTTTCTGTGCTATGATGCAACCGGATGAGAGCCTGAACGAACGATCCCTGCGGGACGGACTGGCAGGCTCAAGCAGCGTCCAGAGATATAAATCTGTCGGATAGGCGTTTAGCATCGGTAGCGGGGAGATGCCTGTGAATATCCGCTGGACCGCAGTTATTTCCGGTTTCATGACCGATTTCGCACTCACTATTCTCTTGCAGGTGTTCATTGTTCTCATTGGACAAACCACGGTCTTTACCGATCCATCACTGCAAAATCCGATCCACATCGTGCTCATTTTGATTGGTGCCGGCCTGACCGGCGTGGGCGGATTTGTCGCCGCCTGGCTGGCAGGTGAGTCATTTGCCATGCATGGCTTTCTGGTAGGCGTAGTTGGCATTCTGGTGGCAGCATTGGCCAATGTTGGGGTTGTGGTACCACCGTTGTTGTTGCTGGGACAGGTTGTCGGCTGTATTTGTGGCGCCTTGGGTGGTGTGCTGGCCGGGCGTTTGCGTACCTCAGTAAGGATTAAGTAGAACCAGTTTGTGCAACCAGGAGCAGGGTGTACTGCTCGATAATCCCTTTCTACAATCGGCATGCCACGTTGCACACAGTACCGAGACTGCCCTTCTGCACTTGCTATGCTCTATCCCAGGCACAGGTGGGAACAGCCGGGCTATTGCTCTCTACCAGACAGATGGGTGGGTTTTGAACCCGCCCCTACGCGGTATGTTCACGAGCATCGTCATTGGCGCAGACGGTCAATCACTGTCAGAATGAGAGATGGTGGCGGACAGAAGAGGTGTAACGAACGCCCGTGGATCGGGTGCGGAAGCTGGAGTTCGGCAGCATGCAGCAACGGATGGGTCAGATGCAAACCGGCGACATCCACTACCCCACCATACCGTTCATCACCGAGGATCGGACAACCGAGCGCCGCCAGGTGTAACCGAATCTGATGGGTTCGTCCGGTCAATGGCATTGCTTCTACCAGGGCCGCATTCGCGAATTGTCGACGGAGCGTAAATCGGGTGTGCGCCAGTCTAACCCGTTGCCCGTCCGGCAATACACGCCCGATGTCAGCCTGATCGTAGAGACGCCAGCGTCCACCTGCCGCCCGCCCATGCCCGGTCACAAGATCAGCCGTTACCGGCGGATGACCGCTACAAACGGCCAGGTACTGCTTCATCGCCAACCCACGGGCAAACGCAGTCTGCAAAGGTGCATTTGCGCGCGGGGTTTTGCTCAACACCAGAATCCCACTGGTGCCAAAATCGAGCTGGTGGGCCAGGTGCAACACCGGTGGTACGCCGTCACGTACCGTCAACAACCGCTGCACCACGGCCAGCACACTTCCCTGCGTGTCCCAGGGGGTATCGCCCACATAACAGGCGGGCGGTTTATTTACCACCAGCACATCATTATCTTCGTAGATAATGTTTTCAAGCGTCAGTGGCGCATCACAATAGCCATGGGTTGGCGGAAAGCGTACCGAAAGTGTCTCGCCGGCAATTGCCAGCGTGGATGCCGCAGCCCGACGTTTTCCCAGCCATAGGCCGCCCCGCTGTGCTGCCACTCGTCCGGCTTCTCCCAGTCGGTCAGCGGCAATATCCCCTAGCGGACGCCCATGATCTTCAGAGGTTACAAGGAAGGAAACGGCCTTCATCCCGCTTCTCGTAACACCTTACCCAAACGGCGAGCACCCTCGATCAAATCGGCTTCGGAGAGGAGCGAAAACGCCAGGCGAAGCTCGTGTCGCCCACCGCTACCGGCGTAAAAGCGTTCACCGGGAATATACGAGACACCAGCCGCCTCTGCGATTGGCAGCAGGGCCGTGGTATCAATCGTCGGCGGAGTACGCAACCAGACAAAAAAACCGCCTAATGGTGGCCGCCATGTCACACCTCTCGGCATGGTGCGGGCCAGCGCTGCCAGCAACGTATCGCGTCGCGCCCGCAGTCCATTACGTAACCGCAGCAAGTGCGGCTCAAAGTCACCGGCACGGAGTAATGCGAGAACAACATGGGCGGTAAAGTGATTGACCCCACCTCCGCTATCGAGCATGCCAGAGGAGACACAGCGCTGGATCAACGACGACGGCGCCTGCATCCAACCCAGCCGTAGACCAGGGGCCAATACTTTGGCAAAACTGCCTAATCGGATCAGCATGCTCCCAGGCGCAAAACTGGCGATTGGTGGCGGTGGCGGCAAATCGTACCACAATTCAGCATACGCCTCGTCTTCAATAACGGTCAATTCGAGCGCAGTAGCCAAACGGGCCAGCTCAGCCCGTCGTTCAGCACTTAGCGTCACACCACTCGGATTGCGAAAACTCGGCACCAGATAGAGGAAGGCGATCCGTTCACCACGCTGACGTAACAACCTGACCAGGGTCGCCACTGCGGTGACGTGTACCCCTTGTTGATCGCCGGGAAGCATCACCGGGCGCAGTTTGTAATCGCGAAAAATGCGTAGCGCCAGGTGATAGGTCGGCGCTTCTACCAGCACGACATCCCCCGGCTGACTCAAGTGCTTACAGAGCATATCGAGCGCCTGTGAGGTACCACCGGTAATCATCAGTTCGTGTTCGGCGATTGCTATCCGCTCGGCTAACAATGCGATCAGGCGTCCCGGCCCCTGCGCATAGCCATAGGTCAACGCTGCCGGTGCATCGTTGGTCAGCGTCCAGGTTGCAGCCCGTAATAATTCAGTATGTGGCAGGAGTTCAGCAGCCAGATGCCCCCAACCAAACTCGATGACTCCTGGGCGTTGTACAAATTGAATGTCCGGCAGCATAGATCGTTACCCTCAAAGACGGCTACAATACGGAGAGCACCTTTTCCTAAGCAAGCTCTCACGGTACGAGTGTAGCGCTAATGGTATCATATTGTTGAGCAGCAATTGGCTGGAAACTGTTTATACATCTGAACACTATGCAGCGTTTACGAATTATTCTGCTTATTGTAGCCACAATCCTTATCACCGGTTGCACCTTCTCGTGGGACGAGTTGTCAACCAGACCGGTCGAACAGGAGCGACCGGCGCCGCCGGCAACGCGCCTGCCGGCATCAACGGCGACACCTGCACCGGCAGGCGGTGCCGCAACGATGCTGGTATTGACACCAACTCCGGCACCTGTTGCGACGATTGCACCGACACCCACGCTAGCACCGCTTAGTCGTGAAGAACGCCTGAACATCTTTCAAGAGGTCTGGGAGACGGTGCGCGATAATTATTTGTACGAAGATTTCAACGGTCTCGACTGGGAGGCAGTGCGAGCCGAGGTGCAGCCGAAGGTCGAAGCAGCCGCGACTCCGGAAGAGTTTTACACCATTATGCGCGAGATGATTGCCCGGCTGGGTGATGACCACTCGCGCTTCGAGTCACCGCAAGAGGTAGCTGCCCAGATCGCTGAAGCACGCGGTCAGTTGCAGTATGGCGGGATCGGGGTAAGTGTACGCACCGTTGACGAAGGCGGTCTGATCACCAGAGTGGTGCCTGGCGGGCCAGCCGATCAGGCCGGTATTCTACCGCGTGATCTGATCGTCGCGGTCAACGGCATTCCATTTAATGATCCTGAAGCCTTCGGGCCGGAAGGGGCTATCGGTGCAGTCCGTGGCTTGCCGGGAACCAGTGTGCGACTGACGATCAAGCGCGGTGACGAAGAACCGCGTGATATTGAGGTAACGCGCGCTATTATTGACATCGCTATCTTTAATCAAGTCACTGCCGAACGATTAACCGGCGATATTGGTCTGTTATACATTCCCAGCTTCTACGTTGACAATGCCGACTCCCAGGCGCGTGATGCTCTAACTGCTTTGCTGGCCGGCGGTCCGTTGCGCGGGATGATCATTGATGTTCGCGACAATAGTGGCGGCTACATCCACGTCATGCGCAACATTATTGCCCTCTTCCACGATGGCGGCAGTATTGGCGCTTCGGTGGGACGAAATGAGCGCGAAGAGCAACGGATTCCGCGTGGTCGCACCATCCCCGAATTGACCAGGATTCCGGTCGTGATCCTGATTAGCGAAGAGACTGCCAGCGCTGCCGAGATGTTCACTGCCGGTATGCGCATTCTCCGCCAGGCAACCGTTGTCGGTGTGCCCTCGTCAGGCAATACCGAAAACCTCTACGGCTACGATTTTAGCGACGGCTCCCGCTTATTGCTGGCCGAAGTAGCGTATCAGTTGCCTGATGGAACGCTCATCGAAGGCACCGGTATTATCCCCGATGTGCTGATCGAGGCCGAATGGTGGCGTTTCCCGCCTGAACAAGACCCGCAGTTGCTGGCTGCCAAAGAGATATTGAACGCACAACCTTGAGATAGACGGGCACGGCCAGCCGTGCCCCAAAGCCGGTTAGGAACGACGACAACGACCTATCGTGGCCCAACCCATCACACACTGATCCATCCTAGCGAATCACCAGCACCGGGATCGGGCTACGTTCTAACAGATCGCGCGTGACATCCTGCAGCGACAGACGTTGCAGCATACGTACCCAGCGATCACCCGGCTCAGGCACAACATCGCTGACTTCATGGCTACCGATCACCAGCAGATCGTAATGCTGCGCTTCACTCAATAACGTCTCTTCGACCAGACCGTTAAGCACCTGCAAATGACAATCAACACCCTGGGTGTTGAGTTCTTTCACCAGCCGTCGGAGCATCGTACCGGTCAATTCGTCAAGTTGCAAGGCAACTTCCTCTGTTAATGGAGAGGCCACAAAACCATCGAAATAGACAACCTCTTGCGAAGAGACGTGCAGCACAGTCACACTGGCCTGAAAAGCACGGGCGATCTGACTCACCAACGGCACACACCGCAACGACTGCTCTCCCCCGGCACTGGCAACAGCGATCCGCCGAATGGGGGAAGCGGATACATGTCCCTGCACGCGCAGAAATGATACTGGTAGAGCTGCGAGCAGATTGAATTCGAGCCGTCGCCCGCGAATGAAATGAGGGGGAAATGCCGGCACAATGAGCAAATCCGGTCGTTCAGTCTGCACAGCACTCAGAATCGCAGCCGCAAAGGTTGTTTCCTGACAACGATGCTGCACGGGAATGGCAGTGTCAATGTGCAACTGATTGACAACCTCATCCAGATCGTTTTGCCCGGAAACTGGTGTAATGAGCGTCACCCGATGAGCACAGGCCGCAACAATTGGTGCAGCAAAGGCGAGTAGCGCTGTGCGCTGAGGATTCTGACCAACATAGAGGGCAATGTGCATAACGTATTCACCATCTCACAAACAACAACAACAGCGGCACGACAAGCATGATCCCCAGAAAAGCGACTAAACGCGGCAGTGAATGCACAATCCTCTCCTCCAACCAGAGCAGAACGCGGGCAAACCACCGGTAGAACAAGAGCAGAACAATCAGTGAGAAAAAGGCAACACAGATCATCTCAACCAGCACAATGGTGAATGCAGCTGCGCCTCCGACGAGTAACGCCGCAACTAACGTATCAATGAACGTTGTGATATTGGCGCCCATAATATACGGTAACGCATTTTCGCGTCGAATAACACCGCGCACCGTCAGCGGCACCAGCATCGACAGCGATACCGAAACCGAGAGCGTAAATGAGGTTACCGCAGCGCCGAGCAGGAACATCACCCACGGTCGGTAGAGGAGTTGGCCGGCCTTCCCAAACACCTGCTGACCACCGGGAACTTCAGGGATAGCCCGATCAAGCAGACTGAACGCACCGAGCAGCACCAGCGCTCCAACCACCAACAACGACCACTCTGGCAACAGCCGAACAATCACGGCAACAACGGGATCGATAATCAGATCAAGCACGGAACTAAGCGGACTATCGGCGCTGGCCGATATTACTCCCACCAACTGCGAACTGAGCAGCCAGTATCCCAGCCCCAATGCCGGCAGATAGATGGCCGCTGTCGTCAGCAGTGACAGCACACCAATCGCAACACTGGCCGCCCGTCGATGGCCGCGCAGATGGTACAGAAACCCAACAAACAGGACAATAAATGAAGCACCCAGGCGCGAGCCGGTAATCATGGTAAAGGTCTGCACGCCATCAATAACACCCGATGCAAAAAAAGAGACAGCCACGGCGGCCACCGGCGATCCACTCAGAAAGATGTAAGACAGCAACCAGCCAAAACCGAGCGCACTTGCCGCAGAACTTATGTCTAGCCACCCTATCAGCACTCGTCCGTAACCGGCAGCACCGCGCTTGAGCAACTCTAACGCCAGCACAAAGGTGATCAAACCGATAAGCGCAAATCCACAACGCCGGCACACTCCCCGCCAATGCCAGCGCAATGTAGTCGAGGATGCTGCGATGCGCGCCTCAGATGATCCATTTGTGTCGGCAGCAGGCGTCTCAACCACGGCTGCCTCTAGCGGAGGAGAAGGTTCTTGACGAGATGACGGGTTCATATATTTACAACATAAAGTTATGAGCGGACTAATAATCTGGTATGATAGCCAGAAATAGCCAGTTTGAGAAGGGGAAAAATAGATGGATCGCAAACCCATTCAGGGCAGAATTGTACAGATCAATGTAAGTCCCAAAGGCGGCGTACCCAAATTCCCGGTACCAGCCGCCGAAATAACAATCCATGGCGTGCGTGGCGACCACCAGCGTGATCGCGAACATCACGGCGGGCCACGCCGGGCCGTCTCACTCTACTCGGCTGAACGGATTGCCGCCTTACAGGCGGAAGGCCATCCGATTGCACCAGGAACAACCGGTGAAAATCTCACGATTAGCGGCCTTGATTGGGCGCAGATCGGCATCGGTGATCGTCTGCTGATCGGTTCGTGGGTCGAGTTAGAAATTACTGACTACACCACACCCTGCAACACCATTGCCGGATCGTTCCTGCGAGGTCAGTTTACCCGCATCAGCCAGCGTCTCCATCCCGGTTGGAGCCGACTCTACGCCCGTGTCATCAACGAAGGTGAAGTACGGGTCGATGACCCGGTCACACTCATCAAAACTGGCGCATAGTGCATTACGGACGGACAACCAGCACCGGCACGGGACTGGCACGAATGATTTTATCGGCAACACTGCCCATCACCATGCGCTGCCAGCCACCCTGGCCGCGCGTAGCCAGCGCAATCGCATCAACCTGTAGCTCACGACTCAGGGTGAGCAGCGCCCGTGCCGGTTGATCAGCAGTACCTACCGCTATATCTGCCGGCACCCCCTGCGCTTCCAGCCTGGTTGCCAGTGCCTGCAAATACGCTTCAATCTCCTGCTTTTGTGCAGTCACTTCGGCCTGATCCGCACCACGGCGCTGTACCAGAACACGGGACAGCGTTAAACGAGCGCCATCAAGCGCTGCCAGACTCTGGACCGGTGCCAAAATCTGCTCGGCACGCGCCGAGCCATCGAGGGGAACGAGAATACGACGCAGCGGTTGCGCAGCCCGCGACGCCGATTCTCCCGGTCGCATCAGCCAGAGTGGGGTGTGGGTCAACCGCAACAACGACTCGGCCACGCTCCCCAGCCAGAAATGCTCAAACCCACTCCAGCCATGCGTCGTCATCACGATCAGATCGGCATTGATCGCCTGTGCATGTGCCGCCAGCGTCTCGGCAACAGCCCCTTCCAGACGGGTAACGACCGTCTGCACGCCATTGAAAACCGGCTGAGCAGCAACTTGATTCAGGTAAAAGCGTTCGTGTTCAGCAGCCAGAGAATGCAATTCGGCATCAATCACCGGTAGCGTTTCGATCACGATGGGGGTCAACGAATTGGGATAATGCACATGCACCAGATGCACGGTAGCCTGAAATGCGCGCGCCAGCCGGGCTGCGGCTGCCAACGCCTGCTCGCCCACGACTGAACCATCAAGCGGAACGAGAATGGTGCGAAACATAGCGCGCCTCCTTGTCAATTGCACGTCAGATCATTATGAATTGTCTTTATTCAGACGCAGAAACAAGTTAGACGCAAACTACCAGATAACAATATGCTAATAGTTACGCTCGTAATGTATAATCAGTCATCAAGCCAGGACAATTCTTTACCAATAACAAGCTCATTCATTGTTGCGTGATGTGTATTCTTCATTGGGATTAATCTCGTCTGGAATGCATATTTTTGTGCCATCAGTTTTACTTCTTCTGATTCATCATATGTCATTAAAAAATCACCTGCAAGTGATTGACACAATTGAAACAAATGCTCGTGATTGATATGATGGTGTTTGTACAATCGTTTTCCCGCCTTTTTCCCACCGGCGGTATAGGGTGGATCGATAAAATATACAGCATCGGCACGAGAGGCATACTCGGTCATAACGAGCAATCCATCATCGCAACGAAAATCGATACGATCAACAATACGTTGGAGATCAAGCAAACGGCGAGCAAGAGTCTGAGGATACCAGCGCGAACCGATTCCCTTCCCATTTTCACCGGCTTTCATAAACCGGGCACCATCAGCTAAAATCCCGCCCCGTAGTGTTCGATTGCGCAAAATCGTCTGAAACGCCCGTTCACGTTTCGTCGTCGGTGCCTTTGCCAGTTCCGCCAGTACAGTTTCTCGTGTCACGGTAAAACTCAGAATACGCTCGACCAGCCATTCCACATCACCCTGAACGATGACTTCCCAGACTGCTGCCACATCAGCGTCTAGTTCTACCATCACGACTCGTTCTACCAACTGCTCAAATAATGCGGTTAAACTAATAATCCCACCACCAGCAAATGGCTCCACCAGAAGATTCGGTTTTACCGACATACTGGTCATCCATTGACGAAACGTGGGCACAAACCAGGTCTTACCACCCGGATATCGAAAAGGACTGCGTTGTGGCACAGAAGCCACATTAACCGGAGCATGTGATTTGGATCGATTATCTAACTCAGGGAATAGTGATACCTGTCGTAAGCCAGTCATGATAGAGACAACCTTTCGGTCAGAGATTTGAATGGCGCGTCTGCCGTTGCTCATGAAGTTTCGCTTGCAGAAACTTGATAAAGTCTTCCGCACGACCCGGTGATGATGTTGTCATCACTCGTATAACCTGCTCAAAGTCAGTAAATACCTCCGTAACCTTCTCCAGATAATATCGCTCTGTTCCTTCATGAGCCTGCCTGCCAGGCATTAAACGGTAAATAAACCAGGCCATGTTTGCATCTTGTGGCGGTATTGACGCCAGTTGTGGTAACGTTTGAAAGAACTGCTCGTCCACTACAACCGCCATTTTCTTGTTCCAGGCCCTAAGGATAGCACCTTTATACATAAGTTGTGGTACAAGCCGTTTCCGTGAAGATGAGAGATAATCAGGACGCGGTACAGGTGTTTCTCCAATCCAATCTCCGACAATATAACCTTGAGGGTCTCTCATATAATGCTCAAAAAAACTGCGAACGTTACCTGAAATGTATACTGCCTGTATCTCAATAGCTCCAAAATCAGTAATCCTTCCTTCGTCATCATAAGAAACCAGTACAACATCAATATTGCCTGCGGATTTACCGAAAGCATCTGGCAGGCGGATTTCTGTCAAAATACTCCATCTTGTTCCTTCCCCAAAGAAGAATAGAGCAGCATCCTGAGCAATCAGCCAGTTCTGACGAAAACGAATTGGACATGTTATGACCGGCTCATTATTATGATAAATAGCGCAAACACCTAGCGGATTGTTAGCTTTATCCTTTGTACACTTACGATCCTGACCTTGAAACGGGCACAGCCGTGCCGAGCGACAGCGCGCCGCTGCCTCAGATTGATCGGTGATTTGATAACCAAACACCTCGGCCAGAGGCTGTTGTGTCTGCGCCATTGCACTCTCTTTCATCAGTTAACGAAAATCGATCCGCACCAGTCGCCAATGATCACCCTCTTTGAGCAATCGCGCTGAAAAGGGTTGGGTTCCGCCATCGGTATAGTTCAGAGTACCGGCTATTTCAGCCGTGCCTCCCTCCGTGTCGGTACGGATATTGAAGCTGCGCAACGACATGCCTTCAACTTCGCGGAAGAGCTGGCGGTTAGCGAAGAGACATTCCAAATCGTCACGTGAAACAGACACACTGCCCGCATCAGCAAAGAGAGCCTCGGCTGCCGCAATATCCTGCCTTCGGCCTGCATCCATAAAATCGCGCACAACCTGCTGCATGGCCGATGTTTCATCTACAAGTCCACTAAATAATTGCCACCCACCAAACGCTAACAGTGCACAGCAGAGCACCAACGACAACAATCCTGCACCAATTCCGATCAACACCCAACGCAGCGTTCCACCTGATTGCGGCTGAGCTGGAGGAGGATAGAGGGTCATGATCATCTCCTGAAGCTGTCGCAGTAGTCTACGTATATGATAGCAAATGAAACGGTTTCGTCCAGATTGTTTCTGGTGATGGGAAGTTAGGAGTTGATAATTGATGGAGTCTTCTACGCCTGCATGATCACCCTATCACTAATTAAAAGCAGTATCATGGTGGTAGACGAAATTGTGTCGAACAGGTTGCAGAAACGGACGCATTGAATGTAGTGCGAGGCGATGGCTGCGTAGACGACGCATGCGTCGCCCCTACATACCGGCGCTGGCGTCTGGCGGTGCATCGTTCAGGTGCTGTGTCAGAGTCATCGTTAGCTAGTGTGTCGTGACTTCTACTCTGCCAGATTTGGACCTATGGAGAAACCGCTGCGACCCACACTTGAGTGTAGGCACGGTTGGTGTCGTGACGGTGGCGCAAGCGATCAACGAGTGTGGGTTGGCAGCCCGCTCTACGGAGACAAACTGACGTTGCACAATTACCCGCATGCGTTTACAATCGAACGCGCAGCCGGGTTTTGTAAACATACGGGAGGCATATGCGCATTGTAGCGATGATCATGGCAGGCGGCGAAGGAACTCGGCTCAGTGTGCTTTCGGAAAAGCGCGCCAAACCTTCAGTGCCCTTCGCCGGTAAGTTTCGCATCATTGACTTTACCCTCTCGAATTGCGTCAACTCTGGCATCTTCGATGTTGCCGTTCTGACGCAATACCGGCCCCATTCACTCAACGAACATATCGGTATTGGTAAACCATGGGACCTCGACCGTGCCCGTGGCGGTGTGCGCCTGCTGCAACCGTACCAGGGTCGCCGTGACGAGTCGTGGTATCGGGGCACAGCCGATGCCATTTATCAAAACCTGAATTACATCCAGGAACGGCGCGCCGATCTGGTGTTGATCCTCTCTGGCGACCATATCTACAAGATGAACTATAACGACATCATTAAAACCCATCTCCAGAAACGGGCCGACCTGACCGTGGCGGTGATGGAGGTTCCCATCGAAGAGACGGATCGCTTCGGGATTATGACAACCGATGAACATGACCGCATTATCGAATTCACCGAAAAACCGAAGGCGCGGGACAAGGGAAATCTGGCGTCGATGGGCATTTATGTCTTTAACGCCGATATTCTGATCCGTCGGTTGTCTGAGGGTGGGCCGGAGAAACCACGGATCGACTTCGGCAAGGACGTGATTCCAGCTATGGTCGCCGAAGACCGTGTGTTTGCTCATCGCTTCAAGGGGTATTGGGTTGATGTCGGGACAATCCAGTCGTATTGGGAAACGAGTATGCAATTACTCGATCCATCACTCGATTTCGATCTCTTCGATCCCAACTGGCTGATCCGCACCCGCAGCGAGGAGCGACCACCGGCCAAGATCGGGCCGCAGGCCAAAGTAACCCAATCGATCATCTGCAATGGCTGTACGATCCGTGGCACGGTTATCCATTCGGTCTTGTCGCCCGGAGTGTACGTTTCGCCGGGGGCCATTGTGCGTGATAGCGTGGTGATGAACGATACCTGGATCGGCCCCGGCGCAGTACTCGACCGGGTGATTGTTGATAAGAAAGTCGTGGTTGGTGCCGGTGCTCGCCTCGGTTTTGGCGATGATCTAACCGTTCCCAATCGAAAACAACCCGATAAACTCAATAGCGGGGTAACTGTTGTCGGTAAGTCGGCGCACATTCCAGCCGGCATTACGATTGGCCGTAACGTTGTGATCAACGCCGACCGCGATGCCGAAGATTTTCCCGCAGGTGATGTTCCATCGGGCGAGACGATCTGACACGCAGGACAGATCACAGCCATCAGGGCTGTGACAGATGCAGGCGCCGGACCCGTCAAATGCTCAGTTATCAACGGAGTCGACATGATACGCACACTCGTGATGATTCTTGCCGGTGGCGACTCGCCGGCCCTCAGTGTTCTCACCGCTGAACGAACTGAGGCCGCAGTACCTTTCGGCGGTAAGTATCGAATTATCGATTTTGCCCTCTCGAATTGCGTCAATTCGGGCTTATACAATGTTGCCGTCCTGACCCAGTATCGCCCCCGCTCGCTGCATGCCCATCTCGGTGTCGGCCGTCCGTGGGATCTCGACCGGGCGCAGGGCGGTTTGCGCTTACTCCATCCATCACCCACGCCCGATGGCGGTGGCTGGCAGCGCGGTACCGCTGATGCAGTGCGCTACAACCTCGATTTCGTTGAGGATCAGCAGGTAGATGCGGTTCTGTTACTGGCTGGAGATCACATCTACAAGATGGATTATGGCCCCCTCCTCAAACTCCATGCCGAACAAGAGGCGGATGTGACGATGGCGGTACGCAGCGTTAGCCCGCACGATGCTCACCGCTACGGGATTGTGTCGGTTGGCAGTGATGGCCGGGTTGATCGCTTCGTCGAAAAACCTCGACGCGCCGACTCTAATCTGGCTTCGATGGGGATTTATGTCTTTCGCAAACAGTTTCTCATCGATCTCTTACGTTCGACCGATGCCGTTGATTTTGGCCGTCATCTGCTTCCCCAGATCGTGAGCAGCGCCCGTGCTTTCGCGTACAATTTTCAGGGCTATTGGGCCGATGTTGGTACAGTACAGGCCTATTACGAGGCAAATCTGGCGCTGCTGGCCGAGACACCGGCCCTCGATCTATACGATCCAGAGTGGGTAATTCACACTGTTAGCTCGGACCGACCGGGTGCCGAGATCGGCGTCCAGGCCAGAGTCGAGAACAGCTTGCTAAGTGACGGCTGTCGCGTGTACGGCACAGTCATCGGGTCGGTACTCTCACCGGGTGTCGTTGTTGCCGCCGGTGCGGTGGTACGCGATTCAGTAGTGCTGGGTGATGCAGTGATTGAGGCAGGTGCTGTCCTTGACCGCTGTATCATTGATGAAGGGGTGCGCATCGGCGAAGGGGCACACGTCGGGTTTGGTGATGATAATACACCCAACGCTGAAGCACCAGAACGCCTGAATACCGGGCTAACCCTTGTTGGCTTGAAAGCACAGATTCCGGCAGGAGTACGTATCGGTCGCAATGTTGCCATCAAACCGCGCACGCAGCCGGCTGCATTTCCGGCTGATGGTCAGGTACCGAGTGGTGCTACCATCTAAATGAAAAAAACCGGCAATTAGTTAATAACATGTCAACCATTACCGAACTGACCATAGAACCATCACTACGCTCACGTCTCCAGCAAGGTCATCCGTGGGTCTACCGCAATCACCTGATCGGTGGCGAACGATTGCGCAGCGGGCAATGGGTACGCGCCCGCTGCGGTGGTTTGACCGTTTACGGTTTATACGACGAGCAGAGTCCTATTGGCTTGCGAATCTATAGCCGGAATGGTATGCCAGACCAATCCTGGTTTCGCGAACGAGTCTGGGAAGCATGGGAGCTACGCGCACCATTACGGGCAGATGGGCAGACAACAGCCTATCGCTGGATCTACGGCGAGGGGGATAATCTGCCCGGACTGGTGGTTGATCGGTACGGCGATTATGCCGTCATCCAGACCTACGCCGACAGTGTGCAAACGGTGATACCGGCCATTACTTCTGCTCTGCGTGCTATCGACCCTGACCTGCGTGGTGTGATCCAGCGACCACGGCAGACCGATGATAAGGACGAGGGTGAACCGGTGTTGTTGTGGGGCGAATGGCCGCCCCGCGACCTGGTTGTACAGGAGCATGGTCTCTTCTTCCAGGTTGATATTCTCTACGGCCAGAAGACCGGCCTGTTTCTCGACCAGCGTGATAACCGGCGCACATTAGAAGGTCTGGTCGCAGGCGCCAGGGTTCTCAACTGTTTTGCCTACACTGGCGGCTTCTCGCTCTACGCACTCCGCGGTCATGCAGCCGAAGTTGTGAGCTGCGACATCGGTCGCGGGCTAGCAGAAGCGACTGCCACAAACATAGCGTTGAACCGGTTACCCGCCGAACGTCACCGTTTCATAACTGAAGACTGCTTCGCTGTACTTGATCGCTTTGCCAGACAAAACCAAACCTTTGACGTTGTCATCCTCGACCCACCGAGTTTTGCCCGTACCCGCACCAGTCAGCATGCCGCAATGCGTGCCTACGTGCGCCTCAACATGCTTGGATTGCGTTGCGTGACTCCCGGTGGATTACTGGTCAGTGCCAGTTGTACGGCCCAAATCGGGCCTGAACAGTTCCGCTCGCTACTTGGGGAAGCAGCGGCTCAGGCGCATCGTCGCCTTCAGATCATTCACGAAGCCGGCCATCCATTGGATCACCCGGTACCGGCAGGTTTTCCTGAAGGACGTTATCTGAAATACATCATTGCCAGGGCACAAACGCTGGTGTAGTGCCAGGGTATGCGCAGGCAACCAACACCACTTCACGACAGTTCTGAGACGGGCAGAAACAGGCAAGTGGATACGAGCGATCTGGATGTATCAGCCAGGGCACACGACTATGCGCCCTATCACGTACAGCCATTACCATCACGTGCAGCAGATCAAGTACCGGCACGGCTCTCCACCGGTGCCAGCACCCAACATACCACGTGCACAAGTGATGTATAGGTCGTGATAGTGCACATCGTGGATATATGAAATAAGTTGTATGCTATAATTTTGCGCATGCACGTTCTCCAAATTTCGTGGGAATATCCCCCGCACATCGTTGGCGGTCTTGGCCGCCACGTTGCCGACCTGGCGCCGGCTCTAACTGAACACGACGTGATCGTCACCGTTCTTACTCCGCAATTACGCGGCGGAGACACCTTCGAGCGCCACGAAAACCTCACTATCTGTCGTGTTACTGTGCCTCAATTTGACACTGACGATTTTCCCACCTTTGTTTCGCATACCGGGCGGCACCTTGAACAGGCAGCGCATGCCCTATTCCCCGGCGGGCGTCCCGATCTGATACACGTCCACGACTGGCTCACCGCCGAAGCCGGGATTGCTCTCAAGCACCACTGGCGCATCCCACTGATTGCAACCATCCATGCCACTGAACGGGGCAGGGGACGGGGAGCGCTCAATGGTCATCGCGCACAACAGATCAACGATCTGGAATGGCGCCTGACCTACGAAGCCTGGCGTGTGATTGTCTGTTCTCACTTTATGGCCCATCAGATACGCGAGTACTTCACGACGCCTGCTGACAAGATCGATGTGATCTCTAACGGTGTTCACCTGCCCCCACCGCCCTTTGCTACGCCTGCTGAATGGGTCGCCTTCCGCCGCCGGTTCGCCGCTGACACCGAAGCGCTGGTGATCTTTGTCGGGCGACTGGTCTACGAGAAGGGTGTACACATTCTCTTAGAGGCGTGGCCGCAGGTCGTAGCCGAAATGCCGGCCCGGCTGGTCATTGCCGGTACCGGCAGCGCACTCGATGAACTGAAGGCACGTGCAGCCACTCTTGGCACAACCGTCGAATTTCTCGGTTTCATCAGCGACGAAGACCGCAATCGCCTCTACGCTGTCGGTGACATTGCCGTCTTCCCTTCGCTGTACGAACCATTTGGCATTGTGGCCCTGGAAGCATTTGCCGCCGGCTGCCCAGTGATCGTCTCGAATACTGGTGGCCTCGCGGAAGTTGTCCAGCACGAGCTGAACGGCCTTGTGGTGCCGGCAGGTGATGTCGGAGCACTCGCTCATGCCCTGCTCAACAGCCTGCGTTCTCCTGCCGAGTCTCGCCTGCGAGCGGCCCGTGGCGCAGCCCTCGCCCGTGCTTACTATACATGGAGTCGGATTGCCGGCGAAGTCAAAGCAGTGTACGATCGAGTCTGGACGGAATGGAAAGCCGGCTCGTGGGGAAAAGAGATTATGCGTCGTGCTTGAATATCATCAATCATGGAGATGTTATGCCAGGCAATACATTTGGTCATGTCTTTCGCGTAACTACCTGGGGCGAGTCACACGGCCCGGCGGTTGGTTGCACTGTCGATGGCTGCCCGGCCGGTCTACCCCTCGACGTTGCCGATATTCAACGTGAACTGGATCGCCGTCGCGTCGGCCAGAGTCGGGTCAGCTCACAGCGCCGGGAAGCCGATGAGGTGCAGATACTTTCTGGCGTCTTCGAGGGGCGTACTACCGGTACCCCGATCACGATGCTGGTATACAATACAGACGCTAAATCACACCATTACGAGAACATCAAAGATCGCTACCGTCCCGGCCACGCCGATTACACCTGGGATGCCAAGTACGGGTTTCGCGACTGGCGTGGCGGCGGACGCTCATCGGCACGCGAGACCATCGGGCGAGTCGCGGCAGGAGCTGTCGCCCGCCGTCTGCTGGCAACGTTTGGTATCACACTTGTTGGCTACACGCTGCAACTGGCCGATCTGCGGGCTGAAGTCTTCGACGAAGCAGAGATCGAGCGCAATATTATGCGCTGTCCCGATGCCCGTGTCGCAGCGCTGATGGTCGAGCGGGTTGATCAAGCCCGACGAGAACTCGACTCATTGGGGGGCATCGTTGAAGTGCGCGCACGTGGTGTACCGCCCGGTCTCGGAGAACCGGTATTTGACAAATTGCAGGCCGATATTGGCAAGGCGATGTTCTCTATCCCGGCCATTAAAGGGGTCGAAATTGGTGAAGGGTTCGGGGTCGCAATGCTACGCGGCTCGCAGAACAACGATCCGTTCATTCGCCGGGATGATGGTACCATCGGAACTGTATCCAATCATCACGGCGGTATTCTAGGTGGCATCTCAACCGGCGAAGAGATCGTTGTGCGACTGGCCGCCAAACCACCGGCCAGCATCGCCCAACCGCAGCAGACGGTTGATCGCGACGGAAATCCGGTCACGATTGAAGTGCATGGACGGCATGATCCAACCGTCCTGCCCCGGCTGGTGCCGGTAGCCGAAGCGATGCTGGCGTTAGTCCTGGCCGATCACCTGCTCCGTCAACGACTTGCCCGCGTGACGTGGGAGGATAGGAGTGATGACTGATCAGGAGGAAACCCCGAAGGTAAGACGCTGGTTACCACTGCTGGCATTGCTGGCCGGCCTGTGCTGGGCTCTGGTTATCAGCGTGATCCTCAGGGTCGATCTGATTAGCGAGCCAAATCTCCTCTCGCCGTGGCACCTGCTCTTCTATATCCTGACGCTGGGAGCAGGTATCCTGACGTTCTGGCCGCTGGAAACATGGCTTGAACTTCCCGGTCTTACCATTGAGGGCACCCTTGGAGCAGGAATGCTCCTCGTAACCCTCGCCATGGTACCGGCACCTGATGGCACCCTCCTCGATCAATCAGCCGCACCGGCCTACCTGGTGATGCTGATTGCCGTCTTACTCAGCGTCGCCGCCATCGTCAGACCGGTGATTGCCGTGCTGAGTCGACGCTGGCTTGCGCTGCGGGCATGGGCACTTGACAACCGTCGGGTACGGCGCGAGGCATACGAATGTGGTCTCTTTGTTGCCGCAGTACTGGCCCTGGCCGCATTGCGCACACTTGATCCGATCAAATTCGTTGCTCTGGCAGTGATTATCGTACTGATTGAAATTCTCCTGTTATCATTCATTGGCGTCGAACCGGCATAACAAACGAAGGAAAAGGAAGAGGTTATGATCCGTATTGCGATTATCGGCATGGGTCTGATCGGTACCTCACTGGGCATGGCATTACGCAATGCCGATCCAAAAGAATCACCACTCGGCTCGCTAGAGGTGATCGGTTTTGATCGCGAGCCACGAGTAACCCGTGAAGCGCGGGGAAGACTGGCGATTGATCGTGAGGCACGCACGCTCGCCGACGCAGTACGGGAAGCGCAAATCGTGGTGATCGCGACACCGGTACGTGCAATCCAGGACGTATTGCGCGATCTGGCATCGCACCTGCCCGCCGGAGCCATTGTTACCGACGTTGCCAGCACCAAAGCGCTGGTATGTCGGTGGGCCGCCGACCTATTGCCGGCAACCGTCGCCTTCGTTGGCGGCCACCCCATGGCCGGACGCGAGCAATCGGGGCCGGGTGCCGCCGATCCCGATCTCTTCCGTAACGCGATCTACTGCCTCACCGCCACCAGCACCACGCCGGCACACGCCGTCGAAGCGGTAGAGGCCCTGGTGCGCACAGTGGGCGCAAAACCGTACTACATCGACCCGGAAGAGCATGATGCCTACGTCGCCGGTATCTCGCACCTCCCGCTACTGTTATCGGTTGGATTGGTGACCGCCACCGGCAACAGCCCGGCCTGGAAAGAGATGGCACCCCTGGCGGCAACCGGTTTTCGCGATGTATCACGGCTGGCGTCAGGAGACCCACAGATGCAGCGCGACATCCTGCTCACCAACCCACATGGCCTGACGCGCTGGATCGACGAACTCATCCGCTTCCTGGTGACAGCACGTGAACAGATCGCAGCCGGCGATGTAGCAGCCATTGAACAGATGCTAGAGCAGGCCAAAACCACCCGCGACGCCTGGCTGGCGAGCAAACCACACCTGCGCCCCGGCGAAGCTGAATTTACTAATTTCCCCACCGTCGAACGACCCAGCCTGATCGGATTTCGCTGGCCGAAGCGCGAGAAGTGAGAGACATAGATCTACCCAGGTTGCTACCTTTGTCACCACAGAGACACAGAGGACACAGAGGATGGGGATAATTCAGGTTGCTACTGTGCGGCGTGACTTAGCGCATCTATGGGAACTGGTTGCTCCCAAAATCTGCGGTTACGCCATACAGTGTTGAGTGCAATGTCATGCTGTTCATCCTGACAGTTAGCCTCAATGGTCTGCTCACTGCATAGGTGGCAACTTGGACTAGATCTATACGCTTCAGCAAGATAACCTGACTACCCTATTACTTAGCCAACAGCGTGCAGAAACCTCACTTCCGCACGCTGTGTGATTCTGCCTGAGGATAGCAAAATGAGTACGGCAGAATGTGTAGAAAGCGGTTTCATTCCCGCTATACGATCTAAGTTTGTAAAAAAGCAAACAACCTTGCAGCCAAAAAGGATTGACAACGAACAGTATTATATAGTACACTAAAAATATTACTTATGATACCCCTGCTTGCTGCAAACATCTCATCTATCGTCTATGCAGCAAATTGTTGTTTTTGTTAATATCGCAATTATTTCCAGATCGCACGTCTTTTTACATCACATAAAAACCATCATAATCACAATATGGAGTACCATTATGAATCGCTTCCGAAACTGGCTCCTACATATCGACGCAACTGACCCGGAAATCCAACGGCGCGGTAAGATTCTGGTTTCTCTGAGTATCGGTGTGGTTATCGTGCTTTTAACTGTTGGCCTTGCCCTCACCCTTATCCAACCCACAATTGGGCGATTGATCAATCTGACGCTGGCAACACTGGTTTTTGTGGCATCTTTCATCCTCGGCAAAAAGGGACTTGTAACTATTGGTGGCTATCTGCTCATCATACTGACAACAATTGGGGCATTGAGTGGTGAAATACTTAACCCGACATCACCATTTAATGCGTTTTATCTTGTTCCCTCCATCTTACTCGCCAGTATCCTGCTTAAACCATTTCAGATTTGGGTAGTATTAGGTCTCTGTCTTGCCAGTATATTTGCAATCAGCCAACTCATCCCACCAGACATCAGAACCAGTGGCAACCTCAATCTGGCATTGGCGCATCTGACAGTGCTGCTCATCGTGAGCGCTTTTATTTCGTTTATCGGTGCGCAAAGTCTGGCCTCTGCACTTACCGAAGCCAACGAAGCCCGCCGGCGGGCTGAAGCGGCTAATCAGCAGCTTGCCGAACTGAACAACTCACTGGAACAACGAGTGACCGAACGTACCGCTGCGTTACAACGTCTCAGTGAAGAGCAACAAGCGACCCTGGCCCGCCTTGAAGAGAGCATTGCTGCACAACGCAATCTGCAACAGACCATTGCTTCTCTATCCGTACCGGTGCTTCCCGTTCGTGATGACACCATTGTGATCCCACTGGTTGGTGCTGTCACCACTGACCTGCTGGCTCATTTCAACAGCACAGCCCTGGACGCTACCGAACGATATGGTGCCAGGACGTTGATTATCGATCTCACCGGTATTGCCCTACTCGATACCCTCGCTGCAGCGACAATCGTACAAACCGCGACGGCTGCTCGTTTGTTAGGTGCCGAAACCACGCTGGTTGGCATTCGGCCAGAGGTGGCGCAAACGCTGGTGAGTCTTGGCGCATCATTTACCGGCATACGCACTGCTGCCACCTTGCAAACCGCGCTCTTCGCACAGCAGCGTGGCGGATCGCGGCCAGCAAGGGATGCACCGGGCGCTATTTGACAACTACCTCACGATTTCGTATAATAACGAGGCGTTGAGCGCCCAGGTGGCGGAATTGGCAGACGCGCTAGGTTGAGGGCCTAGTGAGCTAACCACGCTCGTAAGGGTTCAAGTCCCTTCCTGGGCACCATAGCTGGGGCGATTAGCTCAGCGGTAGAGCACCTCGTTTACACCGAGGGTGTCGGCGGTTCAAATCCGTCATCGCCCACCAATTACAGTATAGCGATGTGCCAAGATAGCTCAGTTGGTAGAGCATCGCACTGAAAATGCGAGGGTCGCCGGTTCGAGTCCGGCTCTTGGCACCACAATCTGACAGATGCCCGCTCTGGATGCAGAGTGGGCATTGTGGTTTTTAGCGACTGCACGGTGATCAGACCGCAACGTTTGTTGTGTACACTTCCGTCGCAATCGCACGTCAATGGCATACGATGAGAGACGACCGTATTTCTGATTGCGGAGGCGATTATGCGTGTACCTGCATCTGTCCAACCAACCAGGTCATTGTTGGGTGATCCCCGCATCCGCTGGGGTGGTGGTCTGGTCGCGGCAGTCTGGCTGATTGGTCTCGTCGGTGGATTGACCGGCCTGAGTGAGTGGCCGGCCCTCGTGCTCTACGTTCTGGGTGGATTGGGCGTTGCATTAACGCTGGGACGTACTCTCGGCTGGGCGGCAATTGGGGTAACGAAAAGAAATTTGCGCTCAGCAACTATCTGGGGTGCCGGGATCGGTCTGGGTCTGATGTTCCTCGATTGGGTGAATACCTTTTTCTACTACCGTGGCGGCGGTGAACCAATGGCAGCCATGGAAGCCATTCTGGTCGGCATGGGACTGCTCTACCTCTTCCCTGTCCTGGTACTGGCAGAAGAGCTGCTCTGGCGAGGTGTATTGCTGATTGCGCTCCGTGAGGCCGGCTGGAATCCTCATCTGACCGTTGGATTGACCACCCTGCTGTACGCCCTCAATCATCTGTTTGTCGCACCGGTGCCCCTGTTTGAGCGCTGGTTGATGGTGGGCATGGCCCTCCCCATTGGGGTGATCGGAGGGTATCTGGTGCTACGCACACGCAATGTCTGGGCAGCAGTGTGGGTACACGGGTTGAGCATTGTGGCGATGATCGCCGACATCTTTATCATTCCTGGCCTGGCACGAGGCTAAGACTCGGTGGTCGTAGGATTGGTCATCGTACCATCATACCTGCGACCTATCCACATTTTGTGGATAGATGTGGATAGAGGCACAAGATGTAGTAGCTAACCCAGGTTGCTGCCTTTGTCACCACAGATACACCGAGGACACAGAGGATGTTGATAACCCATATTACTACCGTGAGGCGTAACGTAGAACGTCCGTGAAAACAAACTGGCTGCTACCCAAATCGTTATACAGTTACGCCACACGGTGTTGAGTGTAACGTCGTGCTGTTCATACTGGCAGTCAACCTCCGTAGCCTATCCCAGTGTAGATGGCAACTTGAGTTAGTAGCTATTGTCTGTGCTGGTTTACTCGTTCGTGTCTACAGAGAGTAGGGAAGGGGAAGAAGTGGTTTCATCTCCAGGCTATACCTGTTCCGCTGGATAATATCAAATCTGGCGTCACAGCGGTCATAGCGGGCAATTCACCGATTGCGTCGGCACTACACCTGAGCCAGGATGTACGGCACCAGACTTCTCGCTGTGCGTGCCGTGAGGTCACACGCTGAAGGGAACGCCGGTTCCAGGCGTGGTTGCTCGTGGCGCATTGGTTTGGAGTGCGGAAGCGTGGCTTCCGCATTCGCCGTGTTTACGTTATCACCTGCAGCCAGCCCCCACCCCCGTGAAGCGATATGGTGTGTGAGAGGAGGCATGGGTCGCGGGGAAGGGTAGGGTAGGCCGATGGGATTCCGGTGACGTTGATGCATCGGCACAAGCCGGAAGTCTGCTGGATAAGAAGTGATACCGGTGCTGCACTACCAACACCGGGGCACGCTATCTCATTGCCAGCTTCTCAACGACAGGATGAACCTCATCACCATTGACCCGCCAGTCGCACCCCACCGGCAACATTCACTCCTGTTCTGCATCTGGATCAATACCCAAAGCACGTAACCGTGCCGCCAATCGCTCAGCCCGCTGACGCTCCTCTTCGGCTCGTTGGCGCTCTTGTTCAGCCCGCTGACGCTCCTCTTCGGCTCGTTGGTGCTCTTGTTCAGCCCGCTGACGCTCCTCTTCGGCTCGTTGGCGCTCTTGTTCAGCCCGCTGACGCTCCTCTTCGGCTCGTTGGCGCTCTTGTTCGGCCTGTGCCTGCAACTCCACGAAACTCAGAAATGGACGACCGTCCGGCCAGTACAACTGCATACCGCGATCCGTTCGCTTGAACGTGATTCCCAGACGCGGACTGACCCAGCCATCTAGTTCGTTGATCACCCGCAACCGACCGTCAATCCGTTGCCAGCCGCTCATATCGCCATGTTCCGGATCGTACAGGTAATACTCGTCCACCCCATAGATGTCGTAAAACTCCTGCTTCGCCGCCCGTTCGGTTAGCGTATTCTCTGGCGACAAAACCTCAAACACGACCTGGGGCGCAATCCCGTTTTCTTCCCATTGGCGATACGATCCGCGATCCCCTTTTGGCCGGCCAAACACCACCATGACATCGGGCGCTCGCCGAATATCAGGACGGCCTTCAACCGGATACCAGAGCAGATCACCCGCCACGAACACATCGTCCCGCTCACGGAAGATGGCATCGAGATTCCCCTGAATGGTGACGATTGCCCGGAATTGTCTGGTATTGTCAGCGATTGGCATGCCGTCACTATCGGGGTAGACGATGGCAGGCACAACAGCCGACTGCTCGCTCATCATTCACCTCCTTATATCGAACATTTGTACGATAATTATACAGGTGTTTTTGGTGATTGTCCAGTATCAGCGACACCGGAAACTATCATCCATTACAGACGTGATCGTGACGAGCGCACACGGCATCCCTGTGAGCAGGGTGAACGACGTGGCACGCATTCGGTATGAAGCATGTCTGGTGCGGCAGTCAGGCCGCCGCACTCCAGATGACGCGATGCGCACATGACAGGCGTGCAGGGTAACCAATCCAGCGCATGCTCGCACGACCAGAGCTGCTTTCTTCCCTGCCAACTGGCCGGGAGCAGGATAGGCTGTCTTCGTTGATTGGCAAGTGTTTATTGGGCTGTGCGATGTTCGAGCAGCACGACAATACAGCGTTATGCGATAAGTTCTGCGACCCCAATCAAACACGTACCGTGGCAGCTTCAGAGGGCTGACGCTTCGCCTGACGTTGTGAACATACACCCACCGGTGAATGCAACACTCCCACAGTTCCCTTTTTGATGCGGTAACAGTGTAGCTGTTGCTACCTGGCAACACATTGCGTCACAAGGCTTACGGCAGGCTTCCCGATCACTACCAGCAATTATCATGCTACTTCGTCCAAGTCCCCCGCAATGGACTGTCGCATTCCAGCAGGTCTTGTGCAAGCAACAACTTACTACCCACCAGGAGCATCGCATTCGGGGTACGATGAGAGGCATCTACGAAGGATGCACTATCCGGTTGCATGACCTTCGATCTGGATGCAGATGATGCCGGCTCCAGGCTGCAATGCTGATCATAAAACTAACCCAAGTTGCCACTTATACTGTGAGTATGTCACGGAGGCGATTGCAAGGATGAACAGCATGACGTTGCACTCAATACCGTATGGCGTAACCGCATGTGATGTGAGTAGCAGTCAGTTCCCATGGACGTATTACGTCACGCCTCACGGTAGCAATCCGGGTTATCCACATCTTCTGTGGCCTCTGTGTCTCTGTGGTGACAAAGGTAGCAACCTGGGTTAGACTGCGGTAGCGCGAGGCATTCTCTCGCCACCCCACCAACGTTGCACAACTAAGCCAGCTATGCTACACTAATAGGGCCGATGGCCCGGTAGCTCAATGGATAGAGCAACGGTCTTCGGAACCGTTGGTTGGGGGTTCGAGTCCCTCCCGGGTCGCCAGATCGCCCGACGCCACGAGCGTCGGGCGTGTATCTCTAGCGTCCAGAACGACACTCGCGGCACAAGGAGGTGTGCGATGCCGTTTTATCAGCGTCTCGGTCAGGTCCCTCACAAGCGCCATACCCAGTTCCGTAAGCCCGATGGCAAACTTTACCGCGAAGAGGTAATGGGACTGGAAGGGTTCCACGGAATTCAATCAATCCTCTACCACCACTTTCTACCACCACGGGTGCTCCGCACCGAGTTGATCGGTTCAGCTAAACCAACGTATGTCGATTTCGGCCCGATTCGTCACCGTGCCTTCGCCACCGCGAATGTGCCTGCCGGCGGTGATGCAGTGAGCGCCCGCGTTACCCTGCTCGGTAATAATGATGTGACGATTGGGATTAGCCGGCCAACGGAAAGCATGACCTTTTTCTACCGCAACGCTCAGGCGTATGAGGTCTGGTTTACCCACGAAGGCAGCGGTGAATTGCTCTCGCAATTTGGCCGCTTGCCCTTCAGCGCCGGTGACTACCTGGTCATTCCCTTCGGCACTACCTGGCAAATGCGGCTGAATGAGCCGGCACGGTTCCTGGTGATTGAGTCGGCCAGCCAGATTGCGCCACCCAAACGCTACCGCAATCAGTTTGGGCAACTGCTCGAGCACGCCCCCTACTGCGAGCGCGACATCCGTGGCCCAAGTGAATTGCTCACGTTTACCGACACCGGTGAGTTTGAGGTGCGGATCAAGGTGCGTGATCAGCTTACCCGGCATATTCTTGATCATCACCCCTTCGATGTGGTCGGCTGGGATGGCTATCTCTATCCCTGGGCTTTCTCGATTCACGATTTTGAGCCGATCACCGGACGGATTCACCAGCCACCACCGGTCCATCAGACGTTTGAGGGGCACAATTTTGTCGTCTGCTCGTTTGTGCCGCGATTGTTCGATTATCACCCGGAAGCAATTCCAGCGCCGTACAATCACTCAAACGTGAATTCTGATGAGGTAATCTATTACTGCGACGGCAACTTTATGTCACGTCGTGGTATCGAGCGCTGCGATATTACGTTGCACCCCGCCGGTCTGCCCCATGGCCCTCAACCGGGCAGCACCGAAGCCAGTATCGGCGCGAAAGAGACTCACGAGCTGGCGGTGATGATTGATACATTCCATCCACTGCACCTGACCGCAGCCGCGCTGGAGCTGGAGAAGGCCGGGTATATGGATTCGTGGAGTGTTGGCGGGCCGGAGGGCTAGGCTGTACCACGCGCAGACCATCGGTACACAGCGCACCGTTACGTCTATCTGGTGATCGGGCAGTCTATCGGGTACTGGTGTGCAATCGTATGGCTGCCCGGTATCTTTAGCCGGCAGCCTGATCGCCGCCGGACGTGAGCGGGAGTGACCTGGTTTGTGGCACAGGTCGGTGGGCGCGGCAGCATGGCTGCCGCGAGCCAGACCGGCGAGACGTGTATTCTGGACGCAGGAAGCAGTTGTAGGCGATCTCGCTAACGGAGCATCGCTAATGCACTAACCGGTTCACGTGCCGTCATGTTCAGGGGTAGCACCAGTGTCATCGGTGGTGCATGGGCGATGGTGGTGCCGCATCTGGCAGTGCGTTGCGACCCGCTCCCGCCCTTACCTGATATAGGGGCGGGTTCTAAACCCGCCCCTACGGGCGGTGCCTGTGCCGTTCACCGTACCATACACGGGATGCGGTGAATGAGGGACATCACCCGATCACGCCGGTCGTCATCCCAGACCCGGTAAACGGTATTTCCGCTGCACACGCCGGGGTGGATACGGGTTTCCGGCGAGTTACCCGTGTCGCGCAGTTTGGCGTGCGGCAGCCCTGCTGCCACAGCAGTCGTACAAACGATCCGGAGCGTGGCGCACCGTTACCCATCCTGGTCACGTGAATGCTGGACGTACTCGTTTCGTTCATCGAGTCGGTCAGGCATGGATGAGCTACCTGCGCGTAGACGTTGTGTTGCAATAGGTTCTCGCCTGCACACCAGCGGCCACGGCCAGCACCTGCCAACGGTGGAGAGGATGCCCGCACGCGGGCTGGAAGCCCGTGCCACAGAAACGGTCTCGCTGTAGTCCTGATCATGCAGCAGAACGCTGCGGAGCGTGTGACCGCATTGAGTGGGTGGCGAAAGATGCGTCGTGTCGCACGAGGCGCTCTGCGGTATCATACCGGCTGCTGGGTGAGGAAGCCGGTAGCGCCGGTGCCGGACAGCTCCCGCTGGCGCGGGCTGGGGCAGGTGGTGAGCGCGCCGGAGGCGCACGCTCCCAGGGGATACTGACACGCCTTCGCCGGACGCGGGTAGCACCAGTGCCGGATGGCTCCCGCTGGCGCGGGCTGGGGCAGGTGGTGAGCGCGCCGGAGGCGCACGCTCCCAGGGGATACTGACACGCCTCCGCCGGGCGCGGGTAGCACCGGTGCCGGACAGCTCCCGCTGGCGCGGGCTGGGGCAGATGGCGAGCGCACCGGAGGCGTGCGCTCCCAGGGGATACTGACGCGACTCCGCTGGGCACGGGTAGCACCGGCGCCGGATGGCTCCCATGGCAAGGACTGGGGCAGATGGTGAGCGCCCGGCGGAGGCGCGCGCTCCCAGGGGATACTGACGCGCCTCCGCCGGGCGCGGGTAGCACCAGTGCCGGATGGCTCCCGCTGGCGCGGGCTGAGGCAGGTAGTGAACGCGGCGGAGGCGTGCGCTCCCAGGGGATACTGACACGCCTCCGCTAGGCGCAGATAGCACCGGTGCCGGACAGCTCCCGCTGGCGCGGCCTGATGCAGGCGGTGAGCACGCCGGAGGCGTGCGCTCCCAGGGGATAGCGGTACGTGTCAACCACGATGGAGCGCTTCAGGGCGCAGCGTGAGCGTAAGATAGATATTGGGCCAAGACGTTTAACCAGATTTGATATGAACCCTATGCCACTCACCAGTTTTGTGCCAGTCGCGCCTGATAGCGACTTTCCACTGGAAAACTTACCCTACGGGGTCTTTCGGCCCCGCGCCGGTGGCCCGGCCCGTATCGGTGTCGCCATTGGCGAGTATGTGCTCGATCTTGCTGTGATTGATGAGGCCGGGCTACTATCGGCGACCCCGGTTGGCGGTCGTGGTATGTTTGCCCAAGACTCGTTGAATGCGTTTATGGCTGCCGGCCCGACAGCCTGGCAGGCAGTACGGTCAGTGCTGCAACGCCTGCTCACCGCCGATGAACCAACGCTCCGCGACAATCAGGTCCTGCGCGACGCCGCACTGCTGCCGCAACACACCATTGATCTGCTGCTACCGGCCCACATCGGCGATTACACCGACTTCTATTCGTCGCTGTACCACGCCAGCAACGTCGGCAAGATGTTGCGTCCCGACAGTCCACCTCTCTTTCCAAACTGGCGCCACCTGCCGGTTGCCTACCATGGACGGGCGAGTACCGTTGTGGTGAGCGGAACACCAATCCATCGTCCATATGGTCAGACCAAACCGGCTGATAGCCCGGCACCAGTCTATGGCCCGACGCGAGCACTCGATTTTGAGCTAGAGCTGGGTATGTTCATTGGGCCGGGCAACGATCTGGGCAGTCCAATTCCCATCGACCAGGCTGAAGACCATATCTTCGGCTTTGTGCTGGTCAATGACTGGAGTGCCCGCGATATTCAGGGGTGGGAATACCAGCCGCTCGGCCCATTCCTGGCCAAAAACTTCGCCACCTCAATCAGCCCCTGGGTAGTGCCACTGGCAGCGCTGGAACCGTTCCGTTGTCAGGGCGAACCGCAAGACCCACCACCACTGCCGTATCTGCAACCCGTGCGGCCCGGCCATTTTGCCATCACCCTGGAAGTCTGGCTGAACGACACCCGCATTTGTCAAAGCGACAGCCGTTATCTCTACTGGAGCTGTGCGCAACAAATTGCCCACCACACTGTAAACGGCTGCCGCCTGCGACCGGGTGACCTGCTGGCCTCCGGTACGATCAGCGGGCCGGACAAACACACTCGCGGTTGCCTGCTCGAACTCACCTGGCGTGGCAGCGAACCATTGACCCTGCGCGATGGCTCGCAACGGCGATGGCTCGAAGATGGTGATACCGTCACAATGCGCGGCTGGGCACAGGGTGACGGCTATCGCATCGGCTTTGGTGCGGTCAGCGGTACGATCCGCAGAGCCACGCTAGAATAATTCGTCCAGCATGCGGTAATACGCGATTTTACCGGCATCAACCTGTTCAAGGCCGTAACACGCAAAAAAGTACTGCTCGTACTGGGGACCTAGATTATAACGAATACTCCGTGAGGCAATCGCCAGATCGTTGTAACGGTCGGCAACTCCTGCCCGCCCCCAGTCAATAAAGCCACCGATCATACCATCGCGCACAATGATATTAGGCAGACAGTAATCGCCATGGGTGAACACCAGATCATCTGTCGCCGGGCGCTCGCGTTCCAGAGCGGCCAGAATATCCTGAGCGGTCGTGCTACCGAGCCGCTCCGGATCAAAATCGGTCTCATCAACCAGACCGTTCAACACATTGGCACGCGCCTGCATCAACCGCAACTCAAGACCGGCATCGAACGGGCAGGTAGCAGGATCGAGCGCGTGGATCATGCGCAGGCCACTCGCCATCAGCTCAACCAGCGCTTCCGCTCGCAGCGTCGCCATCGCCCTGACCCCATTCTGACCGGCCACCTCGGTCGAAACCAGATATTCATACCGGTCATCGGCCACATACACCAGCACCTCCGGCACCGGCAGTTTACCCTGCAACCAATCGAGGATACGGGCTTCCACGTGCAGCGACGGCGTATCGGCAAGCGACTGCATCTTCAGGTACATACAACGACCATCCTGCTCGATACGATAGACCTGCGCCGCTGTACAACCATCTGTCATCAGTTCAACACTGCTACCCTGCAAGAGCCGCTGAACAGCTACGGGAAGTTCGTGACTGCGCACCATACGACCTCATTCATTCCTACCAGACCATCTGAAACAGACATTGGCCGATCCTGCATCCGGGCGACTCGTCACTCCCTGCCTATCCCGACCCTCTGGTAGCTTATCGCCGGCCATCCCTCTCCAGAGAGTTTTATGTCAATGTCGAGCCTCATTCACCGACACCAGGTGCATATCGCACCAGTTAACCTACCAGACCCAACAACCACCTTGATATGGCCGATCCTGCATCCGGGCGACTCGTCACTCCCTGCCTATCCCGACCCTCTGGTAGCTTATCGCCGGCCATCCCTCTCCAGAGAGTTTTATGTCAATGTCGAAGAGCCGATGCGATTGACTGACACCCCCACCCCAACCCGCCCCCGCTGGGGGCGGGGGTATGCTCTCGTCTCCTCCCCCCAGCGGGGGCATCCGCTCGTCTCCTCCCCCCAGCGGGGGCAACCCGCTCGTCTCCTCCCCCCAGCGGGGGCATCCGCTCGTCTCCTCCCCCCAGCGGGAACAACACTCTCGTCTCCTCCCCCCAGCGGGGGGAGGCCGGGAGGGGGGGCGGGAATAACCTCTACGGGAGCCACCCGGAGCACGCCCATCTCCCCACTCCCCCGCTGGGAGAAGCACCCGCTCGTCGCCTCCCCCCAGCGGGAACAACACTCTCGTCTCCTCCCCCCAGCGGGAGCAACCCGCTCGTCTCCTCTCCCCAGCGGGGGGAGGCCGGGAGGGGGGGCGGGAATAACCTCTACGGGAGCCACCCGGAGCACGCCCATTCCCCCGACATCCAACCTACAACGTCTCAAGCAGCGCACAGAGCAATGCCGTGCGATCAATCAGACCCTGACGGCTGATCTGCTCGTGTTCAGCGTGCGCTCCGGCACCGGGGCATCCCAAACCGTCGAGAGTAGGAATACCGAGCGCAGCGGTGAAATTGCCATCACTGCCCCCACCAGTACTGCCTTCCTGGATCGTCAAACCGAGCGCAGCACCGAGTTCCTGAGCCTTCGCGAAGAGCGCGATACTGGCCGGTGTTCGTTCCATCGGTGGACGCCGGACGCTGCCGCGCACCGTGAGGTGAACCCCTGGAGTCACCGGCTGCAATGCAGCCATCCCGGCTTCGATCCGGGCAGCCTCTGCCTGCGTCCAGACCCGCACATCAACATCCATCCAGGCTTCAGCCGGTACCACATTCGGGCGGGTACCACCACCGGCTACCCCCACATTAACCGTCGTCCCCAGCGCCGGATTGGCCAGTGCATTCACGGCTAAAATCTGGTGGGCCAGCTCGGTTAAGGCACTCGCCCCCTTTTCAGGTTCGACCCCGGCGTGCGCTGCCCGTCCAGTTATGGTCACGCGAAAGGCACCGCCACCTTTGCGGGCCGTCTTCAAGGCACCATCCGGCTCGGTCGGTGGTTCAAGCACGAGCACATGCGCCGCCTGCGCTGCTGTGGCTTCAATCAACGCCCGTGAGGTCGGGCTACCGATCTCCTCATCAGACGTCAACAACAACACGACAGGCCGCCGCAGCACCGGTGCCGGTTGCCCAAACCCACCCAGTGCCGCGTAGATCATCGCAATACTGGCCTTCATATCGTAGGCACCCGGCCCAAAAGCCCGATCATCGGTGACAGTAAACGGACGTTGCGCGACCGTCCCTGCCGGCCAGACGGTATCGTAATGGCAGAGCACCAGCGTCGGCGGCAGCGATGGTTCATTCGCATTGGTAACCATCACTCGTACATGATCACCCCCTGACGGATTGGCAATTCGTTCAACAGTTCCCACCCGCGCGAACAGCGTCATCAGCTCATCGGCCAGCCTGTCGAGCAGTGGTTTATCGGTACTGGGCGATTCGATATGGACGAGATGGGCAATCAGATCGAGCAAACGGCCTTCGTGGGCTGCAATGGTCGCACGGTCAAGCATAATTCCCTCTCAAAATGGCGATGGCGGTTATGGGGGATAGTATAGCGTAAAGCGACTGGAAACTTATGCGTCGGTAGTATGAATCATATACCGTTTACATGTTCCTGCTCAGCCCAGGTTATCACCCTGTAACCCGCCCCCGTATGATGAACTCTTGAAATCACCGATAGCTCAGCATACACTCATCCTATCCAGGTAGATCAATCTTGCACTGGATCAGTCCCCATCTACGGTATACTAACGACAGCAACACCCGCTACCATGCTGTCGGCAAGGAGATGGCTATGACGCACGATGCGCAGGAAACGACAACGGAGTCAGCGGTACCGGAACGCTTGTTTGATATGTTCACGCCGGCGAGCTACGCTGAATGGCGTGCCGCCGCCGAAAAGACGTTGAAGGGTGTACCGTTCGAGAAACGCCTCGTTAGCAAAACCTTTGAAAACATCCTGCTCCAACCCATCTACAACGCCTCGGATATTGCCGATCTACCTCATCTCGGGTCGCTCCCCGGCTTTGCACCGTTTGTGCGCGATACCCGCATCCTGGGGCCGGTGCGCGAACGCTGGCAGGTAGCGCAAGAATTGCCCTATCCGACCGCGACCGAGGTGAATCAGGCCGCTCAGGCCGATCTGCCCCGTGGCCTGACTACACTGAATGTCCCCCTCGATCAGGCGACCCGGCAGGGCATTGATCCCGATGCCGCCGCACCCGCTCAGGTTGGTGCTGGTGGAATGTCGCTGGCAACCCTCGATGACGCTCGCCGACTGTTTGATCAGCTTGATCTTGCCCGGATACCGCTGCTGATTCAGACCGGTGCCTTGAGCCTGCCGGTGGCGGGCTTGCTGCTGGCCGCGGCTGCTGAGCGTGGATTGTCATCTGACCGGTGGCAGGGAACGCTCGCTGCTGACCCGCTGGGCAATCTGGCTGCTGAGGGATCGCTACCGGCATCGCTCGAACGGTGCTACGACCTGCTGGCCGAGTGGACGCGCTGGGCAATGACAAATGCGCCTCACCTGCGCACTATCATGGTCAGCTCTTATGTCTACCACAACAGCGGTGCCAGTATCGGGCAAGAGATGGGTTGTGCCCTGGCGACCGGGGTGGCGTATCTGCGGGCCATGCAGGAGCGCGGCCTGGATGTCAACGAGGTCGCGCCTCGCATGCAGTTCGCCTGCTCGGTTGGCGCAAACTTCTTTCTGGAAGTAGCCCGACTCCGGGCGATGCGCATGCTCTGGGCACGGATTGTCGCTGCCTTCGATGGGAATGAACAGGCCCAACGCATCCATTTGCACGTGCGCACTTCGGCGTGGACGAAGACCCGCTACGATGTCTATAACAATATGCTCCGTGCCACCGGCGAAGCGATGGCTGCCGTGATGGGTGGTGCGCACAGTTTGCATATCAGCCACTTCGATGAAGCCTGGGGTCTGCCCGATGAATTCTCGCGCCGGATTGCCCGTAACCTCCACATCATTCTGCAAGAGGAATGTAACTTCTTCCGGCTGATCGATCCGCCGGGTGGATCGTGGGCGGTCGAGAAGCTAACCGATGAGATCGCCGCTCAGGCATGGGCTTTCTTCCAGGAGATTGAACGACACGGCGGGATGGCTGCGGCCCTGGCGGCTGGTATGCCACAAGAGGCCATTGCCGCGACCCGCAATGAACGCTTCGCCGCCATTGCTCAGCGTCGCGATGTGATCATCGGGATTAACATGTACCCCAATCTCGACGAAAAACGACCGGAGTTCCGCCAGATCGATCATCTTCAGCTGCACGCCGCTCGTGCCGCCGATCTCCGCCATAGCCGGGATAACCGTTCCGACGAAGCGTGCCGCACCGCGCTCAGCAACCTGGCCACTCAACGGTCGGTGGCGGCAGTGCTGGCAGCAGTACGCGCTGGCGCAACTCTGGGAGAACTGAGCTGTACGCTCACCGCTGCTGATACCCCAGCTCCCCAGGTCACGCCACTCCCGACCCACCGGGCGGCTGAGCAATTTGAACAATTACGGGATGCGGCTGATGCCTATACGGCCCGCACCGGTCGCCGCCCAGCAGTCTTTCTTGCCAATATCGGCCCCCTTGCCCAACACAAAGCCCGCTCTGATTTCGCCACCGGTTTCTTCCAGGCAGGTGGATTTGCCGTTATCAACAACGATGGTTTCGCCAGCGTTGAGGAAGCGGCCAATGCTGCCCTCGCCGCTGATGCCGACATCGTCACAATTTGCTCTACCGATGACACCTACCCCGCAGTAGTACCGGCCCTGACCCATGCGATTAAAACCCAACGCCCGACAACCACTGTCATTCTGGCCGGCTATCCTACCGATCTGATTGACACGTACCGCGCTGCCGGGATCGATGAATTCATCCATCTACGCGCCAATTGCTACGACATCCTGGCCCGGCTGCAACGCTTGAAAGGAGTGGCCGCGTGAAGAACCCCGACTTTACTACCCTATCGTACCGTGATCCATGGCCTACATCCGATCTTGGCCAGTGGCAGGAACGCGCTGAGCAGGAGGCCGGCCAACCTCTGGCCGATCTGGTCTGGCGGACGATGGAACAGATCGAGGTGAGACCGCTCTACACCGCAGCCGATCTGGCCGGCCTGGAGCACCTTGGCTTTACCGCCGGTATCCCCCCGTACCTGCGCGGGCCGTATCCTACCATGTACGTCACCCAACCCTGGACAATCCGCCAGTACGCCGGTTTCTCGACCGCCGAAGCCAGCAATGCCTTCTACCGGCGAAATCTGGCTGCCGGTCAAAAGGGCTTATCAGTCGCCTTCGACCTGGCGACCCACCGCGGCTATGACTCCGACCATCCGCGGGTGGTGGGTGACGTTGGTAAAGCGGGTGTCGCCATCGACTCCGTGCTCGACATGAAAATACTCTTCGACGGCATTCCGCTCGATCAGATGTCGGTTTCGATGACGATGAACGGTGCTGTGATCCCGATCATGGCCTTCTTCATCGTCGCCGCTGAAGAGCAAGGGGTGCGCCCGGAACAACTCACCGGCACAATCCAAAACGACATTCTGAAAGAGTACATGGTGCGCAACACCTACATCTACCCACCCGAACCGTCAATGCGCATCATTGCCGACATCTTCGCCTACACGGCGCAGCACATGCCCAAATTCAACAGCATCAGCATCTCCGGCTACCATATGCAAGAGGCTGGTGCCAGCGCCGACCTTGAACTGGCCTACACGCTGGCCGACGGGCTGGAATACGTGCGCGCCGGCCTGAAAGCCGGCCTGGCAATCGACAGCTTTGCGCCGCGCCTCTCCTTCTTCTGGGCCATCGGCATGAACTACTTCATGGAGATTGCCAAGATGCGGGCAGCACGTCTGCTGTGGGCAAAAATCATCAAACAGTTCAACCCGCAAGACCCGCGCTCGCTGGCGCTCCGCACCCATTGTCAGACCTCCGGCTGGAGCCTGACCGAGCAAGACCCCTTCAACAATGTGGCACGCACCTGCATTGAGGCGATGGCGGCGGCGCTCGGTCACACCCAATCGCTGCACACCAATTCACTCGACGAAGCGATTGCCTTGCCGACCGATTTTTCGGCCCGCATCGCCCGCAACACCCAGTTGTACCTGCAAGAGGAGACCGGCATCTGCAAGATCGTCGATCCGTGGGGCGGTTCGTACTACCTCGAATGGCTCACCGACGCATTGGCCCGCCGGGCCTGGACGCATATCCAGGAAGTCGAGGCCCTCGGTGGGATGGCCAAAGCGATAGAGGCCGGCTTGCCCAAATTACGGATCGAAGAAGCAGCGGCCCGTCGGCAAGCCCACATCGACTCTGGGCGAGAGACGATTGTCGGGGTGAACAAATATCGTCTCGATTACGAAGAACCCATCGAGATTCTGGAAGTCGATAACACCGCTGTGCGCCAGAAGCAGATCGAACGCCTGCAACGCCTGCGTACCGAACGTGACGAAGTCCGTGTTCAAGCCACGCTCAACGAATTGACCCGCGTGGCGGCCTCTGGTGAAGGCAACCTGCTCGCTGCGGCCATCGAAGCGGCCCGCGCTCGCGCCACACTTGGCGAGATTTCGCTGGCAATGGAAAAGGTGTTTGGGCGGTTCAAGGCTGAAATTCGCTCCATTTCTGGTGTCTACAGCAGCGAATACAGCGATGTAGAACAGATTCACCACGTGCGGGCAATGGCCGACGCCTTCGCCGCTCTGGAAGGGCGCCGACCGCGCATACTGGTCGCCAAAATCGGCCAGGACGGTCACGACCGGGGGGCCAAGGTGGTCGCTACCGCATTTGCCGATCTCGGCTTCGATGTGGATATTGGTTCACTCTTCCAGACACCGGAAGAAGTGGCGCGTCAGGCGGTAGAAAATGACGTACACGTGGTGGGGATCAGCTCACTGGCCGGCGGTCACAAGACTCTCTTGCCCCAACTGGTCGAGGAGTTGCGCAAACTGGGCCGCGAAGACATCATGGTCGTGATCGGTGGTATCATCCCACCACAAGACTACGACTTTCTCCGCGCCCACGGTGCAGCCCTGATCTTCGGCCCCGGAACCATCATTCCGGTCGCTGCCGAGAAGCTGTTGCGCGAGTTGCAACGGCGTCTCCACGGTGATAGCGTCGCTGCACCGGCATCGTGAAACGAGGGTGAGAGGGATCATGACCGATAAGCAGCAGCCTTCATCTTCTGGCGAACTACCATTTGCGCTATCGGTACTGGCCGGGATTGCCAGCCGTCACGACGGCCTGCCCGGTAGCGCTCCGACGGTACCATCGGCACCTGCCGGAGTAGCCCGTCGCCAGTTGACGGTCGAGGAGTACGTAGCCGGTGTTCGCAATGGCGACCGGGCTATTCTGGCCCGTGCGATCACCCTCATCGAAAGTAACGCTCCGGCGCATATGGCCCAGGCGCAGGCAGTATTGGCTGCGCTGCTACCGTACACCGGTGGTTCGCTGCGCGTTGGTATCACCGGCGTGCCCGGCGTCGGCAAAAGCACCTTCATCGAAGCCCTCGGCACCATGCTCTGCGAGCGTGGGCATCGGGTGGCGGTACTGGCTATCGACCCTTCCAGCAGCATCTCACGTGGCAGTATCCTCGGTGATAAAACCCGTATGGAGCGGCTGGCCCGCCATCCCAACGCCTACATCCGACCTTCCCCCAGCGGTGGTAGCCTGGGTGGCGTGGCCCGCAAGAGTCGGGAAACGTTGCTGCTCTGCGAGGCAGCCGGTTTCGATATCGTGCTGGTCGAGACGGTTGGAGTTGGTCAGAGTGAAACCGCTGTACGTGGGATGGTTGATTTCTTTCTATTGCTGATGCTGGCCGGTGCCGGCGATGAACTGCAAGGGATCAAGAAGGGGGTGATCGAGCTGGCCGATGCGCTGGTGATCACCAAGGCCGATGGCGATAACCGGGCACGCGCAATGGCAGCCCAGGCCGAGTACCGGCATGCATTGCGTTACCTGACCCCGGCCACACCGGGCTGGAAACCGCCGGTACGCACCTGCTCGGCGCTTACCGGCAGTGGCATTGCCGAAATCTGGCAGGAGATCGAGCGTTTTCGCGCTGAGATGACGGCGAGTGGTGTCTTTGCGGCACGCCGTCGGGAACAGGCTCGCGACTGGCTCTACACCCTGATCGACGAACAGTTGCGCACCCTCTTCTTTGCGCATCCCGCGGTACGTGACCGACTACCGGCCCTCGAACAGGCAGTAGTCGAAGGAACAGTGCCGGTCGTCAGTGCCGTTCAGCAGCTCTTCGCGGCACTTGGCGAAACCCAACCCCAACCAACACCGTAACAGAGACGCGAAGGGCGAATGGCCCTTCGCGTCTCCTAAACGATCAGGTATCTTCGCGGAGAATGTACCCCACACTGCGAACAGTATGGATCAGGCGCGGCTCACCATTCGCCTCAAGCTTCTGCCGCAAATAGCGCACGTACACTTCCAGAATATTACTCTCGCCGCCGAAGTCGTAATTCCAGACCCGGTCGTAAATAATATCGCGAGTCAGCACCTGATTGGGATGACGCATAAAGAGTTCGAGCAGATCGTACTCTTTCGCCGTCAGCTCGACACGCCGGTCTCCTACCCGCAACTCACGCGAGCGCGTATCGAGAGTTAAATTGGCGAAACGCAGCACATCCTGCGCCTGCCCGGACTGCCGACGCCGCAACTGTGCCCGAATGCGGGCGAGCAGCTCTTCAAAGGCAAACGGCTTCACCAGATAATCATCGGCGCCGGCTTCCAGACCGGCCACCCGATCACGCACGGCATCACGCGCCGTGAGCATAATGATCGGTACGTTCGAGTCGGCACGGAGACGACGAGCGACTTCGAGACCATCGACTCCCGGCAACATCAGATCAAGCACGATCAGATCATACGTGCCTGTCGATGCCAGCTCAAGCCCACGTGCGCCATCGAAGGCCACATCAACCTGATATCCTTCCAGGCTCAGACCACGGCGTAGAAACGAGGCTATTTCAGTTTCGTCTTCAATCACCAAAATACGTGTCATGCCTTTAGTATACGAACAGGAAGCGCAACCGTCAATTCTACACACTAGCTCATATCACATCTGGTGCAGTCGTCGTGAAATACAACACTGCAACCTTGAGCACGACACCACGATACGCAAGTGCTAATACGCTCCTGGGAACGCGAGCCTCCGGCTCGCCCTGAGAACGTACACCCACCCCGGCGTTGGCGGGTTAGGATGGCGGCGTGTCGTAGCGGATTTCCCGTGGACGGGTAGGGGCGGGTTCAGAACCCGCCCCTACAGGCGGTGTATGTCTCCGTTCACATTGCCATCCGAGGGGGGAAAAGGGTACGCCTTTAATCGCGTGCCATGCATCAAATGTTTCGGATGCAATCTCACTCATCACCGCCAGGCCACGTCTATCGTGAACGCACATCGTACCCGTGAGACAGGCCGACCGGACCGCTGCGAGACTTGCGGGACAGCAAACACCACGAACGCCAAACGAAACAACCTGTGCATGACCGGGCGTAGCAGGTAGCCAGTCCAGCGCGTGATTGCGCCAGGGATGGCTGCTAATGTGGCTCGCTATCCAGCTCATTGAGAAAATCTTCTGGATGTTGACGTATCTCCAGACTGCGCTGTTCGATCTCGCGGCGCAACTCTCTGCGCAGGCGAGCTGCCATCCAGCGCCGACGTTGCTCGGCGGTTTCGATGCGCACAGGTGGGACGGGGCAGGGGCGAAAATCCTCATCAACAGCCACCATCGTAAAATAGCAGGTCATGACGTGACGTTGAGTACGGGCGGTAATATTTTCGGCGACGACGCGAATCCCGACCTCCATCGAGGTATTGCCGGTATAGTTAATCGACGCCAGAAACGTCACCAGCTCGCCAACGTGAATCCGGGCGCGAAAGATCACCTGGTCGACCGACACCGTAACCACGTAGCGACCAGAATACCGTGAGGCGCAGGCATACGCCACCTGATCGAGCAGCTTTAGAATATGGCCGCCGTGTACATTACCGGCAAAATTGGCCATATCAGGAGTCATCAACACCGTCATCTGTAGGGTACGGAACTGTTCCGGCTGTGGCTGCTCATGAGAGGGCTGCATACATCGCTCCGTATTCCAGGTACCAAAGTTTTTTCCTGTTTTTCAAGTATACGTACCTGAGATACTTCCCGGCAACGGCATTACATAGATCGCCTTCTCGTTCCTTTGCACCTGACCCAAGTTGTCACTTACGCTGTGAGCAGACCACGTGAAGCTGAATGCAATGATAAACAGCACGACGCTGCGCGCAACACCGTGCCGCGTAACTGAACTGTATGAACCATGTGGGTAGCAGCCAGTTCCCATCGACACGCTACGTCACATCTTACGGTAGCAACTTGGGTTATGCCCATCCTCTGTGTCCTCCGTGCCTCTGTGGTGATATAGGTAGCAACTTGGGTCGCCTGCTCCTTGATCGCTATCGATCATCACCGGGTTTCATAAAAAGCAACATGTGGTAGCGCCAGAGACCGGCATTGAGGGTCTTCTTCTGAGCAATACAACCGCGCATCGCAGCAATCTGTTCTGCGCTTTGTAAGCGAAGGGCGCGGAGCACCAGTGCTGCCGGTAGCGTCAGGCGGGCAAAATCACCGAGAAACTGGAGCGAAGGACTGGCGCTCAATGTCAGATCGTCGTGGCGGAGGAGAAGGAACCCAGCCGCCACTGCCAGTTCTACCAGCTCATCGGCGGTGAGGAGATCAGGCATAGCCCAGGGGCGCAACCAGGCCCGTAAGCGATTCCGCTCAGCAGGTGACAGATCACGCCGGGCAGCAAACCGGTCGGCAATAATCAACCGACCACCGGGACGCAGCAAACGAACAATCTCGGCCAGCAACGCCGGTTTATCGGGCGCGTGACAGATGCTCTCCAGCATCCACACCACATCACAACTGTGACTACGGAGTGGCGCTACTGCGTAATCAGCACAGAGAAAGGTAGCTTTCCCGCCCCGTCTGGCCCGTTTGGCCTGTTCAGGCACAATCGTCAAACCGATCACCGTTCCCTGGTGGATAGCGGCGATCCGATTGGCGCTGGCACCGGCCCCACAACCGGCATCGAGCAGACACTCACCAGGCGACAGACCGGCAACGGTCAGCAGGGTCTCATCGATAGAACGGAGCGCAGAGCGGTGGCTGCGTACCTGCTGCCACAACCCCGCATGCATCGCCTGCGATCCGCGAATCCAGCCCAAAACACGGAACATCCAGTCGGTCTGCCGATAGAAGGAGCGTACTGCTTCCTGCTGAGCAAACATAGTTAACTCAAGTTGCCATCTATGCTATGTGCAGGTCACGGAGTCTGACTGCCAGAAAGAACAGCACGATGCTGCACGCAACACCATGTGGCGTAACCGCATGAACGGTTAGGTAGCAGCCAGTTCCCATAGACACGCTACGTCACGCCTCACGGTAACAACCCAGGTTATCCACATCCTCTGTGTCTCTGTGGTGAAAAAGGTAGCAACTTGGGTCAGTTATTGAAACGACCAGATACGCACGGTTGCGTCGTAGCTACCACTGGCCAGCATATCGCCATCCGGGGTAAACGCGACACAGGTAACGCTCTCGTTATGTCCAGACAACTCCCAGCGTAACCCACCATCATTGACGTGCCAGACACGTACAATCCGACCATAATGCGCACTGGCGAGATAACGGCCATCAGGACTAAATGCCACGTCGAAACACGCCCCTGAAGGCGTAGCCAGAATTTGCAGCGGTTGCCCATCGGCCACTCGCCAGACAAAAATAGCACCATCGCTGCCGGCACTGGCCAGCAAACGACCGTCGGGACTCACCATCATGCTAAAGATTGCATCGCTATGACCACGCAATGTCTGCACCAGTGTCCGACTGTCCGCATCCCAGACCCGAATCACCCGATCATAGCCGGCAGAAAAGAGGAGTGAGCTATCCGGGCTGAAGGTGACACTATTGATCAACCCTTCGTGGCCGGGTAATTCAGCAACCGGCTGACCGTTTTGCGCGTCCCAGAGATACACCACCGGGTCCCAACCAGCGGTAGCGATCAACTGACCATTGGGCTGGAATGCTACGCTGAAGAACGCACCATGACGCCGTGCTTCACCAAGATGAAACAGTAATTCGCCATCTTCAATCCGCCAGACCCGCACACCGTGTTGCCGACCGGCTGCTGCGATGAACTGACTATCAGGACTGAAAGCAACGGCATTAATTTCGCCAATATTACCGCTAATGATCCGTATCATCTGATAATCGGGCAAGCGCCACAACCGGATGGCACCATCCCATGAACCAATTGCCAGCATCTGCCGGTCTGGACTGAATGCCAGGCTATTCACCCAGCTTTGCACTGCGATCATCTGGCGCAGCAGGGGACGCTGAACCGCTAACGAGGATAGCGGCGGTTGTTCGAGCCGGAAAAAGCGATGATGGGCGGCCAGAGTCTGTCGGCTCGGCCGTAACGCGAGACGTGATGGCTGGCGCAGGCGTCGCCCGGCCAGCGCACCGTATTCACTATCACGCAGTTCCGGAGCAATCAACACTTCAAGCGTCATTGCATCAATTGTAATTAAACCAGACTGGAAAAGGAGTTGTAAATCAGCACGTAACAACAGAGCATTATGGGGTTCAGCCGGCCCTTGCGGGTCGATCAATACCGGTCGCAACACAGCACCGACCTGACAGCCACTAATGGCACAGGCTCCATCATACGCTACAAACAATGTTTGCCACAGGCTATCTAGTGCCGACGGTACGGGGTCGGCGGGTGGCTCAAATGAGCTATGAGAGGAAGAACGCTGCTGCATTGTTAAACCCAATTGTTACGCGCGAACAACAACCACGTGGTAATCACAGGATAGAGCCTGTAGATAAACTAATCCTGTGTATGGCGGTTTGACAAGATAACATTTCTTTCAAATGGGTGACAATCGCAGGGGCGATCCGCCGACATCTTTATCAGATATTGAGGGTAGTGATGATCACTTCAGATGATCTCACTACCTGCCAACCGGTAAAACGCTACCGCTCCAACCCTTTGTTTTACTACATTATATAGTAACACGCACAGGTTAGAATCAGGTAACACAGAGAGTCAGACAACAGACGCAGCGTCCCGTCTCCCACCGAGGCCCTACCAACCATCGCGCTTCAGAGCACCAGCCTGGCGGCTACTGAGCATGCGCCAGGCTGATGCGCACCATGCGCCGGCAGTGATGAGTGAAGATAACGCGGAAGCGATGGCTGCACAACACACAGCCCTGTTCGTGTAAAACAGCCTGGATGAGAGCGCTATCCGGCAGAACATCTCTTGCATGATGAAAGAGATTCTCTGCGCAACCCTTTTCAGTGCCGGTTTAAGATTTTTTTAACCAGTGCTGTATTCGGGCGAGATCATCTGGCGTATTAATATTCACCAGCGAACGTGCTGCCGGATCATACCGTTGCCACAACTCAGGGCCGGGATCAACCCAACGCAGCGACGTGAGCGCAACCTGAAGCCGGCGTTCACCGGCAGCAAACACCTGCCGCAGTGGCGCCAGTGCGCTTTGGCGATATACTGCGAGGAGTGGTTGGGGCAAATCAGGCGAAGAGGGATCGGTCGGCGCCAGCACATCACCGGTAAAAGACCAATCTGCCAGCGCCGCGAGCAATTCAGGCACGATCAATGGCATATCCGCCGCAATAACCAGTGCAGCAGCGGTTTGCATTGCTTGCAGACCACTGATGACACCACCCAGGGCACCGCTTCCCGGCTGTTCATCGACGACAATGCGTGCCGGCAGATCGGGCCAGGCCACACCATCGTTCATCACCACGATAATATCAACACACAGTGGTTGCAGCAATGCGACGGCATGCCCCAACAGATGCGGCCCGTGATCGCCCCACAGCCGCAAACGTCGTTTATCGGCACCAAAACGCCGGCTACGTCCACCAGCAATCACAATACCGCTTAACGGATGCCTGGACATAACAAGACATTATTAATAGGAGCAGTTGGTATTTACGAGCCAACTTTACCGAGTGAGGCGAGAAACTCGGCATTGCTCTTCGTCTTCGCCATACGGGTCAGCATCAGCTCTGCACCCTCGTTTTCGCCGACCATGCTAACCATCCGACGCAACATCCAGCTCTGGCGCAGGGTTACTGGATCGAGCAAGAGGTCTTCGCGACGGGTTCCCGAACGCTGGATATCCACGGCGGGGAAGATGCGCTTCTCGGCCAGTTTGCGGTCGAGGTGCAGTTCCATGTTCCCGGTGCCCTTGAACTCTTCGTAGATAACATCGTCCATCCGCGAACCGGTATCCACCAGACAGGTAGCAATGATGGTCAGCGACCCACCATCCTCGATATTCCGCGCCGAGCCGAAAAAGCGTTTGGGTGGGTAGAGGGCTGCCGGATCAACACCACCGGAGAGTGTGCGCCCACTCGGTGGCATGGCGATGTTATAGGCACGGGTAAGACGAGTCAGCGAGTCCATCAGGATCACCACATGGCGCCCGTGCTCAACCTGACGCTTAGCCTTTTCCAACACCAGTTCAGCGACCTTGATATGCTGCTCGACCGGCTCATCGAAGGTAGCCGCCACTACTTCACCCTTCACCGACCGTCGCATGTCGGTAACCTCTTCCGGGCGCTCGCCGATCAGCAGCACAATGAGCTGAATATCAGGTGCATTGGTTGTCACCCCATTGGCAATTGCCTTCAGCAGCATCGTCTTACCGGCTTTGGGTGGAGCAACGATCAACCCACGCTGCCCACGCCCAATCGGAGCGATCACGTCAACAATGCGGGTTGGCAGGATATTTGGCTCGGTCGAGAGGACAATCTGCACATTCGGATGAATGGGGGTTAACTGCTCGAAGAGGGGACGCTTCTGCGCCATTTCAGCCGGCAGACCATTGATCCGTTCAACATAGAGCAGTGACGGATAACGCTCCACCTCTTTGGGTGGGCGCACCCGACCTTCAATCATATCACCGGTGCGCAGATTGAAGCGACGAATCTGAGATTGAGCAACATACACATCATCGTTGCTGGGGCTGAGGCGCGCATTGCGCAGAAACCCATGGCCATCAGGCACGATCTCCAGTAAACCAGCCCCCTGCGTTGTGACCGGTTCTTCAACGACTGCGGTTGTCACAACCGGTGCGGACAATGTCTCGCCATCAGCAGGTGCTCCGTTATCTCCATTCACCCGCCGGCGACGGCGACGAGTTCGCTCTGTAGTTTCACTGGTTCCTGTTGTCATACGTTTTTCTTCCATTGTGTACTTTTTTACTCCTCTTTGTGAGCTGCTTCGCCAGGATGCGCTGTTTCACCGGATGGAGCAGCCGGTAAGCGGCCCGATGAGCCAGAACGATAGCCAAGCGCTTCCAGGCGCTGATGAATCTCTTCAATACCCTTCGCACCCAGGTTTCGGATACCCATCAATCCGCGGTCATCAAGCCGCAACAACTGGCCAATCGTGTGAATCTCTGCCCGTCGCAGACTATTGTAGGTGCGTGTGCTTAAACCAAGTTCGTCAATTGTCCGACTGGCAATCTCTTCGGGGATAGGCGGTGGTAGATGTGCCGATGGTTCTGGCTCTTCCGGTTGGTTCAAATTCACGATCCGCCCAAAATATTGGGCCAGAATCTGTGCCGCGTGGCTCAATGCATCACCCGGTTTGATGGTGCCATCCGTCCAGATTTCGAGGATCAGCCGATCATAGCCGGTCAGCGGATCATCCCCCATCTCTTCAACCAGAAAGTTGACACGGGGAATTGGGCTGAAGAGGGCATCCACCGCGATTTCGCCAATTGGCATGCCACTCACCGTATCGGCCAGTTGCACACCCCGCCCACGCTCCACGGTCAGTTGCATTTCAAACGTCGTGTGCTCGTCGTCGATGGTACAGATATAGTGCTGGGGATTTACAATTTCTACCGTACTAGGGGCATCAATATCGCGGGCGAACACTGGCCCAGGACCCTGTTTGATCAACTGTAGTGCCACTGCACGGTCACTGTAGGAACGGAGACGAATCCCTTTGATGTTGAGGACGAGTTGCGTGCCATCTTCAACCACACCAGGAATGCTGCTGAATTCGTGAATGACCCCAGACACCTTGATCCGGGTTACAGCAGCACCGGGAATAGATGAGAGCAACACACGACGAAGCGCATTCCCTAATGATGAGCCATGACCACGCTGTAAGGGGGCAATTGCAAACCGACCGTAATTTTCAGCCGCAGCGACAAGAGTAATGCGAGGGGTAATAAACGACAATTCAAGTGTTTCCATATTCCTGTTCCAAAACACTCCGAAACTCTGATCGCACCCGTGGCGTTTGTGCTCAATCCGCACATCCAACGCATGGTGCGTTTCGCCGGCCCACGGCGTTTCGACTCCATCAACTCAACCACAGTAGCGAGAGCGGGAAGCTGTGCTTACAGAGCACCTTTTCGGCGGCGCTGTAGCGCAGTTGGTGGCAGCTTAGAACTACCACATGTTGCGCGTGACCTTACTATACTGGTGAGAGTTACACGCTGTGTCGGTCACAGACTCCTTATATAATACCATAAGTTACAAAAAGCGTGGGAGACAAAAGGAATTGTTATGATGAATGCACAGAGCCACAACTGGCTCAGCACCATACTCATTATCGCCGGTGTAGCCTGGATTGTGATCAGTCGCCCGCCGGATATGAACCCTACTGTGCCGGTGCCGCAACCGGGTTTCGTAGCACCGGCTATTGTTCTCCCGCAGCTTGACGGTCAGACGCTGTCCCTGAGTGAATTGCAGGGGCAGGTGGTAATTGTTAATTTCTGGGCCAGTTGGTGTGGCCCGTGTCGGGCTGAAATGCCTATGCTTGAACAATTATACCAGGCCGAGCGGAGACGTGGGTTAACGGTGCTGGCAGTCAACAGTACTGTCCAGGACAATCCGGCGGATGTGTCGAATATGCAGCGCGATTTTGGGCTTAGTTTCCCAATCGTGCTCGATTACGATGGTTCTGTCGGTAATCGCTACGGGGTGCGGATGTTGCCTACCACCTTTATCATAGATCGCAAAGGGGTGGTGCGTCGGGTACTGTTTGGTGGACCGTTAAGCGAAGCGAACCTGCGCAATGTGATCGAGCCGCTGTTAGCTGAAACAGAATAACGGTGGTTTACCAACATCGTCTTCCTGTCAGATTAACATCACTGGTAATAACTGTATATGCTTCCAGCAATTAACATTGGCCCATTTGCTCTTTATACCCCTGGACTGATCTTTCTGTTGGGCGGCTGGCTGATTGTACAGGTGGTGGGTCGCGCTGCCGGTGTCTACAGACTGTCCGGTGACCGTATGGAGATAATCGTTGCCCTCGCCCTACTTGCCGGCATTGTCGGTGCCCGGCTGGGATATGCACTCATGTCGTGGCCCTACTATCTCCGCGATCCCCTGGCCCTGGTAGCTCGCGATCTCCAGGCATTTTCCTTGCCGGCAGGTGTACTGACCACCATACTCGTCGGCGGCTGGCAGATCTGGCGGCAGCGCTGGCCGCTGTGGGTCACGCTTGATGCGTTGGCACCGGGTATAGCGCTGGCAGCCCTCACCTACGCACTGGCTCAGTTCGCGAGTGGTGACGGTTATGGCTTGCCGACCAATCTCCCCTGGGCAATTCACCTCTGGGGTGAACCACGTCATCCAACTCAGCTCTACGCTGCATGCGTCGCCCTGCTTGCCCTGATCGTCTGGCGACAATCCTACCGTCGCATTCAGACTCCCGGCGTGTTGTTTCTCACCATCTGCGGGGTACTGGCAGCCGGTACGTTAATCGGCGACGGGTTTCGAGCCACCGGTTTACTTTTGCCGGGTAATATTCGCTTTTCACAAGTTGTTGCGTTGATTGTTTTCATCATAATTGTACGAATCTGGCCCAAATTAACGTTGCAACATAATATGCAATAACGCGGTATACTAAAAGTAATATTGTCTTCTCAGTCTATTGTGAGAAAATACATGCGAGTCCTGATCGTCGAAGATGAACTGATTATTGCCCAAGACCTTAGTCACACCTTGCGACGAATTGGCCACTCAGTGATTGATGTTGTTACCAGCGGTGAAGAAGCTCTCCAATCTGTGAGCAAGCATACACCCGACCTGGTATTAATGGATATTCGCTTAAGTGGTGCTGTTGATGGGATTGAGGCCGCCCGTCATATTCACAGTCGGTGGGGGATTCCGGTCGTCTTTCTGACCGCCCACGCCGATGATCAGACAGTACGCGAAGCGTTACTGGCCGAGCCATGGGCTTACCTGCTGAAGCCGTTTGACGAGCGTGAGCTTGAAGTGGCCATCGCCGTTGCCGCCTATAAACATCGGTTGGAACGACGCCTCAGATCGAGTGAACGCCATCTACGTACCACATTGACCAGTATCGGCGATGGTGTGATTGTTACCGATCCGCAAAGTCGCATTACCTTTGTCAATCCGGTCGCTGCCCGCATGCTCGGCATTACCCCGGATGAAGCAATCGGCTGGCCACTGGCTCGCATCTATACCCTGGTCGTTACCCATACCGGTTTACCAACCGATAGCACAACATCAAATCAGACAGTGAATGGCCTGCCGGCACCGGTTACCCTGCTTACCCGGAACGGCGAGCAGTTGTTAGTGGAACATACCATCACCCAAATTACTGCCGATGATGGTACCAATGAAGGGGTCGTGATAGTCTTTCGTAATGTCAGCGAACGACAACGGGCGATCAATCAGTTACAAGAGGCGAAACGGCAGTTGCATCAGGTTCAACTGCAACTTGAACAGCAACGACAGTCGATCAATACACTCGGCATACTTGCCCGCACCTTGCGCGAAGTAGCATCGTTACCGGAACTCTACACTGCAATTGTGAATGCAGGTGCGACCCTTCTGCCTGACTATCGCGGTACGCTCCTTATCTACAATCCCGAAACAGACCTCGTTCACCCCGTCGGCCACTGGGGCGAACCTCTGGTACACCGTCCTGTACGCCGATGTACCTGCTGGGGCGAGCGCCGCTGGGTACTCAGTCGCACCCACGACGACCATATGTGCCATTTTATCCCGCAAGGGTTACTCGGTGAGCGTATGTGTTTGCCAATTCAACAGCAACATACTGTCGTTGGTCTCCTGAGTCTGTACCATCAACAGCCGGACAATGGTAATGGTTATCAGGTAGCCGTCGCCCTGAGCGATCTGGCCAGTCTGGGGCTAAGTGCCTTTGCCCAACGTTTCACATCCGACACACCATGATGACGCACTGTTTTGGTGAAGGATGTGTCATACTGTTCGACCCGGAATGGGGTACATGCAGGCATTGCCCTACCTGTACCACGCTTGTCGCCATATATGAGAGGTGATCATTTCGTACCAACCGCATTTCGAATCGGCACCTCAGCGTGCAGCAGGGAGTTGTATTGATGGATAGCACGAATCAGTCAGTTGTACCACTGCTGCGGTTGTACGTTGCCGGTGCAACCAGTCGCTCGACCCGTGCTATCACGACAGTACGGCGATTTTGTGAGCGCCACCTCGCCGGTCATTACCGGCTTGAGATCATAGATGTATACCAGCAACCAGATCGCGCACGCGAGGATCACATTATCGCCACACCGACCCTGCTGATCGTCGAGCCGGGACCGCCAACGGCATTTATTGGCGAACTACGTTCATCCGATTGGCCGCGAGTGGCAGCAGCATTGAACTTGTTTCCCAATGACGAATAGGAACTGTCGTATGGAAAACGAGCCACAGATGAGTCAGCCTGACATTGCCCGACTCCAGGCTCGCTTAGCCGAGCTTGAGGAACTGGTTCGTGCATTGCAGATGGGCGAAGCCGATGCATTGGTCATTGATGGGCCACGTGGGCCGTTGGTATATACGCTGCGTGGCGCTGAACATCCATACCGTGTCCTGGTTGAGACAATGAACGAAGGCGCCCTAACCTTGCTCAGCGATGGCACGATTTTGTACTGCAACAGTAAGTTTGCCGAGATGGTCGGTTTAGCGCAGGATCAGCTTACCGGGCGGTCGCTCCTCGACCTGGTGACGCCAACAGATCGCTTGCTGTGCGCCGAGTTGCTGGCAACCGGTGCTACCGGTTCGAGCAAAGGGCCAATTACGTTACAGGCGGTGAATGGCGTTCAGCGTCCAGCCCAAATCTCACTACGTGCACTGCAAAACGAGACTGAAGCCGATATGTGTGCCGTTGTCACCGATCTCTCCGGGCCACAAGCAGTCGCTGCCCAACTGCGGGCTGCCCTGGCCGAGAAAGATTTGCTGTTGCGCGAAGTGCACCATCGGGTCAAAAATAATTTGCAGATCGTCTCCAGCCTCTTGCGCCTGCAAGCCGAAAATATTAGCGATGAGCGAGTCAGCGCCGCCGTCCACGACAGTCAAAATCGCATTCGGGCATTGGCTCTCGTCCACGAGCAACTGTATCGCTCCGAAAGTCTGGCGCATATCGATATTGGGGAATATCTGCAAAATATCGCGACCAGTGTCTGGCGCTCGCTCAGTATGCGCGGCAGTTCATTACGTCTGGTGAGTGAGATTGGACAAAGTATCAGCATCAATATCGACCAGGCTATTTCACTTGGTCTGATCGTCACCGAGCTGGTTTCAAATTGTGTCAAGCATGCCTTCCCAGAGGGTATGCAGGGCGGCATTATCAAACTGAGAGTGGTCAGAGACGCAGACGCACTTCAGGTCGAGGTTGCCGATAACGGTACCGGTATGCCGGCCCAGGCCGCCAGCAGTGGTAGCCTGGGTATGCAACTGGTGCATGGGCTATGCCGGCAACTCGGGGCAACGCTGGATATTGTGTCCGATCAGGGAACAACGGTTACGATTCGAGTACCGGCGAATCGCCTGGAGTAGGGGAAGGAGTAACGGTACCATCTATCCTATCGCGTTGCCTGAATGACAGCGGTGGAACGAGACAATAATTACCCGTTCAATCAACATTCAAACGTGCTTCAAGCGCCTGCATAGCAGCGGTCAACTGTTCCTGGCGCAGGGCAGCCGTCACATCACCACGAGTCCGTTCAAGCACCGCACGTAAGGCATCAGTTGAACGACGCAATCCCCCGGTAATTGCTTCCGGGTAATCCACCGTGATCAACGCACTGTAGATATCGTCCATGACGGTCAGCAACTGTTCAACGCGCGACACATCTCCCCGTCGCAAGTCGTCAAGAATTGCCCGTCGCAGCTCACTGGCAGCTTCAGCCAAACCGTTGAGATAGGCTGCCGGTTCCACACCTATCATCTCGCCGGTCGGTGGCGCATCGCCGGCAAGGAATGCCACGACCAGATGCGCTTCGGCAAATTCTTTCAGGGCATCCTGGGTATACCCTGCATAACGAACCTCTGGCGCGCCGGCAGTAGCGTCGTACAGCTCAGCCACAACTTCACCGGCCATCTCCAGCAAGTGGCGGGCAGTGGCAAAATCGCCACGATGCGCAGCCCGAATGCTGTTAGCACTCTGCCGTACCAGTATTCGCGTGGCGGCAATTGCCCGTTCACGTGCGGCATGAATGCTTTCAAGCTGCACCACACAGCCAGCAACTATCTGCTCTATACTCATAGCCAACCTCTTGCCTCTTATGTGTAGAAGGTATTATAGCAAAAAGCTACCGCCGCGACGATCATCAATCAGGTGGTGATTTCTTCACGAGAAAATGCTATCGCCTACTCGCAGCAGAATTCATCTCATAAAGCTGTGCCGTCGCGCTAACAGGCTGTCACACAGGCTCATAAACGCTTGCCAATCACATATTGCTTCCAGTCTGACGGGACGGAAGCGAAGAGGGCTGACGACCATCTCCAGTGCCATCACCCACTGAATTGATTACCTTGCCCGCTCGTTATGCGCGTATCGCTCACTTGGAGTGCGGCAGCGTAGCTGTCGTACCAGCCTTCGTGCCAGGCACGTCTCACGCCGTTCACCCTGCTGGCCACGGTGATACTGTGTGTACTCGTCACGATCATGGAGTCTGTCAGTAATGAATGAGAGAACTTCGAGATTAGCAGCTCCCTCCGGGGCATCCTGCTGCGGCAGAAGATACGTGAGCCTGTATGTGCTTGTCCGTCCTTAAACATCTGCCCAGGCCAGAACGCGGGCCGGCGCACCATCGGCCCCGGCCAGTTTTAAGGGCAAACAGGCAAAGGTATAACGTGCGCCACAGGTCAGCACGGCGAGATTACAGAGATTTTCGACGATCAAACACTCTGCCCCCAACAAGCGTACATGCGCCGCATCGCTGCCATCAACCGTTGAGTCAACACTCAACGCATCGATTCCGACCAATCCAACCTGCTGCTGCACCAGGGTGTTAGCCAGCGCAGCACTGAGGTAGGGATGGCGGAAATAGTGATCGCTGCCCCAAAAATCATCCCAACCTGTACGGAAGAATACCATCATACCCGGCCAGATCTGATACCCGTCCAACACCGTCGGCTCAATCGGCGTATTCGCCGGATAGCCACGCACATCGATCACCACACCCTGACCAATGAAGCGTTCAGGTGGGAAGTCATCGATGCCAGGGCCGTGCGCAAACCGGTGGCGCGGCGCATCGAGGTGTGTCCCGCTATGGCTACCCAACGCAAGTGAGCTGACCTGCCAGGGCGGGCTAAGCATTGGTGTAATTTTCACCGGCGGATCGCCCGGGTAGACCGGCATGCCCGAACTGATTGGGCGGGTAAGATCATAGACTGTCGATAATGCGCTCATAGGTGATGCGATACCTGTGAATACACCGGCACTGATTGCGGACTATGATCCGGAATGATCACAACACTTTCAGGCCGAAAGCCGATCTGGACATCCTGGCCGGCACTTATGTCCATGCCGATATACGCAGTATAGGGATGGGCAATCTCGATAGTCATCGCCCCAACTGCAACCCACAAATGGTTGAGTCGGCGGCCAGGCCGCTGCTCGATGATACGGGCTGCCAGCAGGTTATGGCCGGCAAAGCGGGTTAGTGGTCGGTCAGGGTAGACGAGCCGAATCTCTTCGGGGCGGATAAACGCCGTCACCCACGAACCAGGGGCAGGCGGTGGTGATGGGCAGACGGCTTCAATCCGGTACCCTTCCCATTCCAGCCACAAACGGTCAAGTTCTACCGCCACGACTCGCCCCTTAATGATATTACTCAAACCGAGCATCTGCGCAACCCGAAGGGTAGCCGGAAAACGACAGACCTCGGCCAGCGCACCGATCTGCGCGATTTTCCCTTCCTGCAGAATAGCAATGCGCTGACCAACGGCAAATGCATCATCAAGATTGTGGGTGACGTACACCACAATCAGACCACGCTCGGCCTGAAGGGCGCGTAAATCGGCGTGCAATTGAGTACGTACTGCATGATCAAGGGCAGAGAACGACTCATCGAAGAGCAGCACATTGGGCTGTGCAGCCAGTGCACGAGCAATCGCTACTCGTTGCTGTTGTCCACCTGACAGCTCATGCGGCATGCGCTGGGCGAGATGGACAAGCTTCATCTGATCCAGTAGCTCGTATGCACGCCGCCGTGCTTCGCGCCCACGCCCCATCGGCAACGCCACATTATCGAGTGCGGTCATATGCGGAAACAGCGCATACTGCTGGAAGACGTAGCCAATCCGTCGGCGCTGTGGCGGCAGGTTGATCTGCGGTTGACCCGGGTAGCGCTGGAAGAAGACCGTCTCATCAAGCGTAATCCGACCGGCATCAGGTTTCATCAACCCGGCGATGGCCTGGAGCGTCTGGGTTTTGCCGGCACCTGATGGCCCAAACAACACCAGAATCTCGGCGCCAATCGTGAATTGCACGCGCAGCGTAAACGACTCAAGCCGACGCTGAATGTCAACGCTCAACGTGGATGCCATACAGATCCTCGTGGACAATCATCGTTTGTGATTTGGGTCTCTGCTCCAAACGCCGCACCAGCCACAGGCCGGCGAAGGCAATGCCGGTCATCACCAGCACCATCAGATGCGCATCGGCGTAGCGCTGCGCCTGCACTGCATCATAGATCGCAACCGGCAACGTTTGCGTGCGACCAGGAATGTTGCCGGTCACCATTAAGGTCGCCCCAAACTCGCCCAACGCACGGGCACTGCCGAGGATCACGCCGGCAATAATCCCGCGCCGGGCCAGGGGTAATGTGATTCGCCAGAGGATGCGCCACTCACTCAGTCCCAGTGTGCGCGCTGCCTGCTCCAGTTGGGGGTCTACATTGCTTAGCGCCGCCCGGCTACTCTGAAACATCAGGGGCAAACCAACCACCACCGCAGCAATCACTGCCGCCGGCCATGAGAAGAGCAGGCGTATCTGAAACCATTCTACCAGCGGACTACCACTGCCCAGCGCCAGCAGCAGATAGTAGCCAACCACACTGGGGGGTAGCACCAACGGTAACATCAGCATCGTCTCAACCACGATCTGACCGGGAAATGTCCGGCGTGCCAGTACCAGTGCCAATGGCAAACCGATCAGAACAATACACAACGTAGCAATGGTTGTAACCTGTAACGATAACCAGAACGCCGACCAGGACATACACCCTCTCATGGAGTTTGCGAGGTAGCGGGTAAAACAAAGCCGTATTTTTCCATCACCGGTCGCCCTTGCGGGCCATTCACGAACTCCATAAACTGGCGGGCCGCTGCCGGGTAACGACTGCTACGCACGATTCCCGCCGCCTGGATCAGAGGATGGTCGGGATGCAACTCAGTTGGAATAAGCACCCAATAGCCATTACTCTGCACACTTAACGAGAGCGCGACAATCGCCACCTCAACATTACCGGTATCGGCAAAGGTTAGCGTCTGTGCCACATTTTCCCCGAATACCAGACGATCCTGCACCTCGGCCCAAATACCGGATCGCTCGAGTGCTTCGCGTGCCGCCTGCCCGTATGGTGCGTGTTCAGGATTAGCAATCGCAATCCGCTGGTAAGCCGGATCGATCAGATCGCTCATCTGTTGCGGGCGAAGACCACTATCTGTGCGCGTCCAAATGGTAATCCGGCCCTGCGCATACACCGTCAACGAGGACGGATCAACAATCTGCTGCGCTGCCAGGTCTTCGATAAAACTGCGATTGGCAGCGTAGAAGAGATCAACCGGGGCGCCGCGTTCAATCTGCTGGGCCAGTTGACCGGTTGAGCCGAAATTGAAGACTACCGGAATCCCGGTTTGCGCGGTAAAGAGTGGCCCGATTTCATTGAAAGCCGGCATAAGGTCGGCGGCTGCGGCTATCGTCAGGCTGGCAGTATCAGGTTGTTCGGCATTGCAACTGCTCAACAAGAGTATCGTCATCAGAAACACACACCACCCGCGTGCCATCAGACGCCTCCCTGCGCTTGCCGGTTCCACCGCTGGTTCAACTCATACCGGCATTCTTCCAGCCAAAGCACGGTTGCCTGTAACTGCCCGGAGCGATAGCGTAGCACGAGCCGCTCAAACGAATTGACAGGTAAGCTGGCGATCCGCTGCTCATTCTCTGCCAGCCACTGCCGACAACAGGCTAACTGACGGTCAAGCAGTTGGCCGGCCTGCGCTGCCCCCTCGTGGCAGGCAAAATAGAGCTTCGCCATAAATTCAAGCCGGATATCCCGTCCATGCGCCACCGGCGTTGTCACCCAGGCAACAAAGAGCGCTTCACCCGCAGGCGTGAGCGAGAGAATCTTGCGCGGTGGCCGGCTCCCCTGTAGTTCAAGCTGATGCGTCAGATATCCATCAGCTTCCAGCCGGTCAAGCAATGCGTACAGATGACTCTGCTTGACCCGCCAGATAAAACCAAGGGCCTTTTTCTGCTGTAATTGCTGGAACAGCTCATACGGGTGCATCGGCTGTTGACGCAGCAAACCAAGCAGTGCCGGTTCAATTGTGAGTGACTGTTTCTGAGAAGCCATATCTGTGCGTATATCGGCCCTACCGGTGTTCAAGTTGCCAAGGGAATTACCGGCATCCGCTCATCGATACTTCTCGTGTTGAGTATTCACAATGTGAATACTGTACCACAATCAGCAATCACCGGCAACCTGATACCTATCTGAACGTTTTGTAGTCTGATTGGACGCAACTGTCATCATTTATCCACCCTGAGCCACTATACTACGCACAGCCGAAGTAATTTCCATAAATGTCTGGACATACGCTATGTCACTTGACACGATTCCCTTACCAAAGGAAGGCACGCTTTCCAAAGACTATCGGATGCAGGTCACCTGCGAAGAGCCGCCAAACCTCTTGCCACCACTTGCAATTCTTGACGAGGCGGTGACGCCGGTAGAGCGGTTATTTGTATGCAATCACCAGCCCATTCCCTCTCTATCCAGGAAGCATTGGGAACTGACAATCGATGGTCTGGTACGGCATCCGTTGACTATTGGTTTTAGCGATTTGTTCAGGGAACCAACCAGTAGCTTCTTCGCCGCACTCATTGGCAGGTCGCAGATTGCTGAAGGTTACGCCTCGATTGCGAATGTCGAATGGATCGGTGCACCGGTAGCACTGTTTCTCGAAGCAGCAGGCATGAAGCCCCAGGCCGGGTTCGCCGCCTGTTGGAGCTACGGCCCCCAACCGATGGTGCGTTATTTGCCACTCAGCAAACTCTGGCAAGATGGCATGCTGGCGTATGCGATCAATGGTCAGCCACTACCACCCCTGCACGGCGGCCCGGTACGACTGATTGTACCGGGATGGAGCAGCGCTTACTGGCTGAAATGGATTGCGCAGATTACGCTCCTTTCACCAGAAAGGGCACCGGCAGCAGCCCATGTCGATGGATCACTGGCAATTGATTGTTGCCTCTTCAATCTCCCTAATGGTGTGCTCAGGCCTGCCAGATATACCACCCTGCGCGGCGCGGCATGGTCGGCCGCACGTGGTGTTGCCCAGGTAGACATTTCCATCGACGAAGGTCCCTGGCAGACAGCCACCCTCGACCAAAACCTGGGGCCACGCGCCTGGCGACGTTTCTCATTTCGCTGGTCAGCTTCGAGTGGAACGCATCTGCTTGCTGTTCGTGTCAGTGACAATAGTGGTCAGAGTGCAGTGCGACGCTGGCAGATTGACGTGAGGAGTTCGTGAGAAGCAACGGGGTGATGGCATTATTCACGAATTAACACCACATCTGGTAGCAGAGAAAGCACGCGCTATCCAATCATCACCCTGGTGTCGCACCTGCACGATGCACGTCTATGAACAAGAGCTGTCATGATTGATGATTAGGAGGTAGGGGCACGGCATGCTGTGCCCCTACCTTGTCGCCGCATCAGGTTGTTCTGAGTCTATACCCACAATGACCCACCTGTTGATCGCTGGCGGCACGTTTAGTGACACCTCAACACAGGTATGACACTTGAACGATGCTCATCGTTGAGCAAGAGTTGATACAATTCGGTCTAAGCTGAGTGGTAACATTCAGGTGGTGATTCTTGCGCCTATCACTGAACAGAAGCCCCGTATCCACGTAGTTGGAACACGGGCTGCCGTCCGTGCGACAAGGGGGTAGGCTGATCGGCCTCTCACCACTCCCCCGGCTCGCGAATACCTGCAAGCCGGGGGAGTACCTTCACCCAAAATTGGCTGACGGCATACGAACGGTCACGCGCTTACTCTATCACGCAGATACGCCTCTAATTCGGCAATTGGTACCCGTTCCTGCGCCATAGTGTCGCGATCACGGACGGTAACGGTACCGGCCAGGGTCGGGTCTTTACGAACGGTCACGCGCTTACTCTATCACGCAGATACGCCTCTAATTCGGCAATTGGTACCCGTTCCTGCGCCATAGTGTCGCGGTCACGGACGGTAACGGTACCGGCCAGGGCCGGGTCTTTACCCTGACCAATCGTATCGAAGTCAACCGTGATACAGAACGGTGTCCCGATTTCGTCCTGACGACGGTAGAGTTTGCCAATCGCACCGGTATCATCGTAGATCGTGCGCATCCTACCGCCGGCCTGCAACTGTCGGCGCACCGCTTTGGCGGTAGCGACAATCTCTTCGTGGTTGCGCTTCAACGGAAAGACGGCAACCTTGATCGGCGCCAGGCGTGGCTTGAGGCGCAGAACTGTGCGATAGTGCTCGTCGATCAATGGCTGCGCCTGGCCACGTAATTTCTTACCCAGTTCGATCTGATCGGCACCGGGCATCGCCAGTAACTGCTCAACTTCAGGTAAGCGTTCGGCCAGCGCCTGGGTAAGCTCTTCGCCACGGGCCAGAATCGCATCGCGGGCTTCGCCGCTCAACTTCTCGCTGCGACCAACCGACTTGAGAAACGCATTGAGCGCCTCACCGACCGCGGCCAGTTTCTCGCCGGGAATCGCTTTCGTCAGCTCCTCTGCATACCCCTCGCACATCACAGCCAGCATACACCGGCCAACCCCAGCCGACGGCTCGATGACGTAAGGCACCACATGGCGACCACTGGCCTGATCGAAGTAGGTCAGGCGGGCAATGCTATCTTCGTTGTGATTCACACGTGCGGTCAGATTGAGCTGCGCCTGATCTTTGCTGTGGGAGCCGAGATCGTAGTCAGTTCGATTCGCAATCCCCTCAATCTCTTGCACGCCGATGTTGGGATACTCATACATCAAATCGAACGTCCGCTTCGAGTAATGGGCCAGCTCAGCAGTCGGCACATCGTAGATAGTAATCCGACTACGCGGAATACCGATCTGCTCCCACCAGGCCAGGCGGGCTTCAAGCCAGCGTTGATGCCACTCTTCATCGGTACCGGGCATCACGAAATACTCGATCTCCATCTGCTCAAATTCGCGAACCCGGAAGAGAAAATTGCGTGGATTGATCTCATTGCGGAAGGCTTTCCCAACCTGCGCAATCCCAAACGGCAACTTCCGCGCCGAGGTCGTCAGGACATTGGCAAAGTTGACGAAAATCCCCTGCGCCGTTTCCGGGCGCAAATAGGCAAACGAGCCGCTGTCAGCCACCGGCCCGATCTGGGTCCGAAACATCATATTGAAGGGGCGCGGTTCGGTCAGATCGCGTGAGCCACAGTTGGGACAAACACCCTGAATATGGTCGGCCCGCCAGCGCATTTTACAGTTCCGGCAATCAACCAGGGGATCGTTGAAAGTCTCTTCATGACCGGAATATTTCCAGACCAGCCGATTCATCAGAATGGCCGCATCAAGACCTTCCATGTCATCGCGTTCGTAGACGTTTGTTCGCCACCAATCAGCAATGATATTATTCTTCAACTCCACGCCAAGGGGGCCGTAATCGTACACACCCTGTAACCCACCATAAATCTCGCTGCTGGGGAAGATAAAACCACGACGCTTGGCCAGCGCCACGATCTGATCAAGTGATGTAGCCGGCACGATATTCCTCCTTTGCGCAACGTCTGACAACAAAAAACCGGGCGCCGAAGCGCCCGGGGACGCATCACTCTGACGCGCGGTTCCACCCCGGTTAGCGACCGTAGTCGCTCACCTCAATCACGATTCAGCTCCCCGGCGCCGTTCCGCCATTCAGGGCCACCAGGCTCGCACCGTCCCTAGTTCGCTGTGCGCCCGTCGCGACGTACTCCTCCGGATCATCGCCGATGTGCTGCGAGTATAGCACACGCAGTAGCAACTCGCAACCATTATATCAAGACGACTCCTCGGCAAGGTGTGCATACATCTGCGTCGTAGCAATCGAAGCGTGGCCCAGGCGCTCTTGCAATTCGCGCAGATCAACACCGTTCCGCAATTGATGGGCCGCGAACGAATGACGCAACATATGCGGCGTCAAATCGTGCATACCAACCTGTTCGGCATACGTCTTAAGAATCAACCAGAAGCCCTGACGGGTCAACCGTTTACCACGATGATTTAAAAACAGTGCTTCCGGATCATCAGGAGCCTGGCGCGCCAGTTGTGGACGGGCAATGTCAAGATACTCCTCCAGCGCAGTCAATGCCGGATCACTCAGCGGGATTGTCCGTTCCCGCCCCTGGCGCCCCCGACAACGCACCGTTCTGTGATCAAAAGCGACATCATCAACATTTAATGCAACCAACTCGCTTACCCGCATACCGGTAGCGTACAAGACTTCAAGCATTGCCTTGTCGCGGATCCCTTCGGGTGTACCGTTTTGTAGCGGCACCTCCAGCAATTCATCAACCTGATGCTGAGAAATAGCACGTGGCGGGAACCGATCAACCCGCGGTGCATCGAGTTGATCGGTAGGATCATGATGAATAACGTTACGCTCTTTCAGAAATGAGAAGAACGACTTGATCGCCGCCAAACGACGCGCCATCGTTGAGTTGGCGTACCGCTTCTCTTTGAGATTGATCACGAACGCCATCATCGTCTCACTGTCGACGTCTGACCAGTGTTCAATCCCGCGCTCGTGGAGAAACGCACAAAGCTGATCAAGATCGGTACGATAGGCGATGGTCGTGTTGGCCGACATCTTGCGTTCGTCGGCTATATAAGCAAGGAATTGCGCTACATACTGGTTCATGAGTCTTGCCTGCTCATTGAAGGCTAATGGAAGGTCTTAGAGTACCGTGTATGGTAATGGAAAGCTGACGGTGTGTCAATTCAAAAGCAGCAGCTCTCTTTGAACCCACAGCGCTGACAGCGATAAAATCCGGCCCAGCGCTGCATCTGCGCCTGGCAGGCAGGGCACTCGCGTTCATCATCATCGGCAGGTTGTGGACGGCAGATCTGCTGCTGTGACACCCGCTCTTGCTGAAGCCGAGGTTGTACCGACGGCGATTGACTCATCAGTGACCTCCTATACCTTTCACGTTGCCCACCTATTGTACCATGCGTTATCCAGGCGTCATCCAGGACGATGGTACCATACCAGATTCTGATATACTGACCATAGCTTGTTGAACAGAGAGAGAAACAGTCCATGCGTACATTGATTGTCTTCAACCCGACAGCCGGCCACGCTGAACAACTGGAGGCTGAACTGGAAGCAGCAGCACAGGTCTGGCGCGAACAAGGTTGGACAGTTGAATTACAACCGACCAATGGCCCTGGTGATGGTCGACGATTAGCCAGCCTGGCAGCCAACAACGGTTACGATCTGGTGGTTGCTGCCGGTGGTGACGGCACCATCAATGAAGTAGTTAATGGTCTGGCAGGCAGCCAGACAATTCTGGCTACGCTGCCACTAGGTACGATGAACGTGTGGGCACGCGAGTTGGGGTTACCGCTTCAGCCACGCGCCGCAGCCCAGAAACTCTGCTCGTGGTCACCGCGTCCGATTGATCTGGGACGTGCCGGTGATCGCTATTTTCTGCTGATGGCCGGTATTGGGTTTGACGCCGCCATCACCGCGAATGTCCGGCCCGACGAGAAGCGACGATTTGGCGCATTGGCGTATGTGATGCGTGGGATTGAAGAGGTGATGCGCATTCGTGGCACTCGTGCCCGTATCTGGCTCGATGGTCGTCAGATTAAAGCGCGAGTGTTGATGATTGTGATCGGTAATTCCCAATTGTACGGCGGGTTGGTGAAAATCACGCATCGTGCCAGCATTGACGACGGGTTACTGGATGTCTGCGTGATTAAAGGGGATAACGGAATTAACGCGATTGGTCACCTGATTGCAATCTTGCGCCGTCGGTTTAGCCTGAATCCCGATATTGCCTATTATCGCGCTCATACCATTGAGGTCATCACCCAGCGCCCGTTACCGGTGCAGGTCGATGGTGATCCGATTGGGGTTACACCGCTGCGCTTCACCGTCGTCCCATCAGCGTTGCGCGCCCTCCTCCCACCCGATCTGCCCGATGATCTGATTCAGCAGCCACCGCCTGGGGCCAAACGCTGGCCACAACGATTACTGGCCTGGCTGCGTCGTCGGATTGATATCTGAGCACTACATTCACCAAAATAGACAGAACTATGCAACGACGACTACCAGTTCATTATGTCCTTGTATTGCTGGTTTGCCTGCTTGCCGCGTGTGCGACACCTTCCAGCCCCAGCACCCCAACGCCCCCTCCAGCCCTGCAAGGCGACACCTTGAGCGGTCGTCTGCTCTTTAGTCGTGACGATGGTATCTGGTTGTGGGAAGGTCGCACAGCGCGTCGCTTAATCAATCCACCGGTAACCCAACCGGCTTTCAATCCAACCGGCAACCAGATAGCCTGCATCGTCTTGCATGCTGGTGCAAGTGATCTGGTAATTACTGATACCGCGGGGGCAATGCTCGCGCAACTGACCCGCAACGAGCCGGCAGCACCGCCCGGTAGCATCGAGAGAGTGTACAGTGCGAAATGGGCATTTTATCCGACCTGGCTCCCTGACGGAAGTGGCGTCCTGGTATCCGCCCAAATAGCGCCCCCCGTTGGCGATCCGCCAGCCGATGCGCCCCTCGCCATTGTGCGCTACGATGTGAATGGCCGGCAGCAGGTTGTGTTTAGTGACGCCAACGCTCATCTGGGCAAAAGTGTCGTGCTGCCCTCCGGCGATTTTATCGTTGTGCGTACCCCGCTCGGCAGCGATGGTCAGCAGCAACTCTTCCGCATTAGCAACAATCAGGCTACGCCATTACCAGGAGCACCAACACCAGCATACGATCCGGCTCTCAGTCCCGATGGTACCTGGCTGGTTTTTGCCGTTGGCATTAATGGCGGTAGCGATCTATACGCAATGCCGGCCAACGGCGGTTCGCCGATTCGCCTCACCGACATCGGTTCTGCGCGATCACCGGCTTTTGCGCCCGACGGTAAAACACTGGCATTTCTGGCAATCCCACCCGGCGGGCGTGGGTTTGATCTCTACCTCGCCGAAGTAGCCATCGCTGGCGACACTCTGCAACTCAGTCCGCCCCGCCGGCTTTCGACCGACTTTGCCATCAATGCCGATGGTGGGCTGACCTGGGCGCGCTAGATACCAACCTGATCGGCTACCGTCGCAGCCGGCTTCGTTGCCAGCGATATGGCCGCAACCGGTGGACGTTGACCGAGCAGATACGCTATCACATCGGCAGCCGAATAGCCCTGCGTCACATCAAAGATGGTGGGTAGACGCCGCAAATCATCACCGCTCGTAAGCAACGGCGGTTCGACACCAATATCGGCGCGGGCCTGACCAACGCCAATATTCGACATCAACGCATTGCACAGGCACCGCCGACCCTCGGTATCGCACAGATTACCACCCTTCTTCACAAAGGTGGCAATCGGTTCACTGGCACAGCGATAGCCAATCGTCCCTTTTGGTGTGCGATACATTGTTCGCAAATAACCCAGGTCACAAATCCGCTGGCGCGGGACTCCCTGGGCGGGATCGTTATCCCAGCGTACCACCTTGAACGGGTAGCCGGTCGGCGATGCGCGCGGATCGGTAAAGACATCAACCGTACCACGCGCTGCTGCGTCGAGCACCGAACGCCGCAGCGGTTCGGCCAGTCCAGAGTCGTTACAGAAGGCAAACAGCGTCCCAACCTGAATACCCATCGCCCCGGCAGCCCGTGCTGCGGCCAGCCCTTCCGGCGAAGCGGTACCACCAGCCAGCCAGAAGGGTAGGCCAAGGGCTGCAACCTTTGTCGGATCAACCAGATCACGCGGCCCATACAACGGCTCGCCACGTTCGTTTAGCTGCAATTCGCCACGCGGCGGCGCATTATGACCGCCTGCGGTTGGCCCCTCGATGACCAATCCATCAACACCAGCGATCTTGCGTGCGAACATGGTTGCCAGCGTAACACTGGCGACGATGGGAAGAAAGAGCGGACGACGCAGTGGCGGTGGTTCACCAGCCCAGTGTTCACGCGGATCAAACGTTATGTATGTAGGAGGTGCACCTTCATCGCCTTCGATCTCGGCAGTCAGGCGAGCAGGAAGATGCGCAGCCAGCGCATCGAGTGCAGCCGGAATCTCGCGCGGAATACCCGCTCCCATAATGATCACATCGACTCCTGCCAGCAGTGCACCGTAGAGCAGCGCAAGGTTGGGCAATTGAATCTTGGTCAACAGATTCATGCCAATTGGGCGATCATGACCCTCTTTCGCCAGCCACACCTCAACAAATGCCGCCAGGATGGCTATCTGCTGCCGTTCCTTACTCACCTTCAAGTTGTACATCGGCAACAGATCGTAAGGCTCACCTGGGGCACGACCATCAGGCCGGAAATAGGCGGTTAACACACGTTCGGCCACGCCAGGAATCGGAAAATGCGCCATTGCTCGTCGCATAGCGCCATCAGGATCGCCATCCTGCAAACGCCGAATCAGAATGGTATCGATACCGGTACCAGAGACAACACCGAGCTGACCACAGGCTGCAACCGCCCGTGCCAGTCGCCAATCGGAAACGGCGGCACCCATACCACCCTGAATAATCATCGGCAAATCGCTGGCGCGCATCGATCTCCACTCCTTATACATTTCAACAGGCAAACGAACACTATCGCTGCCAGATACGACCCAGAGGCAGCAACTGCTTCCGTGTAGCAACAAGCGGGGTTAACGAACTGTTCATCGGTCGGCAACGGAAATCAGGCCCTCTCTGATGTATGATACCGCAGAGCAGCTTACGATGCCAGATAAGAAATCGCTACCGGTAATGCTCATGTCGGCGACGAATGCCATCCTCGCAGACGACCAGATCAAGCGGGTAATCGTGGGCTTCACGGGGAAGTTCAGCGACCTCCTGATCGGCAAAGGCCACACCAACAGCGACGGTCGATGCAGTTGCCAACAGCGCATCGTAGTAGCCACCACCATACCCCAGGCGGTACAGATCGCGATCAAATGCCAGCAAAGGCACAATCGTTAGCGACCATTCACCCGGGTACGCAGGCATGAGGCGACGTGGCCGGCGAGTACCAAACCGGCCAGGCACCCAATCCTCTTCAGACAGACTGGCGATCCAGCTATGACGAAGCTCTCGTTGTCCCCCGACAACCGGCACTGCCACAGCCTTTCCTGCCGCCAAAGCAGCCACGATGAGAGGCCGGGTATCCACTTCCGAGCGCATTGGAACGTAGCAGTGAATTGCCCGGGCCGCCGTAAATACGGGCAGCGACTGCACCAGTGCACAAATGCGGACACTTCGCTGATCGCGATCAGCTAACGCATCACGACGCGCTTGCATCAGAGCACGCAGAGCTGCTTTCTGATCGGCAACGTCGGTCATGATTACTCCTGCGCAATGGCATCTTCGCAACCACCGGCTTGTTGTGCCGGGCAACGAGCCGGTTCATTGAAGTGGCCGCAAGTGACAAACAGCTAACCGCTGTTCTCCCGTCGCACAGCCAGAATATGCGACACCTGATTAACACCCTGGCTTCAGCCTACACCCTGAAGTTATCCGCTACCGATGGATTATATCATTGCCTGCCACATCCCTCACCCTGGCCGTCGGCAAAACTGGCGTGCGGAAGCAACATACTTCCGCACGCCAGACAACGGCACTGTTCAAGAGCACGCACGTCGGAGAGCAGACTCCATCGTACCATCCACCTCATCTACAGGTGTGGAGCCTTAATCCGCCGGATAATCTCAACGAAAGGCGGCTGTGGTTTGGGATTCGGGTTACGCGGAAACCAGCCCAATTCGGCACGCACTGCCTGTTCTTTCAACTCAGTAGCGCCCCAGATGAACGAAGCGCCGGTAACACCCAGTAAGGCCGACCAGCCGGCATCAGCGACAAACAGTGATAACACGATAATCCCGATCCCGAACAACAACGGATACGGCCACCAGAGATAGCCGAGATAATATTCCATTCTGATAACCCAGAAGAAACCGAAACCGATGATACCTAGACTAAACAGACCGATGGCCAGACCTTCCCAGTACATAGCTTGCTCCTCGTCGCATTCACATGGTGCCGGCTAAACAGTCTCCGGTTCACGCTCGCGCACCGGTTGTTGCGGAAGAATCAGTGCCTCACCCGGTTCACGGTCGAGTGGATCGTGGATAGTTGCCCGACCTTCGGCCAGGTACCGGGCATGGCGTGGATTGTGAGGATTGGCAGGCGCGTGGCCGTGGCGTACCCGGCGATCCTGACGCACTAGCTCGAACGCATCCCACCACAGCGAAATGCCGACAACACTACATACACCACCGATGGTGACATTCGCGCTGAAGAGGGCCACCAGGTTGAGCAGCAGGCCGGCAATAATCAAGACGACCATTGGCGGACGAATATCGGCACATTTCGCTTCCAACCAACGCACCCCAACGTGCCCCCACCAGATGCTGAGAAATGTTGCAATTGCTAACCAGAGACCACTCGTTTGCAGCATGTCATTCCCTCACAAATCTACACAAATCTTAGTAATCTTCAGCAGTATCCCATGGAAGATGCGCCATGTCAAGCGAAGCAAATGACGGGGTTGCCCGAACGAAACTTTCCATCACACTAAATGCGGAGAGGGGTCTTTTGTGATTGCAGTGCGTTTTTTCACAAATAATCTGCAAGAGTTTGCATCGATATGATACTGCCAAGGTATAACAATCCCATCAAAAAGGTATGAGGTTATCTCATAGATGCCCGCTCCCAGCGGGATATGCATGACCTACATGTCGCAGGTAGCCGGTATGAGGTATCGGTCGTTTCACAGGCCGCCAGGGATGTTCTGACCGTGCCCGGTAAGGGCGCACGGCCGTGCGCCCCTACCACTGCCGGTACGGGATGCTGCCGCCATCCACGGGACGATAATCGTCACCGGCTGAAACCCGATGATGTCCGATCAGGGTGCAGCAGCACCCATGGCGGGGATGAGCGCCCGTTTGGGAAGCACCTGGTCCTACCCTATCCAGCAAGACACCCCCGTCCACCACCCTATGCATTACCCATACCTCGCATACTGCATTGCCCGCGTGCCGGAGCGGGTCGGGGGAGTGATGACGAACGTGCTCCCCAGCCGGGAGCCAGGAGCGCGCGCCTCCGGCGCGCATGGTGCTGGTACCAGTGCTGGAGGGAGGAGCCAAAAGCAAGCTCCCGGCCCTGACGGTATTCACGGACGACCAGGACAGATGATCGAACACAACGTCTACCCTATCAGGAAGCCCTGGCTCACACGTCTGCCCTCCCCTCTCCCGCCCCCGCTATGCATTCACAACTGGTGTTAACCACGTGCGTATCAGCGGCTATGATCGCCATAGGTGCTGTTGTGGACGACTGACCCGGTGGCAGTGCGCCGCTCCAGCCGTGGTATCACGTGCTGAATGGGGTGCCTTACACGCGCATCATGTGCGTGGCGCGCAGTGTGGAGTGCGGCAGCCATGCTGCCGCGCCAGCCGTGCTCACGATCCGGCGCGGATTGCAGCGGGCTCCCGTGCCAGTACGTACCCCTGCTGATGGGGATGGCTGAGCGCAGGCCGGTAGCCTACCCCACAGCGTGCTGGTGCCGGTAGTGTGGAGGGGTGGGTTCGGTAGGGGCGGGTTGAGAACCCGCCCCTACGGACGGTGCCTGTACCGTTCACCTGACCATCCACGGGATGCGGTGGATGGGAATGTCTTGCATCGCGTGCCATGGATGGTTGTTCAGAGGTGATCGCAGCCGCTACGTTCCCCGTTCCCGCGCAGCGCTATGCCTCACCCATACCCAGGTTGTCAACCGCTTCGCTCATCAGTCGAACCTATCTCATCGTGCGCGATCCTGGGCACTATCGCGTTGCCCTGCTGTCGCGTGGGTCTTACGTCACGAACGGAAAGCGGATGATAGCAGCGAAGGTAGCCGTTGGATCAGACCACGGGGAAGATGTCCAGCCTGCGCACCAGCGGCCATGGCCAGCCCCTGCCGGCGGTGGATGGAATGCCTCCACAGGGAGCGCTTGCAGCCCGACCTAACGCAGCGCGACATGTGGGTAATGCATAGGTCCGCCACCACGGTGTCCATCCGGCTGCCGTCGGTGATCCCTGCGGCGACGGACGGATGAACCGGATAGCTTCGGCATCACGACAGGGCTGGTGCCGAGCAGTGATGCCCGGGGAAGCGCATGCTGCGATAGCCCCTGATGAGAAGCGCAGATGGTAACTATAGCGTTATGGGTAATGAAAAGGCCGGGAGCGGGGATGGTGCTATTACCCATCATATCAAGTCTGCTTCAACGGAGATCATCGCTCAGGATCGCACTATCACGCCAGCGACCTGAGCGCGGATACGCCAACCAGCCTTCCCACGGAGTCATCTTACGCTCCGCAGGGGATACTCTTCCCAGACCAGATTCCCCGTGTCGCGTGGTATGAAGTGCGGCAGCGTGGCTGCCGCAGCAGCCACATTTTCGCTCAGGTGTGAGTCAGAGTGGTTTCCCCGTGCCGGTACGTGAGCCTGGTACCAGGGATTCTTAAGCTCAGGCTAGAAGCCCGAACCACACGGCGCGGCATCAGTACCACGCTGATCACGCCGCAGGGCGCTGGACGCGAAGGTATCCTCAACAATGGTGCGCAGTACTTTTCAAGATTTGATGTTACATCACAAAACAGAGCGTATCTCTTCAGCAATAGGCAGCAGTAGCGCGATGCCCTGTACCGCCATCACGATCACGCTCGTATCGACTGTGGTCCACCCAAAAGCACGTCACCAACCAGCCTTCCACTCGGCCCGGTAACGTAACTCTCTGGCCCACAGTCAGACACGGTGCATCTCACCGGCAAGAGCTGCTGCACACCGGGCAATTACCCAATCATTCCATTATTCATCCAGGCTGCACACTCTTCGTGCATTACTGCCCGAAACCGGCCCCAGCTTGCCCACTTGCCCCTGATTGCCGGATCGGACGTATCAGAAAGCTGTCGCAACTGCTGTGCCAGATTCACCAACTCCGCAGGCGGTATTGTACGGAATTCGTCAACCTGCTCATTGGGATCGCTCGCCTGCAACGTACCGGCCAGCTCATCCAGTAAGAAGACATAGCTGACAAAATAGTACGGTATCTCAACATTACTTTGATAGGTAATAATATTCAGAAATCGATTGATGCGCACCGTGAGACTCGTCTCTTCTGCAACCTCACGGGCCAGCGCTGTGCTGATGCTCTCATCCGGCCCAATCCCACCGGTGAGCAAACGAAACACATTGGGTGGGTAATAGGTTTTACGCGCCACAATCAGGCTGCCATCAGGACGGCGAATAACCATCCCCACTTCGCCAACCCGATCTGTTTTGCGCAACGGATCGAATCTGCCATCATCGAGGTATACATGGCAGTAACGAGGCGCACCATACGCCGCAACGAGATCGACAACTTCGGCTTGATGATGCGCTGGAAGGCGAGACAAAGCTTCTCGCCAATCCATTGTGTCTTTGCGATGGTGTTTCATGATTACCTGCTGAGATAGTCGATGATCGTTACATCAGTTCGCGGCCAGCTAGCCAGCGTCTGATGGGGATGATGCGAGTCACTCCCCCCAGAAACCAGCAAGCCGTGACGTGCCGCCGCAGCCAGCAGGCGCTCACGGGTGGCTGCGTCGTGCGTTGGATAGAAGACTTCGATCCCATCCAAACCAACCGCGGCCATAGCTGCAATATCTTCATCAGTCGCCGGTATTGCATAGATGCCTTTGCTCCGTCCGGGATGCGCCAGTACTGCCAGCCCCCCCAGATCATGTGCCACCCCGATCACCTCTTGGACGCTGAGTGGTCGGTAGGCAGCAGCGAAATGGGTCAGGATAAAGCGCATACCGGCCTCTTCATCGCCTTCACCGGCCACCCGGCCCGGTAATTCATTGTGGCGGGCCAACACCAATGCCACATCGGCGACGGTTGGCGGTCGATCACGATCACTCAGACCGGGCATGACAAAACCGGCAGCCGCCAGATCACGCAACAACTGCGCAGCATCGGCAGCATTGCGATGAACCACCTCGGCGCACAGGTCGAGCAGTAACGGTGCCTCCGGATCAACCGCGTAGACAAGCGTATGCCACAATTTACCATTGAAGGCACTATCAATTTCAACCCCACTCACCACCTGAACCCCGTAATGCATGCCGGCCATGGCCGTGGTAATCACATTGGCTGTCGTGTTATGGTCGGTCACCGCGATCATGGTCAGACCCTGGGCTGCCGCTGCAACCGCCAATGCTACCGGTGTCCAGGTTGCGTGATGAGGTGTTGCATTTGTGTGAATGTGTAAATCGATCATGGTTGCTCCAATGGCAGATTAGCCGCCTGCCACGCTTCAATCCCACCGTCGAGCGCTGCTACCGGCCCGTAACCGAGATCGCGAAAGATTTGCGCCCCCCGCTGACCGGCTGTTGGGCGGCTGGCATCGCCATAGGTAACAATAATCCCTCCAGGAGTCAATGCAGCCAGCCGCTGATTGAGATCAGGAGTTGCCAGACTCAATGCACCGGGCAGATGACCGGCCTGGTATGCCTCACCGGCCCGCATATCGACGAAGATGACCTGGCCGGCCTGCCATCGCTGGTACGCCTCGGCAACTGAAATCGTTGGCGCTGGAGGACTATTGGCCGGATCGCCGTGTCCAGGGGCTGTCTCCACCGTTGGAACAACAGTTGGCACGGCTGCTGGCGTTGAAGCACTGTTTCCGGTGATAACAAAAGCCAGGATACCGGCCAGCAACACAATACCACCAATCACGAGTGGTAATTGCCAGGCCGGTGCCTGCCTGGTTACTGGTGATTCAAAATTATCCATACGTCAAACATCGCCTTGTCTAGTTCTTGTCGTATTATAATGCAAGCAGGATACCGCCAACGCGCTGCGTCATTCAGCAGGATTATGTATGCTCACAACAATTTTACCCGATGTGTACCAGCTACGTCTGCCACTCCCCTTTGCCCTCAACCATGTTAATGTATATCTGCTCCGCGATCCACAGGGATGGACGGTCGTCGATACCGGCTTACATACACCCGCCGGCGAAGCTGCCTGGCAAGAGGCATGGACTGCGCTCAACCTCGACCCGGCTCAGATTCATACAATTGTCTTGACCCATTTCCACCCTGATCACTTTGGGATGGCCGGCTGGCTCCATCACCATTCCGGTGCCCGGGTACTGCTGGCCCCACGGGAAATCGAACTGGCCCAGGAAGTCTGGGTACAGCGAGCCGATCACGACGACCCCAGTTTACGCCATTTTCTCCGTCATGGTATGCCCGCCGATCTGGTCGATAAAGTCGTCGGTGCCATTGCCGGATTGCGGGCTGCGACCCGACCGCACCCACCCCTGACCCCCCTGCCACCCGGTAGCCAGGTAACGATGGGGGGGCGTTCTTTTGTCGCTATTCATGCCCCTGGCCATAGTGATGGGCAGTTAATCTTCTACGCAGCCGATGAGCGGCTGGCTCTGGTTGGTGATCAGGTGCTACTCAAAATCACGCCTCATATTGGCGTCTGGCCGGAAAGTGAACCCGATCCGTTACGGAAATATCTGGCCTCGCTGGCTGAACTGGCGACGCTGAAGGTCGATCTGGCCCTTCCCGGTCATGGCAAACCGATCACAGAGTGGAAGACGCGCATTAGTGAATTACAGGTGCATCACCACGAGCGATTAGCCGCTATGCTCGCCGCAGTGCGTAACGGTGCCGACACTGCCTTTGCCGTGGCGCAACGGGTATTCGATGTTGAGCGCTTCACCCCACACGAAGCTCGCTTTGCCATCGCTGAAACCATTGCCCACCTCGAAATGATGGTTGTCGATGGTTTACTGCAACGCCATGACGACGAACTGGTACGGTACACACTGTAAGACCACGTTCGCCAATCTGTAATCTACGCTCGTTAAGCGTACCTCAACGCATATGGTACCCTGCACATGCCATTCAGAATGATGGCTATCGGCAAGGCGCCCCTATGCGTTGGATAGATTCGTCAACTATCGTCATTGGAACGTGCATCATTGCACTCGCTGGCATCTTCGTTGCACCACCAATCACCATCCTGGCGTTGGTGGTCTGTATCGCCATGCTGCTTTGGGAACGGTATCATTTTGTCAAGGCTACCCGTACCCTCATCACCCACCTGCGCCGCAATCCAATTGAAACGAAACTGGAAGTAGGCACCGGTGTATGGGGCGAATTGTGTCATACGCTGAATCGCCTCTTGCAACAATGGCGTACCGAACAGCACCTGCAACGGCTCCAGCTCACCCAGCCGGCACTGCGACAGATCGATCCGCTCAGCCTCCATCCACCGGTCTCCGGCATGATCACACCTGTTGCAGTACTGGCGATTGGACGCCTTACCATCACCGATCCCCTCACCGAAGCACAGGCGCGCTTCGCACTGATCCGCGAACAGATCGCGCCACATCAGGCGCTGATCGAGTGGCGTCACGATCACCTCCTCCTGATCTTCGGGATTTTACACGCCGATACCGACCCGATGAAACAGGCGATCTCGTTCATCTCGGCTACTGTCCACGCCGCGCAAACTGTCGGTCTATCACTCCCACCACTCAGCCTGAGCAGTGGCCTGGGCCGGATCGGCGTCGTGCCCGTTCTGGGGCTGCATTTCAGCGGCGAACCACTGGAGCAGGTAAGCGTGCTGATCCGCCAGACTCCGCCGGGAATGATAACCTGTAACGATGAAGCCTATTTCCACTTGCGTCGCCTCGGCCTGCTCCCACTGAGCACCTTTCAATCAACGACCATCGGTCGTGGATACGCCCTGACTGTCACTGAACTCGCCGGGCAACGAAACGCAGAATCGTGATCGCATCCTTGCGTTTTACAACAGCCCGACGTATAATATTTCTACGTATCACTCCGACCAAGCCCCGTCGAATGGCGCGCCGCCGCTTCTGCGCAGGGATTTTTCATGGAAGAGCTTAATCATGCCGGCAACAACACAAACGAAGACATTCGCCAACCTGATCTAAACGACCTGCTCGACCGTGGCGATCAGGCACTGATGGAACAGATTCTACGCGATCCGACTCACGCCTATCGCAACCTCAAACACGGCGACACGGTCGACGGTCGTATTATGCAGATTAATCGCGACGAGATTCTGGTTGACATCGGTGCCAAGGCCGAAGGCGTCATTCCAAGTCGAGAGATGCAGACCCTCAGCGAGGAGGATCGCGCTGCACTTAAAGTAGGCGACACAATCCTGGTCTTTGTGGTGCAATCGGAAGATAAGGAAGGTCGGGCAATTCTCTCGATTGACAAGGCCCGTCAGGAAAAGAGCTGGCGTGCATTGCAAGAGTGTTACGAGCGCGGCGATATTATCTATGCCCGCGTGAAAAACTACAATAAAGGTGGTCTCCTCGTCGATCTCGACGGTGTGCGCGGCTTTGTACCGGCATCCCAGGTGTCGAGCATTAGTCGCGTCTCGGAGACGCAAAAACAATCCGAGATGGCACGACTGGTGAACGTGGAGCTGCCGCTGAAGGTGATCGAGATTAATCGCAACCGCAACCGGCTCATCCTGTCGGAACGCCAGGCCCTGGTCGAAACGCGGGAGTCGAAGAAGGATGAGTTGCTCACATCGCTGCGTGAAGGTGATGTGCGCGACGGTGTCGTCTCTTCGGTGTGCGACTTTGGTGTCTTCGTTGACATTGGCGGCGCTGATGGCCTGGTTCATCTCTCGGAAATCTCGTGGTCACGGGTCAAACATCCTGGCGAAGTGTTGAAAGTCGGCGATAAAGTCAAGGTCGCTATTCTCAACATCGACCACGAGCGGAAACGGATTGCGCTGTCGATCAAACGCACGCAGAGTGAGCCGTGGACGCGAGTAGCCGAACGCTATCAGCTTGGTCAGATTGTGGAAGGCACAATCACCCAACTGGCTTCGTTCGGAGCTTTTGCTCGCATTGAAGACGGGGTCGAGGGGCTGATCCATATCTCTGAAATGGGAGATGAACGGATTCAGCATCCACGTGAGGTGTTGAGTGAAGGTCAGGTCGTACAGGCGCGCATTATTCGGATTGATCCCGCCCGTAAACGGATGGGGTTAAGTCTGCGCCTGCACGCCGAACCAACTGAGAGTAGCGAGAAAGAGGAAAATCCCGATTAACGGCTATAACGAACCGATCAGGATGGCGCTCCTGGTCGGTGTTTCAGATAAAACAACGGGTATTGTTCGCTATCCCCGGTCTGTCAAAGCCTGATAATCGTTTCCTCCTATTGAGTGAGCGGAGAATCATATGTCTGACCTCTACAGCAAATTTACCAAGCGCGCCAAGCAAGTGCTGCAACTGGCAGCCGAGGAAGCACGTGCGTTCAATCACCCATACATTGGTACCGAGCATATTTTGCTGGGGCTGATCCGCGAAAGTGAAGGGATCGCTGCGCGCGTCCTCGATGAGCTGGGTGTGAAACTGCCCCAGGCCCGTAGTGCGGTCGAGTTTATCGTTGGTCCTGGCGAAAGCACCATGGTTACCGACCAGGAGCTGACCGCACGGGCGCAGAAGGTGATTAAGTATGCCATCGAAGAGGCGAATCGCCTCAACCATCACTATATCGGCACCGAACATCTGCTGCTGGGGTTGGTGCGCAACGGCGAGGGAGTGGCAACCGGTGTCCTCGATATTCTCGGTGTCTCCCTCGAACAGGTGCGCAACCAGGTGATGCGCGTTCTGCGCCACGGTACAGCCGGTGCAACCGCTGAAGGACGGACTGCTCCCGGTACGACGCCGACGCAGCGGCAATCGAAGACCCCGTACCTCGACGCACTGGGTACCGATCTGACCGAGATGGCCGAGCAGGGTCGTCTCGACCCCATCATTGGCCGCCAACACGAGATCGAGCGCGTCATCCAGATTCTCTCACGCCGCACGAAGAATAATCCGGCCCTGATTGGCGAACCGGGTGTCGGTAAGACGGCCATCGTCGAGGGTCTCGCCCAGCGCATCGTCCAGGGTGATGTGCCCGATAGCATTAAGGGTAAGCGCGTTGTTACTCTCGACATGGGTGCGCTGGTTGCCGGTACCAAGTACCGTGGTCAATTTGAAGAGCGGCTAAAGCGCGTGATCGACGAGATCAAGGAGTCGCGCTGTATTCTCTTTATCGATGAGTTCCACACCATCATCGGTGCCGGTGGCGCAGAAGGGACGCTCGATGCGGCCAACATCCTCAAGCCCGCTCTGTCGCGTGGAGAGTTGCAAACCATCGGTGCCACAACCCTTGACGAGTACCGTAAGTATATCGAGCGGGATGCCGCCCTGGAACGCCGCTTCCAGCCGGTGATGGTCGATGAGCCGTCGATTGAAGATACCATCCAGATTTTGCGCGGGATCAAGTCGCGCTACGAGGATTTCCATCAGTTGCAGATCAGTGATGAGGCGATCCGGGCCGCGGCAGTACTCTCGGCCCGCTACGTCCCCGACCGCCAGCTCCCCGATAAGGCGATTGACCTGATCGACGAAGCGGCGTCACGGGTACGCATGTACCGCTCGGCGACACCGCCGCGCCTGCGCGATGCCCTGCGTGGCCTGGAGGCACTGCGCAAAGAGCGCGAAGCTGCCCTCGAAGATCAGCAGTTTGAACTCGCCAACGATCTGCGCGAGCGTGAAGAGCGCATGCTCAGCCGCATCCAGGAGATCGAGGCCGAGCTGGGTACCCGCAGCGACGAACGCTACGAGCGCCCATACGTCACCGAAGAAGACATTGCCGAGGTCGTTGGCATGTGGACGGGTGTGCCCGTGACCCGGCTGACCGGCAATGAAACCCAGCGCCTGATGCAGATGGAGGAGTTCCTCCACAGCCGGATCGTCGGTCAGCACGAAGCCATCGTCACCATCTCGAAGGCCGTGCGCCGTGCCCGTGCCGGCCTGAAAGACCCGAAGCGCCCAATCGGGAGCTTCATCTTCCTCGGCCCGACCGGTGTCGGTAAGACCGAGCTGGCCAAGGCGCTGGCCGAGTTTATGTTCGGCACCGAAGAGGCGCTGATCAAGATCGACATGTCAGAGTTCCAGGAGCGCCACACGACCTCGCGCCTGGTTGGCTCACCGCCCGGCTACATCGGCTATGGCGAAGGTGGTCAACTGACCGATGCCGTGCGCCGGAAACCGTACAGTGTCGTGCTGTTCGATGAAATCGAAAAGGCGCACCCCGATGCCTTTAACCTGCTGCTCCAGGTACTGGAGGATGGTCATCTGACCGATGGCAAAGGGCGACGGGTCGACTTCCGCAATACCATCATCATCATGACCAGCAACGTCGGCACCGAACACATTCGCCGCGCATCACGGATTGGGTTTGGGGGCAACGCCGCCGAGATCGATCAGAACGACATGCGACGCAAGGTGGATGAAGCGCTCAGGATGCTCTTCCGGCCAGAGTTCCTCAACCGGATCGACGCAACCATCATCTTCCACCCGCTCACCACCGAGGAGATTCAATCAATCACCCGCCTCATGCTCAAGCGTGTCCAGACCCAGCTCGACGAGCACCAGATCAAGCTGGAGGTGCAACCCGACGCGCTCGAATTCCTGGCCCGCCGCGGCTACGACCCGGCGTTCGGTGCCCGCCCCTTGCGCCGGGTGATCACCAACCTGATCGAAGACCCGCTGGCCGAGGGGCTACTCTCTGGTCAGTTCCGCGACGGCGATACGGTGATCGTCGACACCTTTGAAGATCAGTTGCGCCTCCGCTCGCAACGCGAGATCGACCAGGAGCACGTCGAGGAAAGCCCGGCCCTCGCCTGAGACGTGAGGTAGAAACGAAGCGAGGAGCCGTAGAGGCTCCTCGCTTTGGGTTTGGTGAACTCTTGCTTTTCGCGGCTGGCCTGGCGCTCTTGCACCGCAAAGTGCGCCAGGCCACCCCTACTCCCGTTCCTGCCCCCCCTCGCCACCAGGCCCCAACAACGCCCCCAACAGCGCCGCTCGCCCGACCATGCCCACCAGCCTGCCCTCAGCATCAACCACCGGCAAACGCTTGATACGCCGTTCGATCATTAGCTCAACGGCATTGATAATCGGCGTGTCGGGGTTCACCGTCAGCACCGGACTGGTCATCACCGCTGCCGCCGTCAGATTCTTGAGCGCCAGCTCCAGCTCTGGCGGACGGGCACCGCCACCGATCCAGATCGCAAAGCGCTGTAACAGTCCCGGCGCTACCGGACGAGCCGCCCGGCGGAGAATATCACCGTCGCTGACGATGCCGACAACACGCCGATCCTGATCGACGACAATCACCCGCCGCCGGGGTGTCGAAAGAATACGGTCGAGTGTCTCAGCGAGGGGCGTTTCCGGTGTAACTGTCGGTACATCGCGGATCATGACCTCCCCAACGGTTTTGGCAGTGGTGAGTATTGAACCCGGCAGCACCTCACTGCTTGAGGCGAACGTATTCGCCACCGTCTGCAACAGGTCGGATCGGCTCAACATCCCAACCAGGCGCCCGGCTTCATCAACGACCGGTAAGCGCTTGTGATCATGCTCCGTCATGACCAGCGCAGCCTGGGTAAGCGAAGCCGTCGCCGAAATGGTAGTGGGGTTAGGCGTCATCACATCAGCGGCCCGTTCGGGACGAGCGGCCACTGCCGCCAGATGCGCCGCACGCTCGGCACCCGGCAATAACTGCTGCAAATGCAGCGGCAACTGACTCACCCCACGCTGGAGCAGATCGACATCGGTAACAATACCGATCACACGACGTTCGGCATCAACCACCGGCATTGCCCGTAGCCCGCGTTCGAGCAGCAGGCGTACCAACTCACCCACAGGAGTGTCTGCTGTGACGGAGATAACATCGTGATTCATCACATCGGCCACCCTGAGATGAGCAGGAAGAGCACTCCCAGTCCGCCTCGCCACCTTCACGACCTGCACCGGCGAGAGCACGATCAAACCCTCTTGCACCAACTCGCCGAGTTTGGGCAACAACCGTTGTAAGCGGTCACTCCGATCAATGCAGGTGATCACTAACGGCAGTCGACTCGGAATATCAACCAGCAGATCGCTGTGAAAGACCCCATGGGTACCGTACCCCCCAACTCCACGAAGCACGGTTACTCCCGGAGCACCGGCAGCCCGCAGCGTATCGACGATACGGGAAGCGACGGTACGGCCTTGCAAGCTATCTCCCTCATCGATGTAAATCCAGAGTTGTTGAGTCACGGCCTGCTCCATCGGAGACCTCCTCTCTGCTAGCCACCAAACCACCGACCCAACCCGACGCCGATAATGACGGCAATCAGGCCGCCGACAACACTTCCTGCCATGTAGCCTAATGCGGGCAGCCAGTTCCCACTGCTCAACAGGCTGAAACTCTCATAGCCAAAGGTTGAGAAGGTAGTAAAACCGCCCAGAAGACCGGTAACCAGCATCAAACGTACCGGCTCACTCAGCGTCAATCGCGTGGAGATGAGCGTTAACAATAATCCGATCCCCAGACAACCGAGCAGATTGATGATGAAGGTACCGTAAGGCCACGCCGTACCAAATCGCTGAGCAGCCCACAGACCGATGCCATAGCGCAGGTTGGCACCAATTGCTGCCCCCAGGGCAATCGCCAATATGTTGTTCATCAGTCCAGTTCTTTTCTCAAAGCAGAACCCAACAAAGCTACTTGTATTGTACGCCGATTTGTCAACTACGACTATGCCAAACACGCAGTAGGGGCGGGTTCCCAACCCGCCCCCTATGATCTCCCCCACCGCCGTGGATACAACTTCCCGACCGGATGGCCCATAACCCACGGTTCGGCGTAGGGGCGGGTTCCCAACCCGCCCAACCCTCCCCCCGACCTGAATACAACTTCCCGACCGGATTACCCATAACCCACGGTTCGGCGCAAGGACGGGTTCCCAACCCGCCCAACCCTCCCCACCGCCGTGGATACGGCTTCCCGACCAGATCGACTGTAGGGGCGGGTTTGGAACCCGCCCCTACAAAACCCGCCCCTACGGAATCCGTCTATCCGCATCACGACGAGTGACGTATCGTCTCACCAGGCACTATGTTCGTGTGTACACAAAACCGGTTCCCGAACACCCGATCATCGCCTCCAAAGACCGTGCCTTACGCCAAACCCAACCTATGCGCGCAACTCGCTAAAAGTGCGGGAAGGGAAATCCTCTCATCCCTCCCCGCACGAACAGCGCAGGCTTACGCCCGCACCTCCTGGCGCTGAAACAGAATGTAACCGACCGCAAACAACACAATCGTCGCTGCAATGAGGCCAGTCGCGTGCGGCCACGTGAGCAGAATGCTTTGCATGGCCGGCAATGGTGTGCCAGGAATGGCATTGTGCAACTGGATCGGCAAGATCAAGCCCAACGCCCGCACAGTCGGATTGAGCATCGCCAGCGCCACCTCCGAGAAGAGGGTGTTGGGCGAGATACGGGTCAGCATCAGTTCGAGCTGAATCTGGTTGATCAGCGCCTGTGTATCACCGGGAGGTACCGGTTGCAAGGTGCGCGCCAGCAGACTCGACAGAATCCCCCAGAATACGGTGAAGAACAGCCAGACCGCAATCGCGGCCAACGCTGCGGTGGCCGGCTGGCGAAAGATGATCGAGAAGAGCATTGCCAGCGCCAACCAGATACCACCGTAAAAGATGGTCACCAGCAAAAACCAGAAGATACGCAGCGTCTCTTCACCGGTTGGCGGTACCCCCAACTGGAGCAAGCCCATCCCGATGATCAACAACCAGATCGCTGACAATGCCAGGGCCAGGGTGCCTAAACCGGCCAGAAACTTACCCAGCAGAAGCGCATCACGGTAGATCGGTTGCGCCAGAACCTTCGACAACGTGCGCTGGTTGAACTCACCATTCACCGAGTCAAAGGCCAGCGCAATCGCGAGCAGTGGCACCAGCAGACCCAGAAAGCCGACAAACGCCGGCAAAGGATCACGCGCCGTTGTGAAGAGGCGCAAGAACAGGAACTCATCACCACTACCGGTACCGGCACGCAAGTTTTGCGCTGCTGCGTAGACAGTGCCAAAGGCGGTGAGTAAGATTAACGCCTCCAGAATCAGCATCCGCACACTGGTCAGGTAGTCGGCCATCTCTTTCGCTACCACCGCCCACAGCCCCGTCCACGGTGAACCCTCACGTTGCTGCCGGGCCGTTGCCATGCTAAGCTGTCGCTGCATAGGCTGCTCCTTTCTGGAAGTAGCGGGCATAGACCTCATCAAGACCCGGTGTGTCGATGCTTAAACCGAGTAAGCGTCCACCGGCCTCCACCACTTTACGGGCAATCTCTGCCCGCACATCAGTACGGGCTTCGACATTGTAAAAGCGCGTACCGTCCTGGGCCACGTTCAACACATCAGGGAGTTCACGCAGAGCCGGCGCCACCGCCTCACCGCCCTCTACCTCCAGGTGAATGCGGTAGGCTCCACCAAGCACGCGCTGCGCCAGCTCACTGACTGTCCCTTCCAACACCATCCGGCCTTTGTGGAACAGGCCAACCCGATCACATACCGCCTGTACCTGTTGCAGCAAGTGGGATGAGAGCAGCATCGTAATCCCACTCTCCTTCAATTTCCGGATCAGGTCGAGGAATTCGCGCACTGCCTCCGGGTCGAGCGCCAGTGTCGGCTCGTCCATAATGATCAGTTGTGGTTGCTTGATCAGCACCTCTGCCACCCCTAAACGCTGGCGCATACCTCGCGAGAAGGTCTTCACCCGCCGATCAGCAACATTGCTCAGACCAACCTGCTCAAGCGCTGTGGCAATACGCTTGCTCATCTCCGGCTCACGCATGCCATTCAGCTTTGCGATGTAGTTCAGATTTTCGCGTGCTGTCAGGTTATCGTAAAAGCCAACCTGGTCGGGCAGATAGCCAACCCGCGCCTTGACACTCAACGGTTGCCGGGCCGGGTCTAAGCCCAACACCCGCACACTACCGCTGGTTGGCTCAGTCAAGCCGAGCAGCATCAGAATCGTGGTGGTCTTACCGGCACCATTCGGGCCGAGCAGACCAAAAATTTCACCTTTACGCACAGTCAGATTGAGGCCGTCAACGGCAGTGAATGTACCGTACTGTTTGGTCAGATCACGGCACTCAACCACAACCTCTGCCATAACACCACCTCCCGGCTAGATTTGCACTGGTCGTCTCGTGCAGCAACAAAGGGATGGCAACGGTGAGCCGTCACCATCCCCACCTGCTAGCGCCGTCCGAACCGCATCACTGCCACGCCAACCCCAACCACAGCAACAGCGATCAGGGCAATGCCAACCAGCCCCCACAGCGTCGAGGTCAGCACAGTGAAGCGGAACTCACTGGTTGCGGCAGCGGCATCAGCCGGGCGAGCGGTAAAGGTCACCAGATAGTCGCCGGCAATTGCCTGGTTCGAGGGCTGCACCTTCGCCGTGACTTCAACTACCTGATCGGTAGCCAGTTCTGGAATCTGCTTCGGCTCAAACTCAACCGTCCAGCCAACAGGTGGCGAAGCGCTCAACTCAATGTTCCGGGCCGGCGCACTACCATTATTGCTTACCACCAGCTTCACCTCAGTCTGTTCGCCAATGCGCGCTTCACCCGACAACCGACCATCAGGGGTCGTCAGGAGCAGTTGTGGTTGACCGGTAATATCGGCGACCAGGCGTGTGGTTGCCTGCAAATCACCACCACGGGCCAGAATACCGATCTCATAGGTACCGGCAGGAACATCAGTCAGCGCACGAACCTCAACACTCAAATTCTTCGACTCATTGGGGCCGAATGGCACACTGGTAATGCTCTGACCGGAGAGTTTGAAATCGACCTGGAAACCGCGCGGTGCTTCGGCGAGCAGACTGACTGGCACCTCCTCAGTGCTCTCATTCTTGAGGGTCACATTGTAGCGGAAGGTTGTGCTCGGCGAACCACGCAGTGTGGGCAGATCAACGTTGAACGACAGACCGGCTGGATTGGTCGTCTTCTCCTTGAGGGTCAGGGCAATCGGAAGCGTTACCTCTTGCGAGACACCGGTGGCAACCGCCAGCATCTGGTACTCACCGGCCTTCACATCGGCAGGGGGTTCAATCCGCAGATCAAACGTCGCATTGTTGTTCGGCTCAACATACGCCGACTGGATCACCCGGCCATCACCGCGGAACGTTGCCGTCCAGCCATTGGGCACATTCCGCAGACCAAGCCGCACGATTTGGGGAGTCGTCTCCGTACCAAGCGTCAGCTTGAACGTCACCGTATCACCAACTGTAGCTTCTTGTGAAGGATAACGAGTATAAAAGAAGAGATTCCGCTGGCCTTCCTGTGCCATCGCCGGCGCTGCACCAGCAACAATCAGAAGCGCCAGCATCACAAGTACGCTAATGATGCGAAGCGTGCGCATCGTTCACCTCTCTTACTACTGACACCTGATCATCTGTCGCGGTGACCCGCTCAATTGTGAGAACATAGAGAATGATGATTAGAAGAAGATTAGCGGAGTGTTAGTGTTGTCTATGAGAAGACAGGAGATAGGAGGTAGAAGATAGGAGATAGGAGATAGGAGGTAGGAGGTAGAAGATAGGAGGTAGGAGATAAGAGTGTAGAAGAAGAGAGTGCAGGGAGATTGTGGGTTGGGTTTTGGGCCATCCATCATTCACCCACTCACAGATAACGATGGACCAGCTAATGTGATACATATATCGCGCACAACACCTGTCACCTGTCGTGTGATGCTATAAGTAGAACTTATTTCATAAAAAGTTGTACTGTCGCGCTCTAATAACTATAACTATCTCCGGTGCCATCACGTACTGGATTGGTTGCCTTGCTCGCTCATCATCCACGTGTGGCGTAGTTTGGAGTGCGGCAGCCATGCTGCCGCGCCAGCCGTGCTCACGATCTGGCGCGTGTAACGTCGTTGACCCGGCTGGTCACGCGGATGCCGGGTGTGCTCGTCATGAACATCGAATCGAGTGGCAATGAATAAGATGCCTTCTCGTAGATGTTTTTTGAAATAGGTTCTAGTCCACTTCTGAGTACAGCGGTGAGGTTTGGCATAGCGGCAGGTCTGACAAGGGTGGACACGAGCGGTTGTAGAGACCGGTACAGCACGCAGTTGCAAACCAGGCGCAGAATAATTATCTGACGTCAAATCCGGTTTACAAGAGCTTGTTTCATAAAAACCCATGCTGTCGTGCTCTTTGCCTGTCACACAGGCGAATGAACTCTTGTCAATCACCCACGACAGCATATCCTGCTCCCAGGCTGCCGGTATGGTAATAAGGAGGGCTGACAACCATCGACGGTTCTATCACACGCTGGATTGGTTGCCTTACCCGCTTGTCATGCACGTGTCGCGACGTTTGGAGTGCGGCACCATGGCTGCCGCAGCAGCCGTACTCACGATCCGGTGCGTGGCATGCCGTTGACCCTGCCGGAATTGCGGATACTGTGTGTGCTCGCCACAACCATAGAGTCTGTCAGTAATGAGTTGAGATAGCTTCTATGTAGATATTTTTTGAAATAAGTGCTAAAATTCATCGCCCATAATCGCACCATCATGCTGACAGTGACATGAGCGCGGATACGGAGAACAGAGTTTCCGCTGCGCACGCAGTGAGATCACACACCGACGAGGACACAGTTTCCAGGCCGGGTTGCTCGTGGCGCACGTTTGGCCGTGCGGAAGTCACGCTTTCGCATCCACTGCACGCACTGGCGGGTACAGGTCGTAGCGCGGGTCGGGATCGGTACGTGAGCCTGGTGACGGTGCATCTTGTTAGTCAAGATTTGACATAGCCACCATGATCAACACAGCGTTCCGTCAGCAATTCGGTACATCTGACCCACGCACGCTCAACTGCTAGCCATGCTTTGTCAGCGCATACTCCCACAGCTGATGTGGTGCAACATGAGGCGATGTGGATCGACTGAAGAGGATGTGCACAGGGAGAGTGTGCAAATGGCGCTGCAATGCTTCACGTGAGAGCGCATGAACTGACTGCGGATACAACCTAAACCGGTAAAACAGATGGTAATCAAGGATACCAAGCCGCTTGCCAAGCCAGTATAAGCGTCGACGCAACTGTATACGATACATCCAGCGTATATGGTGACAAACATTGAAAAAGATCAGACCACCTGGTTTGAGCACACGAGTGAATTCAGAAACGATCTGAAATAGAGCGTAGCGGTCTGGAATATGCTGGAAAACCCCAAATGAAAAGACAAGATCGATACTGTTATCCGGTAGATCAATGCGATCTCGCTGTGTAACGAAAAACTGTGCCCGGTCGAGGTCTTTGTGTAAATTTCGCGCTTTCTGTATTAGCGCTTCCGAGACATCGTACCCAACGTATTCATCAAACCACGCGCAGAACGCAGGTGCCAGCCGTCCGATTCCACACCCAAAATCAAGCACCCGGTGAAACTGCTGCGGATAACCGAGTTGAGAAATTTCCCGACGCAAATCCTCGACCTGAACATAGCCAGTCTGCCAGAAAGCTGGCAAATCCCAGTCGCTTTTACCGGTCATTGCCCAAAAGGGATTGAGCTTACCCAACGCATCCCACTGCTGACGATTGATATTCATCAGACCCCCCATTTTATAATAAAGAGGTAACCATGGGCGATTGTGGCATAAAGAGAAGTATTATCCGCCCCCATAACACTTTAGCGTGTGTAATCAATCATTGCATCTCGTATGACGAGCAGGGAATTGGAATATTTCCCGATCTGAAGGTGGGGTTTTTCGTGTACATTGGGGGCATATAGCTTATCTTAAAAATATCTTACAACTATAACCGCCAATCAGGCTTATTGCATAAAAGCTGTGCTGTCATGCATCCAGACTGTCACCCAGACTCACGAACGCTTGCCAATCACCACAGCCTGCCTATCCTGCTCCCAACACCTCGGTGTGGCAGCGAGCAGCGCTAGCGACCATCAATGCAATGGTGCCATCACCCGCCTGGCTAATCGCCTTGCCCGCACATCATGCGCGTATTGCATCGTGTGTGCGATATTCATGCTGCCGCAGCAGCCGTGCTCACGATCCGGTGCGTGGCGTGCCGTTGGCCTGCTCATCACGGGTATGCTGTGTGTCCTCGTCACGCTCATGTAGTCTGTAGCTTCTACATCTGTTGAAAAGAGCCATTGGCAAGCACGACATTGATGAGCACTCTCAGCAGGCAAATATCCCCTGTCGTAATGGTCTGGCTACGCTGAAGTCACTTTCAGTTTTGCCATGCTATACTACGTGTTATATGGAAGATAACAACTTTAACGTCAGAGGAGGCATGGGATGCAGCAAATCAGCGTAGACGAGGCAGCCGGGCAACTGGCCAGTCTGATCGATGCTGCGGTACGCGGCGAAGTCATCTTGATAACGACCGACGATCACCATGTCGTTCGATTGGTTCCGGTCAAACAGGTCAGACAGCCACGTCGTCCTGGTAGTGCCAGAGGTATGATCCGTATGACGGATGACTTCGATGCGCCGCTGGAAGATTTTCAGGAATATACAGTGTGAAACTACTGCTCGACACTCACAGTTTCATTTGGTTCATAGAAGATAACCTGTCCCTCAGTCTCCGTGCTCGTACATTGATTGAGGAGCCAACCAGTGAAGTGCTTCTCAGTGTGGCGAGCGTTTGGGAGATGGCTATCAAAGTCAGCCTGGGGCGGCTTCAATTGAGCCAGCCCTTCGAGCTGTTTATACCCCATCAACTGCTACTGAACGATATTACTCTGCTCGACATCACTCTCAATCACACTCTGAAGATTGCAACGTTACCATTTCATCATCGCGATCCGTTTGATCGTCTGCTGATTGCGTAAGGTCTGGTTGAAGGAATTCCAATCATTAGTGCCGATAGTATTTTCGATATGTATGGCATGAGTCGGCTCTGGTAGGGTGAAGAATGAGCCTGACCAGTAAGACATCTATCTGGAGTCGTTGTAACGAAACCGGATGTTAGCCAGTATACTTAAAGCGTATTATGCCGCGTTGCGTAGAGCAAAGCTCTACTCCAAGGCCAGAACCTATTTCAAAAATGTCTGCTTACGCTAGAATGGCGGTATGAGCAGACATGACCTCACCGACGACCAATAGGCGGTGATCGAACCGCTCATCCCCAAGAAAAAAAGCACACGGGGTCGTCCATGCACCAACGACCGACGGACACTCTGAACGACACGCTGTCTGTGATGCACACGGGCTGTGCCTGGGCAGACCTGCCAAAGGAGTACGGGGCACCCAGCACCTGCTGGCGACGATTGCACGAGTGGTCGCAGGACGAGACGTGGGAGCGCAGCTGGCGCACCCGCTTGAGCCACCGCGATGCCGACGGCAAGCTGGCGTGGGCACAGGCGTTGCTGGACGGCAGCGTCGTTCCGGCGAACAAGGGGGCCATGGCGGAGGCAAAACGAAGGTTGGCAACGGCTCGAAGGTGATGATCGTGGTCGATGGCAACGGCGTGCCCATCGGCCTGCACATGGACAGCGCACAACCGCACGAACGCACCCTGGCTGAACCGACGGTGCAGAGCATTCGTGTTCTACGCAGACGCGGTCGGCCCACCACGCGACCGAAAGCATTGGTAGCAGATAAAGCCTACGATAGCGCCGAGGTTCGCCGGACCCTGCGTCGGCGAGGGATCACACCCACCATTTCACCTATTGGGCGGCCCAACCGCACGTACCCCAAGCGCGGGCATCCGATTCGTGCCGGCACACGCTACCGGCAACACTGGAAGGTCGAGCGTTGCTTCGGTTGGATGGACAATTGCCGTCGGTTGGTAGTGCGCTATGACTGTCATCTGCATATCTATCGTGCGTTTTGTCTCGTCGCTATCATTCTGTGGTGTATTGACCGAATTTTGAAATGAGTTCTAGATAAAATATACTCATCACGTAGAATGTAGAGCAAGACTTATGTAGTTGTAGAGGAATGCTATGATCAATACCAATGCCTGGGATGTATTTATATCATACGCTAGCGAAGATAGAGAAACGGTTGCAGCGCCACTCGCTGAGGCATTACGCGTTAATGGATTGCGAGTTTGGTACGACCAGTTTGAACTCACTCCAGGGAAGCAATTATTACAATCCATTGACGAAGGGTTGCGAGAGTCGCGATTTGGAATAGTTGTATTATCACCCCATTTTTTCGCAAAAGAATGGCCTCTGCGTGAACTGGCAGGACTGTATACACGATCTATCCAGGAAGGTCAAAAACCTTTTATTATACCAATATGGTATCAACTCAATGTATCTGAAATAGCAAGATACTCTCCGCTCCTTAGCAATATCATCGCAATCCCATGGGACAGTGGCATTGAAATCGTTGTTCAAAAGATACTTTCCGTAATCAATGCAGGCCGTGTTGCAAATCCAGATCAACAATACATCAGAGTATTATCAGAGGTTTACAATACCCTTCACCACGAAGATATTGATGAAGAAATAAAACGTATACTTGCAATGTATCCTCTCCATCTTATCCAGCAAGCACTTGAGGCACTTTTACGTAAAAACGATTTACGATCTACAGTTCGTGCGAAAGCGTTTTCAATACTATGCAAACATCAAATCAGCAGAACCGAAATCATTAATGAAATATTGGCAAGTACAAACACATCCTTACTCAAAGAAATTATCACCATCCTATCGAGCACTAACATAATGCTGTCGAAAGAGCAAATTCACATTCTTCTGAGCAATCCCCACCTTCCTCGCTCTACAACTGGTCTTGGATCAATAATCCGACGAATTATTCAGCAAGATACGACCTACTCCTCCGAAGTATTTTTGCCAGCGGCAAAACATCCATCCTGGGAAGTTAAATATGACTGTATTCGATCAATTATCCGAGTTAATGATAAAGAAACGCTACGAGTTTTACTACCATTTTCCACAATGAGTTATTGGAAGGCACGGCGAACAATCGTTGAATACATTCGTGAGCGGATTCAACGAGGAGACTTAAATGCTGATGATAGACAGATTGCCGAACAGATTCTGTTGCAGATATGCTCAGACGGCAAAACGGCCGAAAAAACACCTACTATGAGATTAGCAAGAGAAACGTTAGCAACTCTTCAGGGAAAAACATTAAAACATACTAATAATCCTGTTATTTCAATTTTATTCATATCTAGTGATCCAACAGACACGGATAGACTTCGACTAGGTGCCGAAATTCGTGAACTACAGGAGCGATTACAATTGTCTAAATTGCGAGATTGTTTTATACTACATCAGCGCATGGCTGTTCGACCAATCGATATCATTCAAGCACTCCTTGATCTAGAACCACAAATTGTACATTTTTCTGGACATGGTAACGCTCGTGGAGCATTATACTTAGAAGATCGACAAGGAAAAGCACTACCTGTTGAACCGGAAGCGCTTGCAGCTCTCTTTAAACAATTCTCTAATCAAGTACGTTGTGTCATCTTGAATGCGTGTTATTCTGAAACACAAGCAAAAGCAATCTCGCAACACATCGAATATGTGATTGGCATGGATCATACCATCAGCGATGAGGCTGCGATTGCATTTTCTGTCGGTTTCTATCAGGGACTGGGAAGTGGTCGAACCATTGAAGAGTCCTACCACCTTGGCTGTGTTCATATCCATCTACATGGACTACCAGAACATCTCACTCCGGTATTGTTGAAGCGGGTATAGACCACTCCCTCACCACCACCAGCAACCAAAAGCTAAACGCCAGATCAGGCCAGAAGTAGAAAGCGTCAACCAGACCATGCGTCAGCGCACCGGCCATCGTCGCCGCAACCCCAACTGCCAGCGCCAGCGAGGGTGCGTGCATTGGTACACGCACCATGCGCCAGGTTGCCCACCCCAGCCCCAGCAACAGCAACGGCCCGCCACGGAGCAGGAGATCGAGGATCAGATTATGGGGATGCGCAGTATACACCTCGTTGGTATCACGGAGCGCCGGGTCAATGTATTGCTGATAGACAACCAGAAACTGGTCGAGACCGATCCCCAATGGATGGTCGGCCAGCATTGCCAGGGCCGCGCGCCAGGTGGATAGGCGAATAGTGCTGCTGCCGGTGAGCAGACTCAAGCGCTCGATACCGAGCGCAGACAGCATAATCGCCATCAGCAGAACACCCACACCAGCCCCGATGATCAATCGATAACGGAGCCGGGGGGTAGCAGCAAAGAAGATCAAACACCCACCGGCAACCAGTGCTCCCAGGTAGGCGCCCCGCGAGAAGGAGACGGTCAACGCCGCTAATGCCAGCAACGCAATCCCGGCAAACGTCAACGCAAGCCACTGCCTGCGTTGCTGCCATGCTGCCCATGCCAGCGCTGCGGCTAACGGCCACACTCGCCCCATTGCCAGACCAAGATTGTTGGGATGACCGTACAAACCGGTCGCCCGCACAACGCCCTCAGTTGCAACCAGGTCAGTACCATGACCGATCTTCGTGCCGAAGAGTGGCACCAGATTGACACCGCCAACCTGCGCCAGCGCCACTAACGCCGAGACGGCACCAGCCGCCAGCCAGCCGATCAGGGCAGGATAGACCACTGCCCGCCCCTGCCGCTCGTGCCACCAGATCAAGGCCGCGAAGAGCAGCGGCTCAATGATCATCCAACGCAGCTCACGCAACGCAGGGCCGCGCATGTCGGCGATGATCACGCCCCAGATACCACCGATCAACACCAGCACTGCCGGCATCATTGCCCACACTGCTACCGGCAGTGCGGGCAATGCCGGCCAGCGCATACGCCGCCAATCGCGGATGAGCGTTGCGACTGCTGCGATGATCAGTGTAACTTCGTGCAACGGGAGATAAATGCCACTGTCGCGGATACCGAAACGGGAATCGAACAGACCCTTGGGCAGGAAGTACAACGGTACCGTGATCACTACCCAACGCAGCGCCAGATCAGGCCGGGCAATGCTGAGGCCGATAAAGGGCAACAGACCGATCATCGTCAACGGGAGTTGAGCTGAGGCACGATACGCAATCGCAAGAGTGATCCCCTGCAAGGCAAAGATGATCCACTCGCGGCGACTAGCAGCGATCTGTGACCAGCGAGCGATCAGGTGATCGAGCAGCGCGAGCGCTGTGCGCATGGTAAGTGCGCCAATGACCGCAATACCGGCAAATAAGAGCAGTGGCCCGTAGTCAGCCGGAAATTGCCAGGGAAGATCGCGCACAACCGCAAAGCCGGTCGGTGCCGATCCACCGCGCAGCTCGATAACGTGAGTAGTATCGGCCAACCCATGCACAGCATTTGCCTTCAGCGTGATCGCATCGCCATCGAGAAGCACCGTTGTCGGCGATCCACCGTAGAACTCCAGACCGGTACCGGCAAACCGAACACGCCAGCCATCAACTGTTCGCTCAACTGCCGGATGGCTCCAGTCGTGAACGCCAACGTGAGCGACAGGCGGCGCTTGCATATACGCTTGCACGATCTGGTACGATGACAAAAGCTGCCAGTCACGGCTGACCAGTGCGAAATAGGGGGTCGGATCGGCGGGGTCGGGTTCGGCATAGCCGCCATAACGCAGCATCCAGATATTCATCACCCCCATCCAGGGCCACTCGCGACGGGCGCGCTCAATCTGGGCAACCAGATATGCCCCCTTCGTCTGTTCATCAACCGGCGGCCCCCACACGAAACGACGTTCTGCCGGAATCGTATCTGGCGCAGCATTGTAGCCGAACTCAGTTACCCACACCGGCGTCGCGACATCACCGTGACGCTCCATTACCTCACGCAGCAAGACGACACGGCTGACGTCGTTGCGCGTATCAATAGGCCGGTGCCAGTTCCAGTTATCACGTCCTCGCAAGAAAACGTAGCGATGTTCGGTGGGTGGTTGACCAAGACCGTAATTCTGAGCTGCCATAATATCGAAGTAAGCAGCTCCTCCCAGACGATAGATTGCATCGAGATATTCAAGCTCAGTCATTGGCGCACGCGGATCAAGCCCATCCGTCGGCGCCAGACCGGGGAAGAGGACAACGGCATCAGGGTTGGCAGACTTCACCGCTTCATAACCAACCCGCAGCAGGGCAAGAAAATCTGCCGGTTTCGGCTCTTGCCAGCCCCATTCATTCTTAAGGTTCGGTTCGTTCCAGATTTGAAAGTAGGTTACCTTCCCCCGATAGCGCGTTACCAGCTCGGTCAGAAAGCGACCATAATCCGCCAGATCATCAGGCGGCCCGGTTGAGTTGCCATCAACTGCTAGCCCGGCCACAAATTCCGGCGTTGATCGTCCCTGCTCGCGCGCCCAATCGGGTGGCCGATCCACGCGCATAATCAACTCGATCCCGTGCGCTACCGCTGCATCTACAATGCGGTCGTACTTGGCCCAACTCGAAACAACCCCAATCGTTGCCTCGTTTCGCCGGTCGGTGAAATCACCCCGCCCGTGAATCTCAATATCTTCCCAGGGCACCTGCATGCGCACGTAGCGCGCACCCAGCGCACGCACCAGAGCAAAGGTACGGTCGGCAGCCGTTGGATCAGGTTCAAGGTGAAGATTAAAAACATTGACCCCCAATGCCGGGCCATCGGTGTACGGGAAGGGAGAGGAAATTGGCGACCGGGAAGCAATTCCGCGCAGCGCAGCATTATCAAGCCAGACGACAACACCGAGTGCAGCAGTCAGCAGCACTCCCAGACTACAGAGCAAGAACATGCGAAGAACGGTGTTGCGCCACATAGCGCGGAGAGTATAGTCGAGCAGATGTCTGATGTCAAGCAGGAGCGGTGAGGCGTAGTTGGGGAGGAAATAGGAGATAGAAGAGAGCAAATAGGAGGTAGAAGAGAGCAAATAGGAGATAGAAGAGAGCAAATAGGAGAAGGGAGCAAGTAGAAGCAGCAGTTTCTGCAACACGATCAGACGATGTGATGGCATGAGACGATCAGCGTTTTGAGGATACGCATCAGAAGCACGATTGCGACCTCTGGCTCATTGTGATAGCGCTGCACCGCTGTGTACTGGCGCTGGGCTATCCCCTGGGAGCGCGAGCCTCCGGCTCGCTCATCATCTTAAGCAAGCGTCTCCCCTCTCTTTATCCTCCGTGGCGCTGTAGTGCATCTCCCACCACTGCAACATCACAACCCCAGCACTGGGTTATCCCCTGGGAGTGCGCGCCTCCGCCTCGCTCATCACCTCACGCAAGCCTCTCCCCCTGGGAGCGCACGCCGCTTCACTCATCACCTCACGCAAGCATCCACCCCTGGAAGCACGAGCCTCCTACTCGCTCGTCACCTCACGCAAGCATCCACCCCTGGGAGCTATGCATTACCCACAACTGGTGTCAACCACGTGCGTATCAGCGGGGATGATCGCTATTGGTGTTGTTTTGAACGACTGGCCCGGTGGCAGTGCGCTGCTCCAGCCGTGCCGGCACGTGCTGGATGGATTGCCGTACCCGCTCGTTATGCGCGTGTCGCGTGGTTTGGAGTGCGGCAGCCATGCTGCCGCGCCAGTCGTGCTCACGATCCGGCGCGTGGTGGAGCGGTGCCCCGGATGGTCACAGCACGAACAAATAGCTGTATCTCGTTCTCATCCCGCCCACCGGCAGGAATACCGCTTCCAGCCCGGATTGCCCTCGTATGGAGTGCGGCAGCCATGCTGCCGCGCCAGCCGTGCTCACGATCCGGCGCGTGGCGTACTGTGCCCCCATCCTGGTCACGGGGGTGCTGGATGGGATCGTGCCGATCATCGCGTCCGTCAGGCATGCATGCGATTCCTGCCCGTAGACGGTTATGTTGCAAGAGATTCGTGCCTGCGCACCAACGGCCACGGCCAGCACCTGACGGTGGTGGCGATGATGCCGGCACGCGGGCTTCCAGCCCGCGCCACGGGGAGCGCTGGCAGTCCGGCCTAACGCAGCGCGACATGTGGGTAATGCATAGCCCTGGGAGCGCGCGCCGCCGGCTCGCTTATCACCTCACGAAAGAGCATCCTCCTGGGAGCGCGCGCCGCCTCGCTTATCACCTCACGCAAGCCTCTCCCCCTGGGAGCGCGCGCCGCCTCGCTTATCACCTCACGCAAGCCTCTCTCCCTCTGTGTCTCTGTGGTTCATCTCCCACCACTGCAACGCAACAGAACCAACATTCGGGGAAGACAACAATTTACCGACTAACGCACCTTCTGTCGTATCAGGAGACATTATCTCAGTCTTCTGCTCTCCCCTCTCCTACGCCACATTCAAAGATGAACAGGCTATATGAGCAAACCCTACTTCTGCTGGAGCTACCAGGCAGGCTTACCCTCATGAACTGTCTCCAGCAGTATCTGCAAATTTTCTGGCTGTTTCGAGATGGGTTAACTTACCCGGCTCACTGCTACCCTTTAGTCAAACAAATAGTCCTGGTGTACCACGATTAACCGGCATAGCCCTCCCTTTCACAGACGAACATAGCGCAGGTGCGTCGCAGTAGGGCTTGCAAGCACTCTGTCAATCCGAAACTGCGGTAGCGGCTCATGCAGGTTCTCGAACAGACGCCGTCCACCGCCGAATATGACCGGGATCAAAGCGATTTCCAGCTCATCAACCAAACCCAGGTTCAGGTACTGCTGGATAACATTTGCACCACCGGAAATGCGGATGTCACGCTCTCCTGCCGCTTCCCGTGCCAGCGCCAGAGCCTGTTCTGGGCCGTCATTGACAAAGTAGAATGTGGTTCCACCCGGACGTACCCAGGGATTGCGGCGCTCGTGCGTCAGTACGTACACAGGCGTGTGAAACGGCGCTTCTTCGGGCCATCCACGTTCACCACCTTCAAACATGCGCTTGCCCATGATATGGGCGCCAGTGCGCTCGAAGGTGTGACGCACCATGTCGTTAACCGGGCCAGTCTCACCTCCAGTTCCCAGTTTTAGCTTCTCGCGCAGATACTGTTGACTGAGCGCCCAGGCCATCAGTGCACCCCATTTCGCGCCCCAGTTTTTGTAGGTTGGGTCGCTGAAATGCGCCATGTCCATACCTTCCGGCGCCATGAAGCCGTCGAGGCTGAGGCTAATGTTGACGAATACCTTGCTCATAATGTTCCTCCTGGATGTAGGATAGCGATCCGATGTCACTCAGTCCTTATTCGCCTCGATCAGCATGGGGGTGAAACCGCCGGCAATGAGGCGGCGACCGTCGAAGCGGGATGCCAATTTTGAAATTGCATGCGCGGGTCGTCTGTTACCTTCGTCATCCCTGCATCCCGAATAGCTTTGTCGGGCCATTCGACAAATGACAAAACAGCGGTTTCGCCCTCGCGTGCGCCGGCTACTTGAAGAAAGGTCGGGTATTGGCCGGCATCCAATCGTACCTCACTCGCATGGTATGTTGAAGCCCCAGAGCCGATGGGATCGAGCCAACACTGGACAACGCGAACGGCGCCGTATTCTCGCAACACCTGCGCGGAAATGTAGGCCAGTTCCTCGTAGGCCGTTTTGTTTTCGATAGGGACGGGGACAAGGTAGAAGTCAAAATAGGGCATACCCGCGCACTCCTTTCATACCCTCAGCTTTCCTCGAAATCCTCGTGCGGCATAGTAGGACTCGGCGCCGTTGTGATAGGTGAAAACGTGGTTGTAACGCCGGTCGCAGAAGAGCGCACCGCCAAGCGCGCGGATCTCGGGCGGAGTCATCACCCAGCTCGAGGTCTTCGTATCGAACTCCCCAAGCTCTTGCAGCTTTCGATACTCCTCCTCTGTCAAAAGCTCGATACCCATCGCGGCGGCCATTTCCAGCGCACTGCTTTGAGGCTTGTGCTCTTTTCTGGCCTCGCGAGCCTCACGGTCGTAGCAAAGACTTCGGCGTCCGCCCGGACTCTCCGGTGAGCAATCGTAAAACAGGTATTCACCCGTTTCGCTGTCGTAGCCAACCACATCTGGTTCGCCGCCGGTTCGTTCCATTTCGTTGAGCGACCAGAGCTTATCGGGATGCGCTTCGAGCCTCGCCTGCACGCTCGACCAATCAAGACCTCTGTGACGGTGCATATTCTTTTCAAAACGGGCCTTCAATGTCTTGAGGAGTTGCTCGTGTTGTTCGGCTGATAGTGTGACTTTCTCATCATGAATTTTTTGCATAGCTTCATTCCATCTATAACCAATGTTCTCATCCAGATACGATACGTGATAGGAATGGAAGTGCTGATCATGCTAATTGCAGCACTCGCACTACGTGGTGCACCTTCACTGCATCATGCCAGATATACTCGTCGGCGCTTACAAAAAGGCAGGTGTAGCCCACTTACGAGGCACGGAGAATCTTCTCCATCTTGCGGCCCTTCGCCAGCTCATCTACCAGCTTGTCCAGATACCGCACCTGCTGGGTCAAGGGGTCTTCAATCTCTTCAACCCGATAGCCGCAAATCACACCGGTGATCAACGAGGCATTCGGGTTTAACGTTGCCTCGGCAAAGAAGGTCTCAAAGGTCGAATTTTCCCGGATATGTCTGAGAATATCCGCCTCGTCGTAACCCGTCAGCCAGGTAATGACCTGATGCAGCTCGGCTTTGGTTCGCCCCTTCTTCTCGATCTTCGCCACATAGTGTGGGTAGACCGAGGCGAAGGTCATCGTGCGAATGCGTTCGTTGTGGTTGGTAGCTTTGTTCATAACTGTAGATCCTGTTGATCCTGATGGATGGTGCCTGACGCTCCGGTAGCAGCGGCGAGTTACTAATCAGATCGAGTAATGCACATTTTATTCATTCGCTTTCAACTCATAGAGGTTTTCGACCCGTTACCACTCGTACAGGCGGAAACATGTGGAAGTTCAATCCAGAGCGGTTGACTGCATGCCAGCCTAATTCTTTTAGAGTCTGAACATACTCATCAGTACACTGAAAATCGAGCAAGGCTACCTGACCATTTGGCTTTAACACGCGTGCAATTTCACGTATGGCTTGCTCGCGACCCTCTTTTGTGGGAATGTTGTGGATTGCTAAACTTGAAACGACCACATCAATCGTATTGTCTTCAAAAGGCAATTTGCGCATATCCCCTGTTTTCACTTCCACAAAATCGGCAACCCCTTCAGCTTTTGCATTCGCCAGCGTGGCTTCTGGTGTATTGCCAGATAGATCTTCATGCTGCCAAAGGTCTATCCCAATAGCTTTGCCTGTTGTGAGTCGTCGAGCGGCTGCGACGAGCAACAACCCTCGTCCACAGCCCACATCCACAATCGTTTCTGTCCCACGCAGAGCCAGTGAATCGATTAACTTTTCTCGTAGTTGAAGTTTGCCAACTTTGCTGCTCCATATCATCAGGAAGGCAGTTACAACCATACTCGTTCCAGCTAGTAGCCCCCAGGCCAATAGGATTCCGGCTATCAGCGATTGTATAGATGCAAAGACATATTGCAGAACGATACCTGCAATCATGGAGGCAATACCGGCGATGAGCAAGTTGCGGATGACCGGCGGAGCGTCTACTCCATAATCACTTTTCATCGAAGGCGTTTTATTCATAGCGACACCAGGTCGTATTGGATGCTTTGCTAATCATGCGAGAATATACGAACGCCGGAGATCAGCCGCCGCTAGTATGTTTCGAGAATAACAGACCTCCTCATTGCGGTCGGCTGCATCCCCTGGTTCGGCGCGGCTTCGATACCAAAGTGTGTGCGCAACACCTCCCCATACTCCTCCGCACTCCCCAACTCCCGCTCCTGCCGCTCACCCCCTCGCGTGATAATCAGCCGCCGCTCACTCAATGTCACCCGCCCATCCGCTGTCGCCAAAGAACAGATTCGTCGCTGCGTGAAGTGTGACTCAGGTGAGGTCTGATGATAGCGGCACATCCCTGCATAATCAGCGTAGACGTGCGGCTCCAGGCTGAAGCGGTATTGCGCCTGCCACTCGTCGCCCTCTCGGCGCTCCATCAGGATTAAACGCCCGTCGCCGACCTCCTCAATGCGGTAAGCGCGCCGACCCTGCACCTGCTCCGTACGCGCATCCAGAAGCAGCGGCTCACGGAAAGAGTCACCGAAGCCAACGTCTACCAGCCAGCGCTCCGCAAGTGTGACCATCAAGGTCATGTGGTCGAACTCCGGCCCGAACTCACCGCGCTTATTCATCACGCCTGCCGAGAGCATCTCAACCTGGAAGCCTAAGGTCCGCAGCAAGGAAGCGAACAGCCCGTTCAGCTCGTAACAGAAGCCGCCGCGCTGGCGCAATACAATCTTCTGGAAAAGGGCTTCATCTGTGAGGACGATAGGCTCATGCCAGTGGATGCTAAGGTTCTCGAAAGGCACTGAGAGCAGGTGCGCTAGGTGCAACCGCCGCAAGGTCTCGGCGGTGGGTGCCAGCGGGCCAGCATAATTGATGCGGTTGAGATAAGCAGTTATATCCATGCGAGACATATCTCCTGTTTCACGACTCGTAAGCGCCGAACGGTGTGCGTTACCTGCGTGTGGGCGGGCGTGGACTCTGCTTGGGAGCAGGAAAAACTCGAAGCCAGAAAAATGCTCGAAAATGCCGCAGAGTCCCACACGTCAGATGCACGCTTTGTTGGGCGTGTTTTGCAGAAAAGATATTTCTATTTGGTTTCGTTCTTGTCAGGCTTGTAGGAAAGAACAACAACGCCTGAACTGAATGTCTTTGTCTCAATTAGTTTTAGAGATTTTTTCTCGCTCCTATCTTGGAAAAGGCGCTTCCCGCTTCCAACTACAACAGGAAAAACCATGAGTCTATATTCATCAATAAGGTCATATTGCATTAGCGAATTGACAAGAGTGCCACTTCCAAAAATCAAAATATCGAGACCCGTCTGCTGTTTCAATCTTGATAGTTCATCATAAACATTGCTTCTGATGATTATTGAATTATTCCACGTGGCTTCTTGAAGGGTTGTAGAAACAACATACTTGGGAATGCTGTTCATTCTTACGCCATAATCTCCTGTGCCAGACATGTTTGGCCAGGCGGCTGCAAACCCTTCATAGGTTATTCGTCCCAAAAGAAGAGCGTCGCAAGCAAAGAGTTCGTCATATTTGTACTTCTGCTGTTCTGCACTCCCAAACTGGAAAGACCATTGATTTGGGGCTTCCATAACACCGTCCAACGTCATGAACATTGATACAACGATTTTTCTCATGTGAATTCTCCTTTTCTACTTGTTAAAAGATGTGTTTTGGTGATTAAGGCATAAGACCAATATGCAAACTTTTGAGGGCGGCCACCTGCGCTCCGCGGAGGTGAGCCAACAGCGCGAGGAGTCCTGCGCCGCACCCGGCATCGAGCAGGCGCGTGCCAGAGGTCACGCGGGCGGCATCGAGTGCGACACCGAAAAGTGGCAAGCACACCTGCTCCACGTAGGTGGCCCAGTCCTGAGCACGAGACCCCCAAAGCTGACCTTGAATCGTTGCATTACCCATAAGCGTTACTCCTAACGTTCACCAAATCCATATTTATGCATGCTAACGCTCCGGTTCAGCGGCGGCGCGCAGCGGACCGTCCGCTGGAATCCGTTGTTAGCCGCGCACGCACCGGTAGTGCATAGTGACCGCACCGTTGCGGAGCGGCGTCGCCGAGACTAGCTCGAGCCGTCGCGCGCTGGGCAGCCCGCTCTGGTATAGGGTCGGGCCGTGGCCGACGATCCTGGGGTGGACGAGGAACTTGTATTCGTCGATCAGATCCAGCCGATCCAGCTCGGTCGCGAGTTTGCCGCTACCAAGGAGTACACCGGCTGGGGTCGCGTCCTTCAGCATTTGCACGGCCGTGCGCAAGTCACCGGCGAGGTGGTGGCTGTTGGCCCACAGGAAGTCCTTTCGTGTCGACGACACCACGTACTTCGGCTTGGCCTCCAGCTTGACCGCCCACTCGCGCATCGCTGGCGGCGCCTGCACGTCGCCGCGGGCGACCGCCGGCCAGTGGCTCTCCATCATCTCGTACGTGACGCGGCCCCACAGCATCGCCCCGCTCTCGTCCATGAGGCGGGTGAAAAAAGCGTGTGTCTCGTCGTCGGCAATTCCCTCCCGGTGGTCGACGCAACCGTCGAGGGTGACGTTGATGCTGAAGGTCAAAATTCCCATGGCGGTGAATACCTCGTAGCGGGCTAACGGCCTGGGCATCACCTGCGGGCGAAGCCCGTCAGGTGCATGCCCTTGTTAGAATACACGTCTGTCCTAAGCAGAAACGCAGGAGGTACCCCCAAAGGTGACTTAACCTAAAGGGATCTAATACCACTGACAACAACGCGACGGTCTCCTCGCGCAAAGGCATGACCCGCCCCGTCGACTTCATGGCGTTCTGCGCGCGGGATGTGTTTGTGGTAGACGGCCATGTGCGCGAAAGGCACGATCGAGTCATCGCGGCTGTGATAGAGAAGGATGCGTTTCAGCCCCGATAATCGATCAGCGAATCCGTCCGGCAAGTAGAATTCCTCAACCTTCCAATCCGGCTCACCCCAAAATGGACATGCTATCATGACAAGACCCGATGCCGCTAAAGATTGTCTTCTCTCAGCAACGAACTCGAGAATCATGGCACCACCCATCGAATGGCCAACCAAGACGCCGTCGTCAGGGAAATTGACCAGCTCCGTGTCGAGGGCGTCCAGCCACTCAATGGCGTGTGGCTCCTCAGGACTAGGCATGAACGGCGCGCGTATCCGATAATCCTGAGCGAGCTCCCTTCTCAGGAATGCAATGAGCTCCTGGCTGCCGAATTCTGGATCGTCGACTGCACCGCCAGCACCGTGAATGAACACCAATTCCCGCATTAGATCACTCCTAGCCTGTCTCACAATCCGGACGGGACGCATAAAGGACTTCAGCGCGAAGAACCGTTTCGTGCATTCTAACGCTCCGGTTCAGCGGCGGGCCGCGCAGTGGACCGTCCGCTGGAACCGGTTGTTATGCGCAGCTAATTACTGTGCAGTATACCCGCCATCTATAGAATGGACACTTCCGGTCATGAAGGCAGCACGCTCACTTAGCAAATAAGCTACAAAATCTGCTACCTCTTCCCGCGTTGCAAGCCTCTTCATTGGGTGCAAGCTCGCCATCCAGTCCGTGACCTCTTTGCCGGAGTCCATTATTCGTGGTGTTGCAACATAGCCTGGAGCAACTGCACATACGCGGATATTCGACTCTGCCAACTCTAGTGCGGCCGAACGAGTCAATCCAATTACCCCGTGTTTCGCTGCGGTGTATGCAGCCATACCTGCCAGGCCGACCAAGCCATTGGCAGACGACATATTTACGATCGCTCCAGAACCATTGGCGAGCATCGCGGGTATCTCATATTTCATGGAGTAGAAAATACCGGTGAGATCAGTATCAATGACCTCACGCCATATTTCTGCTTCTACGTCTTGGACCGGCACGCCAGCCGGACCAGTTACACCAGCGTTATTCACAGCCATATCAAGCTTCCCAAATCGCTCAATGGTGCGCTTAACTGCGGCTTCCATCGCCATTGGATTGCGCACGTCTGCCTCAAGAGCCAAAGTTCTTGCTCCCTTCGGATCAATTCTCCTGCAAACTAATTCCAACGGCTCAAGGCGACGACTAACCAGCACAACCAAGGCCCCGCCAGCAAGTAGACGCTCTGCGATTGCCTCTCCGATTCCGGTACCCGCACCCGTTACGAGTGCGACCTTTCCTTCAAATTCCATACTCATCCTCCGAGATTGAATTTTTGCGCATAACGATTGAGCTAACGCGCCGAGCGAAGCGAGGTCGCGTTGAGCGAATTGTTCGACGTGCGATACTGCTAAAAATTTCCATTCACAATTTCAGCAATCTTTTGCAACGCTAGGAGGAAACACCAGTTAAGAGCAACTCTAATCACTATCGGGTTTAGTCTCCACAATGAAAGATTTAATCAATTTGATCTTTTTGTGCTTGGCCTGGCCCGCAAAAATATAAAAATCCCCAAAATCGACCACCCTGCCGTCAGCAAAAGTGGCCTGGCCCGTTGCGGCACAATCGGTCCCGTGGGTGACGATATAGTCTATTTTTAGCTCGGAAACTGGCGAATCTTTCATCTCCTTCAAGAACTCCGCAACAGCTTGCTTTCCCTTAATCGTTGTCTCGCCAGCCAGGTGCCAAACAATGTCATCGGTCAGATAATTCAAAACCTCCTTGATGTTTGTGCGGGCCAAAGCGATGTAAAAATCGCGCAGCTGCGCCTTCCTCGGCGCATTGCCGCAATCTTCTTTGCAAACTACCTTCAACTCTGCCTTCTGTTGGGTCATACCGTTGATTCCTCCAACTTGTTACTAGAACCTATTTCAAAAATGTCTTCTTATGCTACAATAGTGGTATGAGCAGACATGATCTCACCGACGACCAATGGGCGGTGATCGAACCGCTCATCCCCAAGAAACCACGTGCGCGGGGTCGTCCACGCAACGACGACCGCCGGACACTGAATGGTATTCTGTATGTGCTCCACACAGGCTGTGCGTGGGCAGATCTCCCAAAGGAGTACGGCTCCCCCAGCACCTGCTGGCGACGATGGCACGCGTGGTCGCAGGACGGGACGTGGGAGCGCATCTGGCGCACGCTCCTGAGCCGCCTCGACGCCGACAGCAAGCTGGAATGGGCACGTGCGTTTCTGGACGGCAGCTTCGTTCCAGCGAAAAAAGGGGCACTGGCGGAGGCACAACGAAGGTCGGCAAAGGCTCCAAGGTGATGGTCGTGGTAGATGGCACTGGTGTGCCCATCGGCCTGCACGT
>Ga0101943_1000268_pt1 | contig 109179 bp, 100 predicted proteins | sample DewCreD2012metaG_5_FD_75244 | JGI IMG/M metagenome (GOLD analysis project Ga0101943, IMG submission 75244) | Hot spring sediment bacterial and archeal communities from British Columbia, Canada, to study Microbial Dark Matter (Phase II) - Dewar... ... | reverse complement strand
CAAAGGCCTCCCGAGTCTGAGCGGTGTTCGCCAGGCTGACGTGACCGGGTGAACTGAGGAGTGCGTCGGCATGTTGGACGCGAAATTCACGATCAAGACGAATCCTCGGACAGGCTCCTAGCGGGCGTACTCGACGATCCGGGTCTCCCGCAGCACCGTGACCTTGATCTGCCCCGGGTACTCCAGGTCCGACTCGATCTTCTTCGCCAGCTCGCGGGCCAGCTGGGCGGCTTCGAGGTCGTCGACCTCCTGGGGCTTCACCAGGACACGGATCTCGCGGCCGGCCTGGATGGCGTAGGCCTTCTCCACGCCCGGGAAGGAGGTGGCCAGGCGCTCCAGGCTCTCCAGCCGCTTGATGTACATCTCCACGGTCTCCTTGCGGGCTCCCGGCCGGCTGGCGGAGATGGCGTCGGCCGCCGCCACCAGGATCGCCTCCACGGACGCCGGCTCGGCCTCACCGTGGTGGTACTCGATGGCGTTGATCACCTCGGGTGGCTCGTGGTAGCGCCGCGCGATGTCCACGCCGATGGTGCTGTGCGTCCCGTCCACCTCGTGGGTGAGCGCCTTGCCGATGTCGTGGAGCAGCCCGGCCCGACGGGCCAGGGCCGCGTCCGCGCCCAGGTAGCTGGCCAGGACCCCCGCCAGCATGGCCACCTCCACCGAGTGCTGGAGGAGGTTCTGCCCGTAGGAGTGGCGGAACTTCAGGCGCCCGAGCAGCTTCAGCTCCTCGGGGTGGAGGCCGTGGACGCCGGCCTCGAAGGCCGCGCGCTCCCCTTCCTCCTTGATCCGCTGCTCCAGCTCCCGCTGGGCCTTCTCCACCATCTCCTCGATCCGGGCGGGGTGGATGCGGCCGTCCTGGATGAGCTTCTCCAGGGTGAGGCGGGCGATCTCCCGCCGCACCGGGTCGAAGGAGGAGATGGTCACCGCCTCCGGGGTATCGTCGATGATGAGGTCGACGCCGGTCAGGCTCTCCAGGGTGCGGATGTTCCGCCCTTCCCGGCCGATGATCCGGCCCTTCATCTCGTCGTTGGGCAACGGGACCACCGAGACGGTGACCTCGGCGGTGTGCTCGGCGGCCACCCGCTGGACGGCCAGCGCGACGATCTCGCGGGCCCGCCGGTCCGCCTCCTCGCGGGCGGCGGACTCGATCCGGCGGATGATGGCCGCCGCATCGGCCCGGGCCGCCTCCTCGACGGAGCGCAGCAGCTCGGCGCGGGCCTCCTCGGCGGTCAGACGGGCAATGCGCTCCAGCTCGGCCTGCTGCTGGGCCCGGAGCGCCTCGATCTCCTCACGTGCTCGGTTGAGCTCCTGTTCTCGTTCGGCGACGGTCTTCTCGCGCTTCTCTAAGCTCTCTCCCTTGCGCTCGAGGGTCTCTTCGCGCTGTACCAAACGCCGCTCAAGGCGCTGGAGCTCGGCCCGCTGCTCGCGAATCTCCCGCTCCGCTTCCCGCTTGAGGCGGAAGGCCTCATCTTTGGCTTCGACGACGGCTTCCCGCTTCTTCGCCTCGGCCTCGCGGGCCGCCTCGTCCAGGATCTTCCGGGCGGCCTCTTCAGCCGACTGGATCCGCGCCTCAGCGACGTTCTTCCGCAGGAGGTAGCCAAGGAGGAACGCGATCACACCCACCCCGAGGACCAGGAGCGCGACCAGAAGGGGGTCGATGGGTGGTCACCTCCTTGCCCGGCTGCGCCGACCGCCACGCGTGACGATCCGCAGCACGATGGACGATCTGCAGCCGGCCCACATATACACGCCGCCTGCCAGGGCGACGGTTGGCTAGCCTGCCGTGAACGCCGCGCGCATCACCTGCCGTGACTGGGAGTGATGTAGTCCCATACGTTCGTAAAATTGTAGGCTCTGCGCAAAATGGGTGTCAAGGAACGCCACTATGGTCTTCAAGGCCCTATTTTCGCCCTTTTAAGCCCATGTTTGCGCTCCCCGGCGGGGCTGCTCAGGCCGGCCCCTTCCACGGGGTGGTCGGGCGGTTCGGACCGAACGGGCCCCGATCAGTGAGGACCGGTCGGCGTCCAGAGCGGACCCGGGCCCTCCTCGGCAGAGGGCTCGACACCGGCTTCGTCCCCCGGCACACCCGCCCCCACCCGCACCACCGTGTCGCCGTACGCCTCGTACTCCGGTCGGCAGGTGAAGAGCACGACCTGGTGGACCTCGGCGATCCGGCGCAGCAACGTCATGGCCGCAGCCAGCCGGATCGGGTCGAAACTGCCGAAGGGGTCGTCGAGCAGCAGGGGCGGGCGGCGGCCCTGGGAGAGGACCTCCACCAGAGCGAGGCGCACGGCCAGGTAGACCTGGTCGACCGTGCCACGGCTCAACGCCGGCTCCGCGGGCTCCAGCCACCTCCCTGCCCGGTCGACCCGGACCAGGACCCGCAGCGGGGGTTCCTCCAGCCGCACCTCCCGGTAGGCTCCGCGGGTGAGGACGCCCAGGTACGCTCCCGCCCGCGCCTCCACCTCCTGCCGCGCCGGGATCATGGCCTGAGCGCGAGCGGCGCGCAGGCCGTCGATCGCCGCCCGGCAGACGCGGGCCCGGCGGCGGGCCGCCAGGAGCCGCTCCTGCCGCTCGGCCAGGCGTTCCTCCACCACGGCCAGCTCTTCGTCGTCGGGGGCGCCCTCGGCCAGGAGGCGCTCCAGTTCGCGCTGGCGGAGCCGCAACTCTTCCACCCGCCCGGCGAGCGCCTCGGCGTCGGAGGCCAGCCGCTGTACCTGGAGCGGGGTCAGGCGCCGGGCCTGGACCTCCGGTGCGCGCAGCACCCGCTCCCGCTGCTCCACGTCGGCGCGCAGGCGCACCAGCGCCTGACGCAGCCCCTCCAGCGTCTCCCCACCCAGGTGGGTCTCCACGATGCCGCGCGTCTCCGCCTGCTCCCTGACGAGCTCGCCCAGCCGGGCCCGCCGCGCCCGCGCCTCGGCCACCGTGGCGCTCCCGCTCTCCGCCAGCGCCCGCTGCAGCCGGGCCTCGGCCTCGGTCAGGTCGCGCGTGGCGGCCTCGACCTCTTCCCGCGCCGCCGCGAGCGCCCGCAGGGCCTGCGCCCGCACGGCGCCCACGAGCGCCTCGCGCCGCCGGGCCCATCCCAGCGTCCCCACCCCGGCCGCGGTCAGGAAGGCCGCCACCGGCCAGCTCCACAGCGGAGGGAGCAGGCCGGCGGCGGCGGCGAGCGCCAGGAGCAGGCCGAGCAGCGCGAGGCCACTGCCGCTCCAGAGCGCGGCCCGCGCCTGAGGAGCGGCGGGCACGTCCGCCGCCCGGCGCTCGGCCTCCCGGAGGCGGTCCTGGTGGGCGGCCAGGCGCTCGCGCAGCGCCTCCACGCGCTCTGCCGCGCGGACCAGCGCATCCAGGCGGTCGTCGTCGGGGACGCCACCCGCCTGGAGCTCCTCGAGTTCCGCGGCGATGCGGCGCAGGCGCTCCACTCCCGCCTCCGCCCCGGCGATGCGCGTGGCCAGCTGGGCCTCCTGGTGCCGCAGCGGCGCCAGCTCCTGCTCCAGGACGACGTACTCCTGGTTGGCCCGCAGCGCGGCCTGCAGGTCGGCCAGGTCCCGTTCGGCGGCTTGGCGCGCTGCGCGCACCCGGTCGAGCTCCTCGCGGGCCGCGGCCACGGCGGCGACGTGGCGCTGCAGGGCGGCGCGGTCGGCCTCGAGGCGGGCCACCTCCTCCTCGAGCGCCCGGATCGTGCCGGGGGTTTTGGCCCACCGCTCCAGCCCCCGCTCCAGCTCGCCCACGTCCCGCTCCAGGCGGCGGATCACCGCGCCCGCCTCGGCGTCGCCCGGACCGGCCTGCACGATGCGGGAGAGGCGTTCGCTCACCTCCCCCGCGCCCTTGCCGAGCGAGGCCAGCTCGGCCTGGTCGACCATGGCCGTGGCCCGGTAGAGGAGCTCGGTGGAGAGGCCCAGCGCCTCCTGGAGCCGGGCCTGGACTCTGGTCCCCTCCCACTCCTGACCGGTGCCGAGCTCCCGCAGCCGCATGCGGCGCCGCTCGAAGTCCTTGACGAGCTCGAAGCGGCGGCCGTCGAGCTCGAACTCGACGGCGAGGCTGCCGAACGTCTCGGAGCCCCAGGGGCGCCACTCCTCCCGCCGGCGGGCGGTCGTGGCCGGGCTGGCGAAGAACGCCGCCAGGAGCGCCTGGCGGATGGTGGACTTCCCCGCCTCGTTGGGGCCCTGGACCACCGTGATGCCCGGCGCGAAGGGCACCACCGCCTCGGTGAGGCCGGCGAAGTGGCGCAGGCGCAGGGTCAGCAGCCGCATCCGAGGGTCAGTTGCCGCATCCGAGGGTCAGCCGCCACATCCGGCGGATCGGTTGCGCGTCCGAGGGTCAGTTGCCGCATCCGAGTCCGCACCTCGATCGGAGGCGGCTCAGACATCCTCAGGATGGAGGAGGAGGGCGACACCGAGCTGGAGGGCTTCCTCGATCACCTCCCGCTCCTCCTGCGGTGCCGCATCGGCGCGGCGGCGCATCTCCCGGATGAAGCGGCCCACCAGCGTGCGCTCGGGGAAGGCCTCGAGGGTGGCCTCGTCCAGGAGGGGGCGTCGGGCGTCGCGCACCCGGGCGCGGAAGCAGACCTCCTGCAGGGCGTCCTCCAGCGCACGCGGATCAGGCCCCGCCCCGGGGGGTGCCAGGCCGGTGAGCACGACGTCCAGGACGGTGTCGGGGTCGGCCTCGGCCAGCAGGTCGGTCTGCACCTGAGCGGGGTCGAGCCCGGTCACGTCCACCTGCCGCCGCCGGTAGCGCCGCCGGCCCACCGGCACCGCCTCGACGGTCGCCGCGCCGGGGGCGGGAATGGTGACGAGCAGGACCTGCCCCCCTTCCTGGTCCATGGCGAGGAACTCCGGCGCCCCGGCATACCAGGCGGGCGTCGGCGGGCCGGTGACCTGGGAGGGGGAGTGCCAGTCCCCCAGCGCCAGGTAGTCGAGGCCCAGCGCCCGGATGTCCGCCGGGTGGATGGGGCCGTCCTCCACCATCCCCTCGCGGTAGGCGCTCCCGTGGGCGACGCCGACGGCGAAACGGGTGGTCGTCGGACGGCGCGGCCAGGCGGCCAGCCCCGCCGCGCCGTCCGGCCCGACCGACTGCCCCACCACCGTGAGGTCGAGGTCGGGGTAGGTCACGGCCTCGGGTGCCGGCCCGAAGAGGTGGACGTGCGGCGCCTCCTGGAAGCGGCCCCGGGTCCACACGCTCTCCTCGACGAACGGGTCGTGGTTGCCGGCTACGAGCGCCACGCGCACGCCTCCCTCGCCCAGCCGCCGGAACTGGTCGCGCACGAAGGCGATCGTCCCCTCCCCCTGCCGCGGTGAGTGGAAGAGGTCGCCCGCCACCACGAGGAGGTCCACGCGCCGCTCCAGGGCCACCTCGACGATGCGGGCGAAGGTGCGGCGCAGCTGCTCCCGGTGCTCCCGACCGCGCTCGCCCAGGCCGGGGAAGGCCATCCCCAGGTGCAGGTCGGCGGTGTGCAGCAGGGTGAGGGGTCGGTCCACCGTGCGGTCCACCATGCGGTCCACCATACGGTCCACCATGGGGCGCGGGGCGCGCCGGGGACCTCCGTCAGCCCTCCACGGGGGGATCGCCCGTGGCGGTGTAGGGGCAGATGGTGTTGAAGGCGCAGAAGCGGCAGGCCTGGTAGTAGTCGGGCGTGGCGATGAAGTTCCCCGCCCGCACCCCGGCGGCGGCGTGCTCGATGTCGGCCCGGGCCTCCGCCACGAGCGCCTCGTCGGGGACGACCTCCCCCACGAGCACCCCCTGCGGGCCGAGGAAGTGCAGCTCGAGCCGGGCCGGCAGCGTGCTGTAGACCTCCCGGTAGGCCAGCGCGTAGATGGCCAGCTGGCGGCTCTCCCGGGCGCGGCGGTGCGCCTCCCTGGGCTGGCGCACGTCGCTGGTCTTGAAGTCGATGATCACCGGCTCCCCGCCGCGCAGGTCCACCCGGTCCCACCGCCCCTTGACGCGCGTCGCCCCCACCTGGAAGGAGAAGGGCGCTTCCACGAAGGTGGGCCGGCCGCCCTGGGCCTCCTGGAACTCGAAGAAGCGGCGCAGCACCGTGCGCCCCTCCTCCAGGCGCTGGTCCTCGTGCTCGCGGCTGATGAACCCCTCGTTCACCCAGGCCCGCTCGAAGGTGCGCAGCAGGTCCTCCAGCGTCACCGCCTGCGCGCGGGCCTTGCGCCGGTTGTACTCACGCACCGCCTCGTGCACGGCGCTGCCGTAGACGACGCGGTGGTCGCGCAGCAGCGGCACCCGCAGGATGTGGGTGTACTTGAACTTCAGCGGACAGGTCTCGTAGTCGTCCACCTGGCGGAAGGAGAGGACCAGCGGCTGGTCGGCGGGGAGCACCCCGGCCAGCGCCTGCTGCCCGTCGGGCGGCGGGGCGTGGCGGTGGATCGTCTCCACGGGCGCGGCGCGGAAGACGCCGCCGGGGTGGTCGGCGGGGCGGTCGAGGGCCTCCAGCACGAAGCGGCTCACCTTGCGCGGCCGCGCCCCGCCGTAGTCGCGGGCGCTGGTCAGCACCAGCGCGTCCCGCGCCCGCGTCATCCCCACGTAGAAGAGGCGCCGCTCCTCCTGCAGGTGCGCGTCGCCGGTGGGCAGGACGTCCTTGACGAGGGCGTCGGGGAACGGGAGCGCCTCCCCGCGGTGGCGGGTGGGGAAGCGGTCGGCCACGCACGAGACCAGGAAGACCACAGGGAACTCCAGCCCCTTGGCCTTGTGCACGGTGAGGACGTTCACGGCGTCGGCGTCGGGGTCGGCCTCGGCCACGGGCGGGTCGTCGCCGGCGGCGATGAGCTCGTCCAGGTGGCGGACGAACTCGGGGACGCGGTCGTAGGCGGCCACCTCGCCGTAGCGGGCGACGATGTCGAAGAAGCGCGCCAGGTTGGCCACGCGCACCTCGTCCTCGGGGACGCCCGAGGTGGCCAGGCGGCGCACGTAGCCGGTGCGCGCCACCAGGTACTCGTAGAGGACGCGCCCGGTGGGCAGGTCCTTCATGGCCCGGCGCATCGCGTCCAGGTCCTCGAGCAGCCGCCCGATGGCGGCGCGCGTCTCCGGCCCGGTCTCGGCGGCCAGGTCGGGGAACTGGTCGAGGTGGCGGTAGACGTACTCCAGGGTGCGGTTCTTGCGGCTGGCGTAGGCGAGCGCCTTGGCCAGGTCGGTGGGGTCGAGCAGGTAGAGCGGCGAGACCCCCAGGTAGTAGAGGCTGAGGTTGTCGGCGGGGTTGGCCAGCACGCGCAGGAAGGCGATGACCAGGCGGATCTCCTCGCGGTTGTAGAGCCCGCGGCTGCCCGTGAAGCGGTGCGGGATCCCCTTGAGGTTGAGGGCGCGCAGGAAGGGGTCGGCGTCCCCGTTGCTGCGCACGAGGATGGCGAAGTCGCGGTAGCGGCGCTCGCCGGCCTCCACCGCCGCGGCGATGCGCGCGGCCACGCCGTCCGCCTCGCTGCTGAGGGTGTCGAAGGCCAGGTGCTCCACCACCCCCGGCGGCGCCGGGCCCTCCACCTCGTCGCGCACCGCCACCAGGCGCTTGTCGATGCCGCTGCGCACCTCCAGGCGGTCCGGGTCGTTGTGGCGGATCAGCCGGTGGGCCGCGTCGAGGATGGGCTGGCGGGAGCGGTAGTTGCGCGTGAGGACGACCTGGGTGGCCTGCGGGTAGGCCTGGGTGAACCCGAGGATGTTGCTGATGGAGGCCCCCCGGAACTTGAAGATGGCCTGGTCGTCGTCACCCACCACGGTGATGTTGGGGCGGGCGGCGCCGAGCAGGCGGACGAGCTGGAACTGGGCGTAGTTGGTGTCCTGGAACTCGTCCACCAGGATGTAGGCGAAGCGCTCCTGGTAGCGGCGCAGCACCGCCGGCCGCTCCCGGAAGAGGCGCAGCGGCCGCGTGATCAGGTCGCCGAAGTCCACCAGCCCCGCCCGGGCCAGCATCGCCTGGTAGGCCTGGTAGGCGGCAGCCAGCTCCTCCTGCTGGCGGGCCAGGTCGGCCAGCTCCGCCTCCTCGGGGCGGGCCGCGGCGTCGGCGGCCACCCGGGCCGCGTAGGCGGCGTACTCGTCCGGGGAGACGTCCTCGTCCTTGGCCCGGCTGAAGAGCGTGATGAGCGCCTCCACGTAGCGCGTGGGGTCCCCCAGCGGCCGGTACAGCCGCAGCGGCAGCTCGAAGAGGCGCTCCTTGAGGAAGATCACCTGCTCCGCCCGCGACAGGACCCGGAAGTCCGGCGGGAGCCCGGCCTCGAGCGCGTGCTCCCGCAGCACGCGGTCGCCGAAGGCGTGGAAGGTGGAGATCCAGATGTCGGTGTAGCCGTAGGGGACGAGCAGGTCGACGCGCTCCTCCATCTCCCCGGCGGCCTTGTCCGTGAAGGTCACGGCCAGGATCTCGCCCGGGCGGGCGCGGCGGGCGGCGATCAGCCAGGCGATGCGCCGGGTGATCACCGTGGTCTTGCCGGTGCCGGCCCCGGCGACGATGAGGAGGGGCCCCTCGCCGTGGGTGACGGCACGACGCTGCTCCTCGTTGAGCCCCTCCAGCACCCGCTCGGCCGGCGGCGCGTCGCCGAGCACGGGGCGCGGAGCGTCCAGGTCGAGCGTGATCTGGGCCGAGTGGTGCGTCACGGGACCTCCCGTCCGGTGACGGTCGGTGCCACCTCCCGCGCCAGCCGGCGCAGGAGGTCGGCGACCACCTCCGGGCTGAAGCCGCTGCGGGCCAGCAGCCCGGCCACCCGCCGCAGCCGCACCTCAGGGGGCAGCGCCCGGGTGCGGGCGAGGTGGCGGCGCGCCAGGGCCTCCGCGCGGCTCCGCTCCTCCTCCGGCTGCCAGGCTGCCCGGAGGGCCTCGTCGACCAGCTCGGGCGGCACCCCGCGGGCGCGCAGCTCGGCGCGGAGGCGCCGGGGACCCGCGCGGCCCAGGGCCAGCCGCCCTTCCACCCAGGCACGGGCGAAGCGCCGGTCGTCCACCCACCCGGCGGCAGCCAGCCGGTCGAGGACCCGCGCCACGGTGGTCGGGTCGAACCCGCGGCGCCTCAGGCGGTGCTCGAGCTCTGCCCGGCTGCGCAGGCGGACGTTCAGCAGGCGCAACGCGGCGGCCCGGGCCTCTGCCTCTTGCGCCAACCGGTCGAGCCGGCCCAGGAGCAGGTCGTCCACTCCCTGCCCCGGCTCGAGCCCCAGACGGCTGACGTCGTCCGCGTCCAGCACCAGCCGCCGTCCGTCGTCCAGCCAGACGGCACGGCGGGCTCCGCCTCGCCCGGCGGGGCGGATGCGGACCACCTGCCTCATCCGACGGGACCTCTCGTCAGCCTCTCGCCTTGGCCGCAGCCTCCTTGGCTGACGCGACCGGCTCTGCCCCGCGCGCCCGGGACGGGATGGCGACCGGCCCGGGCGAGGCGGCAGGGACGGGCGGCGCCCCGGTCGCCGCGACCTCTCCGGGGCCGCCGGCGGCAGGGCGGCGGGGCAGGCCGAGCTTCTCCCGTACCCGCTGCTCGATCTCCCGCATGAGCTCGGGGTTGTTCTCGAGGAAGTCGCGGGCGTTGTCGCGCCCCTGTCCCAGGCGCAGGTCGCCGTAGGCGAACCAGGTGCCGGTGCGGGTGACCACGCCCACCGCCTGGGCCACGTCCAGCACGCTCCCGGCGCGGGAGATCCCCTGGCCGTAGAAGATGTCCACCTCGGCGTCGCGGAAGGGCGGGGCGACCTTGTTCTTCACCACCTTGACCCGGGCGCGCATCCCCTTGACCTCTTCGCCGCTCTTGATGTTCTCGGTGCGGCGGATCTCCATGCGGACGGAGGAGTAGAACTTGAGCGCGCGGCCGCCGGTGGTGGTCTCGGGCGAGTTGTGGACGACCACGCCATCGACGAGGTAGGTGTGGTTCCCCTCGACCTGGAGGTCGAACCGCCGCCGGGTGCGCGTCGGGGGCTTCACGTAGATCTTCGTGACGCGGGCCGGGACAGCCCGGAGCAGCCGCCGCGCCGCCAGGCGGGTGCCGTTGAGGTGCGCGTCACTCAGGTCAGGCTGCCAGGCGAACCGCCCGCGCAGGGCGGGGTGGAGCTTGTACTCGACAGAGGGGTGGAGGTATGGCGCGATCAACGCGTGCAGGCGCGCGGTCTGCTCGGCGCTGAACCAGAAGCCCCGCCCGTCGTCGCGGGGCCGTCCCACGCCCAGGCGCTCGAAGAGGTGGAGGGCCCGCTCTCGGGCCTCGCCTCTCAGGGTCTTGTTGTAGAGGACGGCTTTCCCATGCCCCCACCGGTCGAAGTGCCCCCCGAAGGAGCCGTCGTCGCCGTACCAGACCGCCAGTCCGCGCGCGTCGAGGCGGTCGAGGACCGCCTGGGTCGCGGTGCGCCTCCCCTCGGGGGCGTAGAGGGCCGCGTGCAGGTCGGCCAGGGCCGGGAAGGCCATGGTGTCGAACCCCTTCCCCTGGCCCACGCGCCCGAACGCCCGGGAGAACGGCTCCAGCATCCAGTGCTTCCACCGCGCGTAGGCCTCCTGCTCCTCGCCGTGTCCGACCCGGAAGGTAGCCGCGTGAGCGCCCACCTTCCGCAACGACCCATCCCCCAGCGCCCCGCCGACTACGAGCTGGAACTGGTCCTCGGTGAGGCGGAAGTCCTCCACGACGACCAGCACCTCGTCGCCGACCCGCAGGCTCCCGGCCGGCACCTCTCCCCGCGGCGTGAAGATCAGGTGGTTGGGGGTGGCGGCGAAGCGGCGCCGGCCCGAGGGCCCGCCCTCCACCTCGACCTGCAGGAAGTGGTCCGCCTTCCCGTTGTCGTACCAGCCCACTACCCGACGGGGCGTGATCCTCCCGGTCGCGGGGTCGTAGCTCAGGACCTCCACCGGGAGGCGCTGGTTCACGATCTTGCCGATCTTCATCGTGCTGCCGTCGGCGAGGACGACGCGGGCATTGTAGTGGAAGCAGCCGAAGAGCACCCCGACCTTCTCCCGGATCTGGTTGATGAAGATCACGGTGGTGCGGGACTTGGCGATGGCCCCGACCAGCTTGCGCAGCGCCTGGGACATGAGGCGCGCCTGCAGCCCCACGTGCGCGTCCCCCATCTCCCCCTCGAGCTCGGCCCGGGGCACGAGGGCGGCCACCGAGTCGATGACGATGACGTCCACGGCGCCGCTGCGCACCAGCATCTCGGCGATCTCCAGGGCCTGCTCGCCGCTGTCGGGCTGGGAGAGGAGCAGGCTGTCGACGTCCACGCCGACCGCCCGCGCGTAGTTGGGGTCCAGCGCGTGCTCGGCGTCGATGAAGGCGGCCACCCCGCCCTCCCGCTGCGCCTCGGCGATGATGTGGTAGCCCAGCGTGGTCTTGCCCGAGGACTCGGGGCCGTAGATCTCCACCACCCGTCCCCGCGGCACCCCGCCGACCCCCAGCGCCACGTCCAGGGCCAGGGCCCCGGTGGGGATGACCTCCACCTGGAGGCGGGCGGTGGCCTCGCCGAGCTTCATGATCGAGCCCTTGCCGAACTGCTTCTCGATCTGGGTGAGGGCCAGTTCCAGCGCACGCTGGCGTTCGTTCATGCTGCTAGCCTCCTGCCGGCCGCGCCGTGGGGCCGCGGCGAGATGGGGGAGACGGCCTCGTGCTGCCATGCATATCAAACATCTGTTCGCATGTCAAGGAATGCCGTCCCCGTGGCGGTCTCGGCTTTCGTTCACCTAATCGGCCGGCTCGCCGAGTTTTTCGGGGTGGCGCCACTGCCCGGGCTCCACCACATCTAGTGCCTCCTCCCTGGAAGACTTCAAGAGGTGGCCCAGGGGTACCTCCTCCACCACGGTGTAGCGGGCGCCCCCCCGCCCCAGGTGGCTCTCCATGACCGTCAGGCGGTCGGCGACCTGGGTCCCCACCGGTATCTCCCGGAAGGCACTGAGCGCCCGCACCACGTCCCCCCACTGCCGGCGGTCCCGGACGCGGGTCAGCGTGAGGTGGGCGACGTAGGGGCGGTCCTCCCGGGGAAAGTGGTGCGGGGCCAGCGCGTCGTCGAGGGCGCGGGAGAGCCGGGCCAGCTCCTCGGTGCCCTCGCGCACGCCCACCCAGATCACCTGGGGACGGTGCAGCGACGGGAAGGCGCCGATGCCGTGGAGGGTGAGCGGGAAAGGAGCGGCCGCCGCCGCCACCGCCCGCGTGGCCCGCCGGGCCAGGGCCAGCTGCACCGGCGTGATCTCTCCCAGGAAGCGCACCGTGAAGTGCAGCTGCTCCGGGCGGATCCACCGGGCGGGGCCGCCGGCGGCGGTGATGCGCCGCTCCAGCTCGACCACCGCCCCGGCCAGCGCGGGATCCAGCGGTACGGCGATGAAGATGCGGTGACGGGCCGCCATCCGGGGAGGCGGGCTCACCCCGGGACGCGGGAGGCGCGCAGCAGGTGGAGCCGGAGGAGGTTGAGCGCGGCCTGGCTGGTGAGCACCTTGATGGCCCGCCGCCCGGGGGCGGCCCCGAAGCGCACCTCCTCGACCCGCTCCTCGACGCCGTCGGTGAGGGCCAGGTAGACCAGCCCCACGGGCTTCTCCGCGGTGCCGCCCGACGGCCCGGCGATGCCGGTGACGCCCAGCCCCAGGTCGGCGCCCCCTGCGCGGCGGGCGCCCGCGGCCATGGCGGCCGCCACCTGCGGGCTCACCCCGCCGTGGCGCGCCAGCAACTCGGGCGGGACCCCGAGCAGGGCCGTCTTGGCGTCGTTGCTGTACGCCACCACCCCGAGCCGCAGGTAGGCAGAGCTGCCGGGGATGTCGGTGAGGCGGTCGGTGATGAGGCCGCCGGTGCACGACTCGCCCACCGCCAGCGTGAGGCCGCGCCGGCGCAGCAGCTCGCCCACCACCCCCTCCAGCGTCTCCTCGTCCACCCCGTAGACCAGGTCGCCCAGGCGGGCGCGGACGAGCCGTTCCCCCTCGTCCAGGGCCGCCGCCACCGCCTCCGGCGTGCCCTTGGCCGTCAGCCGCAGGTGGACCTCGCCGAGCTTGGCGTAGGGGGCGACCGTCGGGGTGGTCATGGCGAGGAGGTCCTTGATGCGTTCCTCCACGGCCGACTCCCCCAGGCCGGTCACGCGCAGGATGCGCGAGCGGATCACCTGCCCGCCGGTGCGCTCCCGCAGCCAGGGGAGGAGGAAGTCCTCCACCATGGCCTCCATCTCCGCCGGCACCCCGGGCAGGATGACGATGGTGGCCTGCCCGTGGGTGATGGCCACGCCGGGGGCGGTGCCGCGGCGGTTGGGGATGAGCCGGGCCCCCTGGGGGAGCAGCGCCTGCTTGTAGACCGAGGCGGGCGCGGGGCGGCGCCGCGTCTCGAAGAAGGTGCGGATGTGCTCGCGGGCCTCGGGCCGCTCGACCAGCGGCAGGCCCAGCAGGTCCGCCACCGCGGCGACGGTCAGGTCGTCCTCGGTGGGGCCGAGCCCCCCGGTCATGACGACCAGGTCGGCCCGCTCCAGCGCCAGCCGCACGGCCTGCTGGATGCGGGCGGGGTTGTCGCCGACGGTCTGCTTGAAGTAGAGGTCCACACCGTGCTCGGCCAGGACGCGGGCGAGGAAGGCGGCGTTGGTGTCGGTGATCTGGCCCAGCAGGAGTTCGGTCCCGACGGAGATGAGTTCGGCGCGCATGGTCCTCTGCCGGGGCGGGCGCCGGTGCGGCGCCTGCCGCCCCCTCACTGTTTCGGGGGCCTCCGCGACACTCCTGGCGTGCCGCCTGCCCGCCCGGCGGGCCGGCGCGCGGTCGGGAGCTGCGCCGGCGCGGCCGGGGAGCTTTGGGGGAGAGAATGATTGCCGTCGGCCGGCGTGGTAATTGTCTTCCTCGGAACCCAATCCTGGAGCAGAGGAGGGACGGATGACCAAACGGGAGCTGGCCAACGCGGTAGCGGAGGAGCTCGAGCTGAGCAAGAAGGACGGCGTGCGCGCGGTCGACGTGGTCTTCGAGGAGATCACGCGCGCGCTCAAGCGGGGCGAGCGGGTGAGCGTCCCCGGCTTCGGCATCTTTGCGGTCCGGGATCGCCCCGCCCGCATGGGGCGCAACCCGCAGACCGGTGAGGCCATCAGGATCCCGGCCAGCCGCAAGGTGGCGTTCCGGGCGAGCAAGGATCTGAAGCTGGCCGTCGGGGCCACCAGGCGCAAGCGCTGACCGGCCAGACGACGACCGGGCGCCGCTCCGGGTCCCCCCGGGGCGGCGCCCGTCTTCAGGGCATCGGAGGGGTGGCGCGGAACGTCCGGGTCACCACTTCCCCCCGCGCCCCGAGGCGGCCGAGCGGTTCCCCGTTCACCGTCAGGTCGACCCCTCCCGCATTCCCGATCCGCACGCGCACTTCGCGCTCCGCCCGCCAGGTGCGGGCGTCGCCGGCCTCCAGGATCCCCTGGAAGACCCGCTCGCCGTCGGCGGTGACCCGCAGCCAGGAGGCCTCGTGGACGGAGACGGTCAGCGTCACGCCGGAGGGGGCGGCCGGCGTCGGCGAGGGCGTCGCCGCGGGGACCGGCGGTGGGGACGCTTCGGCGACCGGCCGGCCGCCGGGGGAAGGGACCGCGGTGGCCGCCGCCTGCGGGGAGGGCGGGAGCGGCCGGGCGAACTCGATCACCTGCACGATCAGGACGTACGTGAGGAAGAGCCCCAGCGCCAGCGCACCCCAGGCCGCGTAGCGGAGGTAGCGCTGCGCCGGGCTCGGCGCTGCGCCGGGCTCGATGAGGATCTCGCCGGGACCGGCATGAGGCCGCGGGGCCGGCGGCACCGCACGGTTGAAGGCGGCGACGAGCGGGGCCGGGTCCACCCCGACCAGGCGGGCATAGGCCCGCAGGTAGCCGCGCGCGTAGATGGGCGGGGGGAGCGCGGCCAGGTCCTCGCGTTCCAGCGCCGCCAGGTAGGCCTCGCGGATCCTGGTCAGCCGGGCGACGTCGGCCAGGGAGAGCCCGGCCCGTTCCCGGGCCTGCCGCAGCGCCGGGCCGAACCTCTCCGGAGCGGCGTCCTCTCCCGGCACGGGCGCTAGGCGGGGAGGCGCTCCTCGGTCAGGGCGAGCGCGATGCGCGCGGCGAGGGCGGCGTTGGCTTCGAGCAGCGCCAGGTTGGCGCGCACCGCCGCTCCCTGGGTCAGCCGGTCGACCTCGGCCAGCAGGTAGGGCGTCAGGTCCCCGCCGCGGATGCCCTCCCGCGCCGCCGCCTCCACGGCCCGCGCCACGGCCTCGCGCACCAGGCCGGCCGGCAGTCGGACGTCAGGCGGGGGCGGGTTGCAGACCAGCAGCGCCGACGGGTCGCCCAGACGCTGCTTGGCCCGGTAGATCGCCGCCGCCTCGGCCGGGGAGGCGACCTCCCAGGGGACGGGGTAGCCGCTGTCCGGCACGTAGAAGAGGGGGAAGCGGTCGGTCCCGAAGCCCACGACCGTCACCCCGCGGGTGTCGAGCGCCTCCAGCGTCGCCCCCGGATCGCAGATCGCCTTGGTCCCCGAGGCCACGAGCACGAGCGGGCGGCGGGTGAGCTCGTCCAGGTCGGCCGAGACGTCCCACGTCCGCTCGGCGCCGAGGTGGACCCCGCCGATGCCGCCGGTGGCCTGCACCCGCACCCCCAGCGCGTGGGCCACGGCCAGCGTGGCCGAGACGGTCGTCCCGCCCGTGGCCCCCCGCGCCAGCGCCACCGGCAGGTCGCGGCGCGCCACCTTCACCCCGCGGGCGTCGGCGAGCCGGGCCAGCGCGTCCGGCCCCACGCCCACGGTGATGCGCCCCTCCAGCACGGCCACCATGGCGGGCACGGCCCCGGCCCGCCGCACCGCCGAGGCCATCCGCTCCGCGGCCTCCAGGTTGGCGGGGTGGGGCAGGCCGTGCGTGACCACGGCCGACTCCAGCGCCACCACCGCCGCGTCCAGGCCCAGCGCCACCTGGATCTCGTCGCTCACGTGGAACTCGTGGTGCCCGCCCATCCGGCTCACCTCGGGGAGCCTCCCTGCTGGAGGTGTTCCCGACGGCGGGGCGGAATCCCCTGCCGTCCCGTCAGGACGCGCCGTCTCCGGCGCGGGCCTCCTCCGCCAGCACCCGTCGCAGCACCTTGCCGATGAGGCTCTTCGGCAGCGCCTCCCGCACTTCGACCGCCCGGGGCACCTTGTACGGCGCCAGGCGCGTGCGGCAGTGGGCGATGAGCGCCTCCTCGGTCACCGCCGCCCCCGGCTTGAGGGCCACGAACGCCTTCACCCGCTCGCCGCGCTCCCGGTCGGGCATCCCCACCACCGCGGCCTCGCGCACGGCCGGGTGCTCGTAGAGGACCTCCTCCACCTCCCGCGGGAAGACCTTGAGCCCGCCGACGTTGATCATCTCCTTCTTGCGGTCCACCAGGTAGAAGAAGCCGTCCTCGTCCATGCGCGCCATGTCCCCGGTGAGCAGCCAGCCGTCGCGCAGCGCCTGCGCCGTGGCCTCGGGCCGGCGCAGGTAGCCGGCCATCACCTGGGGCCCGCGCACCGCCAGCTCGCCCACCTCGCCCGGGGGCAGCGGCTGCGCCGTCTCCGGGTCGACGATGCGCGCCTCGGTGTCGGGCAGCGGGATCCCGATGCTCCCCGGCTTCCGGTGCCCCCAGACCGGGTTGCAGTGCGTGACCGGCGAGGCCTCGGTCAGCCCGTAGCCCTCCACCAGGCGCCCGCCCGTGCGCGCCTCCCACTCCTGCTGCACCGCCACCGGGAGGGCCATCGCCCCGCTGATGCAGGCGCGGATGGAGCCGAGCGGCGTGCGCGCCAGCGCCGGGTGGGCCAGCAGCGCCATGTACATGGTGGGCACGCCGTGGAAGTAGGTGGGGCGGTGGCGCCGCACCGCCCGCAGGACCAGGTGCGGGTCGAAGCGCGGGATCAGGACGAGCGTCTGCCCCTGGGCGAGGCCGGCGTTGAGGACGGCGGTGAGGCCGTAGATGTGGAAGAAGGGCAGCACCGCCATGGCCGTCTCCGCGCCGGGCTGCGCCCGGGGGTTCCACGCGATCACCTGCGTGACGTTCGCCACCAGGTTGCGGTGGGTGAGGACCGCCGCCTGCGGGGTGCCGGTGGTGCCGCCAGTGTACTGGTACTGGGCCGGCTCGTCCGGCCGCACCGCCACCGGGCGCAGCGGCGCCGGCTGGAGCAGCGCGGCGAACCGGTGCAGGCCCGGACCCCAGGGCACGCGCACGCGCTGCCCCTGGCGCGCCGCCTTGAGCGGGTAGAGGAGGCGCAGCAGCGGCGGCATGTAGGCGGTGATGGACGTGACGACCACGTCGCGGACGCCGGTGCGGCGGGCCGCCGGCAGGACGGCCGGCGTCATCAGGTCGAGGGTGACGGCGACGCCACGCCGGCGTCCGCGAGCTGGTGGGCCACCTCGCGCTCGGTGTAGAGCGGGTTGTGGGGGACGGCCACGCCGCCGGCCTTCAGGATGCCGTAGTAGGCGATGACGAACTGGGGGCAGTTCGGCAGGTGGAGCGAGACCGGCGTCCCCGGCTCCACTCCGAGGCGCTGCAGCCCGGCGGCAAACCGCGTGGCCAGCGTCTCCAGGGCCGCGTAGGAGAGCGGGCGACCGAAGAAGAGCAGGGCCGGGCGCGCGCCGTAGCGCCGGGCGGCCTCCTCGAGCAGGTGGTGGACGGGGTGGTCGGGGTAGGTCAGGCGGGCCGGGACGCCGGGGTCGTAGAAGCGGAGCCAGGGGGCCTGGAGCGTCTCCTCGGGGCGGACGGCCATGGGCGCACCTCCACCAGCAGCCTCTCTGCCGCCCTTCTGTGCCCGGTGCCGTCCTCCCTTCAGGGCTGACGAGTTCTTGCCTCCCCTGCGGTCCACCAGCACCGCGCCGTGCCGCGTGTGCGGTGGGGTCGTCGGGAGGTATCCTGAAGCTCGCCCACGCCGGTCGCGCGGGCCTGTCAGGGAACCCATCCCGCTGACGAGGAGGACCGAGGCATGAATGTCACGTGGCACGCCAAGCATCCCATGCCCAAGAGGGCTTCGCTGGATCAGCGCATCCGCTGGCATCTCGCCCATGCGCGCGCCTGCGGCTGTCGCCCGATACCCAGGAGCATCGCTCAGGCGCTGCGCGCACGCGGCCAGGCGGTTCCTCGACGCCTGCCTCACCGTCGCCCGGAGCGCCCGGTCTAGGCAGATGGCCAGTCGTCTATCAGGGTCCGACGTCAGCGGAGACACCCCTCGCGACGCCAGAGGGATGCCCGGGATGGGCACGGGCGCTGTCGACCCCTGGGAGCGCGGAGACCCGTATGAGCAGTACGTCGGCCGGTGGAGCCGCCGGGTGGCCCCGATCTTCCTCTCCTGGCTCCGCATCCCGCCGGGCCGGCGCTGGCTCGACGTGGGCTGCGGCACGGGAGCGGTCTGCGCGGCAATCCTGGAACACTGTGCTCCGGCCTGGGTCGCTGGCGTCGAGCCGTCGGACGGATTCCTGCGCACGGCGCAGGCGCATCTTGCCGGACGTAGCGTGCTCGCACGGGGTACGGCAGAGGCGATCCCGCTGCAGGGTTCGGCGGTGGACGTGGCGGTTTCCGGACTGGTCCTGAACTTCGTCTCCGACCCGGGCGCCGCGCTCGCAGAGATGACCAGGGTGACGGCGGCGGGCGGGACGATCGGGGCGTATGTGTGGGACTACGCCGACAGGATGGAGGTCATCCGGATCTTCTGGGACACGGCGGTCGCGCTCGACCCCAACGCCCGAGCGATGGACGAAGGGCGCCGGTTCCCCTTGTGCCGTCCGGACGCGCTCACCGCCCTCTTCATGGCGGCGGGCCTGCGTGGTGTCGAGGTGACCGCCATCGACGTCCCCACGCGCTTCGCGCACTTCGACGACTACTGGCAGCCGTTCCTGGGGGGCCAGGGTCCGGCTCCTGCCTACACCCTGTCACTGGACGAGACCGCCAGGCAGCGCCTGCGGGACCGCCTGCGCGCGCGGCTGCCCGCAGCAGCCGACGGCTCCATCGTGCTGACGGCCCGGGCGTGGGCGGTGCGCGGCACGGTGCCGTCGTAGGGGAGACCGGAGCGACCTGGTCAGCGGACGGGCGCAGTTCCTCAGGCCAGCAGCATCCGCATGGGCTGGAGCTGCCTCGTGAAAGACAACCTCCGCATCCGGACGACCTTTGGCGTCACCGGAGCAGCCCGCTGTCCCGCAGGATGGCTTCCACCTGCCGGAGCTCTTCACGGGTCGGCGGCGAGGCGGGCGGCGCCGGCGGGCCCGCGGCGATCCCCATCACGGTGAGTGCGCACTTCAGCCCGACGATGATCCCCGTCTGGTGGATCTCCCCCCGGACCTCGTAGATGCGGGCCAGGGCGGCCACCTGTACCTGATGGCGCGCGCTGCGCGCCCAGTCGCCGGCTGACGCCGCCTCGAAGGCCGCCACCAGCTCGCGGCCCGCGATGTTGCCCAGCGAAGGCACCGTGCCCTGGGCCCCCACCAGCACGGCCACATCCGTCAGGTGGTCCGTCCCCAGGAACATGCGGAAGTCGCGGCCACCGGTCCGCAGCGCCAGGACGGCCTTGCGGAACTCGGTGACGTTCCCCGCGGAGTCCTTCAGCCCGACGATCCCCTCCAGGCCGGCCAGCTCCATGCAGACATCCAGGGTCATGTGCACTTTGGTGTTCTGCGGGATGTTGTAGAGCAGGACCGGCAGCGGCGTGGCCCGGGCGATCGCCTGGAAGTGGGCGACGACCTCGCGCCGGCTGGGCAGGTAGTAATAAGGGGTGGTGGCCACCACCACGTCCGCGCCCAGGTCGGCCGCCTGGCGGGCCCGTGCTGTGGCCAGCGCCGTGGTGGGGGCGATGACGCCCGCCAGGAGCGGGACTCGCCCGTGCAGGGCGTCGCTGGCGACCTGCACCAGGCGTCGCCACTGGAGGTCGTCGAGGGCAGCCGCCTCGCCGGTGGTGCCGGCCACGAAGATCCCGTGGACGCCCTGCCCGACGAGGAAGTCGACGAGCTGGTGCACGCCTCCTTCGCTGACCGTGCACCCGTCGTCCTCGAAGGGCGTCACCGCGGGAACCACCACGCCGCGCAGCTTCGTCCGGTCGACCATCGCCGCTACCCTCCAGCTACGGGCTCCGGAGTGGGTCTACGGCGCCGCAGCAGCCGCCAGGCCAGCGAGGCCAGCGGCAGGAGCCAGACCGCCACGGTGAGCACGCCCAGCACTACGCTCACCGGACGGCTGACTAAGGTTCAATCACGACATGCCTGACCTCACGCCGCAGTCGGGTGTAGGCGATGTGCACCCGCCCCTGGGCATCGGCCACCATGGCCGGGTAGGAATGCTCCCCCGGGCCGGGTTCCAGTCTGGCGATGTTCCGCCACGACCTCCCGTCGTCGGTGCTCTCCGCGAGAAACAGCGGGTAGCGGAGGCTCCAGTCCATGGGGTCTCTGCCCCGGTCGGTGTCGTTGTAGCACAGCCAGAGGCGGCCGTCGGCCAACCGGAGCATGTCGATGCCTGAGTTGGGATTGCGTAGGTCCGTGGGCTGCAGGCCCCACGTTCGTCCGCCATCGTGGCTCTCCGCCTGCCAGATCCGCCCCAGGCGTGTGCGCATCAGCATCAGCAGGCGGCCGGCCGGCGCCTCTGCCAGCGTGCCTTGAATCACCGGGACACCCTCCCGCGCGCCGATAGCCAGGTCGTCAAAGGCCCAGCGCCTCCCATGACGGGAGACATCCAGCCGCGCGACTCCCGACCGCCAGTGGACTTCATCGTACACGGGCAGCAGCAACTCGTGACCACGGCGGAGCGGCTTGTTCTTCGTCAACACCCCGGGCCGGTCGAGTAGCAGCATCTCCGGGCTCCAGGTCCGGCCCCCATCCGCGGAGATGCGGGCACACGGCTTCCCACTGGTGCACCACTCTCCCCAGGTCCGGAAGTACACCAGCCACGTGCACCCGGGCGCGCCGGCAAACAGGACGGGGTTGCCGCAGGGATGGCCCTGGGGGGGAGCCACCAGCTCCGGCGGGTCCCAGGCTTCGGCGCCGGCCCGCAGTCGGGCGACGTAGATGCCGGAGTCCGGGAGCCCCTCGGCCGTGCCACCGAACCAGGCCCCGAGGAGGTCGCCGTCTTCCAGCGGCAGCAGAGTGGCCCCGTGGCAGAAAGCTGTCGGCAGGGGGTTGGTGACCGGGCGCTGGGCGATGACCTGCATCGGCGGTCCTCCATCGCGAGTGCTGCCCTAACGGTGTGCCGTCATCGCGATGCCACGGATGATGGAGCGCTGCAGCAGGATGAAGACGACCAGCGCGGGCAGCGAGGCTAGCGCCGACCCCGCCATGAGGATCCCGTAATCGATATCGTAAGCGCCCTGCAGGGCCCGCAGGCCGATGGGGAGCGTGAACATGCGGGGCGACTGCAGGGCGATCATCGACCAGAAAAACTCGTTCCAGGCAAACGTGAACATGTAGATGCCCAACGCCGCCAGGGCCGGCCGGGACAGCGGCAGGATGACGTGCCAGAGGATCCGCACGTTGCCGCAACCATCGACGCGCGCGGCGTCGTCCAGTTCCCCCGGGATGTTGAGGAAGAACTGCCGGAGCAGGAAGATCCCGATGGGCATGCCGACCATGGGGAGGAACACCGCGGGGTAGGTATTCAGCAGGTGCAGGCGGTTCATCAGGAAGTACAGCGGCACCACGTTGACCTCCAGGGGGATGAGCATGGATGAGAGAAAGAGGAGGAAGAGCGCATCGCGCCCACGCCAGCGCAGCCGGGCAAAGCCGAACGCCGCAGGGATGGACACCAGCGTCGACAAGCACGTCGTGGCACCTGCCACGATGGCGCTGTTGAGCAGCCAGCGGAGAAAGGGCCAGCTGGTCACCACGACCACCGCGTGGTGCACGGTGGGGGTCCGCGGGAACCACCTCGGCGGGCGGGCGAAGATCTCAGGGGTGGGTTTGACCGCGGTCGTAACCATCCAGACGATGGGCGCGATCCACAGCAGGAGCAGCGACCCCATGGCGAGCCAGAGCAGGACTGCGGCCGGCCGTACCCGGCGGGGGGCCCAGGCCCGGGCGCGGGGGGCCGGTATCACAGCTGCGCTTCGAACCCCAGCCACCGGAACGAGAGCAGTGTCAACCCCAGGATGATCAGGAAGAGGATTACGCCCACCGCTGCGGCCTGTCCCATCTCCAGGTATTCGAAGCCGTAGCGGTAGAGGTAGAGCGCCAGGACCTCAGAGGCCCGCCCCGGGCCACCGGCAGTCATCATCAGCACCTGCCCGAAGACGATGAAGCCGGAGATGGTCGTCAAAACCAGGGCGAAGAGGATCGCCGGCTTGAGCAGTGGGAGGGTGACGGCGAAGAAGATGCGCACGCCGCCGGCCCCGTCCAGGCGCGCCGCCTCGTACAGCTCCTCCGGGATGTCCTCCAGCGCGGCGCGGAAGAGGACCATCCGGTAGCCAGCCAGCCACCAGGCGGTGGCCAGCGCGATGACGGGGATGGCCCAACGCGGTTCGTTCAGGAACGTGGGCGGGTGCAGACCCGCCTGGCGCAGTACCAACAGGACCACGCCGAAATCCGGGTCGAAGATCCAGCGCCACACCAGGCCCACGATGGAGACTGTCAGCAGGTAGGGCAGGAAGAACCCAGCCTCCATCATCTTCGCTGCCCGCGAGCCGCGCCCCCCGAAGATGAACAGGCCCAGCAGCAGCCCCAACCCGACGATCAAGGGAATGGCCAGCGCGGCAAACTTCAGCGTATTGACCAGCGCGTTCCAGAACCGGGGATCGTGGACAAGGCGCAGGTAGTTGCCGAACCCCGCGAACCGGGCCTCGCCCAGCGGATCCCACCGGTAGAGGCTGATGAACACCCCGTAGAGCACGGGCCCGAGACGGAACAGAACCCAGAACGCCGCGAAGGGGAGGATGAACGCCGCGAGCTCGGCGACCCGTTGGAGCGCAAAGGGCCGGCGCATGGAACCCGCTAGCGCGGAGGTCGGAGAGGCGGGGGCAGCGCCCCGCCTCTCCGGGCGTCACGATGCCAGCGCGCGATTGACCTCCACCTCGGCCCGCGCCAGGGCCTCGCGCGGCGAGAGGCGCCCATTGTAGGCCTCCTGGATGAACGGCTCGATGGCGGCGTGCACCTGAGGCGCTTTCGGGTGCATGAGGGGATAGTGCACCCAACCGGCGTTGGCCATGTCGGTGAATTTCTTCAGGGCCAGCCGCCAGGAGTCGGACTCCAGGAGCACCTTCGACCGCTGCGCCGGGATGTACGCGGGGATGTGTCCGCCATAGACCCCCCACAGGTCCGAGTGGTCGTTGATCCACTTGACCGCCTGGACGGCGGCAACCAGGACCTCGTTACTGACCCGGTCGGGGCGCTGCCGCGGCAGTGCCAGGTTGTGGCTGTCGCCCCAGGTCACCGGCCGGTCGAAGAACTTCGGCACGTAGTGGAATCCGAAGTTGACACCGGCGTCCTTCGTGGTGGGCAGGTACCAGTTACCAGCCAGCAACATCCCCAGCTCGCCTGCCGCGAACTGCTTGAACCCGTCGGTGCCCGGGCGGTTCCAGCCTCTCCGGTGGATCATCCCGACGAGGTAGTCCAGGGCCCGAACGCCCCGCTCCTCGTTGAACGCGGCCCGCCTCCCGTCGGGGGTGAGGAGTTCCCCGCCCTGGCCCCAGAAGAGGATCTCCCAGGCGCGCCGGATCTTGCGCGGCAGGGCGTCCTCGGCCGGGTGGAAGGCCAACTTGCCGGTGCGGGCCTTGATGGCGTCGGCGGCGCGCTCGAACTCCTCACGGGTCTCCGGGGGCTTCTCCGGATCGAGCCCCGCCTGGCGGAAGAGGTCCTTGTTGTACCAGAGGCCCCACATGTGCGAGTCCAGCGGCACCAGGTAGCGCTTGCCCTCGTAGACGCCGGAGTCCCAGACCTTCTTCGTGTAGAGCCCTGGGCGAATGCCTGCGGCGTCCAGCAAGTTGCCCGCCCGGGACTCCTCGAGGGGAGTCAGGGCGCGCCAGACATCCAGCAGCCGGCTGGTGTGGCAGATGCCGATGTGGGGCGCGTTCCCTGCGCCCACCGCGGCGAAGAGCTGGGCGTAGTACTCCGCCCACTGCCCCTGCTGCAGGTTCAGCTTGACCGTCTTGTGCTCCGCGTTGAAGGCACGGACGATCCGCTCCATCGCCGCGGCGTCGCCGCTGTGGAACAGGGTGAAGTAGTCGAGGGTGATGACCCTGTCCTGCGCCAGCGCCAACGGCAGCCTTCGCGGAGCCACCGCGGCGAGCACCGCCGTGGCCGCCGTGGTCCTCAGGAACTGCCGGCGGCTCATCCGATCCTTTCGGCTGGCAGCGCGGCTCATCGCCTCACCTCCCCACAGATTCATCCCCACCTCCCCACAGATTCATTCCGATCCGACCGGGGCCGACTCCCTCGGCGCACTGCGCCACAGGCGGAGGCGGCGCAGCCGTTTGATGGCGCCCTCTGGCCGGGAGAGCGCCGCGTGCAGTTCCCGGTAGATCCTGTACAGGGCGTCGTAGACCCGGCGCGCGTCGTCGCGTGGGTCGTAGCGCCGCATGGGGCGGGCCCCCATGGCCCGGGTGGCCCCGATCAGGTCGGGGTAGATCCCCCCGGCCGCCGCCCCGTGGACCGCCGCCCCCAGCGCCGAGGCGTGGGGGACGTCGTAGGCATAGAGCGGCCGACCGGTGGTATCGGCGTAGAGCTGTAGGAGCAGGGGGCTCTTGCTGGCCGGCCCCCCGCAGGCGTGGATCTCCCGGATGGGGATCCCGCCCTCCTCGAAAGTCTCGAGGACCAGCCGGGTGCCGAAGGCGGTGGCCTCCAGCAGGGCGCGGTAGACCTCGGCCGGCTGGGTCGCCAGGGTCAGGCCCAGCAGCACAACGGACAGGTCGGCGTCGACCAGGGGGGTGCGGCACCCGTTCCACCAGTCCAGCGCCAGCAGCCCCGACTGGCCCGGGAGCAGCGATGCGGCCTCCGCCTCCAGGCGGGCAAAGGCCGCGGCCTGGTCGCCGTAGCGGGGGATCCCGTAGGTCTGCACGAACCACTCGAGCATGTCGCCCACTGACACCTGCCCCGCTTCGTAGCCGTAGAACCCCGGCAGGATGCCGTCCTGCACCACTCCCGAGATGCCGGGGATTGGATGTCGCTGCTCGCCCAGGATCATGTGGCAGGTGGACGTTCCCACGATGGCCACCAGCCGCCCGGCCTCGGCGACGCCGACCGCGGGGACGGCGGCGTGCGCGTCGATGATGGCCACGGCGACGGGCGTACCCGGCCGCAGACCGCTGCGGGAGGCCCACGCCCGGGTGAGGCCGCCGGCCGGCGTACCCAGCGGCTGCGGCGGTCCCAGACGGGGGAGCACCGCTGGCAGCCTGGGGTGCAGCCGCTGCAGAAGGGTGGCGGGCGGATAGCCCTCGCCCGGCTGCCAGTGCGCCTTGTAGCCCGCCTGGCAGGCGCTGCGCACCTCGCGGCCGACCAGCTGCCAGACAATCCAGTCCCCGCCTTCGATGAAGCGGTCGGCGACAGCGAAGACATCCGGGGCCTCCTCCAGAACCTGCCAGACCTTCGCCCACAGCCACTCCGACGACGTGCGGCCGCCATACCAGCGCAGTCCCTCCCACCCGGAGGCGTTGATCCTGTCCGCGTAGGGCCAGGCGGCGTGGTGCTTCCAGAGCATGGGCCAGGCGTGCGGCCGGCTCCGGAAGGCCTCCTCCAGGGCCAGCGGCGTGCCCTCCGCGCGGACCGGCAGCAGCGTGCACGAGGTGAAGTCCACGCCGATGCCGGCGACCGCATCGCCCCCCGCGGCGGCCATCTGCCGCAGCAGGACTTCCAGCGCCTCCAGCCAGTCACCAGGGTGCTGCAGCGCCCAGTCGGGGTCGAGACGGGCTCCGCCGGGCAGGGCCCGGTCGAGGACCCCGTGGCGGTACGGGTGGACGGCGGTAGCCACTACCGCCCCGGTGGCGACGTCCACCAGCACCGCCCGTGCCGACTCGGTGCCGAAATCGATCCCGATGCTGTAGCGGGTCACCGGCCCTCCTCAGGCGAAGACGCGCGGCTCGATGCCCGTCATCCGACAGAACCAGACCAGGTCCGCGACCCAGTCGCCGTACACCCCGTGGATGTGGTTGGAGTCGTACTCTGCCAGGAACTCGTCCGCCGGGACGCGGAAGCGGGCGAACGCGTGCGGCCACTGCGGGGTCGTGGCTGCGACCTTCTGTGCCTCCACCTCCGGCGGGAACTCGACGAACTCGGCTGGGACGATGGCCATCCAGTACTTCCCGTTGCGCCGGGCCAGTCGGGCCAGCGTCACCGGCCCGGGGGCCGCCACGTGCATCACCGATGCCCCGCCGGCGGGGAAGTAGATGATGGCCGGATAGAGGTGCACGCGTCTGAGGTTCTCCGCCGGGTCGAAAGAGCGCCCGGCGAAGTAGGTGGCGTGCTGCCCGGAGTTGCACAGGTCCCAGACGTCATCGGCGGCGTCGTAGTGCCGCACGTCGGCGAAGAGCACGGGCGTGCCGGCCAGGTGCTTGAAGAGCTGCATGGTCAGGGCGCCGTCGCTGTCCGCCTCGGTGGCGCAGACGATGGGCTCGTGCGGCCCCTCCCAGTCGTAGGGGTCGTTGAGGAAGGCCTCGGCCACGTCCATGGTGGCGAAGTGGGTGGTCATCTCCGGCTGGCCCTTGATGCCGCAGAAGTCCAGCCGCCACTCGGCGACGAGCTGGCGCACGGCGTGGTAGGCCTTGATCTGGCGCCGCAGGAGCTCGGGCGTCAGCTTCTGGCCGTCGTAGTGAATGGTGGCGCCGTTGCGCTGCAGCCAGGCGATGGCCGCCTCGGCACGGCTGTCGGGAACCTGCGCCGCCCGGCGCACGATCTCGAACTGGTCGATGTGCTCGATGTCGATACCGAAATCCCGCCGCCACTGGTCCAGGGCGGGGACCGCTGTGTACATGCCCATGGAGCGGCCGCCGATCACTCCGTACACCTGGCCGCGCAGCCGGTTCCGCGCCACCGCCGGCCGGAGGAACTGCTGCACCCGGAGGAAGACCGCGTCGTCGTCGATGTCGCCGGAGACACGCCCGTGGAAGACCCCCACCTGGTCCAGGCTGCCCGCCGCCGAGAGCATGGCCACCAGTCCGGGGTGCTGCGGGTTGACGTTGGAGAGGAGCAGGATCGGCGCGGGGGCGAACTGCGCGGCAATGACCGAGTAGTGGGGCCAGGCCCAGATGGCGTAGTTGAAGACGGTGGCCTCCACGCCCTGTGCCGCCAGGTATCGCCCCTCGCTCTGCGCCAGCTCGGTGGTCCAGACGATCTCCCGGCCCGTGACCACGTCCCAGCCGGCGCCGCGCAGCCGCGCCGCCAAGCGCTCCTGGAACTGCCGGGTGAGCGGGAGGAGCTCCTCGTGGACGTGGGGCCGGCCGTCGGAGAAGGTCAGGAGGCCGACTCTCCGCGACCTCACGGCTCCCCTCCGTCCCGACCGGCCGGCTGGTGCACGCCCGCCCCCCACCCCAAGTTGTGAAAACGGTATCATATTCAGGGGTCGGGGAGGTCTTGTCAAGGGGGGCGAACGTGGCGTGCGGTCAGCGCCGCTGCAGGGCGGCCCCGCAGGACTCGCGGACCACGAGTCGGGTCTTCAAGACCACTTCCTGCACCGGGCGGGCGGGGTTCTCGAGCCGCTGCATCAGCAACGTGGCCGCGCTGGTCCCCAGGGTGTAGGCCGGCTGGGCTACGGCGGTCAGCGCGGGTGTCAGGATCGGCGCCCAGTCCATGTCGTCGAAGCCGACCACGGCCAACTCCTGCGGGATGCGCACCCTGGCCTCCTTCAGGGCCAGCATGGCGCCGATGGTCATCAGGTTGTTGGCGACGAAGAGGGCAGTGGGCGGACGTTTCATCGTCAAGAACTCCCGCGCCAGTCGATAACCGCTCTCCTGCTTGAAGTTGCCCTCCCGCACCAGGGCCGGATCGGCGGGCAAGCCTGCGGCCTCCAGCGCCGCCAGGTACCCGGCCAGCCGCTCCCGCCCGGTGAAGACACGAGCCGGGCCGCTGACGATGCCAATGCGTCGGTGCCCCAGAGCGATCAGGTGGCTCACCGCGGTGCGCGCCCCTTCCACGTTGTCCACCAGGGCGGCGTCCGCCCGGATCCCCTCCAGGCGCCGGTCGACCAGCACCAGGGGCAGGCCGGCGCGCAGCCAGCGCCGCAGCTGGGGGCTGGCCTGGCCGCTGGGAGCCAGCAGGAGGCCGTCCACCTGCTTCTCCCGCAGGATGCGCAGGTACAGGTCCTCCTTCTCGGGGCTCTCCTCACTGTTGCAGAGGACGACCGCGTAACCGTGGCGCCGCATGACGTCCTCCACGCCCCGGACCACCGCCGCGAAGAAAGGGTTGGCGTTGTCGGAGACGATCACGCCAATGGCGTGGGTCCGCTTCTTCACCATGCCGCGGGCCAGGGCGTTCGGCGTGTAGTCCAGCTGCCGGGCCGCCCGCAGGACGCGCTCCCGCGCCTGAGGGCTGGCGTAGCCGTACCCCCCGAGCACTCGGGCGGCCGTGGCCACAGACACCCCTGCCTTGCGCGCGACGTCCTTCAGGGTCACCATGGGAAATCAGATAACGCTATCACCACTTATACATCGCACGCCTGGCCGAGCCGCTACCCCAAGCCGGCAGCCGGGTCGGGCAACCGGCGGGGACGCCCCCTGGATGATGCTGATGAGCGTCACTCGACGGTGACGACCAGGCTGTCGAGCTCGGCCTTGACCCCCCGGGCGAGCCCGGCGGCGGCGGCGGCGGGCCGGCTCACTCCTCCTCCTTGGCGTAGGGGAGGCCGTCCGCGGCCGGCGGCTGGGCGCGGCGCACCACCCCGGCCAGCACGAGGATCGTGACGATGTGGGGCAGGACGGTGATGAACTGGTACGGGATGCGCAGCGCCACGACGCGCAGGCTGAGCGCGTCGAAGTAGCCGAAGAGCGCCGACGCCCCCAGCGCCCCCACCGGCCACCAGTTGCCGAAGATCATGGCGGCCAGCGCGATGAAGCCGCGCCCCTGGGTCATCCCCTCCAGGTAGCCGTGGCCCTGCTCGATGGCCAGGTACCCGCCGGCGAGCCCGGCCAGCGCCCCGCTCAGCAGCACCCCCAGGTAGCGCATGCGGTAGACGTCGATGCCGAGGGTGTCGGCGGCCAGCGGGTGCTCCCCCACCGCGCGCAGCCGCAGGCCGAAGCGCGTGCGCACGAGCACCCAGTGCCCCCCCACCACGAGGAGGAGGGCCAGCGGAATCACCGGGGAGAGGTTGCGCGCCACCGGCGCCAGCGCGGGGAGGTCGCGCAGCAGCGGGATGGAGATGGGCGTGAACCCCTCGATGCCCGGGGACTGGGTGGCCACGCGGAAGAAGAGGATGTTGAGGAAGCGCGCCAGGCCCACGGCCAGGAGGTTGAGGGCCACCCCGCTGATGATCTGGTCCACTCGGAAGGTGACGGCGACGACCGCGTGGACCAGGGCGAGGGCGGCCCCGGCCAGCACCGCGGCGCCCATGCCGGCCAGCGGGGCCAGGTCGGGGACGGCGGCCACGAGCTCCGGGAGGGCCCGGGCGGTGAAGTAGGTGGTGGCCGCGCCCCAGAAGGTGCCCATGATCATCATGCCTTCCAGGCCGATGTTCACCACCCCGCCGCGCTCGGTGAAGACCGCCCCCAGCGCCGCCAGCAGGATGGGCACGGTGAGCCGGATCGCCGAGGCCAGCAGCGCCGCGCTCAGCAGCGTGCCGGCGAGCTCCAGGACCTCGCTCATGGCGTCCCGCCCCCGGCCGCCTCCCCGGCCCGCCGGCCCTCCCCCGGCGCCGGCAGCGGCGGGCGGGCGGGTTCGGCCCGGGCGGCCTCGCGCTTGCGCAGGGCGCGCAGGTAGCGCGTCAGCAGCTCGTAGGCCACGACGATGGCCAGGATGATCACGCCCTGCATGATGGTGATGACCTCGCGCGGCACCCCGGCGAAGACCTGCACCCCCTGGGCCCCGCGGTCGAGGAAGGCCAGCAGGAGGGCCGCCGGGATGACGCCCACGGGGTGGTTGCGCGCCAGCAACGCCACCGAGATGCCGAGGAAGCCGTACCCCTTGGGGAAGTCGATGTCGAAGTAGCCGAAGAAGCCCAGCGTGTCGCTCAGCCCGACGAGGCCGGCGACGGCCCCGCTGAGCAGGAACATGGTGAAGAGCACGCGCCCGAGCGGGATGCCGGCCGCCTCGGCGGCCTGGGGGTTGGCGGCCACGGCGCGCACCTCGAAGCCGAAGGTGGTGCGGCGCAGGACCAGGGCGAAGAGGACGCACAGCAGCAGGCCCACGACCAGCATCCCGTTCAGGCTGGAGTAGCCGGGGATCTGCAGGCCCACCAGGTCGAGCAGCGGCCGCAGCGAGGGCAGCCGGGCGCCGGGCAGGACCTCGGGGGTGCGCACCCGCGGCGTCCCCGCCTGGGCGGGGTCGCGCAGCAGCCCCGGCTCGAGGAGGTAGAGGACGAGGGCGGCGGCGATGTAGTTCATCATGATCGTGGTGATGACCTCGTGCGCCCCCCGCCGCAGGCGCAGGGCGATGGGCAGGAAGGCCCAGGCCGCCCCGCCGGCCGCCCCGGCCAGCACCGCCAGCGGCAGGTGCACCACTCCCGGCAGGCCGCGCACGGCGAACCCCACGTAGGCGGCCAGGATCGCCCCGACGTAGTACTGGCCCTCCACGCCGATGTTCCACAGCGACGCCCGGAAGGCCAGCGCCGCCGCCAGGCCGGCCAGGATCAGCGGCGTGGCCTTGAAGAAGATCGAGGCCAGGCTGTCCGCCCGCGTCAGGGTGAAGCGCAGCATCTGCCCGTAGACCGCCAGCGGGTCCCGGTCGATGGCCAGCAGGATGCCCGACGCCACCACCGCCCCGAAGAGGATGGCCACGAGCGGCGCCAGGACCTGCAGCAGGAGGAGGCGCGCCGGCAGGCTCACGCGGGGACCTGGCGCTTCGCGCCGGTCATGTAGAGGCCCAGCTCCTGCGGGGTGACCTCGCCCCGCCGGAACTCCCCCACCACCTCGCCGTGGAAGAGCACCCCGATGCGGTCGGCCAGGGAGAAGACCTCGTCCAGGCTCACGCTGACCAGCAGGACGGCCATGCCCCGGGCCTTGGCCTCCATGAGCTGCTGCTGGACGAACTCGGTGGCCCCGATGTCCAACCCGCGGGTGGGCTGGGCCGCCACCAGCACCTGCGGGTCGAAGGCGAACTCGCGGGCGACGACCACCTTCTGCTGGTTGCCGCCCGACAGCGCCAGGGCCGGGGTGGCCAGGGAGGGGACGCGCACGTCGTAGGCGCGCACGCGGTCGGCGGCGAAGCGGTCCACGGCCGCCTGGCGCAGCAGCGGGCCGCGGGTGAACTCGGGCCGCGTGTGGTGCCCCAGGACGAGGTTCTCCCGCACCTCCATGGGGAGGACCAGGCCGCGCCGGTGGCGGTCCTCGGGGATGTGGGCGACGCCCAGCAGCCGGATGGCCCGCGGGCCGGCGTGGGTGACGTCCCGCCCGTCGATGCGCAGGCGCCCGCGGGCGATGGGCCGGAGCCCCACCAGGGCCTCCACCAGCTCGCTCTGCCCGTTCCCCTCCACCCCCGCCAGCGCGTAGATCTCCCCGGCGCGCACCTCGAAGGTCACGTCGCGCACGCGCGGCAGCCCCCGCCCGTCCAGCGCCCACAGGCCCTCGGCGTGCAGCCGCACCGGCCCGGGGGCGGTCTCCCGCCGCTCCACCGCCAGCAGGACGGGGCGCCCCACCATCATCTCGGCCAGCTGGGCCCGCGTGGTCTCGGCCGCCCGCACCGTCCCCACCACCGCGCCCCGCCGCAGGACCGTCACGCGGTCGGCGATGGCCAGCACCTCCTCCAGGCGGTGGCTGATGAAGATGATCGTCTTGCCCTGGGCGCGCAGGCGGCGCAGGTTCTCGAAGAGGTCCTCCACCTCCTGCGGCGCCAGCACGGCGGTCGGCTCGTCGAGGATCAGCACCTCGGCGCCGCGGTAGAGGACCTTGATGATCTCCACGCGCTGCTGCTCCCCCACGGAGAGGTCGGCGACCAGCGCCCGCGGGTCGATGGCGAACCCGTAGCGCCGGGCGATGGCCGCCACCGCGGCCTCCGCCTCGCGCAGGGCCAGGCGGTCCCCGCGGCGCACCGGCTCGGCGCCCAGGATGACGTTCTCGGTGACGGTGAAGCGCGGGATGAGCATGAAGTGCTGGTGCACCATGCCGATCCCCAGCCGGAGGGCCTGGCGGGGCGACTCCAGGCGCACGGGCCGGCCGCGCACCACGACCTCCCCCTCATCCGGCAGGTAGAGGCCGTAGAGGATCTTCATCAGGGTGGACTTCCCCGCGCCGTTCTCCCCCACCAGGGCGTGGATCTCCCCGGCGTGGACGGCCAGGTCCACCCGGTCGTTGGCGACCACGCCGGGGAAGCGCTTGGTGATGCGCCGGAGCTCGATGACGGGCGGGCCCGTGTCCATGGGTGCGTGAACGACTTCGCCGCTCTGGCGGCCGGGACCCTTCCCGGGCGGTCCCGCGGCCGCTACGCTGGTCCGGTGGAGATGACGACGGTCGGCACCCCCGTGCTCTGGATCGGCTTCACCCTCTTCATCCTGGCCATGCTGGCGCTGGACCTGGGCCTCCACCGGCAGGCCCACGTCATCGCCATGCGCGAGGCGCTGGGCTGGAGCGTCTTCTGGATCCTCCTGGCCCTGGTCTTCAACGCCGGCGTCTGGGTCTGGTTCGGCCCGGAGCGGGGCCTGGAGTTCCTGACCGGGTACCTGATCGAGAAGTCGCTCAGCGTCGACAACCTCTTCGTCTTCCTCGTCCTCTTCCGCTACTTCGCCGTCCCCGCGGCCTACCAGCACCGGGTGCTCTTCTGGGGCATCCTCGGCGCCATCATCTCCCGCGGGGTGTTCATCGTCCTGGGGGCGGCGCTGCTGAGCGCCTTCCACTGGGTGATCTACCCGTTCGGCGCCATCCTCATCATCAGCGGGGTGCGGATGCTGCGGTCCGAGGAGCAGGAGATCCACCCCGAGGCCAACCCGGCCGTGCGGCTGGCCCGCCGGGTCCTCCCCCTCACCTCGCGGTACGCGGGGGCCCGCTTCCTCGTCCGGGAGGGGGGGCGCCTCCGGGCCACGCCGCTGTTCCTCGTGCTCGTGGCCATCGAGGCCACCGACATCGTCTTCGCCCTGGACTCCATCCCCGCGATCTTCGCCATCACCCGCGACCCCTTCATCGTCTACACGTCGAACATCTTCGCCATCCTCGGCCTGCGCGCGCTCTACTTCCTCATCGCGGGGCTGCTCCTGCGGTTCCGCTACCTCCACGTCGGGTTGGGCCTCGTCCTCGTCTTCATCGGCGGGAAGATGGCCGCCAGCGACCTCGTCCACGTCCCGGTGACGCTCTCGCTGGGCGTCGTGGCCGTGCTCATCGGCGGGGCCATCCTCCTCTCCCTGCTGCGGCCCGCCCCGGCGCCCACGCTCCCCCCGGCGGCGCCGCTGCCCGCGGCGTCGGGCGGGGGCGAGGGACACGACGAGGGATGACCCGCCCGGGCCATCCCCCGTCGCCGCCCTGCACGCACCGGCCTACCGCCGCGCCTTCAGGAAGGCCTCCAGCTCGGCCTTGGTCGTGGGGACCTTGATCTTCCCCGCCACGATGTCCCGCTTGAGGGCCTCCAGGCGGGGGACGATGTCCTGGATCATGCTGCGGTTGTACTGGTTCACGGCGTAGCCCACGCCGTTCTCCCGCAGCCCGAAGGTGCGGATGCCCGGCTTGAAGGTGCCGTTCACCACCGAGCGGATCGCCTCGTAGACGGCCACGTCCACCCGCTTCAGCATGCTGGTGAGGATGTACCGCCGCTGCTCGGGCTTGACCGTCAGCGACTGGTCGGCGTCCACCCCGATGGCGAGCTTGCGCTTGAGGGCCGCGGCCTCGAAGACCCCGATCCCGGTCCCGCCCGAGGCGTGGTAGATGATGTCCGCCCCCCGGTCGTACTGGGCAGTGGCCAGCTCCTTCCCCTTGACCGGGTCGCGGAAGGCCTCCCCGGTCGTCCCGGCGTAGTCGCTGAAGACCTGGATGGTGGGCTTGACGTACTTCGCCCCGGCGATGTAGCCCACCTCGAACTTCTCGATGAGCGGGATCTTCATCCCCCCGACGAAGCCGATCTTGTTGGTCTTGGACTTCAGCGCCGCCGCCGCGCCCACCAGGAAGGAGCCCTCCTCCTCCTTGAAGAGCAGGCTGACCACGTTGGGCTCCTTGTCGATGAAGCCGTCGACGATGGCGAAGCGCACGGAGCGGAAGTCCCGCGCCACCCGGGTGATGCTGTCGGTGAAGAGGAACCCGATCCCCAGGATCAGGTCGTAGCGCTCCCCGGCCAACAGCCGGAGCAGCTCCTCCCGGTTCTCGCCCCCCGCCGCCGGCTCAAGCTCCTTGGTCTCGATGCGCGCGGCGAACGCCTTGGCCGCCCGGTCCAGCCCGGCGGCCGCCATGTCGTTGAAGGAGAGATCGCCCCGGCCGCCGACGTCGTAGACGAGCCCGATGCGCAGCTTCCGCGCCTGCGCGCTCGCCACGCCGCCCCAGGTCCCCAGCGCCAGCACCGCCACCAGGGCCAGGACGAGCCACCCGCGGATCCTCGTCATCTGCCACCCCCTCCCTCGCCGGGCGTCCCCGGCGCTGTCACCCCTCTATCGTACCGGATCACGCGACGGGACCGGGCCACCGGGGCCGACGGCCAGGCCGACCGCCGGCGCCGCGGTACTTCGCGCCGCCAGGCACCCGCGCCTGCCCGCCCCCTCCCGTGGCCGGCGCGAGCGGCCACCGGCCGGTGCGGGACACCCCGTCCTCTGCGGCCCCAGCCCTCAGGTGGCGCTCCGTCCTGCGCCCCCAACCCTCAGGGGCGGCCGGCCGCGTCGTCCTCCGGCCGCGCCCGGAGGAGCCGCTCCAGCGCCTCCACCCCCACCAGCACCTCCCGCGGGTTGCTCCCCTGCGCCGGCCCGACGATGCCGCGCTCCTCCAGCTGGTCGATGAGCCGCGCGGCGGTGACGTAGCCGATGCGCATCTTCCGCTGGAGGAGCGAGACCGAGCCGTACCCGGCGCGGACGACGATGCGGGCGGCCTCGCTGAGGCGCGCGTGGTCCTCGCCCCCCTCCCCCGCCGCCATCTGCTGCCCGGCCTGGAGCAGGCTCTCGTCGAACTGCGGGCGCCCCTGGCCCCGCCACCAGTCCACCACCGCCTGGATCTCCCCGTCGGTGATGAAGGAGCCCTGCGCCCGGACGGGCCGGGAGGCGCCGATGGGCAGGAAGAGCATGTCCCCCCGCCCCAGCAGCTTCTCCGCGCCGGGCGTGTCGATGATCGTCCGGCTGTCCACCTGGGAGGAGACGGCGAAGGCGATGCGCGAGGGGATGTTGGCCTTGATGAGCCCGGTGATGACGTCCACGGAGGGACGCTGCGTGGCCACGACCAGGTGGATGCCGGTGGCGCGGGTCATCTGGGCCAGGCGCACGATGACGTCCTCGAAGTCGGCGGGCGCCACCATCATCAGGTCGGCCAGCTCGTCGATGACGATGACGATGAAGGGGAGCGGCTCGACGTCGGTGAGGGCGTTGTAGGCCTGGATGTTCCGCACCCCCGCCCGGGCGAAGCGCTCGAAGCGCTGCTCCATCACCCGGAGCATCTCCTTGAGCGCCCCCGCCGCCGCCCGCGGGTTGGTGACCACCGGGACGAGCAGGTGGGGGATCTCGTTGTAGTGGGTCATCTCCACCCGCTTGGGGTCGATCATCACCAGCCGCACCTGACGCGGGGTGTAGCGGAAGAGCAGGCTGGCGATGATGGCGTTCAGCATCACCGACTTGCCCGACCCGGTGGCGCCGGCGATGAGCAGGTGGGGCATCTCGGTGAGGTCGGCGACGATGGGGTGGCCGGCGATGTCCTTCCCCAGCGCGATCACCAGCGCCCCGGGGTGGGTCTGGAATTCGGGCAGCGCCAGGATCTCCCTCAGGTGGACCAGGCTGGCCTTCTGGTTGGGCAGCTCGATCCCCACGGCCGACTTCCCCGGGATGGGGGCTTCGATGCGCACGCTGGGCGCGGCCAAGTGGAGGGCGATGTCGTTGGTCAGGCTGGCGATGCGCTGGACCTTCACCCCCGGCGCCGGCTGGACCTCGAAGCGGGTCACCACCGGCCCCTGCTCCCAGTGGACGACGCGCGCCTCGACGCCGAAGGAGGCGAGCGTCTGCTCCAGGTGGCGGGCGGTCTCGGCCGGGTCCCAGCGGCCGCGCCGCGCCTGCGGGAGGTCCGCCAGCAGCGAGAGGGGCGGCAGCTGGTAGGCCTCGGGGGCGTCGGGGAGGAGGGACTCCTGGTGTCCCTCCTCGCGGCGCTGCCGGCGGCGGCGGACCGCCGGCGGGAGGGGCTCATCGGGGCTGCTCCGGTCGGCACCGGCAGTCGCGGCGGGCGCGCTGCGCGGGGGGGAGTCCGCTCCTTCGGGCACGCCCGGGGTCGCGGCAGCGGTCTCCGGCGCTCCGGCTGCGCGCGGCGGGACGGCATGCTCCGGGGCGACAGCCCCCTCCCCGCGGGCAGGTGCCCCCGCGGCGCCCCCCAGGGATGCGGCGGACGGGCCGCCTTCGAGGACGGGCACCGGCGTCCCCGCGGGCCGGTGCGCCCGCAGGCGGGCGGCAGCCGTCGCGACCACCGCAGCCGCCCGGACGCGCGCCCGCCCACCGGCCGTCGAGGCCCACACGGCCACGGCCGGCGCGGCGCGACGCCACCCGCGCTCCGCCCCTTCTGCCATCAGGCGGGCCAGGCCTCCCGCCCCCTGCCGCAGCGCCGCGGCGCCCCGCAGGATCAGGCCGGGGATCGGAGCCACCAGGGCCAGGAGCAGCTCGGCCAGCCGCCGCACCGAGAGGCCGGTGAGGAGCAGGAGCGCGCCTGCCCCTCCGACCGCCAGGAGGAGCCAGAGCCCGGGCTCGCCCAGCAGGCGGCGCGCCCCCCACACCAGTACGGCACCGGCCGCCCCCGTCCCCTCCCCCCGCCGCGCCACCGCGAACTCCAGCCCCGCCGGGGTGCGGGCATGGGCGGCGGCCAGGAGCGTCGCCGCGGCCAGCGCGAGCCCCGCCAGCCGCCGCGTGATGCGGAACCGCCCGCGGGCCACGGCCAGCACCAGCCCGACCGCCAGCAGCGCCGTCGGGAGCGCCGGCGCGGCGCGGCCCAAAGCCAGCCGCTGCCACCGCTCCAGCGCGATGGCCACCCCGCCCGCCTGCGGCAGGAAGCTGATCGCCAGCACGAGGGCGGTCAGCAGACACAGGACGCCGATGCCCTCGCGGCGGCGGGGCGCCGGCGGTCGGCGACGGCGGGCCAGGGCGCGCCTCCTCACCGGGTGGCCACGAGCACCGCCAGGCCCGCCGCCCAGCAGTAGAGGGTGAAGCCGCCGAGGCGGCTGCGCCGCAGCACGGCCAGCAGCCAGCGGATGGCCGCAGCGCCCGAGAGGGCGGAGACCACGAACCCGGTGGCGAGCTGCGCCGGGGTGTAGCCGAGGCTGGCCGCTTCGCCCAGGTCGCGCAGCGCGAAGAGGCTGGCCCCGACCAGCGCGGGCAGGGCGACGAGGAAGGAGAGGCGCGCGGCGTCCTCCCGCCCGAGCCCCCGCCACAGCGCCGCGGCGATGGTGATCCCGGAGCGGGAGATGCCCGGCACGATGGAGACCGCCTGGGCCAGTCCCAGGACGAGCCCGTCGAGGGCGCCGGCGTCCTCGGCGCGGCGGCGGCCGCGCTCGCGCGCGAGGAGGAGGATGAGGCCGGTCAGGAGCAGCTGTACGGCCGCCCCCCGGACCGAGGTGAACATGCGCTCCAGCGGCTCGAGGAAGAGCAGGCCAAGGGCCGCGGTGACCACGGTGGCCAGCAGGACCACGCCGGCCAGGCGGCCGTCCGGGTCCTCGGCAGGCCGGTCCCCCGGAGCACCGCGCACCCGGGCGTGGCGCATCCAGCGGACGACGGCGGCGATCAGGCGCCGGACGTCCGGCCAGAAGAGCATCAGCACGGCCAGGGCCGTCCCGAGGTGCAACACCGCCTCCAGGACGAGGCCGGGCCGGGGCAGGCGGAGGAAGTGCTCGGCGAAGAGCAGGTGGGCGGTACTGCTCACGGGGAGGAACTCGGTCAGCCCCTGGACGAGGCCGAGGAGGATCAGCTGCGCCATTCACTGCTCCGACGGCGGGGCCACGGCCCCGGGGTGCATGGCGTGCGAGGACCCAATCGCCCTCGATTGTAGACGATCCGCCCTCCCCCGGCCACCGACGCCGCCGGCCGCCGTCCCGCCGTCGAGGCGGCGCCCCATCACCGCTCAGCCGCCACGGGACCGGGGGCCTTTCCGCGTCCCTGGCTGCCGCCCCTCCTCCCGCCGCCCCTCCTCCCGCCGCCCCTGGAGGAGGCGCGGGATCTTGCGGAAGTCCCGCCGCAACACCACCGCGCAATCCTCGCGCCCCGGACCCACCCGGGCATGGCGGACGGCCGCGGCCGGGTGGAAGGTCGGCAGGAGGAGACGGTCGCCCTGGCGGATCGGCTGCCCGTGCACCTCGTCCAGGCGCCGTCCCGGCAGGAAGCAGCGCAGGGCCGTGCTCCCCAGCGTGACCACCAGGCGCGGGCGCAGGAGCGCGAGCTGCTGCTCGAGCCAGGGGCGGCAGGCGGCCACCTCGGAGGGGCGCGGCGGGCGGTTGGGGCCGTCGCGGGTGTCGGTCGGGCGGGACTTCAGGACGTTGGTGATGTAGACCTCGTCACGCCGCAGCCCCGCCTCCTGCAGGAGCCGGTCGAAGACGCGCCCGGCCGCGCCGACGAGCGGGCGCCCCTGCAGGTCCTCGGTCCGTCCGGGGGCCTCGCCGACGAAGACCACCTCGGCTTCCACCGGCCCCTCCCCGGGGACGGCCTGGGTGCGGGTGCGCCACAGCGGGCAGCGGGTGCAGCCGCGGATCTCCTCGTGCAGCCGGGCGAGGGCGGCTGCGCGCGCTTCCCGCCCTGCCGGGACGGTGGTGGGGTCGCCGGCCGCGGCCCGTCCCTCCGCGCGCGCTACGCCGCCACCGGGACGAGGTTGAGCTCCTGCAGCACCGCGGCGATCTGCTCCCGCTCCTTGGGCGTCGCCTCCACCAGGGGCAGGCGCGGCCGCCCCACGTCGAAGCCGCTGAGGGCCAGCGCCGCCTTGAGCGGCACCGGGTTCGTGGTGATGAAGAGCACCTTGAACAGCGGCAGGAGCTTCAGGTGCAGAGCCAGCGCGGTGCGCACATCCCCGGCCAGGAAGGCGCGGATCATCTGGCCGATCTCCTGGCCCACCAGGTGGCTGGCCACGCTGATGACGCCCGTCCCGCCCACGGCCAGCATCGGCAGGGTGAGGCTGTCGTCGCCCGAGTAGATCAGGAAGTCCGGCGGGGTGCGCCGGCGCACCTCGGAGGCCTGGTCGAGGCTGCCGCTCGCCTCCTTGAGGGCCACGATGTTGGGGACCTCGGCCAGGCGCGCCACCGTCTCGGGCAGGCAGTTCACCCCGGTGCGGCCCGGGATGTTGTAGAGGACGACCGGCAGCCGCGTGGCCTCCGCCACCGCCTTGAAGTGGGCGTACAGCCCGTCCTGCGACGGCCGGTTGTAGTAGGGGTTGACCAGCAGCACGGCGTCCGCCCCGGCCCGCTCCGCCTCCCGGGTGAGGTGGATGGAGTGGGCCGTGTCGTAGGTGCCGGTGCCGGCGATCACCTTCACGCGCGGCCCCACCGCCTCGCGCACGGTGCGGACGAGCGTGAGCTTCTCCTCGTCGGTGAGGGTCGGGGCCTCGCCGGTCGTGCCGGCCACCACCAGCCCGTCCGACCCGCGGTCCGCCAGCCGCCGCGCCAGCTCGGCGGCGCGGGCGTAGTCCACGCGGCCCTCCCGGTCGAAGGGCGTCGCCATCGCCGTGATGACGTGTCCCAGGTCCACCATGAGCCGTCCCTCCCTCTCGCCGCTTCCCGCTGCTACCCGGGGGCTTCCTGCTCCGAGCGTACCTCCTCGCCCAGCCCGAACTCGTCGTGCAGCGCGCGCAGGGCGGCCTCCATCTGGTCGCGGCGCACCAGGCAGGAGATGGTGGTGTGGGAGTCGGCGGTCTGGAGGATGTCGGCCCGCGCCTCCCGCAGCGCCTTCACCACGCGCGCCATCACCCCCGGCATCCCCCGCATCCCCGCCCCGATGATGGAGACCTTGGCGCAGGGGCGGGTGACCGTCACTTCGTACCCCGCCTCCTCCAGCAGCCCGCGCGCCCGCTCGTCGTCCTCCGCCCGCACGGTGAAGGCCAGGAGCTCCGGCATGAGCGTGATCAGGTCGATGCTGATCCCGTGCCGGGCCAGCAGGTCGAGGGCCTGCAGGGGGTGGTCGATCCCCTCCCCCGGCGGCCGCCGGACCTTGAGCTGGACGACGTCGGGCAGGTGGGCCAGGGCGATGACGGGGCGCCCGTCGCTGATGGGCACACCGAGTTCGGGTCCGCGCACGAGCGTCGTGCCTCCCCACTCCGCGGCGCCGAGGGGGCGGATGACCACCCGCACGTCGTGCTCCCGACCGATGTCGGCCGCCCGCGGGTGGATCACCCGGGCGCCGAGGGCGGCCATCTGCGAGACCTCGTCGTAGGAGATCTGCGTGATGACCCGCGCCTGCGGCACCACTTTCGGGTCCGCGGTCATGATTCCTTCCACGTCCTTGTAGATCTCCACCCGGTCGGCCCCCAGCGCCGCCCCCAGGGCCACGGCGGTGGTGTCGCTGCCGCCGCGGCCCAGCGTGGTGATCTCCCCCTCGGGGGTGGCGCCCTGGAACCCGGCCACGACCACGACCTCGTGCTGGGCCAGGTGCCGCCGGATGCGCGAGGGGTCGATGCGGACGATGCGGGCCTCGCCGAAGTCCCCCGTGGTCTGGATGCCGGCCTGGGCCCCGGTCAGCGGCACGGCGGGACAGCCCGACCGCTCCAGGGTGTGCGCCAGCAGCGCCGTGGAGATGATCTCGCCGCAGGAGAGGAGCAGGTCGAGCGTGCGCGGGGCCACGTCGCGGTCGACGGTGTGGGCCAGGCCGAGCAGGGTGTCGGTGGCGTACGGGTCCCCCTCGCGCCCCAGGGCCGAGGCCACCACGACGACGTCGTACCCGCGCCGGCGCGCGGCCATGACCTGCTCCGCCACCTGGGCCCGCCCCTCCGCGGTGGCCAGGAGCAGCCCGCCGTACTTCTGCACGATGATGGGCATCCCCGTGACCGGTGGCGGGGCGCGGTCAGGCGCCGGGCACCCGTGCCGGGGCGGACCGCGGGCGCAGGTGCCCCCGGGCCACGAGCGCCTCGGCGATCTGGATGGCATTTAGGGCCGCCCCCTTGCGCAGGTTGTCGCTGGCCACGACGAAGGTCAGCGCCCCCTCGTCCCCCGGCACCCGGCGGATCCGCCCCACCAGCACCGGGTCGCGCCCCGCGGCCCGCAGCGGCGTGGGGTAGCGGTCCTCCTCGGGGGCGTCCTCCACCGCCACGCCGGGCGCGGCGGCGAAGAGGCGGCGGGCCGCCTCCACGGTCAGCGGCTGCGCCAGGTCGGCGTGGACCACCAGGGTGTGCCCCACGAGCACGGGCACGCGCACCGTCGTCACCGACACCGGCAGGTCCACCTCGAGGATCTTGCGGGTCTCGGCGACGACCTTGGCCTCCTCCTCGGTCATCCCGTCCGGCCCCCAGCGCCACTGCGGGCGGACGTTGAAGGCCAGCGGGTCCCGGTCGCCGGCCAGGGCGGCGATGCGCTCGCCGTCGCCGCGCACGAGCGCGTCGGGGTCCTGCAGCAGCGCCCGCGTCTCGTCGAGCAACCGCCGCAGGGTGTCGGCCCCCCCGCCCGAGGCGGACTGGTAGGTGCTGACGACGACCCGCCGCAACCCCACCGCGCGCTGCAGCGGGGCCAGCGCCATGACCAGGGCGGCGGCGCAGCAGTTGGGGTTGGCGATCACGCCCTGGTGGCGGGCCAGGGCGTGGCCGTTCACCTCGGGGACGACCAGGGGGACGCGCGGGTCCTGCCGCCAGGTCGAGGAGTTGTCCACGACCACCGCCCCCGCGGCGGCCGCGCTCCAGGCGAAGCGGCGGCTGGCGTCGTCGCCGCCGGCGAAGAGCACCAGGTCGCAGGCGGCCAGCGCGGCCTCGCTGGTCTCGGCGACGGTGACGTCGCGGCCCCGGAAGGGCAGCGTCCGGCCGGCGGAGCGCGCCGTGGCGAAGAGGCGCAGCGCGGCCACCGGGAAGCGGCGCGCCTCCAGCAGGCGGACCATCTCGCCACCGACGAGGCCGGTGGCGCCGACCACGGCCACGGTGTAGCCGGAGCGTCCGGCGGGCTCGGGCGTGGGCATGGACGGTTCAGGGGATGTGGCCATCGCGCTCGTCCTGACCTCCCGCTAGCATACCCTGCGCTGATTCGCGCCGCCTCCTCGCACCTCCTTGCCGGGCGGAGCCCCCAGGGCCGTCTCCGCCGCCGGCCGCAGGACCGGAGGGCTGCCTGCCGGCGGACCGCCCGCGTCGCTGCTGGTCCGCCGGGCGTCGCGCTCCGCCGGATCCGGCCGTATCCTTGCCCCGGACCTTCTGGGCCGGCGCGCTGGCGCTGGGGGAGATCGTCGTCGCCCTCAGCCTGGTCTACGGGGCGCTCACCCGCCTGGCCGCCCTGGCCATCGGGGGGCTCTTCGTCGCCGGGCTCGTCGTCTTCGGCCCCCTCGATCTCCTCGACCACCTCCACCTGCTGGGCATCGCCGTCTTCCTCTTCGTCTTCGGCCGCGGCCCCTACTCGCTGGACGCGGTCTTCGGCCTCCCGCGGCCGCCCCTGGAGCGCCTGGTCCTCTGGAGCGTCCCGGTCCTGCGCGTGCTCACCGGCGCGGCCATCGCCTGGACCGGCTGCACCGAGAAGCTGTGGAACCTGCCGCTGGCCGAGGCGTTCCTGCGGGCGCACCCGTTCAACTTCATGCCGGCCCTGGGGTTTGCGGGGGTCGGCGACCGGGACTTCGCCGTGGCCGCCGGCGTCGTGGAGGTGACCGTGGGGGTGCTGCTGGCCTCGGGGTTGCTGACGCGCCTGGTCATCCTGGTCGCCTGGCTGCCCTTCAACCTCACCCTCCCCTTCCTGGGATGGGGGGAGCTGGCCGGCCACCTGCCGATCTACGGGGTGATGGCCGTGCTGCTCACGCTGGGCAGCGGGCGGGCGGTGCGGGCGGTGCTGCGGGAGCTGGTGCGGGCGGCGGCCTGAAGCGCGCGACCGCGCGGCCGGACCCCCGGCGTCGCGCCGACGGACCTCCGGCCCTTGGCGCTAGAGGTCGAGCAGGCCCTCGAGGCCCTCCACCAGGCGGCGCTCCTGCACGACGCGCCGCACCGCCAGCAGCAGGCCCGGCATGAAGGACTCCTCGCTCAGCGAGTCGTGCCGGATGGTCAGCACCTGCCCCGGCCCGCCGAAGATGACCTCCTGGTGGGCGACCAGCCCGGGGAGGCGCACGCTGTGGACGCGCACCCCCTCCACCGTCCCGCCCCGGGCCCCCGGGACGGTCTCCTCCTCCGCCACCGGCGCAGGCGGCGCAGCCCCCCGCGCCCGCGCCACCAGGCGGGCCGTGCGGGCGGCCGTGCCCGAGGGCGCGTCGCGCTTGCGGTCGTGGTGGAGCTCCACCACCTCGACGTGGGGGAAGTAGCGGGCCACCCGCTCGGCCAGGACCATCATCAGCACCGCCCCCAGCGCGAAGTTGGGCGCCAGGACCGCGCCCACCTCGCGCGCGGCGCACAGCGCGCGCAGCTCGTCGGCCGCGCCGGCGGGCAGCCCGGTGGCGCCGATCACCGGGCGCACCCCGCGGGCCAGCGCGTCGCGCGCGTGCCCCAGCGCCGCCTCGCCGGGCGCGAACTCCACCAGCACGTCGGCGCCGCGGTCGAGCACCTCTGCCAGGCTGGCCTCGATGGGCACACCCAGCGGCACCAGGCCGGCCACCGTGCCGGCGTCCGCCCCCACGCCCCGGGAGCGCCCCACGGCGCCGACCAGGCGCAGGTCGGTCGTGGCGGCGATGGCGCGCACCGCCGCGCGCCCCATGCGCCCGGCGGCCCCGCTCACCACGACCCGGATCGGCTGGCTCCCCGCTCCCGCCTGGTCCATGCCCTCCTCCGGCTCCCCCGGGGCCGACCGAGCGCCCTCCGCCCGGGCCCTGCGCCCGGACGACTACGCCACCGCCGCCCCCGGCCGCAGCGCCTCCCGCAGCTCCCCCTCCAGCCGGCCGTCGGTGCGGAACGGCCCGATGGCCGCCATGGCCATGCGCTCCGGCACGAGGAACTCGCGGGCCATCGCCTGCACGTCCTCGGCCGTCACCGCGTCGATCTGCGCCAAAATCTCGTCCAGGGAGATCTGCCGCCCGTAGTAGAGCTCGGAGCGGGCCAGCTTGCCCATGCGGCTGCCGGTCGACTCCAGCCCGAGCATCACCGCCCCCTTGAGCGACTCCCGCGCCCGGCGCAGCTCGTCGGCGGGGACGGCGTCCTTCACCTTCTCGATCTCCTCGAGGACGAGCCGCGTCACCTGCGGGGCGGTCTCGGGGCTCATCGCCCCGTAGATGACGAAGAGCCCGCCCTCGCGGTAGGCGGCCACGTAGGAGGTGATCGTGTAGACGAGCCCCCGCTTCTCCCGGATCTCCTGGAAGAGGCGGCTGCTCATCCCCCCGCCGAGCAGGTTGTCCAGCACGGAGAGGACGTAGCGGCGCTCGTGCGCCTGCGGCAGGGCGGGCGCCCCGAGCGCCAGGTGCACCTGCTCGGTGGCCTTGGCCCGGACGACGATGGCCGGGTCGGTGCCGGGGGCCTCCGGCGCCACCGGGACCGCGCTGCCCTGCCAGTCGCCCAGCGTCTCCTCGACCAGGCGGACGACCCCGGCGTGCAGAACGTCCCCGGCCGCGGCCACCACCACGTTGTCGGGGCGGTACCGCTCCCCCACGTAGGCCAGGAAGGCGTCGCGGTCGAGCCGGCGCACCGTCTCCACCGTGCCGATGACCGGCCGGCCGAGGGGGTGCCCGTTCCAGATCGTCTGGGCGAAGAGGTCCTGCACCAGCTCGTCGGGGGAGTCCTCGTAGCTCTTGATCTCCTCCAGGATGACCTGCCGCTCGCGCTCGATGGCCTGCGGGTCGAAGGCCGACCGCAACAGCATGTCGGCCATGATCTCCATCACCACCGGCAGGTGGTCGGCCAGGACGCGCACGTAGAGGCAGGTCAGCTCCTTGTCGGTGAAGGCGTTCATCTGCCCCCCGACGGCGTCCACCTGCTGGGCGATGTCGAGCGCGCTGCGGCTGGTGGTGCCCTTGAAGAGCAGGTGCTCGAGGAAGTGGGAGATCCCGTGGACCTCGGGGCGCTCGTAGCGGGAGCCGGCACCGATCCACACCCCGAGGGCCGCGGTGCGCACCTGCGGCATCGTCTCGGTGATCACCCGGATGCCGTTCGGGAGCCGCGTCTGCTCGGTGATCTGGGTCATGGCTGCGGATCCGACCCGCAAGCGGCGGGGCGGCTCAGGCCGGCGGGGATCCCTCCCCGCTGCGCGGCCCGCCGGCCGGCCGGCCGGCCGCCGTCCGCCCGGAGCTCCGTCCCGCTCCGCTCCCGGCGCCGCGCCCGCCCGGGCCACCGCCCGGCCGTCCGCCCCCCGGACCGCCCCCCGGACCGCCCCCCTGACCGCCGCCGCGGCCGCCGCGGCGCCGCCGCCGCCCGCGGCCGCCCCCCGGGCCGCCCCGGCCCTCCCCGCGCGGGCGGTCGCCCGTCGCCCCCGCCCCGGCGGGGACCTCCGGCCCGCCCTCCACGCCGCGCCGGGTCAGGTTGATGCGCCCCAGGTTGTCGATCTCCTTGACGCGCACCAGCAGCTCGTCGCCGACCTTGACGACGTCCTCCACGCGCTCGACCCGCCCGTCGCCCAGCTCGGAGATGTGCACGAGCCCCTCCTTGCCGGGCAGGACCTCGACGAAGGCCCCGAAGTTCATCAGGCGGGTGACGCGCCCCAGGTAGATCTCGCCCACCTTCACCTCGCGGACGATGTCCTCGATCATCTGGATGGCCCGCCGCGCCGCCGCCTCGTCGGGGGAGGCGACGTGGATGCGCCCGTCCTGCTCGATGTCGATCTTCGCCCCGGTCTCCGCGGTGATCTTGTTGATCACCTTGCCGCCCGGGCCGATGACCTCGCGGATCTTGTCGGGGTGGATCTCGATGGTGAGGATGCGCGGTGCGTACGGGGAGAGCGTCGTGCGCGGCGCGGGCAGGACCTCGGCCATGCGGTCCAGGATGACCAGGCGCGCCTCCCGCGCCTGGGCCAGCGCCCGGGCCAGCAGCTCGCGCGAGATCCCCCGGATCTTCATGTCCATCTGCAGGGCGGTGATGCCGTCGCGGGTGCCGGCCACCTTGAAGTCCATGTCGCCCATGGCGTCTTCCATGCCGATGATGTCGGTGAGCACGGCCGCGTGCTCCCCCGCCGTGACCAGGCCCATGGCGATCCCGCCCACGGCCGCTTTGATGGGCACCCCGGCGTCCATCAGCGCCAGGGTGGAGCCGCAGACCGAGGCCATGGAGGTGGAGCCGTTGGACTCCAGCACCTCGGAGACCAGCCGGATGGTGTAGGGGAAGACGTCCTCCCCGGGGATGACCCACTCCAGGGCCCGCTCGGCCAGGGCGCCGTGGCCGATCTCCCGCCGCCCGGGCCCGCGCAGCGGCCGCACCTCGCCGACGCTGAAGGGCGGGAAGACGTAGTGGTGCATGAAGCGCTTGCGCTCCAGGATCCCCAGGTTGTCGAGGATCTGCTCGTCCTCCCCCGTCCCGAGCGTGCAGCTGGTGAGGACCTGGGTCTGGCCGCGCTGGAAGAGCCCGGAGCCGTGTGCCCGGGGCAGGATGCCGACCGCGATGTACAGCGGCCGGATGTCCCGCGGCCCCCGGCCGTCGGGGCGGACGCCCTCCTCCAGGATGCGGCGCCGCACCTCCTCCTTGATCACCTGCTCCACGGCCGGGCCGATCTCCGCCTCCCGGCCGGCGAAGCGGTCCGGCGCCTGCTCCAGCAGGCGCGCGGTCACCACCTGCTCGGTCTCCTCCAGGGCGGCCTCGCGCGCCAGCTTCTCCGGCCGGGTGAGGGCCTCGCGCACGAGCGGCAGCGCCACCTCGCGCACCGCCGCCACCAGCTCCGGGTCCGGATCGGGGACGATGGTCACCGGCCTGGGGGGCTTGCCGGCCAGTTCCACCAGGCGGTGCTGGATCTCCACGATGCGGCGGATCTCCTGGTGGGCCAGGTCGAAGGCCTCCAGCACCGTCTCCTCCGGGACCTCCCCCGCCCCGGCCTCGACCATGATGATGGCGTCGGCGGTGCCGGCCACGACCAGGTCGAGGTCGGACTCCTCCTCGATCTGCCGCAGCGTCGGGTTGAGGACGAAGCGCCCGTCGATCAGCCCCACCCGCACCGCCCCCACCGGGCCCCCGAAGGGGAGGCCGGAGAGCATCAGCGCCGCGGAGGCGCCGTTCACCGCCAGGATCGCCGGGTCGTTGGCCTGGTCGGTGGAGAGCACGGTGGCGATCACCTGGACGTCGTTGCGCAGCCCCTTGGGGAAGAGCGGCCGGATCGGCCGGTCCATCAGGCGCGCCGAGAGGATGGCGCTCTCCCCGGGCCGCCCCTCCCGCTTGAAGAACCCGCCGGGGATCTTGCCGGCGGCGTACATGCGCTCCTCGTAGTCGCAGGTGAGCGGGAGGAAGTCGATGCCCTCCCGCGGCTGGCGGGAGGCCGTCGCCGTCACCAGGACGACGCTGTCGCCATAGCGCACCACCACCGAGCCGTCCGCCTGCTGCGCCAGCAGGCCCGTCTCGAAGGCCAGCGTCCGCCCGCCGACCTGCAGTTCCACCTGTCGCACCGTCGTAACGGCCATCATCACCCTCCTACCGTGCTCCAGACACGCGACGGCGGGGACGCCGTGGCCCCCGCCCGCAGGACACTCCCGGCCTCCGCTGCGGCCTCATCGACGCAGGCCCAGCCGCTCGACCACCTCGCGGTACCGGAGGGGGTCGTGGCGCATCAGGTAGGCCAGCAGGCGGCGCCGCTTGCCCACCATCTTCAGCAGCCCCCGCCGGGAGTGGAAGTCCTTCTTGTGCTGCTTGAGGTGCTCGGTGAGCTGGTTGATCCGCTGGGTCAGCAGGGCGATCTGGACCTCCGCCGACCCGGTGTCGCGCTCGTGGCGGCCATGCGCCTGCACGATGCGCTGCTTGGTCTCTGCATTGAGCGCCATGGGAGACGCGCTCCTCCCCTCAGGTGTCCACGACGTGGACGGCTGCCCGCCGGGCCGCAGGGCGGTGGCGGGGGGTCGCTGCCGCCTGCCGGGGGCAGGCCGGCCTCGAATCGTCGCCCTCGGCCGAGAGACCGCCGGAGCCGCGGGACTCCCCGCCGGGGCCACCGGCCATTGTAGCACAGCCGGCCCTCCCGGGCCGGGCCCGGTCCGGCCTCACCGCCCCGGAGCGGGGGAGCCCCGCCCGGAGGCGGCCAGGAGCGCACGCACCTGCCGCACGTCCTCGGCCATCTGCCGGACCAGGTCCTCCACCCGGCCGAAGGCCGCCTCGTCGCGGAGCCGGCGCAGGAAGGCCACCTCGAGCTCCCGGTCGTAGAGGTCCCCCGAGAAGTCGAGCAGGTAGGCCTCCACGGTGAGCGGCCCCGCGCCAAAGGTGGGACGGGTGCCGACATTCACCGCGGCGGCCCACCCGCCCGCCGGCTCCTCTCCTCCACCCGCGCCGTGCAGGCGGGCCAGCCCGGCATAGACCCCCGGCCCAGGCAGGAGCTTCTCCGCAGGGGGGTGGAGGTTGGCCGTGGGGAATCCGAGACGCCTGCCCCGTCCGTCACCGGCCACCACCCGGCCGCGCACGGCGTAGGAGCGGCCCAGGAGCTGCCCTGCTTCCTCCACCGCCCCGTCCCGCAGGAGGCCGCGGATACGGGTGCTGCTCACGGGCGCGCCGCCGGCCAGCGTCGGGGGGACGGCCGTGACGGCAAACCCGTACCGGCGGCCGGAGGCGGCCAGGTCCTCGACGGTCCCCGCCCGGTCGCGCCCGTACCGGTAGGTGGTTCCCGTCACCACCTCCACCGGACGCACCGTCCCCATGAGCCGCTCCACCCACCCCTCCGGCGGCGTCCGGCGCAGGGCGTCGTCGAAGGTCACCACGACCGTGGCGTCGAGCCCCAGCGCACCCAGCAACTCGAGGCGCTCCTCCAGGGTGGTCAGGAGGAAGGGGCCGGCGGGCGGCGCGATGACCTGCTGGGGGTGCGGGTCGAAGGTCAGGGCGACGCTGCGCCCGCCGCGGGCGGAGGCGGCGGCGCGGGCCTGCCCCAGGACGGCCTGGTGGCCTAGGTGGACGCCGTCGAAGGTGCCGAGCGCCACCACCACCGGCCGGCCGTCGTGGACGAAGGCCTCCAGACCGCGGTAGACGTCCACGCCTCGGGCCGGACCCGCGTCAGGGCGGCGGGGTGCCGCCCCGCAGCACCTTGAAGGGACGCAGACGGCCGTGCTCCACCCGCGCGAGGGCCACGAGCCCCTGCTCGTCGCGCAGCCGCACCGGGCGGTCGGGCGAGAGGTGCTGCCACCCGGGCACCCGGAAGAGCGGCAGCGGGGTGCCCTCCAGGACCTGCCGGCGCTGGGCGGGCAGGAGGTCCACGGCGGGGAGGTCGCGCAGCGCCTGGTCCATCGACACCGCCGCCTGCTCCAGGGTGCCGGAGGCCTGCAGGGCCCCGAGCTCCTCCAGCGTCAGGCTCTCCTCCAGCGTGAACGGCCCGACCCGCCGGCGCAGCATGAAGGAGGCATGCCCGCCCGCCCCCAGGGCCGCGCCCAGGTCGCGGGCCAGGGCACGGATGTAGGTCCCCTTGGAGCACTCCACGTCCAGCAGCGCGCGCGGGTGGGTGCCGCCCCAGAAGTCCACCAGGGCCAGGCGGTGGATGACGACGCGGCGCGGCGGCACCGCCACCACCTCGCCCCGGCGGGCCCGCTCGTAGAGGCGTCGCCCTTCCACTTTGATGGCCGACGCCATCGGGGGGACCTGCTCCACCTCGCCGGTGAAGCGGGGGAGGAGGGCTTCCACGGCATCGGGCGTCACCCCCGAGGCGTCGGCCGTCCCCGTGACGGCGCCGAAGGCATCCCCGGTGTCGGTGGCGATGCCGAACGTCACCTCCACGCGGTAGGCCTTGTCCGAGAGGGTCAGGAACTCGGCGATGCGCGTGGCCCGGCCCAGGACCAGGACGAGCACCCCGGCCGCCGACGGATCGAGCGTCCCCGTGTGCCCCACCCGGCGCTGGCGCACCAGGCGCCGCACCACGTCCACGACGTCGTGGGAGGTCATCCCCGGGGGCTTGAGGACGTTCAGGACGGCGTCCACGGTCCCGGCCTCAGGGCAGGCCTTCCTCCACCGGCCGGGCGGCACCGGCCCCCAGCGCCGCCAGGCGCACCTCCTCGGCGGCGGCCTCGAGCACCCGGGCCACCGCCTCGGGGAGCGGTCCCGGCAGGAGGCAGCCGGCCGCACCCGGGTGCCCGCCGCCCCCGAACCGGGCGGCGATGGCGTGGGCCCGCACCCCGTCGCGGGAGCGCAGGCTCACCCGCACCCCGGCGTCGGTCTCCTCGAAGAGCGCCGCCAGCCGCACCCCGCGGACGGCCCGCAGCAGGCCGATCACCCCGACCGTCTCCTCCCCCTCCGCCCCGGCCTCGCGGCGCAGGGCGTCGGTCACCACCGTGTAGGCCACCGCCCCGTCGAGGGTGACGACCATCCGGGCCAGCGCCAGGCCGAGCAGCCGCGCCGCGGCGGGGGTGCGGTTCTCGTAGACCTCGCGCACGATGCGGTCCAGGGGGGCGCCGGCCTCCAGCAGCCGCGCGGCCAGCCGCAGCGTGGCCGGCCGGACGGTGGGGAAGCGGAAGACGCCGGTGTCGGTGGCCACGGCGGTGAGCAGCGCGGTGGCCACCGGCGGGGTGAGCGGGACCTCCAGGGTCTCCAGCAGCGCGGCCACCAGCTCGCCCACCGCGGCCGCCTGCGGGTCGATGTCGTTGAGGTGGCCGAAGGGGACGGCGCTCTCGTGGTGGTCGATGACGACGACGAGCGGCGTCCGGCTCACGTGGGCGGCGAAGGCGCCGCACCGCTCCAGCGTCCCGCACTCCATGGCCACCGCCACGTCGAAGCGGGCCTCGTCGGGCAGCGCGGTCACCACCTCGCCGGCGCCGGGGAGGAAGGCGAAGACCGGCGGCACGCCGCCGGGGCTGCCCACCACCGCCTCCACGCCGAGGCCCCGCAGCGCCAGGGCCAGCGCGAGCGTCCCGCCGAGCGTGTCGCCGTCGGGGTCCACGTGCGCCACCAGCAGGACGCGCCGGGCGGCACGCAGCGCCCGGGCGATGGCGTGGCGGACGGTGCCGGCCTGGACGGAGGCGGCGGGGCCCATCACTGCGGGGACGGCCCGGCCGCGCCGCCCGGGGGCGTCCCGCCGGGCTCGCCGGTCCCGCCCGCCCCGCCGCGGGGAGGCTCGCCGGCGACCTGGCGCAGCAGGGCGACCACGCGCGTGCCGCGCTCGATCGACTCGTCGAGGCGGAAGAGGATCTCCGGGGTGTGGCGCAGTTTGATCCGCCGCCCCAGCTCGGAGCGGACGAAGCCGGTGGCGCGCTCCAGCGCCGCCATGGTCTGCTGCTTCTCCTCGGCGCTGCCCAGCACGCTGACGAAGATCTTGGCGTGGCGCAGGTCGGCGCTCAGCTCCACGTCGGTGACGGAGACGAAGCCGATGCGCGGGTCGCGCAGCTGGCGCTGCAGCACGTCGCTGGCCTCGGCTTTGAAGAGTTCCCGCAGCTTCTCCCGGCGCAGTGGACTGGCCATAGTCCCCCCGGGGCCGCCCGGCCCCTCCTCAGAGGATCTCGATGGAGTAGTCGATCAGGTGGGCGCCGGTCTCGCGCTCGATCCACCCCACCAGGCGATGGAGGATCTGCTGGGCGTGGTCCCCCCGGGCGGAGACGCAGGCGAAGCCCAGCACCGCCCGGCGCCAGGAGTCCTGCTGATCGACCTCGGCCGCAGCGACGCGGTAGTGGCGCTGGGCGCGGTCGAGCAGGCTCTTCACGATGCGCCGCTTGTCCTTCAGGCTCCGGGTCCCGTCCAGCGCCAGCTCCGCCCGCAGCACGCCGATGACCATGGTCCCCGTCTCGCCCGGTGCCGTCGGGTCCGCCGGCCCGCGGTCTGCGGCCGCCGCAGGCGCGGGCAGGGGGGCGCCCGCCGCCGGGGCCGGCGCTACGCCGCCGGGACCTCCCGCACCTCGTAGGCCTCGATGACGTCCCCCACCTTCACGTCCTGGAAGCGCTCCAGGCCGATGCCGCACTCGAACCCCTCCGGCACCTCGCGCACGTCCTCCTTGAAGCGGCGCAGGGAGGCGATGCGCCCCTCGTAGACCACGGCGCCGTCGCGCAGCAGCCGCACCTGGGCGCCGCGCACCATCCGGCCCGCGGCGACGTAGCACCCCGCCACGGTGCCGACGCGCGGGATGGCGAAGGTGGCGCGCACCTCCGCGCGCCCCAGCACCACCTCCTCGACCTTGGGCGCCATGAGCCCGCGCAGGAGCTGCTCGATGTCCTCCAGCGCCTCGTAGATGATCCGGTAGAGGCGGATCTCCACCTGCTCCTGCTCGGCCAGCTTGCGCACCGCCGGGTCGGGCCGGACGTTGAAGCCGACGACCACCGCCCGGCTGGCCGCCGCCAGCATGACGTCCGACTCGGTGATGGCCCCCACGCCGGTGTGCAGGATGGTCAGGCGCACGTCCGGGACCTCCAGCCGCGCCAGGGCGCCCTGCAGGGCCTCCACCGAACCGTGCACGTCGGCCTTCAGGATCAGCCGCAGCTCCCGCCGCCCCTCGGCGGTGAGCTCCTCCACCACGCCGGGGCGCGCCGCGGTCTCCGCGGCCCGCCGCCGCTCGCGCCGCTCCTCGGCCAGCGCCTTGGCCAGCCGCTCGTCGCGCACGACCTCGAGCAGGTCGCCGGCAGTGGGCACCGCCTCCAGCCCCAGCACCTCCACGGCCGTGGAGGGTCCGGCCTCGCTCACGCGCTGCCCGCGCTCGTCCAGCAGCGCCCGGACCCGCCCCGCCACCTCTCCGGCGACGATGGCGTCCCCCACGCGCAGCGTCCCCTCCTGGACCAGCACGGTGGCCACCGGGCCGCGGCCGCGGTCGAGCCGGGCCTCCAGGACCGTCCCGCGGGCCGGCTTGCGCGGGTTGGCCCGCAGGTCGTGGAGGTCGGCCACCAGCAGGATCATCTCCAACAGCTCCCGCAGGCCGGTGCGCTGCCGGGCGGAGACCGGCACCATGACGGTGTCGCCGCCCCACTCCTCCGGCACCAGCCCGAGCTCGGCCAGCTGCTGCTTCACCCGGTCGGGGTTGGCCTGGGGCAGGTCCACCTTGTTGATGGCCACGATGATCGGCACGCCCGCCGCCCGGGCGTGGTTGATCGCCTCCACCGTCTGCGGCATCACCCCGTCGTCGGCGGCCACGACCAGCACGGCGATGTCGGTCACCTGCGCGCCCCGGGCGCGCAGCGCCGTGAAGGCCTCGTGGCCGGGCGTGTCGATGAAGACGACGCGCCGCCCGTCCACGTCCGCCGTGGAGGCGCCGATGTGCTGGGTGATCCCGCCGACTTCCTGCTCCGCCACGTGGGTGGCGCGGATGGCGTCGAGCAGGGTGGTCTTGCCGTGGTCGACGTGGCCCATGACGGTGACGACCGGCGCGCGCGGCACCGCCTCGGGGTCGGCCGCCGCCGGGCGCGGGCGCGGGGCCACCGCCGGCGCCTCCGCCGCCTCGCGCGGCCGCACCACCGTGCTGCCGAACGACTCCACCACGCGCGCGGCCACGTCCACGGGCAGCTGCTGGTTCACCCCGGCCAGCACCCCCAGCTCCAGCAGCCGCCGCACCACGTCCGCCACCGGGAGGTGCAGGCGCGCCGCCAGCTCCCCCACGCCGATGGGGCCGGCGAGCTCGACCTCGCTGGGCGCCACCGGCGCGGCCGCCTCCACCGGCTCGGCCACCCGGGGCTCCGGCCGCCGGCCGCGGCGCTCCGCGTGGAACCGGCGCGGCGGGGGCGGCGGAGGCAGGCGGCGCTCCGGCCGCCGCGGCGCCTCGGGCCGCGGCGGGACGGGGACCTCGGGCGGCTTCGGGGGCGCCTCGGGCGGCGCCGGCGGCGCCGGACCGAAGAGCTCGCGGGCCACCTCCTCGGGCGTGAGGACCTCCCGGGCGGCCTCGCGCGGGGGCGGCTTCACCGGCGTGATGCGGATGGGCTCGGCCCGTCCGGGTGCGGGGGCCTTGGGCGGTGCGGGCGCCGCAGGCGGCGCCTGGGCGGCCGGTGCCGCCGGTGCCGCGGGTGCCGGCGCCGCGGGCGCGGCCGGCGCGCGGGCGGCCGGCCGCTCGGCGGCCGCCTCCCTGGGCGCCTCGCGCGGGGGCTCGACGGACGGCCCCGCCGCCGGCGCCGGCGGGGATGCGGCTGCCGGCGCCTCGGCAGGGCGCCCCTCGGCCGCGGGCGGTGCGGGCGCTGGCGGCGGCGGGGGCGGCGTGATCTTGCGGATGGAGAGGATGCGCTCCCCCGCCGGCGTGGTCACGGCCGGCCGCGCCGGCGGGGGAGGGGGCTCGGGCATGCGCGTGCCGTGGGCGGCGACGTGCTCGCGCACCCGTCGCACCGTGGCCTCGTCGAGGGAGGAGGAGTGGCTCTTGACGGCGACCTTCATCCGTCCGAGCAGCTCCATCAGCTCCTTCGTGCCGATCCCCAGGTCCTTCGCCAGTTCGTAGACCCGCACGCGCTACCGGCCTCCCTGCCGCGGCGGGCGCGCCGGGCGCGCCGTCCCGGCCGCGCCCTGCCCGGCGGCAATCCTGATCACCTTCGGCGGCGTCGGCGCCGGACGCGCCAGCAGCTCCCGCAGCGCCGCCCCCACCGCCTCGGGGACCGGCACCTCCAGGGCGTGGTCGAGCCGCCGGTGGCGCAGCGCCTCCTCCACGCACGCCGCCGTCAGGTCGACGTACGCCCCGCGCCCGGCCGCCTTCCCGGTGGGGTCGACCCGTACCTCACCCGCCGGCGTCCGCACGATGCGGACCATGGCCCGCTTCGGCCGCATCTGGCGGCAGGCCACACACATGCGCTGAGGCACCCTGCGCTGGCGCGCCATCCCGCTCCCGGTCGCCTAGTCGGCGCCCTCCGGCCGCCCCACCGCCTGGGGCACCGCCTCCTCCTGCGGGCGCGCCTCGCCGTCCCCCGGCGCCACGCCCGCACCCTCCTCACCCGCCGGGGCCTGCGCGGACGGTGCCGTCCCGCCCGCCGGGGCCTGGCCCGGCGCCCCGGCGGGAGCCGGCTGCGGCTCTTCCAGCGGCAGGTCGGCGAAGATCTTGGCCGCCTCGATCTCCTTCAGCTGCGTCTCGCTCTTGATGTCGATCCGCCACCCGGTGAGCTTGGCGGCCAGGCGGGCGTTCTGCCCCTCCCGGCCGATGGCCAGGGAGAGCTGGTGGTCCGGGACGATGACCAGCGCCGTCTTCGTCTCCTCGGTCACGTCCACCCGCACGACCTTGGCCGGGCTGAGCGCGGCGGCCACGAACGCGGAGGCCTCGGGGTGCCAGGGGATGATGTCGATCTTCTCCCCGCGCAGCTCGTCGACGATGGCCTGCACCCGGGAGCCCTTGGGCCCGACACAGGCGCCCACGGCGTCGACGTTCTTGTCCCGCGAGGCCACGGCGATCTTGCTGCGGGCCCCCGCCTCCCGGGCGATGGCCTTGATCTCCACGATCCCCTCGTAGATCTCCGGCACCTCGAGCTCGAAGAGGCGCTTGAGCAGCCCGGGGTGGGTGCGGGAGACGACGATCTGCGGCCCGCGCGTCCCCTGGCGCACCTCGACGACGTAGGCCTTCACCCGCTCCCCCTGCCGGTAGGACTCCCGCGGGATCTGCTCGGGCGGGGGCAGCACCGCCTCGATGCGGCCCAGGTCCAGGTAGACGTTCTTGCGCTCGATGCGGTGGACGACGCCGGTGACGATGTCCCCCTCGCGGTCGCGGAACTCCTTGTAGACGAGCTCCCGCTCCGCCTCGCGCAGGCGCTGCAGGACGACCTGCCGGAACGTCTGGGCGGCGATGCGGCCGAAGTCCTTCGGCGTGACCTCCAGCTCGACCATGTCGCCCACCTGCGCCGTGGGGTCGTACTGCTGCACCTCGGCCAGGGCGATCTCGGTCGTGGGGTCGGCGACCTGCTCGACGACGGTGCGCACCTGGTAGACGTGCATGTCGCCCGTCTGTCGGTCGACCTCGATCCGGACGTTCTGGGCCGCCGCCCCGCTGAAGTTCTTCTTGTACGCGGAGAGCAGGGCCGCCTCCACCGCCTCGAACATCACGTCGCGGCCGATGCCCTTCTCCTCTTCCAGCGCCTCCAGCGCGCGCAACAGCTCACCGTTCATGCCTGCCTGCGCCTCCCTGCCTCGCCTCGCCCAGCAACGCCTTGATCGCGGCCTCGTCCACCACCAGCCGGGCCTGGCTGACCTGCGCGCGCGGGATGCGCACGGTGCGCTCTCCCACGTGCACCACCACCTGTCCCTCCACCAGGCCCAGCAGGCGCCCCCGGAAGGTGCGCTGCCCCTCCACCGGGGCCACGGTCCGCACCTCCACCAGCGATCCGGCGAAGCGCTGGAAGTCGCGGTCCCGCCGCAGGGGCCGGTCGAGCCCGGGCGAGGCCACCTCCAGGGTGTAGGCGTGCGGGATCGGGTCGTGCAGGTCCAGCTGGCGGGAGAGCGCCTCCGAGACCCGCGCGCAGTCCTCCACGGTCACGCCGTGGGGCCCCTCGACCAGCACGCGCAGCACTGACCGGGGCCCCTCGCCCACGAGTTCGACGTCGGCCACCTCCAGGCCGAAGCGCGCGGCGATGGGCCGCGCCAGCGCCTCCACCTGGGCTGCGATGCGTTCCCGGGCCATCGCCGTCTCCTCGGGCGGTCCCGGCTCAAAAAAAAGAGCGGGTCGCCGCCCACTCCAGGCCGGAGCGCGGCTCGCACCGCGCCCCACAAGACAGAACGACTATACCACAGCGGCCGCCGCCAAGGCAAACGCGGCGACGCGGCTCAGGGGTACAGCCGGGTGATGGTGCGCGGGAAGGGGATGGCCTCGCGCACGTGCTCCAGCCCGCAGATCCAGGCCACCGTGCGCTCGACCCCCAGCCCGAAGCCGGCGTGCGGGACGGACCCGTAGCGGCGCAGGTCCAGGTACCAGGCGTAGGCCGCGCGGGGCAGGCGGTGCTCCTCCAGACGCCGCTCCAGCAGGTCGCGGTCGTGGATGCGCTGGCCCCCGCCGATGATCTCCCCGTACCCTTCGGGGGCCAGCAGGTCCATGGAGAGGACGACCTCGGGGCGGGCCGGGTCGGGCTGCATGTAGAAGGCCTTCGCCCGGGCCGGGTAGCGGTGGACGAAGACCGGACGGTCGAACTGCTGCGCCAGCACCGTCTCCTCGTCGCCGCCGAGGTCCTCGCCCCAGGGCACCGGCTTGCCGGCCGCCGCCAGGCGCGCCAGCGCCTCGTCGTAGCTGAGGCGCGGGAAGGGCGGCTGCACCCGCCGCAGCGCCTCGAGGTCCCGCCCGAGCGTCAGCAGCTCCGCCCGCCGGTGCTCCACCACCTGCGCCACCACCGCACAGACCAGCCCCTCCGCCAGGGCCATGATCTCCTCCAGGTCGGCGAAGGCGGCCTCCGGCTCGAGCATCCAGAACTCGGTGAGGTGGCGGCGGGTCTTGCTGCGCTCCGCCCGGAAGGTGGGCCCCAGCGCGTAGACCCGCCCGAAGGCCATGGCGGCGGCTTCCAGGTAGAGCTGGCCGGACTGGGTCAGGTAGGCCTCCCCCAGGTCGAAGTACGGGGTGGCGAAGAGCGTCGTCGTCCCCTCGACCGCCGCCGGGGTCAGGATGGGCGCGTCGGTGCGCAGGTAGCCGGCCGCCTCCAGGTAGCCGGTGGCCGCCCGCAGCACCTCGGCCCGCACGCGCATGATGGCGTGCTGCCGCTGGCTGCGCAGCCAGAGGTGGCGGTGGTCCATCAGGAACTCGATGCCGTGCGCCTTGGGGGTGATCGGGTACGGCTCGGCCTCGTGGACGACCGTCAGGCTGCGGCCCGCCACCTCCACCCCGCCGGGCGCGCGCGCATCCGCGCGGACCACCCCGCGCACGATCAGGCTGCTCTCCTGGGGGAGGTGGTCGGCCCGGGTGAAGGTCTCGACGTCCAGGTCCGCGCGGGAGAGGACCACCTGGACGAACCCGGTGCCGTCCCGCACCACCAGGAAGTGGATGCGGCCGCTGCTGCGCCGCTGGTGGAGCCAGCCGCGCACCTCCACCTCCGCCCCCACGTGGCGGGGCAGCGCCTCGATGGTCACGCGCGGCGGTGAGGCCACGACCGGTCGGGACATGAGCGCACCCGCTGCCCCGGCCAACGCCCTCTGCGGGCAGCGCTCCGCTCCACTATTCCGCTCCACTATAGCGCAGCGTCGTTAGCGCTGGCGGACCTGGACCGTGGCGGCGTCCGACTCGATCCCGGCCTGGGTCACGGCGGTGACGGTGATCACGTACGGCCACCCGGAGAAGAGGGGCTGATAGGTCAGCCGGACGACGAACCCGCCGTTCGGGCCGACCTGGGCCTCGCCGGTGGCCAACCGGACGCCCAGCAGGGCGTCTAACGTGACGACCACGCGGGCCGCCCCGGGCGCCCGCCCGCGCACCTCCACCGGGCTGCTGATCGCGGCCCCCGCCTCCGGCTGCGTGATCACCGGGCGCGCCGGCCGGGCGGGCGGCTCCTCCCCCACCACCGTCTCGGCGGTGATGCCGTAGACCAGGTTGGTCTGCGGGTTGAGGCGCAGCGTCACCACCATGCCGGGGCGCAGGGCGGCCACCGTCCCCTCGCGGCCGTTGATCAGCACCTCCAGGTGCTCGTCGGCCACCCGGTAGGCCTGGCCGTCGCGCAGCAGCAGCGTGCGGCCGCCGCCCGCTACGGCGTCGAGGCGCCCCACCACGGTGCGGAACGTCGCCCGCACGCGGAGGGCCTGGTTCCCCGGCCCCAGCGTCACCTCGATGTGGTCGCCCAGGCGGAGCTGGTTCAGGCTCACCGAGCCGCCGGTGTTGGTGGCGACGTTCACCCGGGTGATGGTCGTGTCCGGGGTGACCGCCACCCGCACCAGGGTCGTCCCCTGGTCCACCAGGATCATGGGGTTGTCCCCGGTGCGGAGCTGGACCACCGTGCCGCTCACCATGGCGGCCGCGGTGGGCGCGGGGGTGGGGGCGGGGGCGGGCGCCGGTCCGGGAGGCGGGGCGGCCGCGCCGGTGTAGATCAGCACCGTACGGGTGGCTTCCTGCCACTGCACCGTGGCGCCCAGCGCCTCGCTGACGAAGCGCAGGGGGACGAGGGTGCGCGCCCCGATGATGCGGGCGGGGACGTCCAGCAGGACGACCCGGTCGTTCACCCGGGCCTGGCGGCTGCCGATCTGCAGCTCCACCACGGTGCCGCCGCGCACCGCCAGGACCGTCTGGGTGGCGGCCTCCCAGTCGACGCTGGCGCCCAGGCGCTCGAAGACCCCGCGCAGCGGGACCAGGACCCGCCCCCCAAGCACCAGCGGAGGCTGGTCGAACCGGACGCGCTCCCCGTCGACGAAGACCCGGATCGGGGCATCCTGCGCGCCGGCCGGGGCGCTGAAGGCCCCGCCGAGCAGGAGGGCGGTCAGGATCACGACAACGGCCTGTCGCATGGCGACCTCCTTTTGGAAGGCCTGCCCACGGGCGAGCCGGTCGAAGGCCAGCCGGCCCGCCGGCGAGCCGCGGCCCGAGGTCTGCCTCAAAGTCCCCTACGGATGACGTGCCGGAGAGGGTTTTCCCCGGGCTTAACGGGGGGTAAACAGCAGGCGACGACCTTCCCTGGGGAGGCTACCAGAAGTGCGCGAACTTTCCGGCGAAGCGCCGTTCCAGCTCCTCCCGGTGGAGGTGGTAGACCGGGCACTCGCGCAGCATGCAGACCTGGAGGGCGGTGTTGCAGAACGCGTCCGGGACCTCCCAGCAGCGGCGGTTGATGAAGTAGGCCGCGCAGACCCCCTTGCGCGGCAGGAGGGTCGGAGCCTCGACCGGCAGGTCGCCCGCCCCCTCGGCCGGGCCCCCCGGGGAGGGGTCGCGCACCAGCCGCAGGATCGGCCGCGCGTCCGCCGCCGGCGCAGGCGCCTGCCCCTCCATGGCGTCCAGCTCGCGCGAGGCGTCCTGGATCAGGTCCCGGACCCCCCGGCGCAGCTCCTCTCGGCGCTTCACCCGGCCACCTCCTCCGCCGTCCACCGCCGTCACCGGGAGGCCCCCGCCACCGTCTCGGAGGTCTCCCGGGCCATGACCTCCCGGGCCAGCGCCATGTACTCCTTGGCCCCGCGGGACTCCGGCTCGTGCACGAAGAGCGGGACGCCGGCCATCGACGACTCGACCAGCTTGATGTTGAAGTGGATCGTCGTCTCGAAGACCTTGCCCTCGAAGAAGTCGCGGATCCCCTGGAGGATCTCCTTGCTGATGTTCGTCCGCGCGTCGTACATCGTCGGGAGCACGCCCAGGATCTCCACCTGGTGGCCCACCTCGTCCCGCACCATCTTGAGGGTGCGCAGGAGCTGCCGCATCCCCAGCAGCGCGTAGTAGTGGGTCTGGATGGGGATGATCACCGCGTCGCAGGCCACCAGCGCGTTGAGGGTGAGCAGCCCCAGCGACGGCGGCGTGTCCAGGACGACGTAGGCGAACTCCTCCACCACCGGGAGGAGCTTCTTGCGCAGGGCGTTCTCCCGGCCGATGCGCGCCGCCAGCTCCAGCTCGGCGGCTGCCAGGTCGATGGAGGCGGGGGCGAGCCACAGCCCCTCCACCCGCGTGGGTGTGAGGATCTCCCGCAGGGCCACCTCCTCGTTGATCAGGACGTGGTAGATGGTCTGGGACAGGGCGGCGGGGTCGACCCCCACGCTCACCGTGGCGTTGGCCTGGGGGTCGAGGTCGACGAGGAGGCTCTTCCGGCCCGCGAGGGCCAGCGAGGCGCTCAGGTTGACGGCCGAGGTGGTCTTCCCGCAGCCGCCCTTCTGGTTGACCAGCGCGATGACCCGGTACGTGGGGTGCAATCGATCCTCCGTCGCGGCCGGTGGCCGGACCGTCCCGCCCCCCGGATCCTCCGGCACCATCCGTCGAGTGACCGAGGGGCGTCGGGCGAACCGGTTACCGGCCGGGCGCCCCGCGCCGGGGCGCCATCATGAGATCAGGCGCGTCGCGCGGCGTTCCGCGGCGTTGAGCACCGCCCGGACCGCCGCCTCCTCCGGGATGCGGTCGGCCACGGCGCTGCCGACCAGTCGCTCCTCCACCTCCTCACCGCCCAGGCGGAGCTGGACGATCACCGCCTGGCGCTGGGCGATGGGCTGGGTGACCGCCTCGTCCAGGCGCAGGCGCCACGGCTGAGGCAGCAGGGCGCTGAGGGCCGAGGTCGTGGCGGCGGCGGCCGCCCGGATCGCCGCTCCGGGGGCGGCCTCGGCCGAGCCCACCAGTGTGCGGTCGTCGTGGGCCAGCTCGACGTCCACCCGCACCCGCCCGGCCTCCCGGGCCAGCGTCAGCCGGTTGACGCGCAGCCGTCCCTGCGCCATCTCGCCCTGCTCTTCGACCCCTGTGGAAGCATTTCCTTTGCAGGGGATCCCCCAACGCGCCCCGGCCGGCCCCGTCCGCCCCCGCCCGGCCGTCCTGCGCCCCGCCTGCTCAGGCGGCCGCCGCGCCGCGCTGGCCGCGCCGGCATGGCCGGAGCCCGGCCCACGGGGGTAGAATGGTCGGTGCAGCACGTCCCACGGTGCCGGCCGGCAGCGGCGAAAGGAGGCCCGCTATGCGGATCACGGTGAGTGTGATCAAGGCGGACGTCGGGGCCATCGGCGGCCACACGGTGCCGAGCCCGGACGTCCTGGCCATGGCCCGGGAGCGGGTGGCCCGGGCGAAGGGCTCCCTGCTCATCGACGGGTTCGTCTGCCACACGGGCGACGACGTCGCCCTGATCATGACCCACACCCGCGGGGTGGACGACGCCGACGTCCACCGGCTGGCCTGGGACATCTTCATCGAGACCACGGAGCAGGCGAAGCGGCAGGGCCTCTACGGCGCGGGGCAGGACCTGCTGCGCGAGGCCTTCTCCGGGAACGTCCGCGGCATGGGGCCGGGCAGCGCCGAGATCGAGTTCGAGGAGCGCCCCAACGAGGCGTTCATGGTGCTGCTGGGGGACAAGTGCGGGCCGGGGGCGTTCAACCTCCCCCTCTACCTGGCCTTCGCCGACCCGATGTACTCCCCGGGGCTCCTGCTGAGCGAGGGGCTGCACGACGGCTTCCGCTTCCACATCATGGACATGGACCACACCGCGGGGGACCGCATCATCGTCCTGGACGCCCCCGAGCGGCTCTACGACATCGCGGCGCTGCTGCGCGACACCAACCGCTACGCCATCGAGTCGATCTGGTCGCGCAAGTACCCGAACGAGCAGGCCGCCGCCGTGGGCACCACCCGGCTGCGCAACATCGCCGGCCGCTACGTGGGCAAGGACGACCCGCCGGCGGTGGTCCGCGTCCAGAAGATCTTCCCGGCCACCGAGGAGTTCGGCCCGGCCTTCGCCGTGGCCCCCTTCGTGGGCGGGGACACGCGCGGCAGCCACAACCTCCCGCTCATGCCGGTGCCGATGAACACCCCGGCTTCGACCTTCTTCTGCGTGCCCATGGTCTCGGCGCTGGGGTTCTCGGTGCACGACGGGATCCTCACCGGCCCCGCCGACCTCTTCGCCGACCCCTTCTGGCAGCACGTCCGGGACCGGGTGGCGGCGAAGGCCATCGAGATGCGCCGGCAGGGCTTCTTCGAGCCGGCCATGCTCCCCTACTCCGAGCTGGAGTACGGCGGGATCGTCTCCCGGCTGCGGCGGCTGGACCAGGAGTTCACGGTGCGGGACGGGCGGGGCGCCCTCGAAGCCGCCCCCGTGGGCAGCCCGGCGGGTGTGGAGGTGGAGGACCCCGACTAGACCTGCGCCGCGAGCGTCGCCGGGCGGGCGGCCCTGCGGGGCCGCCCGCCGTCGCGTGCGGCCGGCCACCTAGTGCTCCTCGCCCGACTCCCCCTTCAGGACGGTGCGGTCGAGGAGGCGGATGAGCCCGGGCGCCAGGACCGGCAGGGCGGCCCCCACGACGACCATCGCGCCCAGCAGGATGACGAAGAGGACGACGGCCTCGCGCTCGCTCATGGGGAGGAGACTTCCGAGCCGGGCCGACTTTCTCCTGTCGCGCCCTGCGGGAAGCGCTCGCGCACCAGCGCCTCCGCCTCGGCGCGGGTGCGGACGCGCCCTTCGAGCTGGGCCTCCTCCACCGCCTCCAGGATGTCCCGGAAGCGCGGGCCGGGCCGGTAGCCGAGCGCGATCAGGTCGTCCCCGGTGAGCAGCCGCGGCGGCCGCCGCTCCTCCTCGGTCAGGCGGGCCGCCGCCTCCCGCACCCAGTGGTACGTCGTCAGGTCACCGTGACTGGCCAGCACGTCCGCCCGGTGGAGCGCCAGGAGGTCGGGGAGGTCCTCGCGGGCGAGGACGCGCTTCGCCCGCCCCGGCCGCATGCGGGGCACGTCCTGCAGCCGGAGGTGGTCGCGCACGAGGGTCACCACCCGGGCGGTCATGGCGCCGCTCAGCCGCAGGCGCCGGCAGACCCGCTCCGCCAACGCGGCCCCCACCACGTCGTGGCCGGGGAAGCGCAGGCGGTCCGCGCGCTCGAGGGTCGGCGGCTTGCCGACGTCGTGCAGCAGCGCGGCCAGGGCCAGGACCGGCGTCGGCTCCTCCAGGTGGTGCAGGGTGAGGACGGTGTGGGTGAAGACGTCCCCTTCGGGGTGGTACTCCGGCGGCTGCGGCACCCCCACGGTGGCGGCGACCTCCGGGAGGAGCGGGGCGAGCAGGCCGCTCTCCTGCAGCAGCCGCACCCCGCGGGCGCGGCCCGGCGCGACCAGCAGGCGCAGCAGCTCGTCGCGCAGGCGCTCGGCGCTCACCTGGGTGATGGCGGGGGCGTGGCGGCGGATGGCCCGGAGCGTCCGGGCCTCGATGGTGAAGTCGAGCTCCGCGGCCAGGCGCACCGCCCGCAGCACCCGCAGGCGGTCTTCGGCGAAGCGCTCGGCGGGGTCGCCCACGGCGCGGATGCGCCGTGCCCCGAGGTCCGCTCTTCCGTCCACCAGGTCCACCACCGCGCCCGTGTGCAGGTCGAGCAGCAGGGCGTTCACGGTGAAGTCCCGGCGGCGCACGTCCTGCTCCAGGGTGGCGAACTCGACGAAGGCGGGCCGCCGCCCGTCCAGGTAGGGCCCCTCGCGGCGGAAGGTGGCCACGTCCACCTCGGCCCCCGCCTCCCGGACGCGCACGACCCCGAAGGCCGCCCCCACCATCACCGCGCCGGGGAAGAGGGCGGCCACCTCGTGCGGGCGGGCGTCGGTGACGATGTCCAGGTCGCGGGGCTCGCGGGCCATGAGCAGGTCGCGGACGGCCCCGCCGACCAGGTAGGCGGCAAACCCGGCCCGGTGCAGGCGGTCGGCCACGGCCCGCACCGGAGCGGGCACTGCCGGGAGCACCCCGGCGGCGGGGGGCTGGCGGGCCGGCTCGGTCATCGGGAGGAGGCGGTCAGCCCGTCGGCTCGCCCCGGGGCTCGTCGCTCATGAGGGCGCGCAGGCGGCGCAGCGCCTCGCGCTGGATCCGCGAGACGTGCATCTGGGAGACCCCCAGGCGCTCGGCGATCTCCACCTGGGAGAGGCCCTCGTAGAAGCGCAGGTGGGTGACCATACGCTCCCGGGCGGGGAGGCGCTGCAGCGCCCCCTCCAGCGTGTGCCGGTCCTCCACCCGCTCCAGCTCCACGTCGTCCTCCCCCAGGTAGTCCATCAGCGAGGAGACGCGGTCGTCCGTGCCCTCGATGTCCGCGTCCAGCGAGGCCGGCCCGTAGGCCCGGCCCACCTCGAAGGCCTCGATGACCTCCTCGAAGGGCACGCCGGTGGCGTCGGCGATCTCCGGGATGGTCGGGGAGCGGCCCAGGCGCTGGGTCATCTCCTCCACCGACTTCATCAGGGCGTAGTTCAGCTCGCGCAGGCGCCGGGGGACCTTGATCGCCCACAGCTTGTCCCGGAAGTGGCGCTTGATCTCCCCCACGATGGTGGGCGTGGCGTAGGTGGTGAACTCGATCCTCCGCGAGAGGTCGTACCGGTCGATGGCCTTCAGCAAGCCGATGCGGGCCACCTGGAGGATGTCCTCGAAGGGCTCCCCGCGGTTGGCGAACTTGCGGGCCAGGTAGACGGCCAGGCTCTCGTGCGCCACCATGAGCGCCTCGCGCACGGCGGGCTCGCGCCGCTCGGCGTAGGCCTCGAAGAGCCGGCGCACCTCCGCCTTGTCCCAGGTCCTGCGCCGTGTGCGTCGGGGCATCGGGCCGGCGCGGCCTCAGCCGGCGTCGATGGGGCTGGGGGCGGGGCCGGGGTCGGCCGGGCCGGCGTCGGCGGGGCCGGGGCGGGCGGGAGGCGCCGGGCCGACGCGCTTGGTCATGCGCATCCGCCGCCGGCCTGCCTCCTCGTGGGTGGCCACCTCGTCCATCAGGCAGCGGATGAGGAAGAGGCCCAGCTCGCGCTCCTCCGAGCGCACGGCGCGCGGCGCGGCATAGTCGACCTCGACCTCCAGCGCCGCGCTGTCGATCCCGAAGCGCACCTGGATCGGGCCCGCGCCCGCCAGGATGGCGTCGGTGCAGGCCTCGGCCACGGCGATCTTCAGGTCCTCCACCTCATCGAAGGAGAACCCCATGCGCCCGGCGATCCCCGCCGCGGCCAGGCGCACCACGACGACGTACTCCGGCCGGGCGGGGATGGTGAGCTCGATGGTCTCGCGGCTCGGCGGTGACGGGCTTCGGCCCCGGCTCACCCGTCAGGCTCCTGCGACAGCGGCCCGGAGCCGGCCTCGTCGCGCCCCGGGGCGACCGGGGCGGGGGCGTCCCGCTGCAGCAGCCCCTCCACCCGCTCCCGCAGCTCCCCGGCGCGCTCCCGCACCCGCGCCCGCACCTCCTCGGCCGTCTCCCGGGCACGGTGGGCGACCTCGCCGACGCGCGCCCGCGCGCGCTGCCCCACCGCTCCGGCCTGCTCCCGCGCCCGCTGGCTCATCGCCTCGGTCCGCTCCCGGGCCCGCGCCCGTGCCGCCTCCACCCGGGCGCGCACCTGCGCACGCGTCTCCTCGCCGGGGCGGGGGGCCAGCAGCACGCCCACCGCGGCGCCCACGACCGCGCCGAGGACGAACCCCGCCAGGAACTCTCCTCCACGCTCCGACACGTCCCTCACCTCCCGCCCGCGCCGGCGACCGCCGCCGGCCGCAGGGCCTCCACCCGTTCGATGATCCCGCCGCCGAGGACGACCTCCCCCGCGTAGAGCGTCACCGCCTGCCCGGGCGCCGGCGCCCGATGGGGGGTGGCGAAGCGCACGTGCAACACCCCCTCCCTGTCCACCCAGGCCCGCGCCGGCACCTCGCGGGCGCCGTGCCGCACCCGCGCGGTCACCTCGACCGGCCCCGGCGGCGGGGTGCCCGCCACCCACGTGACCTGACGGGCCTCCACGCCGGCGGCGAGCAGGTCGGCCGCCTCGCCCACGATCACCGCGTTGCGCGCGGCGTCGATGGCGGTGACGTAGAGCGGCCGCCCCGCGCCGATCCCCAGCCCGCGCCGCTGCCCGACGGTGTACCGGGCGATGCCCTGGTGGGCGCCCAGGACCCGGCCCGTCCCGTCCAGGATCGGGCCCGGCCGCGCCGCCGCCGGGCGGCGCGACGCCACGAGCTCGGCGTAGGACCCGCGCGGCACGAAGCACAGCTCCTGGCTGTCCGGCTTGTCGGCCACCGGCAGCCCGCGCGCCCGGGCCAGCGCCCGCACCTCCGCCTTGGTGTACTCCCCCACCGGAAAGCGCAGGCGGGCGAGCTGCGCCTGCCCCAGGGCGAAGAGGACGTCGGACTGGTCCTTGGCGGCGTCGCGCCCGCGCAGGAGGAGGTAGCGGCCCGCGGCGGCGTCGTAGCGGATGCGCGCGTAGTGGCCCGTGGCCAGCCCGTCCAGGCCCATCGCCCGCACCTTGCGCAGGAGCAGGGCGAACTTGATCGCCCGGTTGCAGGTCAGGCAGGGGTGGGGCGTGCGGCCCCGGGCGTACTCGTCGACGAACTCGTCGATGACGGCGCGCTCGAACGCCTCCCGCAGGTTGAGCACGTAGTGCCGGATGCCGAGGTGGGCGGCCACGGCGCGCGCGTCGGCGATGGCGCTCACCCCGCAGCAGGCGCGGAAGGGGTCGTCGGGCTCGGGCAGCCAGGCCGGCCAGAGGTGCATGGTCACGCCCACCACCTCGTAGCCCGCCTCCACCAGGAGGGCGGCGGCCACGGCGCTGTCGACGCCGCCGCTCATCGCCACGGCGATGCGGCGCACGTCCCCCGGTGGCACTGCGTTTCGCTGTGCCGGTGCGCCCGGCTCCGGCGCTCGCTGCTCCCCCATGGCCGTTTGATTATATACCCTGGCCCTCCGCCGGCGGCCGGCCGCGCGCGCGGCGGGCCCGCTGGGCAAAGGCGTAGCGCTTCACGTCTCCCCACCAGCGCAGCAGGCGCGACCGCACCTCGCGCTCCGCCCCGCTGTCGGAGGGCTCGTAGTAGACCCGGTCGGCCAGGTTGTCGGGGAGGTACGGCTGTACGACGAAGCGCCCCGGAGCGTCGTGGGGGTACCGGTAGTCGCGCCCGTGCCCCAGCCGGGCCACCGCCTGGGGGTGGCTCGGGTCGCGCAGGTGGCGCGGCACCGGCGCCGCCTGCGCTGCTTCCACGTCCCGGGCGGCCCGGCCCAGCGCCTCGACCACGGTGTTGCTCTTGGGCGCGGTGGCGATGTAGAGGGCGGCCTCGGCCAGCGGGATGCGCGCCTCCGGCAACCCCACGTACTCCACGGCGTGCGCCGCCGCCGTGGCCACCACGAGCGCCATGGGGTCGGCCAGCCCCACGTCCTCGGCGGCGTGCACCACCATCCGCCGGGCGATGTAGCGCGGGTCCTCGCCGGCGGCGAGCATGCGCGCCAGCCAGTAGACGGCGGCGTCGGGGTCGGAGCCGCGCAGGCTCTTGATGAAGGCGGAGATGGTGTCGTAGTGCGCGTCCCCCTCCCGGTCGTAGAGGAGGGCCCGGCGCTGGCTCGCCTCCTCGGCGAGGGGCAGCGTGATCCGCCGCACCCCGTCGGGCCCGGGGGCGGCCAGCGCCGCGGCGGTCTCGAGCGCGTTGAGAGCAACACGGGCATCCCCGTTGGCCACGTCCACCAGGTGGCGCAGGGCGTCCTCGTCCACCTCGACCCCCTGGCCCCCCAGCCCGCGGGGGTCGGCGAGCGCCCGCTCCAGGATCTGGCGCAGCTCGTCGGTGGAGAGCGGCTCGAGCTGCAGCACCCGGGAGCGGGAGACGAGCGTGGCGTTCACCTCGTAGAACGGGTTCTCGGTGGTGGCGCCGATCAGCACCAGGGTGCCGTCCTCCACCACCGGGAGGAGGACGTCCTGCTGGGCGCGATTGAAGCGGTGGATCTCGTCGATGAAGAGGATGGTGCGCTGCTGGTAGTAGGCACGCCGGTCCTGGGCCTCCTGGATGATGCGCTTGAGGTCGGCCACGCCGGCGGTGACCGCGTTCACCTGTTCGAAGTGGGCGCGGGTGAGGTTGGCGATGATGCGCGCCAGCGAGGTCTTCCCCGTCCCCGGCGGGCCGTAGAGGATCAGGCTGGTGAGCTGGTCGGCCTCGATGGCCTGGCGCAGCAGCCGGCCCGGGCCGACGACGTGCGTCTGCCCGACGAACTCCTCCAGGGTGCGCGGGCGCATCCGCGCCGCCAGGGGCGCATCGCCCGGGGGCCGATCGCCGGCGAAGAGGGTCATGGTCGGCCGGGATGCACAGAATCCCCGCCGTACCGATTGTGCCAGAGTTCCCGAACCTGTCCTCGGACAGGTGGGTGCCCTCCCGAACGCTTCCGGCGTCCTCCTCCCGGCGGACCGTTCAGAGGCGTGCCGTCCACGCCCGGAGCCCGGGCTCCCCGGTCATGGGTGTTGGCTCGGAACTTCTGGCGCGCCCGAATACAGCAGGGATTCCGCGCTCAAGGCCATGCTAGCACTTCAGCCGACCGGGCGACAAGCCAGTCAGGGTGTCTCGGAGCCCTCGGGGGCCGCACCGCGCAGGAGGGCAATGTGGACCTCGGCCAGCTGCCGCGGGTCGACCGGGGCGGGTGCCCCCGTCATCAGGTCCGTCCCCGCGGCCGTCTTGGGGAAGGCGATGACGTCGCGGATCGTCTCCTCCCCGGCCAGCAGCATCACCAGCCGGTCGAACCCCAGCGCGATCCCCCCGTGCGGCGGGGCGCCGAAGCGCAGCGCGTCCAGGAGGAACCCGAAGCGCTCCTGGGCCGCCGCCTCGTCGAGGCCGATCAGGCGGAAGACCTCCCGCTGCAGCGCGGGGTCGGCGATGCGGATGCTCCCTCCGCCCACCTCCACGCCGTTCAGCACCAGGTCGTAGGCGCGCGCCCGCACCCGCAGCGGCTCGGTGGCCATGAGCGGCCGGTCCGCCTCCACCGGCGCGGTGAAGGGGTGGTGGACGGCCACGAGCCGGCCCTCTTCGGGATCCCACTCCACCAGCGGGAACTCCGTCACCCAGCAGAAGGCCAGCCGGTCCGGGGCGAGCCACCCTTCGCGCCGGGCCACCTCCAGGCGCAGCCGCCCCAGGGCGGGCCCCACGCGGTCGGCCGGTCCCCAGGCCAGGAGCACCAGGTCGCCGGGGCCGGCGCCCAGGTGCGCGCGCACCTCCTCGACATCGGCCGGCGCCACCGTCCGCGCGAGGGAGCCCCGCACCCCTTCGCCGGTGAAAGCCAGCGTGGCGGGCCCGCCGACCCCTTCGGCGCGCAGCCGCTCCCCCCACGCGTCCACCTCCCGGCGCGAGTAGCGCGCCCCGCCGGGGAGGCACAGTCCCCGCACCACCTCGCCGCGCGCCCGGGCGGACGCCAGCGGCGGCACCCGGGCGAGGCGGCTCTCCGTCAGGTCCACGATGGGCAGGTCGACGCGCAGGTCGGGGGTGTCGGTGCCGTACCGGAGCAGCGCCTCAGCGTAGGTGAGGCGCGGGAACGGGCGGGCCACCGTCACCCCCAGGACCTCCTGGATCGCCTCGGCCAGCACCGCCTCCGTGACCGCCTGCACCTGCGCCTCGTCGGTGAAGGCCAGCTCCACGTCCACCTGGGTGAACTCGGGCTGCCGGTCGGCGCGCAGGTCCTCGTCGCGAAAGCAGCGCACGATCTGCACGTAGCGGTCCATCCCCGCCACCATGAGGATCTGCTTGAAGAGCTGCGGGGACTGGGGCAGGACGTAGAAGCGCCCGGGGTGGAGCCGGCTCGGCACGAGGAAGTCGCGCGCGCCTTCCGGGGTGGAGCGGATGAGCATGGGGGTCTCCACCTCGACGAAGCCGCGGGCGTCGAAGGCGCGGCGCAGCGCCAGGGCCAGGCGGTGGCGCAGGAGGAGGTTGCGGGTCATGCGGGGCCGGCGCAGGTCGAGGTAGCGGTAGCGCAGACGCAGCGCCTCCTCCACCGGCTGCTCCTCGGCGATGGGGAACGGCGGCGTCTCCGACGCGGCCAGCACGGTGCACCGCTCGGCGCGCACCTCCACCGCCCCGGTGGCCAGGCGGGGGTTCTCGGTGCCCGGCGGGCGCCGCCGCACCTCCCCCTCCACCTGCAGGACGTACTCGGCGCGGCAGGCGTCGGCGGCCCGGTAGGCCTCGCCGGCGTCGGGCGTGACCACCACCTGGACGATCCCCTCGCGGTCGCGCAGGTCGAGGAAGATCACCCCGCCCAGGTCGCGCCGCCGGTGGACCCACCCGGCCAGCCGCACGTGCGCCCCCGCGTGCTCCGGGCGCAGGGCGCCGCAATAGTGGGTGCGGTACGGACCGCCGGGCAGCTCGGGGGGCACCGTCGCGGTCGCGGTCACGGCTCCAGCGGCCTGCGCGGGCGCGGGCCCGCCGCGCTCACCGGAAACGCCGGGGCCTCGCTGACCTCGATCACAGGGCCTCCCCTCCCCCCACCGGGCCGCCGCGGTCAGCGAGCCAGGCGCGGATGGCCGCGGCGGCCTCCGCCCGGGCGACGGTGCGCTGCTCGCCGCGTTCGAGGTGGCGGACCTGCACCGTCCCGGTACGGACCTCCTCCGGCCCCACCACCACCGCGGCCGGGATGCGCCGCCGGTTGGCGTAGCGGAGCTGGTCGGTCAGGCTGCGGGGCTCCAGGACGACCTCGCAGCGCAGCCCGCCGGCGCGCAGCGCCTGGGCCAGGCGCAGCGACTCCCCGCGCAGCTCCGGCTGGAAGACCGTCACCAGGACCTCCACCGTGGTGGGGCGGAGCGTCGGCGGGAACATCTCGTGCGCCTTCATCACCTCGAGGATGCGCTCGATGCCGATCGTCGTTCCCGTGGCCGGGACCTCCCGGCCGGCGAAGAGGCCCACCAGGCGGTCGTACCGCCCCCCGCCGGTGAGGCTGCCGATGCGCGGCTGCTCCACCACGGTCTCGTAGATGGGCCCGGTGTAGTACTCCAGCCCGCGCACCATGGCCGGCTCGATGCGCAGCCGGGCCCGGGGCACCCCCGCCTCGTCCAGCGTGGCCAGGATCTCCTCCAGCTCGGCGATCCCCTCCAGCGCCTCCGCCTCCCCGTCCAGGTGGCGGCGCAGGTCGGCCAGCACGGCGGCGGGGTCGCCCGAGACCTCGAGCAGCGCGAGGAGGCGCCGGATGGCTTCGGGCGGGACCTGCTGCCGCTGCAGCTCCGCCTCCACGCCCGGCAGCCCGATGCGCTCCAGCTTGTCGATGGCCCGGTACAGCCCGCCCAGCTGCGTCGCCGGGACGCCGGCGTAGGCGCCCAGGCCGTTGAGGATCTTGCGGTTGTTCAGCCGCACGACGAAGTGCGCGAAGCCCAGCCGCCCCAGCACCTCGCAGATCACCTGGAGGATCTCGGCGTCGGCCTGGACGCTGGCCGTCCCCACGATGTCGGCGTCGCACTGGACGAACTCGCGGAAGCGGCCCCGCTGCGGCCGCTCGGCGCGCCACACCGGCGCGATCTGGTAGCGTCGGAAGGGGCGCGGCAGCTCCTGGTGCATGGCCACCACGCGTGCCAGCGGCACGGAGAGGTCGTAGCGCAGCGCCAGGCGCTCCCGCCCCTCCGGGTGCTGGCAGTGGTAGATGAGCTTCTCGGCGTCGGGACCGTACTTGCCCATGAGCGTCTCCCACAGCTCCAGCGCCGGCGTGCCGAGGGGCTCGAAGCCGTAGGCGGCGAAGACCGCCTCCACCTGCTCGATCACGTAGCGGCGGCGGATCATCTCCTCGGGCAGCAGGTCCCGCATGCCCTTGGGCAGCCGCGGTTCCACCTTCGTCACCCTGTGCTCGACCATGTGCTCGCCTCCGTCGGTCACGCGCCCGCCGCCGCGCGGAGCGGGCGCAAAGCGAAACGCTCCCGCCCTCAGGGACGGGAGCGTCTGCCCGTGGTGCCACCCTGCTTCGCCGTCGGGGTCGTCCTCGAGCGCCGACGGCGCGCTCAGGCCGCGGTCACGGGCGGCGCCCGGCGGGCGCTGTCCACCCGCCGCTTGGGGGCGTCTTCAGCGACGCGGACCCGGCGGTGCATCCCACCGCAGCCGCCGCCGAACGCGCCGGCCGGCACCGCCTCTCTTGCCGGGGAGCGTCGCTTACTCCTCCCCCGCATGGCGTGTGGCCCATTGTAGGGAGGCCGCGTGCAGGGGGTCAAGGCGGCCTCCAGGGTGGTCGGGGCGCGCCTGCCGGGCCGCGGCGCGCATGACGAGGGCGCCGAGGCCCATGAGGCCCACCGCCGCCAGCAGGACCGGCCCCGTCCCCACCTGCGGCAGCAGCGCCGCGGCCAGCAGCGGTGCCGCCACGCCGCGGATCCCCAGCAGCGTGTTGTAGATCGCCACGTAGGTCCGCACCTGGTCGGGCGGGGCGTGGCGCAGCACCGCGCTCAACCACCCCAGGTCCAGCCCGGCCGAGGCCACGCCGTCGGCGGCCCCGGCCACGAGCACCACCCAGGGGTTCCGGGCCAGCAGGTAGACCACCGGGGCCAGGGCGCCCACGAGGAAGATGCGCACGAGCACCACCGGCGCCGGCCGCCGGTCGAGCACCCGTCCCCAGAGGACGTAGGCGGCCACCCACGCGGCCGAGGTGACCGCACCCAGCAGGCCCACCTGGAAGGCCGACGCCCGCAGCCGGTCGACGAGGAGGATGGGGACGACCGGGGCGGCCAGCCACGCGCCGAACCCGAAGACGAAGAACCCGGCCAGGAAGCGGCGGTAGGCCGGGTCGCGGCGCAGGAGGCCGGGGACGGCGCGCACGGCGACGGGCGGCTCGACCGTGTGGGGAGCCGCCAGGGGGATCCGGCTGAAGACCAGCGCGGAGGCCACCCCGACGAGCGCGGCGGCGGCGAAGACCCACTGGAAGGGCACGGCCTGCATGATCCGTCCGCCCACGGCCGCGGCGGCGACCCAGGCGAGGGCCATCCACACCCGCACGAGCCCGAGGATGCGCGCGCGCACCTCCGCGGGGTAGGCCTCGCGCACCACCTGGGCGTAGCCCAGGCTGCCCACCGAGGCGAGGGCGTGGTAGAGGAGCACCAGCGCCACGTAGGCGCCCGGCCCGTGCACCAGCGGCATGGCCAGGAGGGCCGCCCGGCCCAGGGCGTGCGCCCAGACGACGAGCCGGACCGCCGGCGCACGCCGGATGAGGTTCACCCAACCCAGCGAGACCAGCATCACCGCCGCCGGGGCGGCCACGAGCAGGGAGACCTGCAGCGCCGAGGCGCCGAGCCGCCGCCCCATCACGGCGACGAACGGCAGGGTCAGCCCGCCGAAGAGGCCGTAGAGGACGGCCGCCGCCAGGTCGACGCGCACGGCGGGGCGGACCGGTGCCGGCACCCAGAGGAGCGTGGGGCGTCCCATCTGCGGAGCATGCTACCCGACGGCGGGTGGGGTGTGGAGGTGCGACGCCCCCGGTAGAATCAGAGCGGCTGAGGCTGCACCGCCGGGGGCCGCCCCTGGACGGCGCGCCACCGGACACCACCGGACCGGAGGATGCGCATGCAGGCCGTGATCCTCGCCGGCGGCAAGGGGGAGCGGCTGCGCCCCTTCACCCAGGACCGCCCCAAGGCCATGGTGGAGATCCGCGGCGTCCCGCTGCTGGAGTACCAGCTGCGCTGGCTGCGCCGCGAGGGGGTCGACCGCGCCGTCATCGCCTGCGGCTACCGGCACGAGGTGATCCAGGAGTACTTCGGGGACGGCGCCCGCGTGGGCGTGGCCCTCGAGTACGCGGTGGAGGCGGAACCCCTCGGCCGCGGCGGCGGGCTCAAGCACGGCCTGGGCCGCCTGCAGCTCGGGCCGGACGAGCCGTGCGTGGCCACCAACGGCGACGTCATCACCGACCTGCGCCTGGCCGACGCCGTCGCCGTCCACCGCCGGGCGGGGCTGCCGGCCACCGTGGTCGTCGTCCCCTTCGTCAGCCCCTACGGCATCGTGGAGGTGGACGGGGAAGGCCGGGTGGCGGGCTTCCGGGAGAAGCCGCAGCTGCCCTACTGGATCAACGCCGGCATCTACATCCTCACCGCCCAGGTGGCGCCGCTGCTGCCCGACCGCGGGGACCACGAGGACACCACCTTCCCGCAGCTCAGCGCGCAGCGCCGCCTGGGCGCCTACCGCGCGCGGGCCTTCTGGCGCGGCGTCGACACGGTGAAGGACCTTTCCGAGGTGGCCGAGGCGATCGAGCGGGGGCTGGTGCTGACCGCCTAGCTAGCTAGCCGGCGGGCCCGCCCCCCGCCTCGCGCTCCAGCAGGATCGTCACCGGCCCCTCGTTGTGGATCTCCACCAGCATCACCGCCCCGAACCGTCCGGTGGCCACGGGGACGCCGTGGGCGCGCAGGGCGTCGTTGAAGACCTCGTAGAGCGCCTCGGCGGCGGCGGGCTCGGCCGCCTCGAGGAAGGACGGGCGCCGCCCGCGGGTGGTGTCGGCGTAGAGGGTGAACTGGGAGACGCTCAGCACCGCGCCCCCCACCTCCAGCAGGGAGCGGTTCATCTTGCCCGCGTCGTCCTCGAAGATGCGCAGGTGGACGAGCTTGGCCGCCAGATCCCGCGCCACCGCCGCCGTGTCGCCGCGGCGCACCCCCACGAACGCGACGACCCCGCGGCCGATCTCCCCCACCACCGCCCCGTCCACGCGCACCGCCGCCCGGCGCACGCGCTGGACGACCAGGCGCATCAGCCGCCGACCCGCGCCCGCACCTGCCCGAGCCGCCCCGCCACCGCCTCCAGCGTCTCCGCCCGCTTGGGGAAGGCGAAGCGCACGTACCGACGCCCCCGGGCGGGGTCGTGGTAGAAGGAGGAGCCGGGCACCGTCGCCACCCCGCCCTGCGCGGCGAGCCGGTGGGCGAAGGCCACGTCGTCCTCGCCGCCGAGCGCGGTGAAGTCGGCCATGACGTAGTAGGCGCCCTGCGGGACCACGGGCCGAAAGCCGGCCTGCTGCAGGATCGCCACCAGCTGGTCGCGCCGGGCCTGGTAGGTCTGCGCCAGGGCCGTGTAGTAGGCGCGGGGGAAGCGCAGCGCCACCGCCCCCGCCTCCTGCAGCGGCGCCGCCGCCCCCACGGTGAGGAAGTCGTGCGCCCGCCGGATGCCGTCGGTCACGGCGGCGTCGCGGACGACGCACCACCCCACCCGCCATCCCGTGACGCTGTAGGTCTTGGAGAGGCTGTTCACCGTGATGGTGCGCTCGGCCATGCCCGGCAGCGCGGCCAGCGAGGTGTGCACGGCGCCGTCGTAGAGGATGTGCTCGTAGACCTCGTCGGTGATGGCGAAGGCGCCGACGGTGCGGCACAGGTCGGCGATGAGCTCCAGCTCCGCGCGGGTGAAGACCTTGCCGCTGGGGTTGTGCGGCGTGTTCACGATGATGGCGCGGGTGCGCCGGGTGACGGCGGCGCGCAGCTCGTCCGGGTCGAAGGGGATGCCCGGCCGGTCGAGGTCCAGCCGCACGTACCGGGGCACCGCCCCCGACAGCAGCGCGTCGGGGCCGTAGTTCTCGTAGAAGGGCTCGAAGATGACCACCTCGTCCCCGGGGTCGACCACCGCCAGCAGCGCCGCCATCATCGCCTCGGTGGCACCGCAGGTGACGGTGACGTGGCGCTCGGGGTCCACCTCCACGCCGTTGTACCAGGCGAACTTCTCGGCGATGGCCGCCCGCAGGCGCGGCGAGCCCCAGGTGATGGCGTACTGGTTGTAGCCCTCCCGCAGCGCCGCCACGGCGGCCTCGAGGAGCGGCTCGGGCGGGTCGAAGTCGGGGAACCCCTGGGCCAGGTTGATGGCCCCGTGGAGGTTGGCCACCCGGGTCATCTCCCGGATGACCGACTCGGTGAACAGGCCGACGCGCTGCGCGGTGCGGCCCCGCGTCCGGGGCTCCTCGCCGACCGACATCCGCTCCCTCCCCTGCGCCGCCCGCCCTACCCGCGGAGGAGCTGGCGGACCAGCTCGCGGGCGTCGTAGTAGACGCGGTGGCGGGTGATCCGCCCGTCCCGCACCTCCCAGAAGGCCGCGAAGGGGTGGCGGTAGGCGCGCGGGGCGGCGGCGACGCGGCCGGGCAGGCGCAGGTGGATGGTGCGGTGGCGCCCCGTCACCGTCCCCTCGGCGGAGACCCGGGCCCCGTCCACCAGGAGCGCGTCCAGCGTCACCACCTCCTCCCACTCGCGGAAGAAGCCCTCGAAGGCCCGCCGGATGTGCTCGCGGCCGCGCACGGCCGGGCTCGAGGGGAACTCCAGCACCGCGTCCTCGGCGTAGAGCGCCACGAGCGCCTCCAGGTCGCGGCGGTTCAGCGCCTCCACCTGGCGCCGCACCACCGCCGCCACCGCCGCGCGGCCGCCGGCCGCGCCGCCCGGCCGCCGGCGGAGGCGCCCCCGCGCCGCGGGCCGCTCCCTACTCCGGGAGGACCCGCTCGACGTTGAAGACATCGCTGACCTGGCTGACCCGCTGGACCACGGAGCGGAGCTGCTCCAGGTTGTGCACGTCCAGCACGATGTTCACGATGGCCACCTTGTCCTTGCGCACCCGCGCGTTCACCGAGACGACGTTGGTGCGGGACTCGGCGATGGCCGCCAGCACGTCCTTGAGCAGGCCCACCCGGTCGAAGGCCTCCACCTCCACCTCGACCGGGTAGCTGCCGTCCTGCAGGCTCTCCCACTCCACCTCCAGGAGGCGCTCCGGGTGGCTGCGCAGGAAGGCCATGTTCGGGCAGTCCGCCCGGTGGACGGCCACCCCGCGCCCGCGCGTGACGTAGCCGACGATGCGGTCCCCCGGCAGCGGGGTGCAGCAGCGGGAGAAGCGCACCAGCGCGTTGTCGACGCCGCGCACGCGCACGCCCCCCCGCGCCCCCCGGGGGGCCGGGGCGGCGGCGCCGTCGGGCGGCGCCGGCTCGGCCGGGGCGGCCTCCCCCCGCAGCGCCTGGACCACGGAGAGGAGCGAGACGTCCCCGTTGCCCACCGCCGCCAGGAGCTCCTCCTCCGAGGGGAGCCCCAGCGTGCGGGCCACCTCGCGCAGGCGCTCCGTGCGCAGGGCCGCCACCCCGCCGCCGGTGCGCCGCAGCTCCTTCTCCAGCAGCTCGCGCCCCCGCTGGATGTTCTCCTCGCGCCGCTCCCGCTTGAACCACTGCTTGATCTTCGTGCGGGCGTTGCTGGTGGCGACGAAGGTCAGCCAGTCGCGGCTGGGGCCGCTGGCGCTCTTGCTGGTGAGGATCTCGACGATGTCCCCCGTGCGCAGCCGGTAGGAGAGGGGGACGAGCCGCCCGTTCACCCGGGCCCCGGTGGCCCGGTGCCCCACCTCGGTGTGGATGCGGTAGGCGAAGTCGATGGGGGTGGCGCCGGCCGGCAGGTCGATGACGTCCCCCTTGGGGGTGAAGACGAAGACCTCGTTCTGGAAGAGGTCGAGCCGCACCGACTGGACGAAGGCGCGGGCGTCCTGGACCTCCTGGTGCCACTCCAGGAGCTGGCGCAGCCAGGAGAGCTTCTGCTCCAGGGCGCGCTCGGCCGGCTTCCCCTCCTTGTACTTCCAGTGGGCGGCGATGCCGTACTCCGCCTCGTGGTGCATCTGGGCGGTGCGGATCTGGATCTCCAGCGGCTCCCCCTCGTAGAGCACCGCGGTGTGCAGGGACTGGTAGCCGGTGGTCTTGGGGTTGGCGATGTAGTCGTCGAACTCGCCGGGGATGGGCCGCCACAGCGAGTGCACCACGCCCAGCGCGGCGTAGCACTCGGGGACCGTGTCGACGATGATGCGCACGCCCAGCCGGTCGTAGATGCGGGCCACCGAGGCCCCGGCGTACTTGGGCCGCTGCATCTTCCGCCAGATGGAGTAGATGTGCTTCGGCCGGGCGCTGATGCTGTAGCGCTCCACCCGGATCCCCGCCCGGTTGAGCTCCCGGTGCAGCACGTCGATCACCCGGTCGAGGAAGGCCGTGCGCTGCTCCTCGGCCTGGGCCAGCTGGGTGGCGATCTCCTGGTAGGCCTCGGGGTTGAGCTCGCGGAAGGCCAGGTCCTCCAGCTCCGACTGGATCTGCCCGATGCCCAGCCGCTCGGCCAGCGGCGCGTAGATGTCCAGGGTCTCCTGGGCGGTGCGCTTGCGCTTCCACTCCGGGAGCGCGGCCAGGGTGCGCATGTTGTGGAGCCGGTCGGCCAGCTTGATCAGCACGATGCGGATGTCGTTGGCCATGGCGAGGAACATCTTGCGCAGGCTCTCCGCCTGCCGCTCCTCGCGGGTCTGCCACTGGATGCGGCCCAGCTTGGTGACGCCGTCCACCAGCCCGGCGATCTCCGCCCCGAAGCGCTCCTGCACCTGCTGGAGGGTGACCCCCGTGTCCTCGGCCACGTCGTGCAGCAGCGCCGCGGCGATGGTCACCGGGTCCAGCCGCAGGTCGGCCAGGATCCGGGCCACGGCCAGGGCGTGCTGGACGTAGGGTTCGCCGGAGGCGCGGGTCTGGCCGCGGTGGGCCTCCTCAGCGAAGAGGTAGGCGTCGCGCAGGACGTCCAGGTCGGCGCGGGTGAAGTGCGCCCGGACCCGGGCGATGAGGTCCTGCACGTCCCGGGGCAGGTCCTGAAACGCGCTCTGGTGGCGGCGCTGCTCGAGCCACTTCACCGTGGTCACCGGCGGCCGGCGCGGCCGCCGCGGCAGGGCTGCCGCGGGCGGTGGACGGTGGCCGGCCGGGGCCGACAAGGCTTTCCTCTTAGGGTACCACGGGAGGGCCGCTAACGCGACGGCAACGGGTCTGCGCCCTTCGCCGGGCTCAGGGCGTCCCCCGGATCACCTCCCGGTAGGCGTCGTAGGCGGGCTTGGGCTGCGCGGCCTGGTCCAGCAGGCCGTAGGTGCGCGCCTCCGGGTTGGCGTCGGAGTCGTGCAGCTTGAACCAGAAGACCGTGGCCGCGCCCAGCGCGCGCAGGGCCGGCAGGTGGTCCCGCAGCCACTGCGCTTGCCCCTGCGGCCCCTGGTAGCGCGGGTCGGTGAACCCCTTGGCGGCCTGCTCCGCCGGGTCGCTGGGGTAGCCGGTCTCCGTGACCCAGATCGGCCGGTCCCCCACCCCGAAGCGGGCCAGCGTGGACCGGACGGCGTCCATCCGTGCCGCCATCTCCTCCGGGCGGTAGAGGTGGACGTTCATCACGTCGAAGTTCGGCCCGGCCGGGTACTGCGGGTCTCCCAGGATGTCCTCCAGGAAGTCCGGGTCGAGGCGCCGGCCGCCCAGGGCCAGCCCGCCCAGCACCACCCGGGCGCGCGGGTTGGCGCCGCGGACGGCCTGCGCGGTCACCTGGAGCCAGTAGGCGTACTGCTGCGGCGTGCCCCGCCAGGCGCCCAGCAGGTCGGGCTCGTTCCAGACCTCCCAGTGCAGCACCTGCGGGTACTGCCCGACGAAGCGGGCCACGAACGCCCGCCAGGCCCCCTCGTCCCGGGGAGGGTAGAAGATCACCTCCTCCGCGGGGGTGCCGGGCGGGGCCGAGGAGTTCCACGCCGGCGGCCAGCCCAGCTGCACGAGCGGCCGCAACCCCAGCGCCGCGGCCTGGGCGATCACCTGCGTCCAGAGGGCGTCGTTCCAGTCCGCCGGCCCGGTGGGCTGGACGCGGCTCTGCCCGACGGCGAAGCGCACGTACCCGATGCCGGCCTCGCTGGCCCGCTGGAACGCCTGGGGCGTCACCGGAGCGGGGAACCCGGCGCCGGTGGAGGCCCCCCACACGGGATCCCCCGAGGGCGGGACGAGCACGCCGGCGCTCCCGCAGCCGCCGGCCGCCAGCATGGCTGCCACGAGCAGACCGGTGCGAATGCCCTTCGCCGCCAAACGCCGCCCCACCGCCCTCCTCCCCTCGTGGACGGCCCGCCCCCCTGTCCGAGACATCGGCAGGGCGGGCAGGGTTGAGGCGGGGCAGGGTTGAGGCGGGAGGCACTGCACCGCCCCCCACGGCAGGGAGGCGGCGGACCGGCTTGGGGGGAGGGGATCCGCTCAGGAGTGTGCGACCGCCGGAGGGGCCGGACCCACCACCCGGCGCAGCAGCGAGGAGGCCGGGCCGAAGGCCTCGCCGAGCAACCGCTCCAGGGCGCGCCGCTCGCGCGCTCCCTCCGCGTGGCGTGCCGAGATGAGCAGGTCGCGTCGGGTGCCGTCGCCGAGCTCGAGCAGCCACCGCCCCTCCACCACTTCCCGCTGCACCACGCCCGCCTCGACCAGGGTCTCGAGCGCCGCCTCCACGGCGGGCGGGTCGAACCCGGCCGCCTGGAACGCCGCCGCCACCCCCTCGTCCGGCCAGCGCAGCGGAGCGGGGAGCTCGCGCAGGACCCGGTAGGCCGCGGCCAGGCGGGCGCGGGAGGGGAAGCGCGCCTCGAGCTGCGCGCGCCGCAGGGCGGCGTCGTCGGGGTGGTAGGCCAGGACGACGGTGGCCGCCCCGCCGTCGAGGCCGGCGAGCCCGGCCGCCTCGGCGAGGCCCGCGCGCGTGAAGGGGAGCGTGGCCACGACGACCTGGCGGACATCGGCGGGGGCCAGCGCTTCGGCGAGTCCCGCGGCCACGAGCGCCGCCACCTTGCCGTCCTGGAAGAGCTGGGCCACCACGCGGCGCACCCGCGGTGGGAGCCCCGGGTGGACGTAGGCGCAGGCCCGTCCGGCCTCCCGGAGGTGCCGGGCCAGGGCGACCGCTTCCTCGGGGGTGGCGGCCGCCACGACGGTGGGCCCTCCCCGCTCCGTGAGGGCTGCGAGCAGCGCCTCCCGGTCGGCACCGCGCCGGTCCACCAGCCGCAGGTTGGTGCGCCGGTAGCCGTCGTCGAGGAGGGTGACCTCGGGATCCTGCGGGACCGGCGCCTCCGCGCACCAGAAGGTGAGCACCGGGGGAGACGTCCCTCCCAGCGGGAGCGGCAGCGGGGCGGCGGCGGCGTCGTCCACCACCTGGACCACGCCCCGTGGCCGCAACCGCTCCCAGGCTTCGACCGTCCGCCCGGCGGCCGCCTCGACCCCCCGCCCGGCGGTCGACAGGTCGACCTCCCGGGCGACCCACTCGGCGCTCGCCACGACGATCTCCGCCGCTCCGCGGGCCAGCGCCCGGGCCAGCCGCTGCCGCGCACGGAACGGCAGCGCGCCGTGCGCCGCGTCCACGCGCAATCCCACCTCGCGCAGCACCGGCCGGTACAGCTCCACCCAGGCGTCCACCTGGCTGGCCAGGGGCAGCACCAGCAGGACGGGGGTGCCCTGCCGCGCCGCCAGGGCCGCCGCAGCGGCGACCGCGGTGAGAGCACCCCGCCGGCCCGGGCCGAGCGTCGTGACGGCCGGCCGCCCGGCCAGGGCGGCGGCCAGCACCTGACGCTGCAGGTCGCGGAAGGGGCGGCCGCCGTGGAGGTGGATGCGCAACTGCTCGAGTACGGCTCCCTCGTCGAGCTCCGCCCACCCCTTCCACAGCGGTGCGTCCACCGGCGATGGGTCCTCGCGCTGGATGTAGATGTTGAGGCCGAAGGGCCGGTCGCCGCCGCCGGTGCGCTGGGCGGCGGTGGCGGTGTAGCGCGCGCCGGCGTCCATCGACGGGGCCAGGCGGGCGGCCAGCGCGGCGCTGACGTACCCCAGGCGCTCCCCTCCTTCGCGGCAGACCGCCACCGCGTGCGGGTCGTGCGGGTTGGCCGGTTCGCGGACCAGCCGCAACGGCTCACCCGGGCGCACCTGCGCCACGAGTGCCTGCCGCCCCTCGAAGGTGACCCCGGCCACCTTGGTGTAGAAGGCCCCGGCCTCCTCGATCCCCCGCAGCGCCGGGCCCAGGTAGTCGTCGGCGCGGGCGAAGAGGCGCTCCACGAGCAGGCGGCCGTCGGCCAGCACCGCCTCCAGGTCGAGGCCCGGGGTGGCCAGGTCGCGCACCACCAGCGCCGCCCGCTCCTCCTCCCCCCAGCGGTCCACCTCCACCGTGCAGACCAGGTCGAGCGGCGTGCCCGTGAAGGCCAGCACCTCGGCGGCATCGCCGCGGGCGAAGCCGATGGCCTCGACCGCGCGGCGGCCGTCGGTGAGGGTGAGGCGCAGGTGCCCCTCCCCCACCACCCGGGTGGCCAGCGGCCGCGCCCCGCGGACCACGAAGAGCGGCTCGGGGTGGCCGGCGCCGAAGGGGCCGAGGCGCTCCACCTCGTGCGCCAGCTGCGGGGTCACGTCCGCCAGCGCCACCTCCGCGTCGACGACGAGCTGGGGCAGGAGGTCCTCGGGCCGCAGGCGCCGTCCGGCTTCCCGGAGGAAGCGCTCGCGGAAGGCGGGGATGCGCTCCGCGTCCACGGTGAGGCCCGCCGCCAGCGCGTGGCCGCCGTAGCGGGCCAGGAGGTCGGCGCAGGCGCCCAGCGCCTCCACCATGGAGAGGGCCTCCACGCTGCGGGCGGAGCCGCGCCCCACGCCCTCCTCCACCGCGATCATGACCACCGGCCGGAGGTACCGCTCGCGCAGGTGCGCGGCGACGATGCCGACGACCCCTGGGTGCCACCCCTCCGCGGCCAGGACGAGGGCCGGCGCATCGGTCAGCCCTTCCGCCTCGACCCGCGCCACCGCCTCGGCCAGGACGCGGTCGCACAGCTCCTGCCGGCGCCGGTTCTCGGCGTCGAGCGCCGCCGCCAGCGCCGCCGCCTCCTCCGGGTCCTCCGTGGTGAGCAGGCGCACCACCACGGCGGCGTCGGCCAGCCGGCCGGCGGCGTTGAGCCGCGGGGCCACCGCGAAGGCCACCTCCCGCGGCCGCACCGGGGCGCTCACGCCGGCCTGGCGCAGCAGCGCGGCCAGCCCGAGCGTCGGCGCCGTCCCCAGCCTGGCCAGGCCGTGGCGCGCCAGCAGCCGGTTGTCTTGCACCAGAGGCACGACGTCGGCGATCGTCCCCACCGCGGCCAGGTCGAGGAGGTCCCAGGGTTCGTCCGCGCCCAGCAGGTGGGCCACCGCGCGGAGTGCCTGGAAGGCCAGACCGCAGGCGGCGTACGGGGTGACCGGGGGCTGGTCGCCCCGCTTCGGGTCGACCACCGCCAGCGCCTCGGGGAGGGTGGGTCCGGGCTCGTGGTGGTCCAGGACGATCACGTCGAGCCCCAGCTGGCGGGCCAGCGCCACCTCGGCCAGCGCGGTGACGCCGCAGTCGACGGCCACCAGCACCCCCGGCCCGCCCAGCCGGGCGATGGCCCCGGCGTGCAGCCCGTACCCCTCCACCGCCCGCCGGGGGACGAAGGCCTCGACCGCGCCGCCCAGGCGACGCAGGCCGCGCACCAGGATGGCGGTGGCGGTGACCCCGTCGGCGTCGTAGTCGCCGTAGACGATCAGGCGCTCCCCCGCGCGCACGGCGCGGGCCAGGCGCGCGGCGGCGCGATCCATGTCCCGAAGCGCAGCGGGCGGCGCCAAGTCGTCAAGGGACGCGGCCAGCCACCGTTCGGTGGCGGCGGAGTCGGTGAATCCACGCGCCGCCAGGACGCGCGCTGTCGGGAGGGTGAGGCCGAGGGCGGCGGCCAAGCGCGCGGCCGCCGCGGCATCTCCCGGCCGGAGGATCCAGCGGGCGGGAGGGCGGAGCGCCGGCACGCCGGTCAGGGGCGCGGGAGGCGCTGGGTCTCGTCGGCCGGGGAGGCGGCGGGGCGCTCCCGCTCCACCTCGCGCCGCTCCAGCTCGCGCAACCGGGCCTCGGCGGCGCGCAGGCGGCGGCGCAGGTCGCGCTGGGCCAGCAGGCTGACGACGTAGACCAGCAGCCCGCCGACCACGGCCGCGACGATGGTGGCCAGGGCCAGCGAGGTCCCGGCGGACCAGAAGAGGAAGGTGAGCACGACCGGCTGCGGGTTCTGCACGGCGAAGACCGTGACCGCCACCATGAGCAGGAGGGCCACGATCAGCAGCCCCTGCACACCCTCACCTCCCTCCGCGGCGGCGCGTCCCCACCGGCGCACCTCCGCGGCCGCATACCCCGACCGGGGCCCGTCTGCGGCCGCACGCCGTCACCGGCGCCGCCGGCGGCGCCGCCGCGCCGGTTCCGTGCGCAGGCGGCCGGGCACGGGCGGCGCCCCCACCGCCGCCGCCTCCGCCGGGGGCGGGGTCTCCACGACCGGGCGGGCCGCCGGCAGCCGCCCGGCCCGCCGCTCCGCCCACAGGTGCCACTCCACCAGCAGCGGGCTGGCCACGAAGATCGAGGAGTACGTCCCCGTGACCACCCCGGCGCCCAGCCCGAAGATGAAGTCCCGCAGCGTGGGCCCGCCGTAGAAGTACAGGATGAGCAGGGCGATGATGGCGCCGAAGCCGGTGGTCAGGGAGCGGACCAGCACCTCCAGGATCGACCGGTTCACCAGGCGCGGGAACGGCTCCCGCGTGCGCAGCTGCTGGTTCTCGCGGATGCGGTCGAGGATGACCACCGTGTCGTTGATGGAGTAGCCCACCACCGTGAGCAGCACGGCCACGAAGGAGGAGTCCACCGTGCGGCGGGTGAGGGCGTACAGGCCCAGGACGATGAGCAGGTCGTGGACCAGCGCCACGTCGGCGGCCAGGGCGAAGCGCACCGACCGGAAGCGCCAGGTGATGTAGAGGACCTGCAAGGCCAGCCCGACCAGGACCGCCACCACCGCCTGCCGCCGCAGCTCCCGACCGATGCGCGGGCCGACGCGCTCGGCCCGCAGCACCTGCGCGCCGCCGTACTGCGCGGCGAAGGCGCGCTGGATGCGGCTCACCTCGGCCTCCTCCAGGACGCGGGTGCGGATGAGCACCTCGCGGGGCCGGTCCCCGGCCTTCTGGATCTGCGCCTCCTCCAGCCCGAAGCCGCCCAGGGTCGCGCGCACCTCCGCCAGCGACGCCTCGCGCCCCAGCTGGAGGTCGAGCAGGGTCCCGCCGGTGAAGTCGATGCCGAAGTCGATCCCCCAGGCGGCGATGCCCGCCAGCCCCGCGACGATGACGAGCGCGGAGAGGAGGTAGCCCCAGCGCCGGTGGCCGATCAGGTCCCAGGTGTGCACGGTCCTCCCCTACAGCCCGAAGCGCAGGTACCGGTCGAGCGGCGGGCGCGCCACCGTGTCCACCAGCACCCGGGTGACCAGGATGGCGGTGACCATGCTGATGAGCACGCCCAGGAAGAGCGTGGTGGCGAAGCCCTTGATCGGGCCGGTGCCGAGGGCGAAGAGCACGGCGGCCCCCACCAGCGTGGTGACGTTGGAGTCGAGGATGGCCGACCAGGCCCGGCTCCACCCCGACTGGATGGCCGCGCGCAGGGTCTTGCCGCTGCGCAGCTCCTCCTTCACCCGCTCGAAGATCAGGACGTTGGCGTCGATGGCCATCCCCACGGAGATGACGAAGGCGGCGAGCCCCGGCAGGGTCATGGTGGCGTTGAGCGCGGTGAGGGCGGCGAAGAGGAAGAGGGCGTAGAGCAGCAGGGCCAGGTCGGCCAGCACCCCCGGGAGGCGGTAGAGGACGGCCATGAAGGTCACCACCAGTACCACCGCCACCGCGCCGGCGCGCAGGCTCAGGTCGAGCGAGTCGCGTCCCAGGGTGGGGCCCACCGTGCGCCGCTCCACGACGTCCACGGGCACCGGGAGGGCCCCGGCGCGCAGCAGCACGGCCAGGTCGCGCGCCTCGGTGATGTCGGCGAAGCCGCCGCTGATCTGCCCCCGCCCGCCGGGGATGCGGTCGCGGATCACCGGGGAGGAGATGACCCGGTTGTCCAGGACGATAGTGAGGTAGCGGCCGATGTTCCGCGCCGTGTGCTCCTCGAAGGTGCGGGCGGCCGAGTCCTTGAACTGGAAGTTCACCACCGGTTCCCCGGCGGCCACCTGGCCCTCGGCGAAGCCGGCCTGGGCGTCGGCCAGGTCCGCCCCGGTGAGGATGACCCGCTTGCGCAGCGGGAGCGTCCGCCCGTCCGGCAGCGTCACCACCGTGCCGGCGGCGTTCCAGCGCGCCCCCTCCGGGAGGGAGCGGTCACCGGTGTCCACGAACTCCAGGAGCGCCGTCTGGCCGATCAGGCGGATGGCCCGCTCGGGGTCCCCGACCCCCGGCAGCTCGACGATGATCCGCCGGTCCCCCACGCGCTGGATGGTCGGCTCGACCACGCCCAGCTGGTCGATGCGCGCCTCGATGCGCCGCATCGCCGCGTCCACCACCTCGGGCGTGGCGCGGACCTGCGGCGTGTCGCGGGCCTCCAGGACGAGGCGGCTGCCGCCCTGCAGGTCCAGGCCCAGGTTCACGCGCAGCGCCGGCGGGCGCAGGCGCGGCCGGTACCCCTGGAGGTCCAGGGGGGCAAAGGCGACCTGGAAGGCCAGCAGGGCCAGGGCGAGGACGATGAGGAGACGCCACGTCCGGGACACGTCACCGGCTCCTTTGTCTGCGCGTCGCGCCGCCCGCCCGGCGGGTCCCTCGCCGGGCCGGCGGGCCGCTGCCGGGCGCAAAAAAGCGGACGTCGTGGCGGCGACCGGCGTCCCCCCGGCGGGGACCGAGGACCCCGCCGGGCGCCGAGAGCCCCACGCGGGTCCGCGCGACCACTCGTCCGGCCGTCCCGGGACATCCCTGGACGGCAATCCGGCTGCATTATACCATGGCGATGACATGACGCTCTTCCCCGAGGTCGACGGCGCGCCGGCCTCCCCCCTCCGCCTCGGTGACTGCGCGGTGTACACCGGGACCTGCTCCTGGGCCGATCCCAGCTTCGTGCAGAGCGACTTCTACCCGGAGGCGGTGCGGGCCCGGCCCCGCGCCCGGCTGCAGTACTACGCCTCGGTCTTCCCCACGGTGGAGGTGGACGCCACCTACCACGCCCTGCAGCCGGCGGAGCGGGCGGTGCAGTGGGTGGAGACGGTCCCCGAGCCCTTCCTCTTCAACATCAAGGCCTTCGCCTGGCTCACCTGGCACGAGAGCGACCCGGCGCGGCTGCCGCGGGAGATCTTCGTCCTCCTGCCCCGGCCGCTCCAGGTGGAGAAGCGCCTGGCCCCGAGCCGCCTCCCCGAGGAGATCGTCACCAGCGTGTGGGACTACTTCGCCGCCTTCATCGACGCCCTGCGGCTGCGCGAGCGGCTGGGCTACGTCCTCTTCCAGTTCCCCAAGGGGCTGGGCTACACCCCGGAGCTCTTCACCTACCTGGACGCGTGGGAGCTGTACCTGCAGAACTGGCCGGTGGCCATCGAGGTGCGGCACCGCGAGTGGTACCAGGGCAAGGCGCGCGCCATGCTGCTGGGCTACCTGCGCGAGCACGGCTTCGCCCACGTCATCGCCGACATGGCCCCGGTGCGCTACCTCCCCGAGCCGCTGGTCGAGGTGACCGCCGACTGGTCGGTGGTGCGCTTCCACGGGCGCAACCCGGCCCTGGCCGAGAAGGGGGTCTCCACCCAGCAGGCCTACGACTACCTGTACACGCCCGAGGAGCTCCGCCCCTGGGCGGAGACGGCCGAGCGGCTGGCCGCGGACGTGCGGCGGCTCTACCTGATGTTCAACAACCACGCGCGCGGCCAGTCCGCCCGCAACGCCCGGGAGCTGCAGCTCCTGCTGCAGGAGCGCGCGGCCGGGGCGCGCCCGCGCTCCGAGGTCGGCGAGCCCACCCAGCCCGGCCTCACCCCGTCGCTGGGCGATCCCGCCTGAGCGGCGCCCAGACCTCCCGGCGCAGCCGGGCCCGGTCGTAGCCGAGCGGCGCCAGCACCGTCTCCACCGCCCGCAGCAGCAGGTCGGCGTAGTACTCCACGTCCGGGCTCCAGTCCGTCCCCACCAGCGCCAGCGGCCGCACCCGCTCCTCCGGGATCCGGGCGCGACGGTCCACCACGACGTAGCGGACCGCCTCGCCCGGGTGGAGGTGGACCCGGCTGCGGGCCAGCGCCCGCGCCGCCAGGGCCACGGGGTGGTGGCTGCGGTAGGCCTCCGGCGCCTGAGAGAGGGTGGCGGTGAGGGCCAGGGCGGACGCGGGGACCGACCCCTCGCGCAGCTGCACCAGCGCCTCGGCCAGCACCGCCAGGGCGCGGGGGACGAGCCGGCGCAGCTCCGCCAGGTCGCGGGCCTGGACGAGCACCCGGAGGAGCGCCTCCTGGGTCTGGACGACCAGCGCGGGGAGGTCCGAGCGGCGCACCTCGATCCCGCGCACCTTCGTGGTCCCGTCGGTGAAGACCCCCAGGTACCGGTTGGGCACCCCGACCCCGGGGTGGGTGCGCGCGGGGAGGAAGGCGATCCAGCGGTAGAGCCCCTCGACGAAGATGGGGAGCCCGGTGGCGCGCTCGACCTCCCGGGCGAGCGCGGCGTACGCCTCGGGACCGGCCCCGGGACGCTGGAGCCACATCGCGTCCACCAGGGCGTGGAGGAGGCGGAAGCCCTGCGCCTCCGCTACCTCCTTGGCCCGCAGCAGCATCTCCCGGGCGAAGGCGGTCGTCGCCTCGTGCGCCTCGATGCGCCCGAAGCGGGCGTTGCGGTAGCCGAGGTAGCCGAAGCTGCAGACCAGGCACCACTTCAGGGCCGTCTGCCGCTGGTCGTACAGCGCCCGCGCGGCGCCCGTGGTCTCGGCGCGCCGCCGCTTGTAGTAGGCGCGCCGCGCCAGCAGCGGCTCCAGCACGGCCGGCACGAGCCCCTGCCGCCGCCGGCAGACCCGGTGCCCGATCTCCGGCACAGGGCGCCCCGCCGCCCCGCAGCAGGCGCAGTTCACCGTCTCGGGGGAGAGGTTGAAGCGCGCCATCATCGTCGGGTACATCGAGGCGAAGTCCAGCTCGCCCACCCCCTCGAAGACGCCCACGAGCGGCTGGTAGGCCAGACCGCCCTTGTCGGTGGTGAGCAGCTCGGCGGCGGTCTTGAACGCCTCGGGCTCGCGCTTGTGCCAGGGGACGAGCACGCCCTGCGCCACCGCCCGGTCGACCTGCATCGAGGAGATGGCCGTCCCCACCGAGGTCCGGGCCAGGGACTGGACGGACAGGCGCGCCAGGCGGGCGATCTCGAACAGGCCGCCCAGCTCGGCTTCGCTGAACAGGAAGGAGTTCTGCAGGTCGATGTGCCACCGCCCGGCCAGCATCTGCGCGCCCGCCGTGTGCACCGTCCGGCCGTAGGTGACGTAGGAGCGGGCGCGCCGCGTGCGCACGGCGGCGTGCGGGTCGCGGTTGAGCGCCAGGGGGATGCCGAGGGCCCGGCTCAGCCGCCGCAGGCGCGGCAGCAGGAAGGCGTCCCCCCACTCGGTCAGGAGCAGGTCGGGGTCGTAGCGCTGCAGCATCCGGTTGAGGCTGTGCAGCAGGTCCTCCGGCCGCTCGCCGCTCACCACCACGTGCTCGCCCGGGACGGCGATCTCCAGCTCCCCCGGACGGCCGTGCCCCGGGTGGACCGGGTCCCCACTCAGGCGGAGGTGCATGGTGACCAGGGGCGGCACCGCGTACTCCAGGTCGTCGGGGCTGTCCAGGGGGTGGATCGCCCGCAGGCGGCCGTCGGCGACCTCGACCTCGTAGCGGCCCAGCGGGAAGAGCCGCGTCTCGTAGAGGTAGAGCTGCGGGAGCCCGATGTCGCAAGAGAAGAGGGTGAGGCCCGGCAGGCGGCCGGCCACCGCCACGGCCCGCGGCAGGAGGAGCGGGCGGTGGACGGCCACCCGCACCACGGGGAGCTCCGCCCCGGAGAGGAGCTCCTGGCGCCGGGTGGGCTCCAGGTCGGCGGCGATCCCGGCGCGGGCGAGCGCCGGCCCCAGGTGGGCCAGGCGGGCGCGGGGCCCGATCACGTAGAAGGCCGGGCGGTAGAGGGTCCGGGCGACGTGCGGGTGGCCCGCTTCGTCGAGGAACCACAGCACCATCCCCGCGGCGTCGGGGTAGAGGTCGAAGAGCCAGCCGCGGAACGCCCGGCGGCCGTCCACGTGTCACTCGTCTGCGGCGATCGGCAGGGCCACCTGCTCGCCGGCGGGCGGGCGCAGCGCCTCCGCCTCCTTGGCGTGCGCGGCCAGCAGGTCCGCCAGGTCGGCCAGGCGGCGCTCGTGGCTCACTACGGCCTTCGCCACTTCGAGGAGCATCGCCAGCAGGATGGTCTCGAAGGGGGAGGCGTGCGACTGGTAGGCGCCGGCGGCGGCGTGGTGCCGGGCGGCGCTGAAGAGGCGGTCCAGGACCTCCTGGTCTTCCCGTCGGAGGGCCCGGCGGAACCGGCTGAAGGCGGCCAGCTCCTGGTCGACCAGCTGGGTCATCGTGGCCACGGTGCGTCCCATCGATCCCCTCCCGTCGCTCAGCATGACGTCTGGATCAGCGTGGCTCCCCCGGCTCCCTCCACCTACCACCACCGTCGGGCGTGCAGGACCGGGATGGCCGGCTGCCAGAGGGCTTCCCGCCCGCTCCCCTCCTCACGGATCCGCCACCCCTCCTCTCCCACCGTCACCCGGACTCGCCGCGCCGCCCGCTCCTCCAGGCGCCCCAGGAACCCCTCCCGTCCCGGCGGGGCGGCCAGGTCCGGGCAGGCCGCCACCACCGTCCAGGGCCGGGCCAGCAGGCGGTCCAAGGCGGCCAGGACCCGGCGGAAGACCCGCACCGCCTCCCCGCGGGGGAGGTTCTCGTCCAGCAGGACATCCAGCGGGCCTGAGAGGAGCAGGGCGCTCGGACCCCCTGTTGCGGTGTTGGGGCCTCCTGCCGCGGCGATCAGGGGCAGGCGTTCCTCCAGGAGCGCCTCCAGCTGGTAGGCCGTAAAGACCCTGGAGACGCGGATCCGCTCCAGGAGCCACCGGGGGGAACGGTGGAGGCGGCGAGCCAGGTGGCCCACCAGGTAGGGGTCGAAGGCATTGGCGCCGTCCACCACCAGCAGGGTGCGGTCTTCCCACACCGTCCGGAGCGCCAGGAGGAGGCCCACGGTCAGGCAGGGATCCGGCCCCGTCACGAGGATCAGCCCGCGCGCCGGCGGCGGCAGGAGTGGAGCATCCGGCAGGGCAAGGGTCATGGCTACCTGTCCCGTGGTGGAGTCCAGACTTCAAGTATACGAACTGATGTTCGTATGTCAAGGGTTGAACAGGCAAGGGCAGCCGAGGCGAAGGCAGGACATCAGCGGACTGGAAGGCCCATCGGACAGCGCGACAACCCGCGCCGTGAAAAAAGCAGGCGCCCCGGCACTGCTGCCGGGGCGCGAGCGCCATCTGGCTCAACCCGGAACGGGAGGGCTACTCCACCACCGGGTCAGAGGGTCCCTGAGTCCCTGCACCCCCCTCGCCCGGGCCTCTCAGCCCGCCCCGGTCCGGGTCCGCACCCCCGCGCTCGCCACCGCGGCCCCCGCGGTCCCGGTCTCCCCGGTCCGCCAGCGCGGGACCGGCGACAACTCCGACCACCATCACCACCAGCAGCAGGGCTGCCAGGATGATCCAGGCTCGCTTCATCGTCCCTCTCCCCTCTCCTCAGAGTGCGCCCCGCCGCTGATGGCGAAGGCGTCCACCCCGTTGCGGCGCTGGTAGAGCTCCCGTGCCAGGTCCTGCTCCCGCTCGCTGAGCGCCAGCCCGGCGGTGTGGTGCAGCCGGATGACCAGGGGCACGAAGTCGAGCAGGATGGGGTGCTTGCCCAGGCTGAGGGCCAGGTCCACCCCGACGTCGGCGTAGTGCAGGGCGGTGGGCAGGCTCTCGTGCTGGGTGGTCTCGGCGGCCAGGAGCAGGGCCTGGGCGTGGGTGATCGGGTCGGTGATCCCCTCCGGCGACTCCATGATCGCGAGCGCCGTCGACCGGCCGCCCCGCCAGTTGCCGCGCAGCGCCTCGAGCCGCCCCAGCTCCAGGTCGATGCGGGCGGTGGGTTCGCCGAGCCGCCGCTTGTGGGCCCGCGCCTCCACCAGCGCCTCCTCGCCCTCGGCGAAGGCCTGGCGGTCCAGGTAGACCCAGCCGAGGTTGTGGAGGGCGTCGGCCACGTGGGTGAGAGCGCCGGCTTCGGCGTAGCGGTCCCGGGCCCGGGCGAAGTGGCGCAGGGCGTCGGAGAACATCCCCAGGTAGCGCTCGGCCAGCCCCAGGTTGAGGAGGGCGTTGCCCGCCTGCCGCGGGTCGCCGATGTCCTCGGCCAGGAGCAGCGCCTGCCGGCCGGCCTCCCAGGCTTCGCGGATGCGCGAGCCGTGGTAGCAGGCCGCCGTCAGGTTGGCGTAGAGCCGGGCCAGCCAGCGGCCGCGGTCGGGGTGCTGCAAGGTGGTGAGGGCGATGGCCTTGCGGAAGGCGGTGACCGCCCGGTCGCCGTCGCCGAGCCGGAAGGCGCAGACCCCGGCGTGGTTCCACAGGGCGGAGGCCTCGTCCGCGTCGAGGAACTCGGTGAGCTCCGCCGCCTGGACGAACAGCGCGCAGGCCTGCGGGTAGCGGCCCGACTCCTGGTACCGGCGTGCCGCCTGCTTGAGGAGTTCGACGTGGCCCAGCGCCGACATACCCGGCCCTCCCGCTCGTCTGCGTACCAGGCCCCTATGCCCCGCGGGGGGACCGGCTAGACCTCCGGCGGCCGCGGCGGAACCGGCACCGGAGTTCCTGCGGGTGGCCCCTGCTGCGGATGGCCCTGGCTGCGGATGGCCCTCGCTGCCGGCGGTCCTCGCGGCGGACGGCCCTCGCCGCGGGTGGCCCGCGTCCGGCAGTCAGTCCACCCGCTCCGCCCGCAGGACCACGGGGAGGCGGCGCGTCTCCGCGTACCAGCTGCGCACCGCCTGCAGCCCGTACTTCTCCTCGAACTTCCGGGTGATCGCCTCGACGGCGGCCGCAGCCTCGCCCGGCGGCTCCCAGCGCACCCGGTAGCGCCGGCCGCCGACGAGGACCATTCCTTCGCCGGCGCGTCGCAGGTTGCGGTACCAGTCGGTCCCGCGGCCGTGGCGGCGGGCGTAGGCCATCAGGTAGATGCGCAGAGACCCCGCCAGCTCCGAGGCGAACCACAGCTCGACGGTGTGCTCCCGTCCCGTGCGCCGGCCGCGGGTGACCAGGCGCAGCGCGCGCTGGCGGCGCAGGAAGCGGTCGTCGGGGAGCGCCGCAGGGTCGGCGCGTCCCCGGGGCGGGCGCGGGGTCACGGCGCTAGTCGGCGGGCGGCTTGAAGCGCTCGACGGGGTTGCGACAGGCGCGGCAGTAGGCGATGGCGCGGCACAGGGTCGGGCCGAAGGGCGTCTCCAGCACCACGTCGGTCGAGCCGCAGAAGGGGCAGGTGGCGGGCTCGCGGAAGGTGCGGCGCGGGACGCTGAGCCCGTACCTGCGCAGCTGCTCGCGCCCGCGTGCGCTGAGGCGCGCCAGCGTCCAGGGCTCGTCGAAGGTCAGGTCCACCGCCACCTCCTCCACGCCCGGGAGGGCGGCCACCCGCTCACGCACCGTGCGTCGGATCACCTCGATGGCCGGGCAGGCGGAGTAGGTGGGGACGAGCCGGACCGTCACCCGGCCGCCGTCCCGCCGCACCTCCCGCACGAGGCCCAGGTCGGTGATCGCCAGCGGCAGCTCGGGGTCCTCGATCTGCTCCAGCACCCGCCAGACCTCGGCCTCGCCGGATGGGGCGTCCACGGGTCTGGCGTCCACGGGCGCGTCCACGGGCGTGGCGTCCACAGGCCCGGTCAGCGGCAGGCGGTGCCCGCCGCTCACCACCGCGCCTCCGGATCGAGCCGCCACACCGAGGTCATCTCCTCGAGCAGCACCGCCAGGTCGGGGGTGTGGCGGCCGGCGCGCCCGCCGGTGGCCGCGGGACCCCGCCCCGGTCGCAGGCCCATCCCCCCGAGCAGCGCGGCGACCTCGTCGCGCCACCGCTCCGCCTGTTCGGCCGAGGAGCGGGGGAGGAGCCCGTGCGCCACCAGGACCGCCTCGCCGTCTGTGGCCTCGAACAGGCCGAGGGCCTCCCCCCAGACGGCGTCCAGCACGCGCTGCAGGCGGGCGGCGGCGGCGGGCCCGCCGGCGGCCAGGCGCTCCAGCCAGGTCTCGGCGAAGAGGCGGTGGTAGCGCTCTTCGCGCGCCAGCGTGCGGGCGAGCGCCGCCAGCGGCGCATGCCCGCCGCTGGCCCACGTCTCCAGGCGGATGGCGTCGGCGCGGTCGTAGAGGACCATGCGCACGATGGTGAATCCCCACTCCCCGCGCCAGGCGGGCTCCCCCTCGGGGGGCGGCTCGAGCCCCCCGTCGTTGGGGCGCTCGAGCAGGACCGCGTTGCGAAAGGCCTGCGGCGGCCGGCCGAAGGCCAGCCGGTCCACCTCCTCCTCGGATCGGCCCTGCAGCCCCAGCACCATCTGGTAGAGGAGGCGGGCGTGGCCGATCTCCTCCTGGGCTACGGACGACAGCGCGATGTCCGACTCGATGTCGGGGCCGAAGCCGGTCCACTCGGCGTGGCGGTGCCCCAGCACCAGCTCGTCGTCCGCTGCCGCCAGCAGGTGGTCCGCCAGCCGGGCCGCCACCTCGGGGGCCAGGCGGGGGGCGGCGGCCTGGGGCTGGGCCATCACGCCCCCCGCCGCCGCCCGTAGACCCGCTGCTGCTCCCGGTAGCTGCCGCCGAAGCGGTAGCTCTTGTCCGTGGCCGGCTGGAACATCTCCGCGTCCTCGGGCCCGCTGGCCTCGATGGCCGTGTAGGGGACGACCCACAGGCTGACGCACGGATCGCGCCGGGCGAACTGCTCCTTCGCCAGGACGAGGGCCATCTGGGGGTCGGGGGCGTGGACGTCGCCGACGTGCACGTGCGCCTCGCTCTTCGTCTCCTGGCGGAAGACCGCGTAGACGCGCTCCGCCTCCGGGACGATGGCGGCGAGCTTCACCGGCTCCCCTCCGGGAGCGGCTCGCTGGCGAAGGTGAGCGCCGAGAAGTCGATAGTCTCCACCGGGGCGCCGAGCTGGCGCAGCATGGCCATCGCCTGGGCCCGGTGGTGCACCTCGTGCAGGAGGAGCTGCGTGGCCACCCCGCCGGCCGTCGTGCGCACGCGGCGCGCCGGCCGGTCGGGCTGGCGCACGACGTACTCCACCGGCCGGGTCCAGTCCTCGATGCTGCGCAGGACCTGCCGGGTCACCTCGGCCTGCTCGCGCCAGGCGGCCTCGAGCGGGGGGAAGTCGGTCTCGTAGAAGCGCGCGAACGGGTGCTCGGCCAGGGGCGGGACGGGCTCCCCCCGCAGGCGGCGCACGTAGTTGGACTCCGCCAGCGGGATCTCCACCAGCGTGTGGCGCAGGGTGCGCTTGCCGAAGGGGAACTCCCGGGTGTACTGCGCGAAGGTCAACCCGCGCACGGCCGCCAGCACGCCCTCGCGGGCCGCCACCAGGTACTCGTAGATCTCCGCCGGGTCAAGGCCCTGCGCCCGTGGCATCGCCGACAGGCCTCCTCGAATCCCCGCCGCGCCTCAGGCCGCCGCCGACCACCGCTCCAGCGCCTCGCGCACCCAGGCGTGGCGCCGCCACACCGCGTTGCGCAGGGCCAGGCGCTGCTGCGACTTCGGCCCCTCGCCGCGGATGACGCGCCGGAACTCCTCCCAGTCCGGCTCGGTGTAGACGTACGCGCCCCTGGCCTCGTCCCAGCGCAGCCCCGGGTCGGGGACGCGCAGGCCGTACTCCTGGATGAGCGGGACGAACTGGCGGAGGAACTGCTGGCGCAGCTCGTCGTTGGTCTTCACCTTGATGCGCCAGCGCATCATCGTCCGGAGGTGGGGCGAGTCGGTGTCGTGCGGGCCGAAGAAGTGCATGATGGGCGTCCACCAGCGGTCCAGCGCGTCCTGCAGCATGGCGCGCTGGCGGGGGGTGCCCTCCGCCAGCGCCTTGAAGTTGTCGATGCCAAGGCGAATGTGGAAGTCCTCCTCGTAGCAGATGCGCTTGAGGACGCGGGCGTACGGGGCGTAAGAGCAGGCCCGCAGCGACCCCTGGGTCTGCATGGCCGCGCCGTCCACGAAGACCTGGATGACGGCCACGTCCGCCCAGGTCTCCGCCGGGTAGTGGAAGACGTTGTGGAACTTGCTCCGCCCCGCCAGCAGGTCCTCGAGCATCTGGCGCCGGGGCTTGCCCAGGTCCTCCGCCACCCGGTAGAGGAGCTGGCCGTGGCCGACCTCGTCCTGCACCTTGGCCACGAGCTGCATCTTGCGGGCCAGGGTGGGGGCGCGGGGGATCCACTCCCGCTCCGGCAGCGCCCCCATGATCTCGGAGTTGGCGTGCATCTGGATGAGGCGGAGGCACTCGGCGCGGTACTGGGCCGGCATCCACTCCGTGGCCTCGATGCGCTCCCCACGGGCGATGCGCGCCTCGAACTCGGCCAGCCGTTCCGGGTCCTCCTGGACCTGCGGCTCCATGGTCCCCTCCGGGCGGGGACCGCGCCGGCCGCCGCTCACCGCGGTGGGTGCGGCGCGGATCCGCGCGTGATCGATTCTAGGCGCCGCGCCGTGGCGGGGTCAATGCGCCGCGGCGGCGCCGGGGCGCGTGGCGCGGCGGGCCGCGCCGGTCAGGGCGACCGCGTCCAGAAGAGCGGGTCGACGCGCACGCCGTGCACGCGCATCCCCCAGTGGAGGTGCGGGCCGGTGACGAGCCCCGTGGCCCCCACCGTGCCCACGACCGCGCCCTGGCGCACGCGCTGTCCCGGGCTCACGGCGATGCGGTCGAGGTGCTGGTAGGTGGTGAAGATCCCCGCGCCGTGGTCGAGCACGACGGTGTGGCCGCTGAGCGGCAGCGCCTCGGCCAGGGTGACCCGGCCGTGGTGCGCCGCCCGCACCGGCGTGCCCACCGCCCCGCGGAAGTCCACCCCCAGGTGGTAGCCGCGCGGGACGCCGTTGTAGATGCTGCGCACGCCGTACCCCGAGGTCACCGCCCCGTCCACCGGGCGGATGAAGGGGCCGGTCCACTGCGGCTCGGGGAGGGGATGGGCGGTGGCGGCGGCCAGGCGGGCGCGCTCGCGCGCCACCAGGGCCGGGTCGAGCCGCTGCGGCGGGACGCGCAGCCGGCGCAGGCCGAAGTCGCCGCGCCGGACGACCACGGAGGTGGCGGCGCGCCGGAGGCCGTCGGGGGTGGGGGCCTGCACGGTCAGCGGCAGCCGGCCCGGCGGGGTGAGCGGGCTCGTGCCGACGAAGGCGCGCAGCGTCCCCTGGAACCGGTGGAGGGGCACGGCCTGGGCTCCGACGCGCAGCTCCGCCCCGGTCGGGGCGCCGCGCACCCTGACCTCGACGGTCCCTCCCTGGACGACCGCGGCAGGGGTGGCGATGAGGCGGAGCGGCGTGCGGGCGACCCCCGGGAGGCTCGCGGCGGGCAGGAGGAGCGCACAGGGCGCGGCCAGGGCGGCGAGGAGGACGACGGCAAGGCGCGACATCCCGCACGCTGATCTTCGCGGTGCGGCCCGCCGGATCCTCGGGGCCGGCCGGCAGCGGCCGGCGGGCGCGCCGGGCTACCGCCCCAGCTCGCCGGCGTCCAGGGCGATGGCGGCCGCCAGGCGGGCGGCCTGGGCCATCCGCTCCGGGTCGAGCCGGTCGACCGTGTCCTGCGGCGTGTGGATGGCCGGGTCGCCGCCGGTGTGCAGGAAGGCGGTGGGGATGCCGGCCTGCTCGAAGGGGACGTGGTCGCTCCCGTAGGGGCCGCCGGGCCGGAAGGGCTGCAGCGGCAGGCCCAGGCGCTGGGCGGCGCGGCGGGCGACGGCGCGCAGGCGGTCCGCTCCAGGGGTCTCGATGAGCAGGAGCGGGCCGCGCCCCACCATGTCCAGGTTCACCAACCCCACCAGGCGCTCCCGCGCCGACTGGACGTAGTGGCGCGACCCGTCGAGGCCCACCTCTTCCGCCCCGAACCCGACGATCTCCACCGAGAGGGGCAGGCGCACCCCGGCGAGCAGGCGCGCCGCCTCCAGGGCCGCAGCGATCCCCGAGGCGTTGTCGTTGGCCCCGGGGCTCTGCGGGACCGTGTCGAGGTGCCCGCCGATGACCAGCGTGGCCGGGCCCTCTCCGGCGCGGCGGCCGACCACGTTCCAGCTCGTCACCTCCTCCACCCGCACCTGGAGGCGCAGGTGCACCGCCACCGGGCCGCGCGCCAGGAGCGCGCGCAGCCGGTCCCCGTCCTCGCCGGAGATCGTCACGGCCGGCAGCGCGGCGGGGGCGCCCAGGGTGCCGGCGGGAATGGGACCCGGCTCGTCGTTGTACACGATCACGGCCAGCGCCCCCGCGGCCGCCGCGTGCTCGACCTTCTCCCGGAAGGTCATGGGGTCCACACCCGCGCGCGGGCCGCGCCGCACCAGCACGACCTTGCCGCGCGCGCCCGCCCGGGCCAGTTCCTCCGGGCGGCCCACGCCGGCCTCGACCAGCGGCGCGGTCACGCCCTCCGGCGGTGCCGAGCCGGAGAGCTGGAGGACGGACGGGCGCAGGGTGAGGGGTTCCGGCGCGGTCACCCGCAGCGCCACCTCCCGCACCTCGAAGCGCGGGACGGTGAAGGGCTGGCGGCGCACCTGGTACCCCAGGTCGCGCAGCTGCGCCTCCACGTACTCCACGGCGCGCAGGTACCCCGGCTCGCCCACCGCCCGGGGCCCGATGCGCCCGGCCAGCGCGGTGGCGTGGCGCCAGGCGGCCTCGGGGGAGGCCTCGGGCAGGACCCCAGGCGCCGCCGCAGCGGCCGGCGGCGCGCCGGGCACCACGGATGCCGCGGGGGCGACCGGCAGGGCCGGCGCCGGGAGGAGCAGGGCCAGGAGGAGCGGGAGGAACCGCAGGGCTCGCATCTACGGGAGAGACGTTCGCCCGCCCCGCCCGGTTCCCCCGTGCGACGGCCGGAGCGGCGGGCGGTCAGGCCGTGGCCAGCAGCCGGCCCAGCCGGCGGTTCACCGCCTTGAGCGTGGCCCGGATCACCGCGTCCGGGTGGTGGTGGTCGTAGGGGGCCGTGCCGACCAGGAGCTCTTCGGCGCTGGGCGTGGCCAGCGCCAGCGCCACGCTCACCGCGTCCCCGGCGGGGAAGGCGGTGAAGGCGATCTCCTCGATGGCGAGGCGCCACCCCTCCGGGAGCAGCGCCGCCAGGGCGTTCACCGTGGCCTGCGCCATGGCGCGCAGCGGCCCGTTGCCCACCGGCGCTCCTTCCGCTTCCCCGCGGAAGCGCTCGCCGTCGCGCCCCAGCTCCACGGCGGCGGCGGCGCGGGCGGATTCGACCGTGAGGCGCACGCCCAGCAGCCGCAGCCGCGTCACCTCTGCGGGCGCGGGGGCCTCGGCCAGCTGGATCGCCTCCATGGCCCGGGCGTGCAGGATCCGGCGGTCGAGCTGCTTGGCGGTGGTGGAGGCCCGGCTGGCCAGCGTGATCAGGTCGTCGGCGGTGGCCGGCGGGTGGACCTCGGCCCGCTCGCCGGTGCGCCGGCCGCCGGCCAGGCCCACCGAGGCGGTGAGCCCGCGCACGCCGTCGACCTGCAGGGCGGCGAGCTCCTCGACCAGGCGCTCCGCCAGCGCCTCGGCGGACTCCAGGCGGCGGGTGGTGACGATGGCGAACTCATCCCCGCCGTAGCGGGTGACGAGATCGGTGGCCGGGTCGGTCAGGCGGCGCAGCAGGTCGGCCACCGCCACGATGCAGCGGTCGCCGACGACGTGCCCGTGCCGCTTGTTCACCAGGCGGAAGCCGTCCAGGTCGATGAAGATGACGACGATCTCCTGCCCGGCCCGCAGCAGGTCGGCGGCGCGCTGCCGCAGCGTCCCCGGCCAGGGCAGGTCGGTGAGCGGGTCGGTGAGCTTGCCGAGTTCCTGCAGGACGTCGACGCGGGCGATGATGCCGACGAGCCGCCCGTCCTCCACGACCGGCAGGCGGCCCACCTGGCGTTCCTCCATGATCCGGTAGGCTGCGGTGACCGGCGCGTCGGGGCTCACCGTGGCCACGTCGGTGGTCATGATGTCCCCCACCAGGCGGTAGAGCGCCTGGCCCAGGAGGTCCCGCGGCGTGACGATGCCGACGACCGCGTCCCCCTCCACCACGGGCAGGCCGCCCACGCGGTGGCGCAGGATCGCCTGGATGGCGGCGGCCACGCTGGCGTCGGGGCGCAGCGTGATCACCTCACGCCGCATGAGGTCGCGGACGGTCTTCACTTGTGACCTCCGGGACGGTGGCGTGCGTCCCCATCATAGGGCGGGGCGGCGCCGGGCAACATCCGTCGGTCGGGAGAGGCGGAGCCGATCCGGCGGGCTCAGGGCCGGGGCGGGCTTCCCGCAAAGGTCTCGCGAAGCTGCCGGTAGGTGACCTCGAGGTGGTCGGGGATCACCTTCACGGCGCCGAGCACGGGGAGGAAGTTCGTGTCCCCCTGCCAGCGCGGCACCACGTGGACGTGGAGGTGTCCCTCCAGGCCGGCCCCGGCCACCCGGCCCAGGTTCAGCCCGACGTTGAAGCCGTCCGGGTGCAGGGCCCGCCGCAGCGCCGCGATGCTCGTCCCCAGCGCGGCCATCAGGTCGGCCTGCTCCTCCCCGTCGAGCGCCTCCACCTCACCGACGTGGCGGTAGGGGGCCACCATCAGGTGGCCGGTGGTGTAGGGGAAGGTGTTCAGGACGACGAAGGTGCGGCGGCTGCGCCAGACGACGAAGCGCGCGGCGTCGCCCTCCGGGGCCACCGCGGCCTCGCACAGGAAGCAGGCCTCCGCGCGCGGCGCCCGGACGTACGTCCCCCGCCAGGGAGCCCAGAGGACGTCCACGGGACCCGTCACCGCCGCCGGCCGCGCAGGGGGCGGGCTTCCCGGTCGAGCCAGGCCAGCGCCTCGGCGGCCGCGGCCTGCTCCGCCTCCTTCTTGCTCCGCCCGTGGCCGCGGCCGATGACGCGCCCGTCCACCTGCACCTGGACGGTGAAGGCCTTGGCGTGGTCGGGACCTTCTTCGCGGGCCACCCGGTAGCGGGGCACCAGGCGCTGCCGCTGCAGGCGCTCCTGGAGCTGGCTCTTGAAGTCCGCCCCCGCCCGCTCCAGCTCGTCGGCCAGCTCGCTCACCCAGCGGGTGGCCACGGCGTGGGCGACGCCGTAGCCGGCGTCGACGTAGATCGCCCCCAGCACCCCCTCCACGGCGTCGGCCAGGAGGGCGGGCCGCTCCCGCCCGCCGGCCTTCTCCTCGCCCCGCCCGAGCAGCACGTACCGTCCGAGCCCCAGGCGCCGCCCCAGCTCGGCCAGGGCCGGCTCGCTCACCAGGCGCGCCCGCTGCTTGGCCAGCTGCCCCTCGGTGTAGTCGGGATGGCGGCGGTACAGGTAGTCGGCCACGACCAGGCTGAGGACGGCGTCGCCCAGGAACTCCAGCCGCTCGTAGGTCTCCACCTCGCCGCGCTCGTGGGCGAAGGAGCCGTGGCGCAGCGCCAGGTCGAGGAGGGTGAGGTCGCGGAAGCGCACGCCCAGCCGCTCCGCCAGGGCGGTGAGCTCGGTGCGGCGCGCCTCGTCCAGGGGCTGGGGGTCGGGGGCCTCCCCCGGGGGGACCGGATCGAGCGCCGCGGCGGGCGGGCGCGCGGGCGCCCGGGCGTGGCGGAGGCGGGACGGGGCGTCCATCGGTCAGGTCAGGCGGCGGACGACGAGGATGGCGTTGTGCCCTCCGAAGCCGAACGCGTTGGACATGGCGACCTCCACCCGGGCCGGCCGGGCCCGGTTGGGGACGTAGTCGAGGTCGCACTCCGGGTCCGGGTGCTCGTAGTTGATCGTGGGCGGGATGACCCCCCGGTCGATGGCCAGCACGCAGGCGATGAACTCCACCCCGCCGGCGGCGCCCAGCAGGTGGCCGGTCATCGACTTGGTCGAGCTGACGGCCAGCCGGTAGGCGTGGTCGCCGAAGACGCGCTTGATGGCCAGGGTCTCGGTCTTGTCGTTGTAGGGGGTGCTGGTCCCGTGGGCGTTGATGTAGTCCACCTGCTCGGGGGCGAGCCCGGCGTCCTGGAGCGCGTTCCACATGCTGCGCGCCGCGCCGTCCGCCTCGGGGTCGGGCTGGGTGATGTGGTAGGCGTCGGCGCTCATGCCGTAGCCGACGAGCTCGGCGTAGATGCGCGCGCCGCGCCGCTCCGCCACCTCCAGCGCCTCCAGGACCACCACGCCGGCCCCCTCCCCCATGACGAAGCCGTCGCGCGTGGCGTCGAAGGGGCGCACGGCCCGGGCGGGGTCGTCGTTCCGCGTGGACATGGCGCGCATGGCGCAGAACCCGGCCACGCTGAGCGGCGTGATGGCCGCCTCGGTGCCCCCGGCGATCATGGCGTCGGCCTCACCCCGCTGGATCACGCGCATGGCGTCCCCGATGGCGTTCCCCCCGGTGGCGCAGGCGGTGACGACGCAGCTGTTCGGCCCCTTGGCCCCGGTGAGGATGGAGGTGATCCCCGAGGCCATGTTCATGATGATCATGGGGATGAAGAAGGGGCTGATCCGGTCGGGGCCGCGGGTCTGCAGGATGTGGTGCTGCTCCTCCCAGGTGATGGCCCCGCCGATCCCGGAGCCGATCATCACCCCCACCCGGGTGGCGTTCTGGGGCGTGATCTGCAGCCCCGCGTCCTCCAGGGCCATGCGGGCGGCGGCGTAGCCGAACTGCACGAAGCGGTCGTTGCGCCGCGCCTCCTTGCGGTCCATGAAGTCGGTGGGGTCGAAGTCCACCACCTCGGCGGCGATCTGGGTGGGCAGCCCCGTGGGGTCGAAGCGGGAGATGCGGCGCACCCCCGAGCGGCCCTCCACCAGCGCTCCCCAGAACCGCTCCAGCCCGGTCCCCACCGGGCTCACCACCCCCAGGCCGGTCACCACGACGCGTCGGCGCATGCTCCGCTCTCCCGTCCTGAGGGCCCGACCGTCCCGCTACGAGGGGCGCTCCGGCTGCGCCTTGGTGGCGGGCTCCCCGCCCTCCTCGACCTCCAGGGGCTTGCCCGCGGCCAGCAGGTGCTCCTCGATGTAGCGCACCGCCTCGCCGACGGTGGCGATCTTCTCGGCGTCCTCGTCGGGGATCTCCGTCTCGAACTCCTCCTCCAGGGCCATGACCAGCTCGACGACGTCGAGCGAGTCCGCGCCCAGGTCGTCGACGAAGGACGCCTCCGGCGTGACCTCGTTGGGGTCCACGCCCAGCTGGTCCACGACGATGCTCTTCACACGGTCGAAGACGGTTGCCATCCCCTCTCGCCCCCCTTTGGTCGCGTGCCGTGGTCGGTGCCCGGACGGGCGGTGCGCCCGCGGGCGCCTCAGCGCATCACCAGCCCGCCGTCCACGTTGAGGACGTGCCCGGTGATGTAGGCGGCGTCGTCCGACGCCAGGAAGGCCACCGCGGCGGCCACCTCGGCCGCGGTCCCCAGGCGCCCCAGCGGGATCTGGTCGAGGAAGCGCCGCACCTGCTCGGGGCCGAGCGCCTCGGTCAGGCCCACGTCGATGAGCCCCGGCGCCACCGCGTTCACCGTGATCCCGCGGGAGGCCACCTCGCGCGCCGTGGCTTTGGTCAGCCCGATCAGTCCGGCCTTCGCCGCCGCGTAGTTGGCCTGGCCCGCGTTGCCGATCTGGCCGGCGATCGAGACGACGTTGATGATCCGGCCGCTGCGCTGGCGCACCATCGGCCGCAGCGCCGCCCGGATGCACCGGAACGCCGCCCCCAGGTTGGTCTCCAGGACGGCGTCCCAGTCCTCGTCCTTCATCCGCAGGATTAAGGTATCACGGGCGATGCCGGCGTTGTTCACGAGGATGTGCAGCCCGTCCCCCCACGCCTGCACCGCCTCCACCAGCCGCCCGGGGGTGGCCGGGTCGGTCAGGTCGCCGCCCAGGGCCACGGCGCGGCCGCCGCGCTCGCCGATGGCCTGGACCACCGCCTCGGCCGCCTCGCGCCGGCGGCCGTAGTGCACCCCCACGGCCGCGCCCTGGCGGGCCAGCTCCAGCGCGATGGCCCGCCCCAGGCCGCCCGAGGCCCCGGTGACCAGCGCCACCCGCCCGGCCAGGCGCGCCTCAGCCATCGCCGGGGCCGGCGGCGGCGCTGCGCGCGGGGGCGGCGCGGCCCAGCGCCGCCAGCGTGCGCTCCAGCGTGCCCAGGTCCTCCACGTTCAGCGCCGCCACCCCCAGGGTCTTGCGCACCAGCCCGGCCAGGGTCGTCCCCGGCCCCACCTCGATGAAGGTGCGCGCGCCCAGCTGCGCCAGCGCCCGCATCGTCGCCTCCCACTGCACCGGCGAGGCCACCTGGTCGATCAGGGCGCGCCGGATCTCCTCGGCGCGCTGCCGGGGCCGCCCGTCGACGTTGGCCACCACGGGGATCCGGGCGTCGCGGAGCGGGACCTGCTCCAGCAGGGCGGCCAGCCGTGCCGCGGCCGGCGCCATCAGGCTGGTGTGGAAGGGGGCGCTCACGGCCAGCAGCACGGCCCGCCGCGCCCCGACGGCGCGCGCCGCCGCCACCACCGCGCGCACCGCCGCAGCGTCGCCGCCGACCACCACCTGCCCCGCCCCGTTGAAGTTGGCCGGCTCGACCACGCCGGAGCTGGCGTGGGCGCGGCACAGCGCCCGCACCGCCTCGGCCTCCAGCCCGATGAGGGCGGCCATGGCCGTCTCCCGCCCCGCCGTGGCCTCCTGCATGAAGCGGCCGCGCTGGCGCACCAGCGCCACCGCGTCCTCGTAGGCCAGCGCCCCGGCGGCCACGAGCGCCGCGTACTCGCCCAGGCTGAGCCCCGCCGCCACGTCGGGGGTGACGCCGTGGTCGGCCAGCGCCGCCGCACAGGCGCAGCTCGCCGCCAAGATGGCCGGCTGGGTGTTCTCGGTGGCGCGCAGCGCCTCCTCGGGCCCTTCCGCGCACAGCGCCAGCAGGTCGAAGCCCAGGACGGCGCTGGCGCGCGTAAAGCAGGCGGCGGCCGCCGGCGAGGCCGCGGCGATCTCCACGCCCATGCCGACGTACTGGGCGCCCTGGCCCGGGAAGAGGAAGGCCAGCATCACTCCGCGCGTCTGGCCGTCGCCCGCTCCCGGGTCCAGCGCACCGCGCACGATCCCCAGGTCAGCCCGCCCCCGAAGGCCAGGAGGATGAGGAGGTCGCCCCGGTCGAGGTACCCGGCGCGCCAGGCCTCGTAGAGGGCCACCGGCACCGAAGCCGAGGAGGTGTTGCCGTAGCGCTGGACGTTCACGAAGAACTTCTCGCGCGGCTGCCCCAGCCGCTCCGCCGCGGCGTCGATGATGCGGATGTTGGCCTGGTGGGGGATGAACCAGTCCACCGCCTCCAGGGGCACGCCGGCGCGCTCGGCCGCCTCCCGGATGGCCCGCGGGATCACCCGCACGGCGAACTTGAAGACCTCGCGCCCGTTCATGTGGATGTAGTGCAGCTGGCGCTCCACGGTCTCGAAGGAGGCCGGCAGCCGCGACCCCCCCGCCGGCAGGCTGATCAGCGGCCCGCCGCGGCCGTCCGCCCCCAGCACGAAGGAGAGGAACCCTTCCCCCACCGGGGCGGGGCGGAGCACGGCGGCGCCGGCCGAGTCCCCGAAGAGCACGCAGGTAGAGCGGTCGCGCCAGTTGGTGATCCGGGAGAGGGTCTCCGCGCCCACCACCAGCACCGTCTCGGCCATCCCCGCGGCGATGGTGGCGTGGGCCATGGCGCAGCCGTAGACCCACGAGCTGCAGGCGGCGGAGGCGTCGAAGGCCGCGGCGCGCCGGGCCCCCAGGCGGTCCTGGAGCAGGCAGGCGGTGGCCGGGAAGATCATGTCCGGCGTGGCCGTCCCCACGATGATCAGGTCGAGCGCGTCGGCGGGGACCCCGGCGTCGGCCAGCGCCTCCACCGCGGCCTCGTAGGCCAGGTCGCTGGTGGCCACCCCGTCGGGGACGACGCGGCGCTCGCGGATGCCGGTGCGGGTGACGATCCACTCGTCCGTGGTGTCGACCAGCCGCTCCAGGTCGGCGTTGGTGACGACGCGCGGGGGGACGGCCCGCCCCAGCCCCACGATGGTGGAGCCGCGGAGGGCGGTCACGGGCCCTCCCCCACGCCCGCCGAGGGCGTCTCCGCCGCGCCGGCCAGGACGGAGGTGCGCGCCTCCAGCGCGGCCATCTCGGCGGCGATGGGCTCCACCACCCGGCGGGCCGCCGCGTCCGCGGCCACCCGGATGGCGTTGCGGATGGCCCAGGCGTTGCTGCGCCCGTGGGCGATGATGACGACGCCGTTCACCCCCAGCAGCGGCGCCCCGCCGTACTCGCGGTAGTCCAGCTTGCGCCACAGCGCCATGCCGCGCCGCTTGAGGGGGGCCAGGTAGAGGGCCAGCAGGCGCCCGGGGGTGCCGCGCAGCTCATCGCGCAGGAGCTGGCGCAGCGCCAGCGCCAGCCCCTCCCCGAACTTCAGCACGACGTTGCCGACGAAGCCGTCGCAGACCACGACGTCGGCCTGCCCGGTGAAGAAGTCGCGCCCCTCCACGTTCCCGACGAAGTGGAGCCCGGAGGCGCGCAGGAGTTCGGCGGTGCGGATGGTCAGGTCGTTGCCCTTCGTGGCCTCCTCCCCGTTGCTCAGCAGCCCCACCCGGGGCGTGCTCACCCCCAGCACGCGGCGGGCGTAGACGCTGCCCATGAGGGCGAACTGGAGGAGGTGCTTGGGCTTGCAGTCGACGTTGGCGCCCACGTCGAGGAGGATGACCGGGGTCTTCTGCGCGGTGGGCAGGATGGCGGCGATGGCCGGCCGGTCGATGCCGGGGATGCGGCCGAGGGTGAGCAGGGCCGCCCCCATGGCCGCGCCGGTGTTGCCGGCGCTCACGGCGGCGTCCGCCCGGCCGTCGCGCACCTGCTCCAGCGTGACGACCACGGAGGCGCGGCGCTTGCGGCGCAGCGCCATCGCCGGCGCCTCGGACATCTCGATGACCTCGGGGGCGTCGACGACGGTGAGCGGCAGCCCGGGGCCCTGGCTGCGCACCAGGGGCTCCAGCCGGTCGCGCGGCCCGACCAGCAGGATCTCGATCCCCAGCGTGCGCGCCGCCGCGGCCGCCCCGGCGACGACCTCCTCCGGGGCGTAGTCCCCGCCCATGCCGTCGACGGCGACGCGCACCCGGCCCTACGCCTCCTCCTCGACCTGCACCACCTGGCGGCCGGCGTAGCGGCCGCAGTGGGGACAGGCGCGGTGGGGGACCATGAGTTGGTGGCAGTGGGGGCAGGGCACGAGGGTCACCCGGGGCGCCCGCCACTGGCTGCGCCGCCGCGCCGACCGCGCTTTGGAGTGCCGTCGCTTCTGGATGCCCATCGGGTGTCCGCTCCTCTCGCGCCGCCGCCCGGCGCCGTCGCCTCAGACCTTCAGGTGGCGGAGCGGCGCCAGCCGCGGGTCGGGCGCCGTCTCGCCGCAGGCGCAGGGCTCCGTGTTGCGGTCGGCCCCGCAGACCGGACAGAGGCCCCGGCACGCCTCCCGGCAGGTGACGACCATGGGCACGGCCAGGAGCAGGTGCTCCCGCACGAGCGCGCTCAGGTCGAGGATGCCGTCCGGCAGGGTCAGGACGAAGTCCTCCGCGCCGAGTGCCCGCCGCGTCCCCGAGGCCGGCACCTCCGGGCCGGGGCGCACCGCCTCCTCGAAGGTGGCCACGAGGCGGTAGCGCACCGGGCGGAGGCAGCGGTCGCAGGTCAGCCCGGCCACGGTGGTGGCGCGGCCGGTCAGGCGGACCAGCGCCCCGGCGCGCGCCAGGCGCACCTCGCCGACGACGTCGGTGAGGAAGGGGATCTCCGTCGCGCTCTGGAGCGCCTCGGCGAAGGGCACGGTCCGGGGCCCCTCCTCGAGCGCCAGCCGGGTCAGATCGATCTTCATCGGCCTGCAAGCCCTACCTGAATCAGCAAATCTTTCCCATTATAACCACCCCTCCCGACCCCCACAACCGGAGGGGCTGTCGCGGACTACTCGGACCGGCGCAGGGCGGCGCGGCCGCGCTGGATCGTCCCGAGGATGCGCAGGACCTGCTCTTCCAGGTCGGCCAGGACCCTGGCCGCATAGGCGTCGGCGCCCGTGCGGATGCGGGCCGCCTCCGCTTCCGCCTCGGCCAGCAGGTGGGCGCGGGCCTGCTCCGCCTCCGCCAGCACCGCGCTCTCCTCCACCAGGCGCCGGGCGTGGCGCTCCGCCTCCAGCACGATGCGGCGCGCCTCGTCGGCGGCCCGCCGGTGCAGCTCCTCCGCCTCCTGGCGCAGACGCTGCGCCCGGTGCAGCTCCTGGGGGAGCTGGGCGCGGATCATCCGCAGGATCCCCAGGGCCTCGCGCTCGTCGATCACCTTCTTGTCGGTGAGCGGCACGTGGCCGCCCCGGGTGAGGATCGCCTCCAGCCGGTCGAGCAGGGCCAGGATCGTGTCCATCACCGCCGCGCCGCGGCCAGGGCGCTGGCCACCGCCGGAGGGACGAAGGCGGAGACGTCGCCGCCCAGGCGCGCCAGGAGGTCTCCCTGCCGGAGGCGCGCCTGCAGCAGCCCCGAGAGCCTGAGCAGGAACTCGTCTCCCACCTCCTGCCCGAAGGCCTTGTTCACGTACTTGAAGTTGTCCAGGTCGAGGAGCAACAGCGCCCCCGGCTGGCCGCAGCGCCGCGCCAGGTCGATCGAGTTGCGCAGCGCCTCGGCCGGCGCGGAGCCCTCGGAGATCGGGGCTTGGTCGAGGACCGCGAGCTTCACCACTGGGCCTGAGGCACGTTCGCTGTCTCGTCGCCGGTGAGTGCCGGAAAGCGCGCCAACACAACTTCGACTCGACGACGGACGCTCGGCTCGAGCGAGCGCCAGCGTGTGGGCTGCTCGGACCAAACCCTGTGTGTGTCGTAGCCGAAACCGGGACGGTTCGAGTCGCGCACGAAGGCTTCGACCTCCTCGTTCCACTCGAGATCGAGCCGCTCGAACAGCGCCCGGAAAGTCTCGAATGGGCGTGCGCAGAGATCTGCGTGCCGCACGAACACGATCCCGCCCTCGTCCCGCGCGGCCAAACGTTTTCCCGCGTCGAGTACCGCGCTGGCGAGAAATCCGACTCGCCACGCGACACGCTCGACCAGAGAACGCGGCTCCGGGAGCGGATCGATGCCCCACCGTCGGCACAGATGCTCTTCCACCTCGCGCGGAATCGGGCCGAGATCGTCCCAACCGAGCGCGAGCCAACTGGCAACGACGTTGAGGGGCTCGCGCTGGATCAACACTGTGATCGGGTGCCA